>Ga0224523_1000060_pt1 | contig 76959 bp, 60 predicted proteins | sample CFST50metaG_FD_182732 | JGI IMG/M metagenome (GOLD analysis project Ga0224523, IMG submission 182732) | Peat soil microbial communities from Stordalen Mire, Sweden - C.F.S.T50 | ecosystem: Environmental > Terrestrial > Soil > Wetlands > Peat | place: Sweden: Norrbotten County, Stordalen Mire... | reverse complement strand
CGCCATAACAGATGTCTCCAAGGCCGATTCGCTCATAAAAGCGCAGGAAATGGGCTTGCTTTGCATGAAATACCATTTGTCAAAACTCTACTATAAGTTGTTTTTAACTTTGCTCACGGATTCAGGTTTACATTTAGTTAAAATTAAAGTCATTTTAACACCCCATTTGTTAAATTTAAGTTAAGATAATAACATTCTTCCCACAAAATATAACCATCAGCACTTCAACCTGAATTATTATTTTCTATAATTCATTGATTCGTAAAGCAATCAATTTATTTATTTTTATTAAATCAATCATAAAAATGCTTTCAACTTCATTTGTAAAATTCAAGAAGAAAATCAGTGATTCTGTCGGTTAGCGCCGTTTCAATGACGCGTTCCTGCCCATCATCCTCAAGGCCAAGAAAGTCGAAGTTGTAGGGATCTTTTATCGTTTCCTGAGCAAGCCCCGAGTGCGATATCGGCAAGGTTCTGGGGAAATTCCTGATATGAAATCATCCATCTTTGGAAATAACCATCAACTCGTTACCGCCTTTCTGAAACTCATAATTGACTTTTCTGATTTCAATTTTATGAAAGCAAAAATCACGCATAATTTTATCTACATAGCTTGACATTTCATCGGCCCAGTTTTTTTCGCAGCAATTCCAGGACCCTTGCCAACACCTCCGGTAGTTTTACCGTTTTTGAGGCTGTCGAAATAGCGTCGATGTTTTTGGGAAGCTTGGCCGCTGAGCCGCAGGTTTTGGGATTTCCCGATGTGGTTACCACGATAAAGGAATTGTAAAGAGGAAACGAATTCATATAGTTTTTGACCGTGTTTTCAATTTCCCAGGCCATGCAGGTATTGAGGATAAGCACCACACTCCATTGTGTAGCCGGTTCTTTTGCAAGGTCCTTCAAACCGACCGCTTTTACATACACGGAGTCCTTCATCAGGCTGTCAATAACATTCTTCAAAAGGGCGTTCTTGAAAGAACTGGCAACACCGCCGATCAATACCCGTTTGGAAGCGCTCGGGTTGCCGTATTCGTGGGACGAAAGGCTTTTCTGAGGCCATATACTCGACATGAAATGAGCTTGAGCGGAAAATAAAAAACCCGTAATGAACATTGCGATAAATAGTTTCTTTTGCATGCTTGAATCCTTTTTTTTAATCATTGTCTTTGCAGTTATATTTTATCCTGATGAGTTTGAAAGTCCCGTAAACTAAATCTCTATTCATGCTTGCGGCGCTTAGAATTAATTTAATACCCGGCACTTGACGTTTTCAAGGATGATTCCTATTCATAAAAATACAAACAATAGCCGTCTTTAGTAGACTTCTGAGTCAATATATGCCGTCATATTCAGACATACTAGTCTAAATTAACCGGATTATATTGACAATATTCTTTCTATATAGTATCTTTAAATTATGAAACGAGACTTGTTCGATGCGCTTAGAATTTGGAAAATCGATCCAAAAAGGAAACCGCTCATAATTCGTGGAGCACGGCAGGTTGGTAAAACCTGGCTTGTAGAGCATTTCGGGAAAACAGAGTGTAAGACTTTTTTCGGGATAAATTTTGAACTGGAACCAAATTTCAAATCCTGCTTTGAGACTCCTGACCCGGATGAAATACTGACCCGGATTGAACTAACGGCAAACACTACGCTTTCGGGTGACGATACGCTTCTTTTCCTTGATGAGGTGCAGGAGTGTCCGGCCGCAATAAAAGCACTTCGCTACTTTTTTGAAATGAAGCCGGGTCTTTGTGTAATTGCAGCAGGATCACTATTGGAATTCATGCAACAATCGGATACTATCTCAATCCCGGTCGGGCGTGTTCTAAATTATTATCTTGCTCCCTTGTCATTCGGCGAATTTCTTTCGGCTTGTAGAGAGGACCGGCTACGGGAATTTATCAGGAACCTTTCAATTGGAGACACTGTACCGGAATCAATTGGAGCCAAATGCGCAACACTCTTACGTACCTATCTCTACACGGGCGGAATGCCCGCAGCTATTTCCGATTGGATCGATCGAAAGGCATTTACTGCTACCGATGCACTGCACCGTTCTCTGCTTCAAAATTATCGGCAGGATTTCGGCAAATATGGCAGACGAACAAACAGCGAGATGCTTGAAAAAACATTTCTGAAAATCCCAGGGCTTGTTGGATCTGCCCTTACCTACACTTCAATTGATCGGTATTCCAATACCCGTGATGTAAAACGGGCAATAGAACTTTTAGAAAAAGCAAGAATACTTGCCCGGATACGGGCGACTTCCGGAGCCGGGTTGCCAATGTATACCTATGCGGATGAAAAGAAAATTAAAATTTTATTTCTTGATGTCGGGTTACTGCAAAATGCAATGGGTATAAGTAGTGAAACGTTTCTTGCGTCGGATCTTCTTGCGGTGTACCGCGGAGCGGTAACGGAGCAATTCATAGGACAGCAGCTTTTATCAATGAGAAAGCCATTTGAGGACCCCGACTTGTTTTACTGGTCAAGGAATGCGCCCGGCAGTGAAGCGGAAGTTGATTATCTCTATCAATATGGTGAAAAAATAATCCCGATCGAAGTAAAATCAGGAGCAACCGGGACGCTGAGGAGCCTTCGTATTTTTTTAAAGGAAAACAATACGCCATTTGGTGTTCGCTTTTCCATGCATCCGCTGTCCTTTCATGACCGCGTTCTTTCTATTCCCCTCTTTGCCGTAGAAGCCCTGCCGCGGCTTGTAAGTCAGGCGTGGGAATTGGTCAAAAAATAGTTCTCAAGATTGCAGAGACCTTGTCCTTTTTATCAAATGCCTACGGCCAAACGAGATCCCGGTTTTAACAAAACTTTTACCATCAAGCGAATTTCGTTTGGTTTAAAATCTGAATACCAAAAATATGGTTTGGAAATATTATTAATTGCTTATGAATACATTAATCCCGTTTGCAATGTAGACAATTTGCCGGGTAAAGTATAATAAAAACCGCCTTGGATTTGATAAATCAATTTATTAATGTGGCCGGATATTATCGGGTTATAACCATTTTTAGCGCCACCAATGTTTTCATCAGATTGAAAAATATATCCAAAGCTTTAACCGACAAAAATTGAAGTTGAAAGAGTTTTAATTGTGTAATAAACATTTATTGGTACCGAAACACATCGAAAAGATTTTTCAGTAAAACCAGAAACCTGAATTGTATCTATGGTTTGATATTGGTTTGTAGTTGAATCATATTGACCAAGTGGTGATAAATAATCATATCTTTTTCTGTCGCCAAAGCTATTAAATCCTACGCCGATTCCAATCGAAAACGGCTTATAAAAAGTATAATCCAAAGTTAAGCCAACAGAATATCCAATTTTAAAATCGTTTTGCCACCAATTAGGCTGATTGACGTATTGTAAGTCAACTTTAGATACACCTAAATTTAATGACACGTGAAATGTAGAGTCATTAAAATTTGGAATGTTCTTTCCAAATAAAACATTCGTAAAAATCAATACCAACAAAAGCATTTTAAACTTCATTATTTCTTCCAAACATATGATTCAACTACCCATCATTGCGATTTAAGTTTCATTGGCGCGCGTCCTTTAGATCGCGATCAACTTTTGACAAAATCGGATTTCATTTCAGAAAGAATTGAACATCAGTCGCGCGTATAGGCGTATAGGGACGGTGGTTTTTTAATAATCTATCTTCATTGTTTGTGTCAAAACCTCCCCATCACCTACCATGTTCGATACCGCTGATGAGGTAACCTCAAAATATCGTGCAATAGACCCTGTAGGTATCCGATATTTTCTATTGGCAATGAAGGCAATAATTCTTCGCGCCTTTGACGGCGAACTGTTCCGTCCCTTCCTTTTAATTTCTTTTATTTCAACACCTAATATCCGGCAAATGTCCTCTGTAATTTTTTCAATACCCTTTCCATTGAAAGCATAGGTCGATGCAATTTGCCGGTTCATCTTATCATTCTCAATGGCTTTTGTGATAAAATCTTTGTTTCCGATAACCCAGCTTCCCGTATTGTGTATATTTTCTACAGTGTCGTTTGCCGCACGTATCGTGGCGTAAATGTCCGGTTCCATACTGATACCCTCTTGAAGAAACTGTAAGTACTTTTTTCTGGCAAAAACGGGATTCTTATCGAACCGTAATAACACATCATTGACATTTTGCGCTTTCCACTGCTCCGCCCCCATAACCACCGAATGGCCGCACCAGGGATACTTTTTTAAAGAATCAAGATTTGAACAAATACCGGCACGCACCGGATTGAGGTGGACATACCGAACCAGTTCTTCGATATAATGTTGATCTTGCGTGACTATGGATTTATAGCGATCCTGAAATAGATATCCGCGCATCCGCATGTTTTTCCGAAAATATTGTGCGTAAGGTCCGTTCAATAATCCCATGGCAATTGCAGGAACAATACAACGCAAATCGTCAACGTATTTTCGAAGTAATGAGTTCAGCGGATCAGAAAGTATATCTGCATGGTTCATGCAAAGTCGTGCGCACGGAGCAGCTTTCAATCGAAAGCGTTTCCAAGGAACAATTTATTCGCGCCTTACAGGAGGTGGATATTCCACGAGAGAAAAAAGTCTTCATTTGGAACCGGGCCATAAAACAGGTGCTTCGGCCGGCGATGGTCGTGCTTCAAATCATTTCAACCGCCGATTCCTCCAAAAAAATTCCTGAGTAACGGGCTAAGGTTCCCCTGAGAATCCGGTCGATTCATCTATAGTATTAAAGGAAAGCGCGAATATTGGGAAAAAGGCCGGAAAAAGTAAAATCGCTTCCCGGTTCTCCACAGAGATTATTTTTAAGGGCATTTTCTTTGAGGAGGTTTTTTGACGTTTTTAAGCCTTTTCGGTACGTACGGATGGACTAAAGCGCTGGGTATTTGGGCCGTAGCAATTGTTTTAGGCGACTTTTTAATTACCGCCTTTACCATTCTCTATCAGCGATTTTGGTACGACCGCGTTTTCCGGAAACGGTACTCCGAGTCCTTTACTCCCCGCTGCTGCGTCATTCTTCCCTGTAAGGGAATCCCCAAGGATTTTGAGAGCAATTTGAAGGCTTTTTTAGATTTGGACTACCCCGATTTTAAACTCATTTTTGCTCTGGAAAGCCGGGAAGACCCGGCTTTTTCCATAATTAGCGGCCTGATCCTGGATAATCCGAAAGCCTCAATCGTCATTGCCGGCCTTGCCACGCAATGCGCGCAGAAAAACCATAATCTTCTTGCCGCCATTTCCAACGCGCATGATCCTGAAGTGTACGTTTTTGCCGATGCCGACATTTGTCCGGATAAACAATGGCTTAGGGAGCTGGTTCTTCCGTTGTCCGATCCCGACGTGACGGTTACCACGGGATTTCGCTGGCTCACGGCGGTGAAGGCCAAGACCAGCGACTATGTGCATACGTACATCAACATTTTCCTCTATGTCCTGCTGACTTTCATCAATTTCGCCGGAGGGACTTTTTTATGGGGCGGGTCCATGGCGATTCGCAAAAAAGACTTCGACGACCTCAAGGTAAGGGATCGATGGTCCAACGCCGTGGTGGATGACAACAGCCTCTCGCAGGTGATCATGAAAAACTCTCGAAGATCGGTGGTCGTGCCCGCCTGCATCACTTCCTCCGACGATCTTCTCCCGTCGGTGGGCCAGGGAATCGTTTGGTTTACGCGTCAAATCATGTTTTTAAAATCCTATGAAAAAGCCGTATGGTTTTTTTTATTGCTGCCCCTGGTGCTCAGCGCGCTCTTTTTGTTTCTTTGGCTTCCCATCGCGGCCATCGCAAGCCGCGGTTCGCCGGCGGTTTTTTTACAAATTGGCGGCGGGGCGTCCATCATTTTTTTTGTAGGGGAACTGCTGACCGTGTCGATGTATCCGCTTTTGGGGTCGGTGCCCAAGTTTCATAAATTCCTTATCCTGCAACCCTTCATGCGGACCACCCATATCATCAGTTCCCTGCGAACGGTCTATACCAATAAGGTCATTTGGAGCGGCGTAAAATACCATCTTACCTTTACGGGAAAAGTCTCCAAGGTCGAACGGCTCAAGCCCAAGGAGAAACCTCCATGCTGAAATGCGCGATATTCGCTTCGGGAGGCGGGAGCAATTTCCAGGCGCTCATCGACCGAAGGGACGCGGGCGATTTGCATGTTGAATTGTCGCTTTTTGTCGGTAACAACAGCGCCGCGACGGCCTTTGAACGGGCGCGTCAAAACGGCATCAAACATCAACACATCGCTCCTTCGCATTTCCCTGACGAAACCTCCTACGCCGGGCGTTTGCTCGACCTGCTGCGGAAACATGGGATTGAACTCATCATCCTCGCCGGATATATGAAAAAAATTCCCCTTGAAGTCGTATCGGCATATTCTCACCGGATCGTCAACATTCATCCGGCGCTGCTTCCCGCGTTCGGGGGAGCGGGCCTTTACGGCGAGAAGGTCCACCGGGCAGTGCTTGACTATGGGGCAAAAGTCACCGGCATAACGATTCATTTCGTCGATGAACACTACGATCATGGTCCGATCATTTATCAACAAACCATACCCGTGCTGGACGCCGACGACGCGCATTCGCTCGCCCTGAGAGTGCTTGCGCTTGAACACGCCGGTTATTGGAAAGTGATCGAGGCGATCGCCGCGGGCGCCCTCTCCGTAAAAGGCCGGAGGGTCTATGGCGCCGTTTAACTCGTCGGCGCTCTATGAATTCGACCTCGGCTGCGAGCAGGCGCTTAAGTGCCGGGTCGTGGGAATCGACGAAGCGGGACGAGGCCCGTTGGCCGGTCCGGTGGTGGCGGCGGCGGTCATTCTGGACCTTGACAAGCCTATCGACGGCATTTTTGATTCGAAAAAAGTATCGCCTAAAAATCGGGAGCGGCTTTTTGAAATACTGCTTTCCAAAGCCGTTGCCTGGGGAATCGGGGAAGCGTCTCCCGAGGAAATCGACACGGTCAATATTTTGCAGGCCACGTTCCTGGCAATGCAACGCGCTCTTGACGCAATAGTAGCGCCGTGGTCCATGGCACTGGTCGACGGCAACCAGTTCCTGCCGACCGTCGCCCGCGCCGCTCAAAAACCTGTTGTAAAGGGGGACGGACTCAGCGCGTCCATCGCGGCGGCGTCAATTTTGGCAAAGGTCAGGCGGGATACGATTATGAGGGAGTATCACGGGCGCTACCCGCAGTGGGATTTTTCGGTCCATAAAGGATATCCCACCGCCCGGCACCGCGATCTGATCCGCGAACATGGAATAAGCGTTATACATAGAAAAAGTTTTTGTCATAAATTTATTGAGGAACCATGGCACACATAAAACCGTTCGAAGGACTATGTTACCGGCTTGAAAAACCGGAAGATCTGGGTAACTACGTTTCGCCTCCCTACGATATGATCGACGCATCAATGGTTGACGAGCTCTATCGAAAAGACCCGTTCAATGTGGCGCGAATCATTCAAAACAAACCCCAGGCAACGGATAAAAGCAATAAAGACCGGCATCTTCGCGCCGCGGATTTTTTTAGGGCGTGGATTCGCGAAGGCCGTATCGAACGCGATGCCGGTCCTTCGATATATTTATACCGACAGCAATTCACCCTCATGCAAGCCGACCGGCCGGTTTCTTACACTCGTACGGGCGCAATCGTGGCGGTCAAACTGGTTGATTACGAAGAAGGTGTCGTTTTTCCGCACGAATACACGTTGACTGGCCCAAAAGCCGATCGCTACGAATTGCTGCAGGCCGTCAAGAGTCACACCGAGCTTATTTTCGGGATCGTTCCGGATACGGACCGCGCGGTATTTTCAGCCATTTCGAGCGCCGTTCCGGCGCAATGCCGGGGATTCTTTATTGATGGCAACGGAGTACGGCATTCGCTTTTCCGTAATAACGATCCCTCCGCGGCCGCTTTATTGACCCGCGTTCTCAACGATAGGACGATCCTGATCGCCGACGGGCATCATCGCTATGAAACGGCGCTGCGGTTTGCCAAGGAAACAAACAACCCCGCCTACGGGTATATCATGATGAACCTGGTGTCCATGGCCGATCCCGGCCTGGTGATTAGGGCATTTCATCGAGTGCTCAAGAAATACCCCGGGACCGAAGGCGTGAACGTAGCATTAAAGCTTGCCGCCTATTTTCAGTGCGCCGATCTCGGTCCGGCGTCAATTGATAAAGTCAATGATTTTTTAATCGACGGCGGCGGGCATGAAATGCTCTTTCTGGATGCGCGCCGCGGCCGCATGATGGGTTTAAGCTTAAACGAGCAAGGCGAGCGGTTTCTTGCCGATAACGCCCGCGGCATGTCGGCGGCTTGGAACCATCTGGACGTTTCGAAAATCAATTCGATCGTCGTAAACGGTCTATTGGGCCTGCCGCTGGATGGTACGACGCTGCACGACGTCATGGACTATGTCAATGACGCTCCCGCCGCGTATAACCATACGATGTCCGACGCGAACTCCCTGCACGGCGCATTTTTCATCCGTCCCATGGACATCAACGCGGTCACGGCAATCGTGTCGGGCAAGGAACGGATGCCCCAAAAATCCACCAATTTCTTCCCCAAATGCTTTTCGGGATTGGTGTTTAACGACATGGAGAACGCATGAAACCTTTTCGCGTTCTCCAGTTTGTCGCCGGAATCACGCTTGCGGCCGCGGGCCTATGGATATTTTTCCAAAAGGTTGACGTACGTACGCTGAAAACGGAACTTTTTTCCTGTAACCCGCTTACGGTGGTTCTGTGCGCGCTCTGCGCCGCGTTGACGATTCTGCTTCGCGCATGGCGTTGGAAAATCATGTTGCCCGACGTCGAGAAGGCGCACAAACGAAACCTTTTCCCCATCGTCGCCATCGCCTTCATGCTCAACAACATCCTTCCTGCTCGGCTTGGCGAGGCCGCGCGCGTGGTCCTTTTATGGAAAAAAAACAATTACGGCTCCGCGCAGAGCATAGGTTCCATCGTCATGGAGCGAATCTTCGATACGCTGGCGTTCATGGCATGCTTTTTCATTCCCGTTTTCGTTCTTGACACTATGAAGACAACTCAGGTTGCCGGCGCTTCTCCCCTGGGAAAAAGTCTGACCCTTGAATTGTTTGCCACGCTCTTTTGCTGCATTGTCGCGGCCATATGCGTTGTTCTTTTTCTTTATGCCGTATTTCCTCGGCCGTTGAGTAAATTCGCCGCATCGCTGTTGCGTTTTTTTCCCCGTTCATTGCAGGGGAAACTGCACACTGTTTCTTGTGAGGTTTTTTCAAATCTCAATTGGATTTTTTCTCTTAAAAAAGTGTTGCTGGTGGTCATGTATACCACCCTGATGATGCTAGGATACGGATTCATGGTCATGATCATTACCAACGAGCCGCGCTTTACGATACTCCATGGCCTTTTCGCGAATTCCTTCGCCGCCATGGGCGCCGCGATACCCCTGGCGCCGGGATTCGTCGGCACGCTCCACGCCGTACTCCTCCAGGGATTGCTCTTCTGCGGACTTCCCCGGGCCAAGGCCATAGCGGTGACCCTCCTGTATCACGCAATACCCTTTTGCACCGTTACTTTGTTGGGGCTGTTTTATTTTTTCCGTATGCATGTCACCTTCAAGGAAATTTCAGCTTCCCCCGTGACTGTTACCCAAGATAGGACCTCTCCATGAACCCAACAACGAGCGATAGTGTTCTTGTCAATGAGCTACGGCAAACCGCGGACGCCATCAGGGCCGAGCTTTCAAAGCGTATTGTAGGGCAAAAAGCAGTCATCGAGGATCTTTTGGCGTGCCTTCTGGCCGGAGGTCATTGTCTTCTCATCGGCGTGCCGGGTTTGGCGAAAACAACACTGGTGCAGAGCCTTGCCCGGTGTCTTAACCTCAAATTCAACCGCATCCAGTTCACTCCCGACCTCATGCCCTCCGACATCACCGGATCGGAGATACTCTATGAGGACCGGGGGACCGGCGGCCGCGAGTTTAGGTTTGTCAAGGGACCCGTGTTTTGCAACATCGTCCTCGCCGACGAGATCAACCGCACCCCTCCCAAAACCCAGTCCGCCCTCTTGCAAGCGATGCAGGAGCGCGAGGTGACCTCCTCGGGTTCCACGTTCGCCCTTCCGTCGCCGTTTTGGGTATTGGCAACGCAAAACCCCATCGAACAGGAAGGGACCTATCCGCTGCCTGAGGCGCAGCAGGATCGGTTCATGTTTTCGGTGGAGGTGGATTATCCCGACGCCGCGGAGGAAATGGAGATCGCGCGCACGACCACGGTCCCCAGGACCGCGGACATCTCCGTGATTCTTGACGGAGCGCGTATCGAGGAATTCAAAAACCTCGTTTGGCGCGTGCCGGTGGCCGATTCGGTGCTGCGCTTCGCCGTGACCCTGGCCCGGTCCACCCGTCCTTCCGGCAGCGAGTGCCCGGAGGCGCTGAAGGAATTCATTACGTGGGGCGCGGGTCCGCGCGCTTCACAGTTTCTGGTTCTCGCCGCGAAGTCCTACGCGGTCCTCGACGGACGGCCAACGCCCGACCTCCACGACATCCAGCGAGCGGCCTATCCGGTGCTTCGCCACCGGCTTGTCCGCTCCTTCCACGCGGAAACCGAGGGAATGAACGCCAACGCGATAGTCAAGGCGCTGTTGGAACAATGTAAGGCATAGAAATTTATTCTCAATCCCTGAGCGCCACGGGCCTGCTTAAAATCTCCGACCAAATAATATACTTTTGCAATGCGGCGACGGAGGGCCCCGACTGCGTCGTATGGAAGGACGTTCCGGACTCGGACGTCGGGATATTCTCGATTGCCGTCGAATACGCCTTTTGATTGTCAATGGGACTTATCGCAAGATCGTATGCGCCTGCCTGAATTGCCAGATGCGATTTCATGGCGCCATCGGTCGCAGACTCCGTAACAACCTCCGGCTGGAGGTCTTCAAGACTTCGCGTATTGTGCTCCGGCATGGATTTTTCCGCGGCAGGCGAAGGCCCCTCCGATTGATCATGATCGCTTCGCTCATGGCGTGGAACCGGCGCGGCTTTGCCGCGCTTTTTGCCTGACTTTGAAAACAACGCCCAAAGAATGAATATCGCAATGGGCAAGAGCGTTTGGAATATTTTATGAAAATCAGTATGTTCCATAGATTTATTTGTGTTCGCCTTCCTGGCCTTTACCCGAGGAACCGCCGATGGTTTCGCGCATGGACGTATCGGCCATGATGTTTTTCATTTTATAATAGTCCATGATGCCGAGGTTTCCCTTTTTAAACGCTTCCGACATAGCCAGCGGAATCTGCGCCTCGGCTTCAACGACTTTCGCGCGCATTTCCTGCGTTTTTGCCTTCATTTCCTGCTCAGCCGCAATGGCCATTGCCCGCCGCTCCTCAGCCTTTGCCTGAGCTATTTTTTTGTCGGCCTCCGCGCGGTCGGTTTCCAACACCGCGCCGATGTTTTTCCCAACGTCAACGTCCGCTATGTCAATCGACAGGATTTCGAAGGCTGTGCCCGCGTCAAGGCCCTTTTCAAGCACGGTTTTTGAAATCATGTCGGGTTTTTCAAGCACTAATTTGTGCGTGATGGCCGAGCCGATGGTGGTGACGATACCTTCGCCCACACGCGCTAAAATGGTCTCTTCGCCCGCGCCGCCGACGAGCCTGTCGATATTTGCCCGCACAGTCACCCGAGAAATGGCCGTGAGCTGAATGCCGTCTTTTGCCACGCCCGCGACGCGGGGCGTGTCGATGACCTTGGGATTAACGCTCATTTGCACGGCTTCAAGCACATGGCGTCCGGCAAGGTCGATTGCCGCCGCGCGCTTGAAATCAAGGGCGATGTTTGCCTTGTCGGCCGCGATGAGCGCCTGTACGACGCGCTGCACATTACCGCGGGCGAGAAAGTGGGATTCCAGCGAATCCGTGGATATGGTCAGACCCGCCTTTACCGCCATGATTTTAGCCTCGACGATAAGCTTCGGGGGCACTTTTCTAAAGCGCATGAACACGATGTTGAGTAGGCCGACATGGGCCCCGGAAATAAGCGCCTGTATCCAAAGAGATAGCGCTGAAAAAACAAAGAAAAAGAGAATGAGCGCCGCAACGGCGACAATGAGAACAAGAACCGCGGTTGTAGGAACCATAAACGCCTGCCTTTCATGAGGGAAAAAACGTGATTATCCTTATATCTGCGGTGTCAATCCAACCCTTTGCTCCACACTCATTGCGTGATGAACGAAATTTTCCGCGCGCGCCAGAATCGAAACATTTTTCGCGCAGGCGCGCAGTCCTTTTTCCGAAATTTCCGCGATCGACATCCGCTTGATAAAGCTTTCCACGCCCAGCGGAGAGGCAAACCGGGCGGCCCCGCCGGTGGGCAATACATGGTTGGTGCCGATATAGTAATCCCCTAAAGCAACCGGTGTAAAAGGTCCGCAGAAAATAGCGGACGCATTGGTTATGTTCTTGACATCCTCTTTATAGGTTTTCGTGATGATCTGCAAGTGTTCGGGAGCGCACTCGTTGACTAATTTGATACTCTCATCGCGATTTCGAGCAATGCAGATGCACAGGGCATTAGGTTTTAATTTTTTGAACACCGCACGCATGGGCGACTTTTCCACCGCCTCGGTGACGCAGGCGGCCACCCGCTCGGCGAATGCGCCGTCTTCGGTAATGCACAGGGCGCTTTCGTTGCCGCTGCCGTGCTCGGCCTGGGCTAAAAGATCCAGCGCCACCCACTGGGGATTTGCGGATGCGTCGGCGAGGATGACCACTTCGCTGGGGCCCGCGACCGAGTCGATATCGACCATGCCGTAGACCATTTTTTTCGCTAAAGCAACGAAGATATTTCCCGGCCCGACGATTTTGTCAACAGCCCGTATGCTTTTAGTGCCGTAGGCAAGGGCCGCAATGGCCTGCGCGCCGCCGACCCGATAGACTTCTTTTACTTTAAGCAAATCCAGGGCAAAGGCGATTTTCGGGTCCAGATCCCCGCGAACGGGCATGACCGCGACGATTTCAGACACTCCCGCTATTTGCGCGGGAATGACATCCATGAGCACGGACGAAGGATAGACGGTGTATCCGCCCGGCACGTAGACGCCCACTCGGTTCAGCGGACGGACGATCTGCGTCAGGGTCCCCTCCTTAGTCACCATGCGAAAGACAGAGCTTTTCTGTTTTGAATGATACGCAATAATGCGGTTGGCCGCCTCCGTAAGAGCGGTTTTGAAAGCCGTGGGCGCCTTTTTTGCCTGCGTGATAATTTCGGAGGAACGTATCCGAACGGTAACGGCGGTAAGAGTGACGTTGTCGAATTTCTTCGTGTAGGCAAACAGGGCCTTGTCGCCGTTTTTTCGCACATCGGCGATGATTGTTTGGACGACGCTCAGTGTCTTTTCATCCTGTTGACGGCGTGTCTTGGCAATGGATGAAAGAAGCCTTTTCCCCGATAGGCTTTGTAACTTGACAATAGGAACCATTGATTTCATGACCGTTTCCTCAAGCCACCAGCCGAGAATTTGCGTTGGGCTTAATAATAAAGTCTTCATATTCGCGTACAAGCAAAGAATAAATCGAAGCGTCTTCCTTGAGATGTTCCAAGGCAAGAGCAATTGACTCAATAGTAGAAAGTCCTTCGGGCTTGACCTGGGCGCGAAGCGAAGGATGGCGAGGATTGAGCGTGATACGGTTGAGTTTTAAAAGCCAGGGATTCCTCCACCACAGGGCCTTTGCCTGCTTCCATGAGCCGTCGATAACCACAATGCCCTTTATCGAAGCAAAAGAGGCTACGGGGCGTTTTTTCGCATCAACGATATCAACGACCTTTCCTGCTCCTCCACCGGGTTTTAAAAACAAAACACCCCAAGTTTTAGGATCAGCCTCTTCACCCAACGCGTGTCTGAAATTCCGCCATGATAGTCCAACTCGCAGAACGCTGTTTTGAAGCGTTGTATGAGCTAGAAGCGCGGAATTAAGCAATTTATACTGTTCTTGCGGATGCTGCAAAATAAGGACTTTTATAGTGTTGCCGCGCGGAGTCACTTTATCGCAGAAGCACTGTTGAAGAGGCCGCAGGCATCGGGGGCAAGCCTCTTTTTTATCGATCTTTTTTTGAGGTATTTCCATGCTTTGAATCATTTCTTTGAATAAACATACGTCAGCCCGGCCGAAAGCGTCTCTTTCAGCCTGAAATTCAAATTGATGTCTCTGTCGTAATACGCATAGGCGGACACATTAAGCATGAGATACTTTGCAAAGGTGAGTGTCAGGGTATTTTCCCATTTCATGTGCGGATAGCGCCAATTACCTGCCGTGTCGGCCTTTGAACTCGCCAATGCTTCGTAAAGCCGTAGCGAACTGAGCAGCGTTGCCCATTTTTCTTTGTTGGTCGCCTTGAGGTCCATGTCGATTTCCACGCCACCATCACTGGTAATGTCGGTTTTTCGAGCGTGGGTGATGGAATCAAGATGATGACGATTGACGATTTGGCGCAGGGCGCCTCCCAGGCGGCTTGACCATTCAACAGTCTCGCTTTTTGTTAGCGTCCGGCTCGCGCCGATGGCCTCGGTGATTTCCAGGGGATTGCCGTAACGCGTAAGCAGGGTGTCGCTTTCGTCTAAAAATTCGCTGATCGCGCGTACGCTTACAAAGGGGTCCGCCCAGCCCCCCAGGGTGCAGCGAAACAACTCCTCGCCGTCGATGAGGTCCGTTGATTTTTTCGGCACGCTCCAGGCCTTGCTTGTTTTATCCTGGGTTTCGGTTTGGCCGAACTGCAATTTGAGGGTGGTCTTCGTGTTGAACTTTAAACTTAATTGACGTTCTGCAACTCCCAGGAATTGCGAGGTCCAGGTAAACGATCCGGCTTCACCGCCGGTCCAGTTATCGCTGTAGGTATTGAGCCCCGTCGTTAAATTCGCATTGAGGTCGATTTTCCACGGCTCGGCGTACAGGACGGTGAATAAAGTAAAAACGATATAGGTGATTGGTCCGGCGTGTTTCATCAATCCTCACTTTTTGATTGTAAAAGATCACGAATTTCAGTAAGAAGCTGCTGTTCCGTAGTCAACGCGGGGAGAGGCGCTTGCGCTTCTTTTTCCCGGGATTTGGTGACGAAGCCTAGGAACTTGACAATAAAGACAAATAAAACCGCGGCGATGATCAGGAAATTGACCACCTCGCCGATGAAAAGGCCATAGGGCACTTCCTTTGCGCCCACCACGAGTTTCCATCCGAGGTATCCCTGTTGCCCGGGCAGCAGCATGCCCAGGAAGGGCATAACGATGTTCTTGACAAAAGAATCGACGATCTTGCCGAAGGTCGCGCCGATGATGACGCCGACCGCCATGTCGATGACGTTTCCCTTGAATGCGAACGCCTTAAACTCATCGAGGAGCGAAAACGCTTTTTTCGCCGGGTCGATGGCGCTTATTTTTTGCATGGGGTTCATAGACCGCCTCCCAATCCTTGGGGTAGTGACGATGGGGAATGTTTTTTCCGGAAAATTAAAATTATATCGCGGGGGGATGGGAGATAAAGTATAAAACTATCGCTTATGTTTTACCGAGAAATAAGAAAAAAAGACGGTTCGCTATTGATCGAAGAGGCTTTTAACGATATCCTCGGACCGGAATCGTTTGTGGACTTTGGCGTGACTTTGCTTGGGCGCGTCTTCAAAACTTATATCCGGGGCCGAGAGATTGTCGTTGTCCTCATCAACGGTAATGATGCTGCCGCTGTCCACGGGAGGGGGCGCGTATTGCTCGACAATGGTACGAAGTTTATCGTTGGTTTCCCGTAGCCGCATGACCAGAATTCGTATCATGTTGACCATCCATAGAGGGATATGGGTCAGCTGGTCCTCAAATATTTTTTTCGTAATGACTGTGCAAACAGTCCCCTCTATTGCCTGGACGCTTGCCGATCGTTTGTTTTCATCGATCATGGCCATTTCGCCGAACATGGCTTTTGGTCCCAGGGTGCATAGTTCGATTTCCCGCTTATTGTCGCCTTCGCCGCTCGTTTTAAACACCCGAACCCGTCCGGAATCGATGATATACATGCCGTCGCATTCGCTGTTCTCGGAAAATATAATTTCGCCGTTTTTAAATTTTTTTATGATCCGGGAATAGTAGCGCATGAAAAGTTCCGAGAAAAATGATGAAAAGAAATTTAAAATGAGTATACAATGAAAAGAAATAAAATGCTCTAAATAATAGCTTTATTAAAAAGTGCGCCGGGTTAAGCCCGACAATTTTTATAATAATAAAAGCAATCGATATTCGTATTACCTATATGCGTTTAAAATTAAAAATTCTTTCCGCGCTTTTTCTGCCGGTGTATCTGCTTTCCACTTCCTTCGGAATTCCGGCAAGAGGGCTGTGCTCATCGTGCGGGCGGGATATCACGGAAGGCGCGAGAAGCGTTTCACGTGAAAGTTCTCGGATTGATTCCATAAGCGCCACCCCGTTTACGTGCGCTTCTTTTTATAGTCATGTATCTTTTTGTAATTGCGGGAAATCGGCGAGTTTGCTTTTGGGCCCCCGTATCTTCAGAAGTAATTCATTTAAATTGTTTTTCCCTCATACACCCGCTTACGTTGTTGTCCGTGAATCCTCTCCAATAAAATCCGGTAATCCTTTCCAGTCGCGGAATGACCCGCGCCTCCCGTTGGCTTTTAACCAATTCCAAGTTCTTCTTCTATAAGTAATCATTCCCGCTTTGATTTTTTTCTTTTCGCGATCCGCGCATACTATCAAGTATTCTTATTCCATTTATTAAGGAGTTCAATCATGAATGCGGTATATGAAATGTTGGAACGAATGTCGATCGATGAAAAAGGCCAAGCGCTCATTCAGGCGGCTTTGAACAAAAACATGGACAAAATGAAAGAAATCCTCGCCCTGGGCGTCGATCCCAATATAAAGGGACCCGGGGGATGGACGGCTCTGCGGATTACCGCCTGGCATGGCGACTACTCCATGGCGGAACTTGTATTGAATCACGGCGCACTGGTGGATGACCAAAGCATCACCGGCCAAACGGCCCTTCTCATGGCTTCGTCGTATGGCCATATACGTCTTGTTAAGCTTTTGCTCAATCGCGGCGCCGACCCCAATATACGCAACCTCAACAATTCAACGGCGCTGATGATCGCCTGTTTCCATGGATATGGAGACATCGTCAAAGAGTTGTTGCGGCGCGGAGCCGTTCTCGCGATTCAGAACAAGCAAGGGAAAACCGCGATGACCTTTGCAATGGAAATGGGGCATGAAGAAATCGTCGGCTTGCTTTTGGAAGCTGAAAACCATTTTTATATTCCACCGGCTGAAATGGCGCTGAACAATTCGGGAATGTATTTTACTTCTGCCGGTAAAACAGCGTCGGTATACATTAGCAACCTTTAACAAGGAAGGAGCATTGCGATGTCGCTTATAATGACTCAATTACGCAAAGATTTTTTCGGCTACGCGATGCTCCTGTGCCTGATCTTTTTTCTTGCCGCCACGCACCTTGTTTCCATGGCGGTTTATTTTATTTTTTTGTATCTGCTTACCGATGTGGTTACCAATGACCTCAATCGCAGATTTCCGGCGCTCCCCAAAGCGCTTCTCTTCTGGTCGTTTTTCGTTATCGTTCTTGCGCTCCTGGGCATCGCCGTTTTCGCCGTCGTTCCATTATTTGTCAAGGATGTTCCCCTCTATTTTTCCCTGATACGGGATAATGCGCTGCAGTTTGTCCATACGATGGCTGCGCGCTTTGATATCGGCATCGACGACTCCGCGATTAAAACCTTCATCGTTTCCCACGGCTCCACCTCCTTCGGAATCGCCGTCAAAATGGTTAACGGCGTTTCAAAGGAAATAGTTTACTTCCTTTTTGCGTTTGTCCTGAATGTGCTGCTCTTTCTTGAAAAAGGCGCAATCGGCCGAGTTTTTAAGGTGCGGGAATCCTCCCTTCTCGAGTATTTATATACCTTCTGCTCAATGCGATTCAAGAGGTTTTACCTGTATTTCAGAAAAGTCATGGTCGGCCAGTTTTTTATATCGCTTATCAACACGTCGATTACCCTTGTCGTGATACTCTCGCTTAATTTACCCCACAAAGTAACCTTGCTGTGCATTGTTTTTTTCTGCGGACTGCTGCCGATCATCGGAAATCTCATATCGAACGCCATTCTGTCGGTTACCGCGCTCATCTCCATCGGCATTCCCGCGTTTGTCATTTGCCTCGTCATGCTCATCGGACTGCACAAACTGGAATACTTTTTAAACGGAAAAATCATCGGCTCCATAATCAGCCTGCCGATGTTCGTCACCGTACTCTCGCTTCTGGCCGGGGAGGCGACGCTGGGGATTTTCGGCATGATCATCGCTATTCCCTGTGCGTTGACAATAAGGGATGAACTGAGCGGTATCGATTATTGAGCCCCTAACCCGCAATTGCGAGAATAGGCTAAACGTTGCAAAGAGATGACTTTGCTTTTGAGCGATAGAAAGCATCCTTTAAAGGTGTGTAATTAACTCGTAACGGTGATGTATCGAGTTCGCATTAAAATTTCAGCATGGGCCTGATGATCGGCACAATGCCGTTGGGCTTGAATCCCTCGCCCAGTTTTCCGGAATAGGCGTTATTGACATTCCAGGTCACTCCAAGCGACAGCCCGAAAGCATAGGTCGTTTTTTTCCAGCGGAAAGGCCGCTTCTTTCCCGCTTCAACGCTGAGGGAAAGAACCTTGAGGGGTTGGAACGAACAATCGCCGCGCAATTGCAGGTTCGCGTTCCTGATAAGGGAAAAACAAGGTTCGATGAAATCCGTACGGTCGCGGGTCAGGCCGAGGTAGAAAAAATCCTTTATTTCCTTATTGTCGTGAATCCGGGACCCGACGCGATAGCTCGTGGCGTATTGCCGGTCGTTTCCGCTTTTGTCTAGTTTGACCTTCAGTTCGAATTCCCCCCAGTTGTCGGGATAGAGCGAGTTGTCTTTGATGTGATAGTTCCCGTAGGTGCAGAGCAGCCCGATATTCCCGTGCCCGTTTACCTTGACATTGTCCTTCTTGAAAAACACCATGTGCCCGAAAAAAATCGACAGCGACCACGGCTCCTTGAAATCCATCGACTCGGTAATTGTTCGGATGACGTTGACGTCTCCGATGCGCGCCCGGCGATACTGCGCAGGCGTCCAGGCCTTGGCCGCGACCCCCCCAAGCGGAAGCGGATAGACCCCTAGCTCGACAAGAAAGCAATTGGGCTTAAGGAGGTTCTTGCGCAAATGCCGGTAGACGACGAGTTCGCTTATGGTGTCAAGCGTGGGGATAGGATTTTTCGACAATGAGCAATAGAGGCCCGCGGAAAAATAGTAGGGGTCTTCGAATTCCGCGTACAGTTCATTCGGGCCGAGGGACGTATCAAAGGAAACCGCTTCGCACGGTAGCCGGGCGTATAAAAAAAAGAAAGCACAGAGCGGCGCGAAAGATGCAAGGAAGCGCGGCATACGGTCCGTTGCCGCTAACCGTGCGCCGTCATTGCTTTGGTAAACAAACTCGACCTGTTGCGCCCGTTTTCCTTGGAGTAGTACAGCGCCTTGTCCGCGTTTTCAATAAGGTCTTTCTGATTCGCCGCATGCGCGGGATACGCCGCGCAGCCGACGCTTATCGTAACGCGCAGCCGGTCGTTTCCCGATTGGATTATTTTCGCTTCGATGTTCGTCCGTATGCGCTCCGCGGTGACAAGCGCGCCTTGCTCATCGGTTTCAGGGATTATTACCGCGAATTCCTCTCCGCCATAGCGCGCGGCCTGGTCGTTCGCACGGATGGCTTCCTTTATGCACTGGGCGATTTCCCGCAGCACCAAATCGCCCACCGGATGTCCGTAGGTGTCGTTGAAGGACTTGAAATGATCGATGTCCAATATCAAGAGCGACATGGACCGCTTATAACGCCGCGAGCGTTCGATTTCCTTGCCAAGTTGCGTCTGAAAATGTTTATGGTTCATGAGTTGAGTCAATCCGTCGGTAATCGCCAACAATTCCATTTGTTGGTAGAGACGCGCCCTGGTTATGGCCACCGACGCATTGCCGACCAAGGTAAAAAGGATGGTTTCCATTTCACCGATAAATTGATTGGGGGCGTTGCTTTCAATGGACAGCAAGCCAATCGGCCGGGAGTCCTCGCCCATGATGGGAATAATAATGAGCGAACGGATGCCGTCGCTGCCGCTTTCCTCGGGGGTAAACCTGAAATACTTTCCCTTGAATTCCTGAAAATCGGCGACGTTGACGATTTTTTGTTTTTGCAATGCATAGGAATAGAGGCCGGAATTGAAGGTAAAACAAAAACCTTCGTTGATCTCCGGAGACGCGCCTCTGATTTTTACCACGACGCCCGTGCCGTCTTTCTCATGACCGGTTATGACCATGATTCGCGTGTAGGTCGTGATCTGCTGCGCCATTGAAACGAGGACCGCGAAAACCTGTTCGATACGTAGCGCGTTTATGAATTGTTGCGACGCCTCGTAAAAAATCTGGAACTGGTTGGCCGCGCGCTCCTGATAGAGCCGCATGCGCACGTTGGTGATGAGCGCGGCGGCCAAGGATGAAAACCTCCGTAGAATTTCCTTGTGCTCGTCCCTGAACGCCTGGGGGTCCTGGCTGTCGATGACCAGGGCGCCTAAAAGTTCCTTACCGTCGGAAATGACGGGGGTCGCCACGATTGATTTGACCGGACTGACGCCGGAATAATAGAGCACTTCGGCGCTATAGTGCGTCAAATCCCCGCTGATGAATGTTTGTTTGTCGATCCCGACCTTGCCCACCACGCCCCGTCCCAGGGGGATACGGATGTTTTTAATGATCGAAAAGCTTTTCGAATGGAAGGAATTGAGCGTAAAAGCGCCGCCGGCGGGATCGTAAATGAACCCCAGCGCCGAATAGGCCTTGAAATTCCTGCTCATGAAATAGACAACGCTCGACAAAATATCGTCGATATCCGATTTTTCGGTATAGGTTTCATCAACGTCCTGCCGCACCATGAGCAGGCTTGTTTTCCCCGAATGAAAAGGGAGTTGACCTTCATGAATAGCCGGCCTTTCGGTCGCGTCCTCGGCAAGCCGCCGGCTTGGCGAAACTTTTTGTAGCGCCGGGGACGGGGACCACGCGGACGTTCGGTGTTTCAGCGCGGAGATAAAAAACGGCGCGATTCCCGCGCACGCCATGTAAGCGAGGGGAGGAAGCAGAATCCCGGCGCGGGAGGAGACCAATTGCATCCATTGGGGATTCTGGACGTCCGGCAAGCCTTGAAAATACCCGTTCACCGCGCAATTGACCGTTTCGCCGCCGACGCACGAAACAAGGGCGATGAAAAGGGGCAACGCATCTCCCGCGACGCCGAAGGTAATGAGGATTCCGTAATAGAGCGCAAACAAGGGGGACGCGGGATATGAAAACGCCGCTCCATAAGCGGGAAGCGGCTGCATCGTCAAGTGCATTGCCATGACCGCCAAAAGGGACGCGCCGAAGGCCGCCCTGCAGCGGCTATACATGGAATGCGGTCCGTTCATGGTAAGGATGACGCGGCCAAGCAGCATGACGGCGATCGCCGCCGGAACGTACGCGCCATAGGGAACCGTCCTTATCCACTTATCAACAATTCCCGAAACCACGGCGGATGCGCACGCCGCCATGAACGATATTTCCAGGAGCATGAGGAATGGGTTTGGATTTTTTTTCATTGCATTCTCCGCGAGCCCGGCGAAGCCGGATAAGGTACTGTAGGTAGAAATGATCCACGCGTGCCGCATGGAAAATTTAAACACAGTAACTAATAAGTCCCCTTATCCGGATTTTCCCCTTTTATTTTAATGACTTATATTTTATACTATTACTTTGCGGCCCACTATCTTCATGAGGAAAAGTATATAATTATCCTATGGTAAAATCAAAGCTTTTCAGTAAAATCAAATACGTCGTATTCCGGTTGTTGCCTCGCCGTTGGCGTGAAGGCCTGCTGCGATGGATCGTAAAAACACGGTACAAGTCGCCTCCCTTGATTTTTCCGTGGGATTGTTCCGCAATGAAAAAGGTCCTGACGATTCTCCCCGAAGACCCTATTGAAGCGTTTCACCAAATAAATAATTTTTTGAGGATTTCGGCTCTTTTTAAAAACGCCTCGTTCACGGTTTTTTGTACCAGGGAAGTAGCGCCTTTTTTCAAGCTCGTTCATCCCGAGGCCGTCTTCGTTGAATATGAAGGAAAATCACGGGCTCTCTTTTCAAAGGAGTTTGACGCGTGGGGAAGGGAATTCAGCGGGGAGGAATTCGGGCTGTGCTTGATGCTCGAGCGCAGGCCGGACATTTCGCTGCTCTATTTGGCGGGGAAAACCGCCGCCCCGGTCAGGGCGGGCTATTTCGGCGCGGGGGAATTCCCGTTTCTTAATATGCAAGTCAACCCCTCGCCCAAGCGCCCCTATCGAGCGGATCAAAACGCGCTCATGGCGAATGTTTTCGGCGCTTCCGACCGTATAAAGGTACGTTGGAGCGTCTCCAAGGAAACCACGGACGAAATAGCCCATATGGCCCGCGAACTCGCCGTTTCCCCCGATGCCCGGATTATCGGCGTTGACGTCGGGTTATTCGTCCCCGCCTTCGGAGCGGAATGGACGCGTCAGTTGTGCGCCGCGCTTTCAACGAATACAACCGTTACGTGTCTGCTGGTAGAGGGAGAGCCCTCCGAGGAGGTTTCCGGATTTTGCGCTTCCGTGAAATCGCCGTTATTTTCAAATCTATCCGCTTCCCGCTGGGCCGCGATCATCGTACGAAGCGCATGCATCATTTCGGGGAAATCCGTTTTGTTCGAACTGGCGAATTTGCTCGGCAAACCGGTTGTCGGCGTATTCGAGAAGGACCTTTGCGACCGATATTGCCGGGAGTGCGCGACGACATGGGGGATACCCCTTTCACGTTCACCCGGCCAGGACACGATTCAAAGCATCGCGGATGCCATGCGTACGATGGACGGCAAGGGAAAAATGTAACGGGGCGTTTTGAATGTGGAACAAAAAAACCTACTTTTTTTCGTTTTTTATAAAAAACCTCCAATTCAGATTCGAAACCTGGAGGCACGGCAGGGAAATCGCCAAAGCATATGCCCGGCAAAAACCATTACAGTTTCCCCGGCCCCACATTCGTTCCCTGGTTATCCTTGCCGCGGTTATTATTCTTCCCCCGTTAGTCTATGTCGCCGCGCCCTACGGCGTAAAAACCTATATAATCATGAAAACGTTGCTGCGTGAAGCCAAGGCCGCCGTCTATTCCGTTCAAAAGGCAAAGTCCCCGAAACCGGTTCAGGCTTCGCAGCCAAAAGCGGATACCGTCCGTTTAACAACCGTTGTGGAAACAAAAACCGTCGCCCCCGCGGTCGATGTTGATACGACCAAACGACAACCGGTTCAGGCGCCCGGTTTTACCGGCGCGATCTCCCGCGACATGAATTATTGCATCATTGCCAACAAGGCGGACCGGACCCTCTACTTGCTTAACAATAGTGATAACAAAGGCGCCTGGAAGAAGGTGGAGACCTTTTCGATCCTCGTTGGCGGAAACGAAGGCCAAAAAATGACCGAAGGGGATAAAAGGACCCCGGAAGGCACTTATTTTATTATCGGAAGAAAGGAATCCGAGGAACTCAACGCGATTTACGGACCCTTGGCGTACCTTCTCAATTATCCTAACGAGGAGGACAGAAAGGCGGGAAGGACGGGACAGGGAATTTGGATCCACGGGACCCGCGAAGACACCACGCGCGAGGCGACGCGAGGCTGCGTGGTGCTCGATAACAGCGACATCCTGACCCTTGCGCGATATTTGCAATTAGGAATAGGCACCCCGGTGATCATCGTCAACGCTCCCGAACTTTCCTTGCCGAATCAAGTTCCCAATACGGCGCTCTTGCAGCCGCTGCGCGAACGTATTTTAACCGAGTACGAGACGCGGCAAAACGAATTCCAGGGAATAGTAACGCAATGGAAACAAGCATGGGAATCGCGGAATATCGATGAATATTCGCGATTTTACGACGCCGACCGCTTTTCCGGCGAGGGATTGCGGTGGAACGCCTGGCGCGATAAAAAGGAACGGACCTTCAAAACGTACCGCTCGATCACCATCGGTTTGGATAAGCTGTGCGTTTCGGAATTTTCCGAAACCACGGCAGTGGTCCTGTTCATGCAGCGCTATGAATCCGAGGCGTTCCATCTGCAAAAACCGAAGAAACTGTCTTTTGTAAAAAGCGACGGCCATTGGAAGATTTTCAAGGAAGAGACATTCTCCAGACAGGAGCTTTTATTATGAAGTTTTCACTATCCAAGAAAAACGACATAAAGGACCCTCAGGGTCTTGCGCAATCGATTGAAAGGAGCCTCAATGAAATAAACGAGGTCCTTCAGAACGCGCAGGCGGAGAAAGCGGATTTGCACTCCCTGCTTGCCTCAGCGGCCAATGAACGGTCCCAAATGCTTTCGGCGGGCCAAACCGTCGAAACGGTAAAACAGGGAATCAGCGATGCGCGGAATGAATTCATCGCCCTTAAAAATCAGGCGGAAGCGGCGATGGCCCAAAAATCCCAGTTGGAGAGCTATCCCGAAAAAATGGCGGTCCTTGAAAAGCGGTTGACCGCCATAGCCGAGGGCGTTGAAAGGTTTGAACAAAAGGAAAACCGTATTGACGCGTTGGATAAAAAAATCGACCGCGTCCTCGACCGGCTCAACCGGGATAACGGCGGGACGCTCCTGCAGGATACGTTGAAAAGCGCGACCGACCTTGAGCAGCGCCAGAAGAAATACGTTGAAGCCATGGCCGCCATGGAAAAGCAGGCTTCGGGTTTCTCCGCCGAGGTGGGCGGCATGGCCGCCGAATTCAACAAGATCAAGACCGTCGCCGAAACCCTGAACGCCGGCGTCAGCCGCATCGACCAGGACGTGAGCGCATTCAGGCTCGTCAAGGAAAAGGTCGACAATCTCAACAGCCTTTCCGAATACGTAAAGACAAAGGTGAAGTCGCTGGAAAACCAGCGCGTGGTCGTTGAAAAGGCCAACGAGGAAGCCGGCAAGCTCAACGCGCTTACCTGGCGCCTGGATTCCGAAATCAAACACCTGCAAGAGGGCCTTTCCCGATTGGAAAAGACCGAAAAGAACATCACCCGCATCGACGCGATGTTCGAGGAAAGCCGGGCGTCAATCAGCGAAATCCGCCGTTTTGAAAAATTCATGCTGCAAACGACGCAAAAAATCGAGGATATACGGACGCTGGACGCGCAGCTCGACCAAAAGCTGCAGCAATTCCAAAAATACAGCGCTCATGTCGATGAGGTAAAGGAACGCGCCCACGAGGTGCATACCATGGCGCGCAATACCGAGGCCATTCTCAATACGCTCAACAAACACAGCCAGATGCTCGAAAAAACGCATTCGGAAGTGCTCGACTATGAGCGGGCGCTGGATAAAATCAAGGTTAGAATCGAGGAGGTCGGCCGGGAGTGGAACACGATCGACAGCTTTACACAGCGCATCGCGGGCATCGAGTCCCAAATGGGCGCGATGGATTCGCGCCTCGACGCGACCCTGAAGAAGGCCAAGGACGTTGAGACCGCCGAGACGAAATTGCAATCCGTCCATGCGCTCATCGAGGACACCTGCGCCAAGGAGGAGCAGGTATACAAGTACCGCGCTGAAATTGACAAAACAAAACATCGCATGGATGAGTTCGCCCTCAACGCCGCGGCGCTCGAGGAAAAAATGTCGCGGTTGGACGCCCAGGAAAAGGAGGTCTCGGCCGTTGCGCAAAAAATCGACGAGCTGAAGGCCATTTCCGAAAAAACCGGCGAGCGCATCAATCAGGCCGAGGAAAAGGCGCGCATCATCGTTGAAGTGGAGCATAAAATCGAAAATTTGGGCGCCATGGTCGCCGATGTTGACGGACGCATCAACGCCCAGTTGCAGCGCCAGGCCATGATAGACAAAACGGAAAAACGGCTCGATCAGCTCAACTATCTGCTCGGCGACATCAACATGAAGATCCAGGGGCTTACCAAGGACCAGAAGGTCGTCGACGACCTCACGGCGCAGCTTTCCGCCATTTCGGTCCAGTCGCAGGAGGCCAAAACCATGGCGGAGCGGCTGTCGCAGGAAAAACAGGCGCTGCTTTTGGAAGAAAACAGGATCATGGAAATGAAAAAGGAGCTGGAGGGGCTTGTTTTCAAAACGCGGCAGGGCTTGGACGAAAACCGCAAGGAGCTGGTCGCTTTTACCGGCGAAATGGAGCAGAACCGGCAGCGCTTCGCGCAGATCCTTGAAGGCAATACGGCGCAGATAAAGACCATTGAAAAACACCGCACCGACATCAATAAATCGGAAGTTCAATTAAAAGCGGTTGACAAGGCGCTTGAAAATCTCAATGCCGAAATGGAACAGATCGGGCGAAGGTCGGGCAAAATAGAAACCATCGACGCACGTATTCAAAATATCGACACCGTGGTCAGCGACATGGAAATCAGGATAGAAACCATTGATAAGGGCCGGGAGATGATCAATTCCGCTCAAAAGAAAATCGATATACTCGTGGATTTGATTACCAAGGCCGAAACCCACATCGAAAGCATTGTGTCAAGAGGCAAGGAAATCGAAACGGTGAAATCCAAGGTGGAGGAAATGGAAAAAGTGATGGACGGCGTTGAAAAACGCATGCGCGAACTCAGCAAGGAAAAGACCATCATAAAAGAGGCCGAGATCCGCATCAGCAGCCTGAGTTTGCTCATGGAAGACATAAAGGCGCAGATCTCCAATTTGTCGTCGGAGGAACATCGGATACAGGACGCCATCGAAAAGACCTCCGAACTGCGCTTTTTGCTGGGGGAGGTCGATTCGAAACTGACGCTTTTCCGGAAGGAAAAAGAGCGACTGGGGGCTTAGAAAGCTTTACGATTCCTAAAAACCCATCAAAGTCAAATTCCCCTCTCCTGTGGGAGAGGGGCGGCCAAAGGCCGGTGTGCAGTTGTTTTCAGGGTTGTTTTTTGACCTTATCCCCCTCCCATTCTCCCACGGGGAGAATGGGGAACCGTGCATTTAAATTTTATAGCTCACGATATGCTTGGGTAGGATTGTCATAGATACCAACAAGGCCCTTCATTATGGCGCCCATTGCCGTTTCCCCGCCTATCGACGAATCCGTTGAGGCTTTCCTCAAACAGGTGCGTGAAGTAAATCCAAAAGTCCAGGAAAAATTGGTTGAACACGCCTATCGGTTTTCGTGGAACGCGCACAAGGACCAGACGAGAAAATCCGGTGAACCATTTCTAGCGCACCCCGTTTCGGTGGCGCTCATACTGGCGGAACAGAAACTCGATTCGGTGACCATAGCCGCGGGGCTCCTGCACGACGTGTTGGAAGATACTCCTATTACCCGGGAGGCGATCCAACGGGAATTCGGAGATGAAATTCTGTTGCTTGTGGACGGCGTGACCAAAATCCAAAAATTCCAGATGAAATCGCGGCAGGACCGTCAGGCCGAGACCTACCGAAAAATGCTCCTTTCCATGGCGGAGGACATTCGCGTCATCATCATTAAATTCGCCGACCGGCTCCACAACCTTAGAACGCTCAAGTATCTTGAGCCCGACAAAATAACCGCGGTTGCCGCTGAAACCCTGGACATCTACGCCCCGCTGGCGCACCGGCTCGGCATGGCTAAAATAAAATGGGAGCTCGAGGATCTCGCCTTCAAGTTCCTTTACCCGCAAGAATATAAGGACATCGTTTCGAAAGTGGTCGCCAGCCGCGACGAGAGGGAAGTGCTTGTTGAAAGCTTCACCGAGCCCCTCCGCACTCGTCTTGCCGGGGAGACTATCGAGGCCGCGGTCGTCGGCCGGCCCAAACATTTTTACAGCATCTACCGTAAAATGATTCAGCGCGGCAAGCCGTTTGAAGAGGTGTATGATCTGCTTGCAATACGGGTGATTACCCGGACCGTCAGGGATTGCTATCATGCTCTTGGCGTCATTCATTCGATGTGGAAGCCCATTCAGGACCGCTTTAAAGATTATATCAGCATGCCCAAATCGAATGGGTATCAGTCGCTGCATACGACGGTATTCGGCGAAAACGGAACGATCCTTGAAATTCAGATCCGCACCAGGGAAATGAACCAGGTGGCGGAAGAGGGTATCGCGGCGCATTGGCTTTACAAGGAGAATAGCGAGGGCGAAAAGCCCTCCAAGGACGACAGCGCCTTGAATTGGTTGAAAAACCTGATTGAATGGCAGAAGGACCTTACCGATTCAACCGAGTTTTATGAGTTTTTTAAAATCGACCTGTTTCACGCGGAAATTTTTATCTTCACCCCGAAAGGGGATCTGATTTCCCTGCCCAAAGGCGCCACGGTGATCGATTTCGCCTTCGCGGTGCATACCGCGCTGGGGCTGCATTGCATCGGCGCGAAAGTCGACGGGAAAATCGAACCTTTCAACCACGTGCTTAAAAGCGGCGAAACCGTTGAAATCCTGCAATCCATGTCCAAAAAGCCCTCGGCCGACTGGTTGCGGGAGGTCAAGACACCCAAGGCCCGCTCCGCGATACGCAGATGGCTGAAAACCACGGGCCGCCAGGAAAGCATTGATCTCGGTAAAAAAATCGTCGGTACAAGCTATAAAAAAATCCAATCGAACACGCCGTTTATCGACCATGTTCCGTTACTTCTGCAGTATCTCGGCATCACCAATTTGGACCGGCTTCATGAACTCGTTGGAACGGGAGAATTGCCGATCAGCCGCGTCATGCGGTATTTTCAATCAAGGAACATCAAGCGGTTCGCGCCGTCCCAAATGGTATCGCGGCTCATGCGCTCCTTCACGGGCAAGAGCAAGGGAGTGCTGGTTGGCGGCGTCGACAATCTCATGATCCGCTTCGCGCAGTGCTGCAACCCCATACCGGGCGATCCGATCATCGGGTTCGTCACGAGGGGCAGGGGGATTTCGATTCACCGCGGCGATTGTCCAAACGTCGTCCTCTTCAAGGACGACGAAGAGCGTAAAATACAGGTCGGTTGGGACGAACGCGACCTTAAGCATTACAGCGTTCCTTTACAGATAATAGCCGAGGACCGTCCGGGGCTGCTTCACGAAATTGCCGAGGCGCTCACCAACTCCGGCGCCAATGTCGCGGAGGTTAATTTGAGGACCGTGCAACAGCTCGCCAATGGAATATTTAAAATTGAAATCAAGAACAGAAACCAATTGAAGCAGATATTCAGGCGAATTCAAAAAATCAAGGGCGTCCGGCAGATCTCCCGGTCCAAAAGCCTTATGGATCTCAGCGAGGCGGAAGAAACGAATGATAACGGATAGCATCCTTTTGTCGGTCGCCGGATTCGTCGCGGGCATCCTTGCCGGCATCGCGATCACGCTGTTGAAAAAAGCATTATCAAAGGAAAAGCTTCCCGAAGTCGAACAGTACAAAACCAGTTTCGCGTTTTCCGGCAATTTAAAGCAAACGCCCCTGCTCGACGCGATTCAGTTTTTGGAAATCGGGAGACGGGAAGGTATTTTGCATATCTATTGCGGAAGAAGGAAGGGGTATCTGATTTTCAAGGATGGCCAGGTCGCCGACGCCTTTTACCGCAATGAAACCGGCAAAGAGGCGGCGTTTGCGATGCTCGATCTGGATGAAGGGGATTTTTATTTTGAAGCCAAGACGATCATCCAACCGCGCCTTATTGTCGACTCGGTGATGGACCTTGCCTTCGAATGGGACGGTCGGAAAAACGACCGCTGATTTAATTTATCTGATTAAAAGAATTTTTTCAACCACAACCAATGGAAAGCGCCATGAAAGGTAACATTAAAATTTTCGCGGGGAACTGCAACCGGGAGCTTGCCGAAAAAGTATGCAAACACCTTGGCGTCAAGCTCGGCGAATGCGAAATCATTAAATTCAGCAACGACAATATCAAGGTGCGTATTTTGGAGAGCGTTCGGGGAAAGGACGTGTATATCGTGCAATCCTCGTCGCCTCCTGTCAACGAATACATCATGGAACTGCTCATCCTGATCGACGCGATAAAGCACGCGAAGGCCGACAACATCACCGCGGTGCTTCCCTACTACCCCTATGTCAGGTCCGATAAAAAGGACGAACCGCGCATCTCCATCACCGCGCGGCTCATCGCCGACCTTTTAGAAACCGCGGGCGCCAACCGGGTGATGACGATGAACCTGCACTCGCCGCAAATCGCCGGTTTTTTCAGGATTCCCGTGGACCACCTTTTGGCGGGCCGCCTGCTGTGCAAATACTACCGGGAATGGGGAATCGACAATTGCGTGGTCGTCGCGCCCGACGCCGGCAGCGCCAAGCGCGCCGGCCATTATGCCATTAATCTGGGCCTTCCGCTGGCCATCCTCGACAAACGCCGCGACGACGATTCCGAAAAGGCCGTGATCCACCACGTGATCGGCGAAGTCAAGGGCAAGCGCGCGCTCATTTTCGACGACGAGATCGCCACCGGAGGCTCCATCCTCGAAACCGTCAAGGCGCTGGAAAGCCTCGGGGTCACCGAGATACAGGCGTGCTGCGTTCACGGCGTGCTCTCGGGCAAGGCCGTCGAACGGTTGAAGGGTTCTTCTTTGTCAAAACTCGTCGTTACCGATACGGTGGCCCTTCCGCCCGAAAAGAATCTTCCCACCATGGTGGTCATTTCCGTGGCGGAACTGTTCGCCCAAGCCATTGCCTATTCCCACGAGGGTACGTCGATGAGCGGGCTGTTCGGACCGGTATAAAGGTCGTTGCGCGAATCCGGTTTGTGGGGGCGAGGTCCTCCCGCCCTCATTGTCATGGGCGAGATGACCTCGCCCCTATACTACCCATTTTGTTGCGCCGAACACCGTTGTTGCCACGCCTTCCTAAATACGGCTTCCAGCTTCCTGGTGAACGCCGCTCCGTCGCACACAATGGACCCCGCCATTTTATTTCGCAAATTTTTCCGTAATGCCCTCAACTTTTCAATATCAACCGCCGCCTTGACCGCGATAGCGCAATAGTCCTCTTCCGTTCGCGCCACCCATTCCGGTAGTCCTACGCTCCTTAGAATCGTCGAGGCCATGCGGCCCGCATGCCGGTTTCCGCAGAGGGTAATCACCGGAACCCCCATCCAAAGCGATTCGCAGGCGGCGGTATGACCGCTCCAGGGATGCGTATCGAGCGTTATATCGATGCCGTGAAAGAGCGTCAAATATCCTTGCGCCGGCAGCTCGCGCAGCAGGTCGATGCGAAGCGGATCAACGCCTTGGCGCTCAAAGTGCGTTGACAGGCGCTTTTTAGCTTCATTGGTCAGGGTGTCGCGAACGATTAACAACCGCGCCGTGGGTATGGCAAGCAACACGGCGCTCCAAAGGTTAAGCACGCCGACGTTCAACCGCGTTAACGGATGCAGCGAACCGAAGGAGATATGTCTATTTGTCAATGCTGGAAGGTCCTTGATATCGGGAGCATTTTGGGGAGGCATATAGCAGCAAAAGCAATCGGGAACACGGAGCAATTTTTCCGTATACAATGGAGCATCTTTCTCGGAATCAAGGCACGCATCCGTTATATAATAATCCATTTCCGCCAGCCCCGTCGTATTCGGATACCCGCAATACGACACTTGCACGGGCGAGGGTTTTTGGGCAAAAAGCGGTAACCGGTTGCCGGCGGTATGCCCGGCGAGATCAACGAGAATGTCGATGCGATCGTCGCGTATCATGGTAAGCGCATCCTCGTCGGAAACGCCATGGATATTGCGCCAGGAAATAGGCAACAACCGCAGGCATCGCGTGACTTCATCGACGCGTGCGTTTCCATAGTAGCAATACACTTCGAACCCGGCGCGGTCGTGGTTCATCAGGATCGGTTCGATAAACCTTGACACCGGGTGATCGCAAAAATCCGGGGAAACATACCCCAGGCGAAGAGTGGGCATAGGATCCATAGCGCCGGTAAAGGATTGGCGCCGCCCTATGCCGGATAAGAGCGTTCCAAAACGCGCGTGTTCCGCGTATATCTCTTCGGGCGAATACTTCAAATCATAATTCATGCACAACAGCAGGTTGCTATAAGCCGGCGCGTTACGCTCTTTCGCGATCGAAACCGCCTTGCGGAAGCACTCCATCGCCTCGTCGACGCGACCGATGACCTGCAAAGCTTCGGCGTAGTTTGAAAGCGCCGGCACGGATAGCGGCTGAAGCTTCTTGGCCTCCGAAAAGCTCGCGAGCGCCTCGTCGATGGCATTGATTTCCCGGAGGCAATTGCCGAGATTGTAATACGCATCGAAAAAATCGGGATCGCATTCAATGGCTTTTAGTAAGTGCGCCATCGCCGCTTTACAATTGCCCGCACCGCGGTTGGCCGAGGCCGATTTATACCATGTCGGCGCTTTGCCGGGTTCCGCGGTTAACGCCCGTTCATAAACGGCGGCCGATTCATCAAAACGATTTTCCGCGTACAGCGCATCGGCATAGTCAACGAGAAATCCGGCGTTTAGCGGCTGAAACGCGCACGCCTTTTTCAGAAAGCCGATGGCCGCGTTATTGTCTCCGCGCTGCCGCGCGATGAGTCCCATGAGGCGCAGCGCGTCCGGGTTGTCGGGACGGACCTCGAGAACCGCCCTATAGATGTTTTCAGCTCCGTCAAGATCGCCTTGGCGGTGCAATTTCACCGCGATCATGAGAGGATCGGCATTCTCCATAGGTAAGCGCCTGCGTTATAATCGGAGTGGTTTTTTTAATTATTAAATGATACACTCATGCGTATGGATGCACAACAACAATCGACGCTCGCCAAAGCGCCCGTCGATATTCCCGACATCAGCGTCATCGTCCCCTTTTTCAATGAACATGATACGATTGCCGATTGCGCATACCGGCTCGATGAGTTCTGTGGCTCAATGGAACCGCTTCGCATCGAGGTCGTTTTCGTGGATGACGGGTCGCGCGACGACTCCGTCGATCGCTTGAAGAAGGTTGTCCCGCATCACTATGCTTCCCGATTGATCAAGCTGTCCGGGAATTTCGGCTCCCACGGCGCTTTGCGCGCCGGGATTTTACACGCGAAAGGCGCGTGGACTACCTTTGTTACGGCGGATTTGCAAGCTCCTTTGGAAACAATCGAACGCCTTTATATCAAATGCCAAAGTGACGGTAACATTGTCTGGGCGGTTCGTGAAAAGCGGCAAGCAGGCGTTGTGGAGCGTTTTTTTTCCGGAATCTACGCCCGGTTTATGAAAGCATACGTCATGGGCAATTACCCCCGTGAAGGCATTGAGTCGGTGATGTTCGACGCGAAGGTTCGCGCCATGCTCACGAGCGCCCCGGAAACGAATTCATCCTTATTTTTACACATCCTCTCCCTGGGCTTTAAACAGGATTTCATTCCCTGTCAAAGGCGCAAGCGCCTTGCGGGAGCGTCAAAATGGACGCTTTCAAAAAAAATGAACCTGTTCATCGATTCTTTTTTCGGATTTTCAAATGCGCCGGTCCGTATCGTGGGCATCGCGGGAATTATTTTGGCATTGATCGGTCTTTTATTACTGCTGAATATAAGTATCCGGACCCTTGCGTTCCACCTGCCGTTGCGGGGGTGGCCGATAGTAGTCTCGATACTGCTCATCGGGTTTGGATTCAACGGGATTTCCCTGGGCGTAATCGCCGAATACGTATGGCGGACGCTTCAGGCCGCGAGAAACCGGCCCGCGTTTATAGTTGATGAAATGGAATCAATTTCAAAGGGAAAAGCGCCGTAACCCATGAAGATGTTCGAGGAAATTTCCTTTCCCGCGCCTCCGATCATGCTGGCCTCATGGCCGGGTATGGGCAACGTAGGACTCATCGCCACGGATTACATGCGCAGGAAGCTCGGCGCCAAGGTCTTCGCCGAAATAGACATGAGTCCGTTTTTCATTCCGGATTCTATTATTGTCAAAGACGGCATAGCCCAGCTCCCCGAAATTCCATCGAGTATTTTCCATTATTCCTTCAACCCCAATATCATTATTTTCGAAAGCAACGCCCAGGTCGGCGGCCGCGACGGCATCACCATCATTAAAACAATCCTCGACGTGGCCAAGCAAATGAAGGTTTCCCACATTTACACGTCCGCCGCCCTGGTGCAGCCGATGACGTTTCAGACTCCCTCCAAGGTGCTCGTCGCATGCAGCAGCTCCTCGCATCTTGATACATTAATCAAATACGGCGTCGTACCCATGCCCGACGGCTATATCGCGGGGCTTAACGGGCTTTTGCTCGGCGTTGCTGCGTCGCACAACATAGAATCAGCCTGCTTCCTTGGGACCATGCCGTCCTATGCCTCGAATATGATGTATCCCAAGGCTTCCATGGAAATAATTAAAACGTTCAGGAGAATTCTCGATACACCCATCGACATGGCCGAGCTGGAGACCAATGTGGCGGAAATGGACCAGCAACTCGCCGCGATTGAGGACCGCATCAAGCAAATATTCCCTTCAAGCGCCGAATCCGATGAAGAAATTTCCGGCATTGAGGAGGAAAAGGTGCCTCATTATATCATGGAAAAAATCGAGAAGCTTTTCGAGAAAGCAAAATTCGACCGGTCCTCAGCCAATGATCTGAAGCAGGAACTGGACCGATGGAATCTCTTCGAGCTCTACGAGAACCGATTTTTAGATTTATTTGAAGACGATGCCAAACCCGACCGCTGATAAACCGATCGTGGCCTGACATTCTCCCTTGCCCCAGGGAGAAAAAATCCTTTCCCTTCACCCTCCCTCATCAGTTATTTTTCCAAGGTATTGCCGCGAGGATGGCGGAATTGGCAGACGCGCTAGACTTAGGATCTAGTAGGGAAACCTGTGGGGGTTCGATTCCCCCTTCTCGCATAATTCCAGCACTTTTACAGGAGGTTTTTGTTTCTTGAAAGTCACAATTTCCCAACCGGAATCATGGAAGCGTGTTTTGGAAATCGAGGTCCCAAAAGAAGACGTGAACGTGATATACAATGAAAAAATGACTACCTATAAAAAGAAGCTCAGTCTGCCGGGCTTCAGGCCCGGGAAGGTGCCTCTTTCCCTTATTAAAACACGGTTCGGAAAGGGCGTTTTCGCGGAAACCGTGGAGGATTTGGTCCAAAAAAATTTTGAGGTTGCCTGCAAAGAGCACAACATCACGCCGATCACCAAAGGATCGCTGAGCAACTTAAAAGGTGATGAGGGCGCTGATGTTTCCTTCACCATAGAAACCGAAATCGACCCTCCCATAGAAATCACCGGCTACGATAAGCTCAAAGTCACGGCCTCTCCCGGTAAAATCAAGAATGAGGACGTCGAAAAAGCCATTGAGGAGCTGCGGGAGCGAAACGCGCGGTTTAACGACATCGACCGTCCCGCGAAAAAAGGTGATTTCGTCACCGTTGAATACATGAAGGTCATTATAGATGGAGAAGAACGTAAGGACTTTAAAAACCCCGAGTATCCCGTTGAAATAGGCAAAGGCCAGCTCAAGGATTTCGACAAGGGCTTGACGGGCCACTGCGCGGGGGAGATCGTGGAAGTTTCCCTTAAATTTCCCAAGGACTTTTCGGGCGAACAGTTGGCTGATAAAAAGGGCGATTTTTCGGTTAAAATCACCAAGGTCGCTGAAAAAATCCTTCCGGAGCTTGATGCGGAATTACTGAAGAAATTAGGCGACTTCACGTCCATTGACGGTCTTAATGAACAGGTCCGTAAGGACCTCGAACAACAGGAGGCGCAGCGGGCCAAAAACGAGGCGTACAATAGCGCCATTGATACATTAATCAAGAAAAATCCCTTTGACGTTCCCCCTTCCCGCGTTGAAGATTATATCGACCATCTCATGGAGGAAATGGCGCGCTATCGCCGCGTCAATGAGCCCGTTCCCCAACGGGAGGAGGTGGCCCAAAAATACCGCGATACCGCGCTACGCGCGCTCAAGCGTTTCCGGATCATCGATTTCATCGCCGCGCGGGAAAAAATCAAGGCTGCGCAGGAGGATGTTGATAAGGAAATCGAAAAAATCGCCGCGATGTACAATCAACCCTTTGAACAGGTCAAACAGGCATTCAGGCAGAACGGCACTGTCAACAAAATCCGCGCGGACATCCGCGAACAAAAAACCCTGGATTACCTGATCGGGGAATACGCGCCCGCGCCTCAGTAGACGGCGATAACGCTTATTATATATGCAACATGATGTAATGGAATTGTTTGTGACTTTTTCCATGAGATAAACGTAGATACTTCGATACAAAGGATATACAATAAAAATCATATCCTTCGGTAAAATCAGGGGAATCATTTAATCAGGTAAATCCTGGTCAGAAAAGAGGAAAAGCCTTATGGCATTAGTACCGATGGTAATAGAGCAAACGGGGCGCGGCGAGCGCTCGTACGATATTTATTCGCGCCTGCTCAAGGAGCGCATTATATTTCTCGCGACGGAAATCGATGAAACCATGGCGGACCTGGTCATGGCCCAGCTCATTTTCCTGGAATACGAGGACGCGGACAAGGACATAACCCTTTACATCAATTCCCCCGGCGGCATCGTTTCCGCGGGCCTTGCGATTTATGATACCATGCAGTACATCCGCCCCGATGTATGCACGATTTGCATAGGGCAGGCGGCGAGCATGGCGGCAATTCTTCTGGCCGCCGGAACGAAGGGCAAACGATACGCCCTGCCCCATTCGCGCATCATGCTGCACCAACCGCTTGGAGGCGCAGGCGGCCAGGCGGCGGACATCGCGATCCACGCGAAGGAAATCATTCGCGTCAAGGAATCCCTGAGCGACATCCTCATGCTGCATACGGGACAGAAAAGGGAAATTATCCGGAAGGATACCGACCGCAATTTCTTCATGGATGTCAAGGAAGCGAAGAACTACGGGATCATCGATGAAATTTTAACGCAACGAGAAAGTAAAAAGGATGACCACAAAGCCTAAATATCCCGGTATCAAATGTTCTTTTTGCGGCAAGCCCGCGGAAACGGTGGGCAAACTCATTACCGGGCCGTCGGTGCACATTTGCGACGAATGCGTTGAAATGTGCAATGAGATCCTCCGCGAGGACAAGGGAAAGATTCCGGGCGACCTCCAGCTCAACGCGCTGCCCACGCCGAAGGAAATGAAATCGTTCATCGACCAATACGTGATCGGCCAGGACGACGTCAAGATCGGCGTATGCGTTGCGGCGTACAACCATTTCAAGCGCATCCTGTCCAGGACCCAGGCCGACGACGACGGCGTGGAGATTGAAAAAAGCAACATCCTGCTCATCGGGCCCACGGGTACGGGAAAGACGCTTATCGCCCAAACCCTTGCGCGTATGCTCAAGGTGCCCTTTACCATGGTCGACGCGACGGTCTATACCGAAGCCGGCTACGTGGGCGAGGACGTGGAGAACATGCTCGTGCGTCTTTTGCAGGTGGCGGGCCAGGACGTGGCGAAAGCCGAAAAAGGCATCATTTACATTGACGAGTTCGATAAAATCGCCAGGAAGTCCCCCAATCCGTCCATCACCCGCGACGTGTCGGGCGAAGGCGTCCAGCAGGCGATGCTCAAACTCCTTGAGGGGACCATCGCCAACGTCCCGCCCAAGGGCGGACGCAAGCACCCGGAGCAGAACCTGATTTCAGTCAATACCCGCGATATTTTATTCATTTGCGGGGGCGCCTTCGTGGGGCTGGAAGACATCATTGAAGCGAGAATCGGCGAGAGCCGCATGGGCTTTAACGCGCAGATTCGCAGGAAAAACTCCATGAAAATCGGCGACATGTTACGCAAAGTTGAACCGGATGATCTCATTAAATTCGGCATGATTCCCGAAATCGTCGGCCGCGTTCCGGCGGTGTTCGGCCTGCAGGAACTCGACGATGAGGCCTTGCTGAAAATCCTCACGGAACCCAAAAATTCTCTTATCCGTCAATACCAAAAACTCTTCGCCATGGAAGACGTGCGATTAACATTTTCGCAGGATGCGCTTCGCGAAGTGGTAAAAATAGCCCGCGCGAAAAAGACCGGCGCCCGCGGACTGCGCAGCGTTCTTGAAAACGTGCTCGTTCCGATCATGTACGAAATTCCGTCGCGAGACGACATCAAGGAATGCTTGATTTCCCATGAGGTCATCGTCAACCGCGTGGAGCCGATATATGGTTTAAAGGTGGATAAAAAAATAGCGTGAAAAGCGGAGAGAAGAATTTGGAGCTGAGGGGGATCGAACCCCTGGCCTCGACATTGCGAACGTCGCGCTCTCCCAGCTGAGCTACAGCCCCAAGTATCATAAATATAAATTATGCACAATAAATCCTCGCAACTTCCTCAGGATATCTATCACCGGTTATACTGGTACGCGAAGCGAAACGTCGATCCCGCCCGCATCGCCGCGGCGCTCAATCTTCCCATCAAGACCGTTCAGCATTTGATCGATATACTCGGCGAAGAAAAGAAACCTGATGGCGCGAAGCATCTGAAAAAACAGCTGCCTTTCGCGGCCGAGGCTTCATCCGCCGATGATTTTCTGGATCTCTTCGCATTCACCAAAACCCGGTACACCGTTGTCGACATAAGCGGATCAATAGTCAAGCAGTATCTTCCAAAGTTGCGCGAGTTGCTTTTAAAAGTCGGCATCGCGGACAGAAAACCCTTCGCTCTCAAAATGACCGACGTCGCCTTAATTGACGAATCGGGCATCGCCGCGATTAAAACGCTCTATACGGGGTTTAAACATCAAGGCCGATATTGCGCGATTCTGGATCCTTCGCCCGCCGTTGAATCGGTCATCAAACAACACGGGTTGGATACGATTATTCCCATTTTCGGCACCGAAATAGCCTTCGAGGAAAAAGCCTGCCGTTAAAAAGCGTTTCCCTTCATTACCCGTTTGAATTTAACGTATTTTAAAGGGACTATGGCGTATATCGGAATCGGCTACAGCGGCGGCGATCCAACGTTTCTTCATACACTCGTTGAAAAGCACAGTAAATGGCTCAAGGGCGACAGGCCTCCGCATTTTTACGGCGATTCGTTTCTTGTATTATACGATTCCAATACCGCCCGTGAGTTCGCGCACAAATGCGCTCAAGCGGCAAAGAAAAATGAAATTTCGGTATATCCGATGGGACGGCCGATAGAGAAATAACGACACACGGCAATGCTATCGTTCAGCGAAAAATTGGACCCCACTACCATCCTCGAATTGCTTTCGCGCGGGCTTCCTTATTATATCAAATCCTGGCGCGATATCGACGAGCAAACAGGGCTTTTCGGCGCCGTCTCCCCCGACGCGTTCAACATGCAATCCATCGGCTCGTCATCGCCCGTCATTGAATACGTCATACGGCCCCATCTGCAAATTTGCTGCGTATTGTCCGTATACATTTGTAAAGATGAGCATGTTCCGCTTCTTGAAGCGGCGGGCGTCAAAAAGGAGGAAGCGGTCCGGATGCTGCGAAGCGGCCTGACGTGGGCCTGCGAAACGCACCTCACGGGCTCCCTTGACGTCGAACAATTCCTGGAACGGAAACGATGGGGTGAGAATTGGAGAAGCAGTCTTTGGGCGTCAATGCTCGGACTGTGCGCTCATTTCGCCGGCCAAAGCCTCGGCGAGGAGATTTCGGCAAAGATCAAAAAGGTCCTGGCCTTCGAGGCCGACCGCTTCATCGGCGTGGACCCTCCCAGCGGTTGCGGCATGGACACGAAGCTTGAGGAAAACGCGCTCGACTCCCTGGTAATGGCATGGGCCATTGCGCTCAACGAGGAGCACCCGAACGAAGAAAAGTGGTTGCGTAGCCTGGCGCTATGGTCGCTGAACATCGCCTCATGCGTTCAGGACATGGCCGACCATGGTGAATATCTGGAAAAGTCCGTGGCGCGCTACGCGTCAACCCAAAACCTCTACCCCGACATGACCGCCGAGAATCACGGTTTTTTCCATCCGGATATTTTATCCTACGGCATGTGGGTCGTGCTTGCCAAGGCGGCTTTTTCCCTGAACAACCGGGAACCGCCCGTTTTTTTACGGCGCAAGAACCACCAAAAAACCTTCGACGTTCTGCTGCGGTTTTGCCTTCCATCGGGCATGATCTACGCGCCAGCCGGACAAGACCTCCCCTTTTTCCTGCCGCGGCCCTTCGCGCTTGCCTGGGGCCTGTGGAACAATGATCCCCGCGCGCACAGCATTACCATTAAGCTGCTTTCCTGGATGGACGGTCTGCTGATAGCCAATGATAAAAACAAGGGGCCATGGGTGTTCGGCTTTGAAACCTCCTACGAAGGATGGGAACTTCTTTTTCAAAGCCAGGTCGGGTTTGAATTGGCAATGCTTGCAGCCTTGCCCTTTCCCAAGGAATTCAGGTTTTATAGTTCCGGCCAGCTCGAAAACGCGGTTGATACCCGTCACATTTATCCCTATGTGGAGGTGTGTTACCGCCGTAACGTGCGCATGACCCGCAGCGTCGCGTGGAAAGCCCTGGGCAATCATCCCATCATCGGGCTCAATATCCATTCCTACCCCGAGCTGATCGTTCCCTTTAAAGCGGACCTTTTAGGGATACCCACGCTCAGCGAACATATCAAGCACTGGGAAGTGGTGTTTCACAACGACTATTTCCAAAAAGACGGTTTTGACACCTACGGCCGTATCGTTTATTTGAGCGACAAGGGAGAAAAACTGCTGCGCCGCGACGTCAGGGTCCTTACCTGGGGGGATGACGGCTTGCTGGTGTTCGACAGGATCGTGGCTGAAAGGCAAGTCAAGGTCGAGGACTGTTATCTGTCAACGCTCAACCTCGTCAATGATTTCTGGACGAAAAACCATATCGATTTCTGCAGCGGGTCCCTGCGGGAGACCTTCATCGCGAACCATAAACGGCCGCGAGAAGTCGGTTGCCCTTCGTTTTGGGCCGGCGTCGAAAACAGCCTGTTGTTCCAATTCGTGTGGGGACGCACCAAGGGGCTTGTCTATGTTCCGGCGGAAAAACGCAATACCCCGCCGTACTGGAAAAACTGCCGACTGGACATGATGGCGGTGCGGGTTGACGAGCATTTCGCCGTTGCGGGTGATACCGTCTATCAGGTGGGTTTTTACGTAGGCGCGGGCAAAGGCCCGCGCCCGTTCAAGTGCGCCGGCGAAGCAGGGGAGTTCTTTTCAGGTCTTGTCATCATGGACGGTAAGAACACCGCGGGTCTGGACTGATGCGGTCACCGGACGCACGTTGACATACTCCCCTTTCCCTGTGGGAGAAGGGGCCGGGGGATGAGATTAATAAGCCGCTTCAAAGCAACCCCGGCCTTTGGCCACCCCTCTTCCACGGAGAGAGGGGGAAATACCTTTTGTGAGTCACTTAACGAAATTCAATGAAAACCGCATATCTTATCTCAACCGGTCATTTTGAAGTACGGGACAACCCTATTCCTCCGATAAAAAAGGGCCAGGCGCTTATTGCCGTTAAATCCGTCGGCATTTGCGCATCCGACGTCCATTACTTTTCGGAAGGAAGAATCGGTGATCAGGTCTGCCGATTTCCTCAAATGCTCGGTCACGAGTGCGGCGGCGTGGCGCACCGGGTTTTTTCAGGGTCGGCTTTCCGCGAAGGCGACCGGGTTGCAGTCGAACCTGGGCTGTCGTGTGGAACCTGCGAACAATGTAAAATCGGTAATGAACATCTGTGTCCGAACGTTCGCTTTCTGGGAATGCCGGGAATGCCCGGCGCCTTCCAGGAATTCATCGCTGTTGACGAAAGGCAGCTCAGCGCCATCCCCGACGGCATGACCTTCCATGAAGCGGCGCTCCTGGAACCCATGGCCGTGGCGTGCCACGCCATGGGTTTAAGCCGGATACAGTCCGGGCAGTCAGTGGCTATTTTCGGCGCCGGGGCCATAGGCCTTTGCGCTCTGGCCATCGCGAAGGTAAAAGGCGCGGGGGAAACATTCGTATTCGATACGATCAATCACCGTCTTGAATATGCGAAAAAGACGTATAAAGCCGACCATGTTGTCAATGTTCAGGAAAAGGACCCCCTTGAATACCTTTTCGACGCAACCCGCAGCCGGGGTGTGGACATTTCCGTTGAGGCCGCGGGCGCGCCGGAAACATTCGAATGGGCCTTTTCCGCGGCAAGGGCGGGCGGCAAGGCGCTCATCATCGGCATTCCCGCTATTGACCGCGTTTCCTTTGACGCGCATTCCCTTCGCAGGAGGGAATTGCTGGTTCAAAACATCAGGCGCTCGAACGGAGAATTGAAAGAGTGCATCGAACTAGTCCATAGCGGAAAAGTAAGTATTTCCGGCCTCGCCACCCACCATTTTTTAATCGAACAAATCGACAAAGCGTTTGAAATTGCGGCGGGATACAAGGACGGGGTTATCCGGGCGATGGTGGAGATGTAGGGGCGTATTCCGACTATTGCCGTGAATCTGTTCGCCATTCCAATTTCTCCCTTAAATTACTCCGTAATTTCCATGTTTGTTTTTCTATTACGCTTCATTTCCCCCCACCCCTTTGCTACTTGCTTATTGCGCTATGCTTAATCGATTGTGTTCACTACAGTGAACACGATAAAGAGCCGGAACGGAGGATTTCAGGGCATGAGCGTCAAGATTCATTATATTAAATACAAAGAATCGGAATTAATTGAAAACGTAAAGTAAATTTAATGTAAAGGGAGAGTTCCGTATGACTAAAACACTTCAAAAATGCTTTTACTTGCTATTAATGAGCATGATGGTTGCGTCAATTCACTCGGTTGCGCAAACCGCGGATTTCTCCTGCGTTGGGTTTGGCGCAGCAACTACCGGAGGAACCGGCGGTACCGAGGTGACCGTTACGAGTTTAGCGCAATTGATTTCCGAAGCGGGATCGGCCGGAAAAAAGATTATAAAAATCAACCAAACCATCGAAGCCTCGGGAACGATCATCGAAGTGTCGAGCGATAAAACCATTCTTGGCGTTGGTAACCAGGCTTTTTTAAAAGGTATCGGTTTTCACTTGAAAAACGTGAATAATGTAATCATCAGAAACGTTAAAATGACCATGATCGGCGGCGGCGCCGATGATATTATCGGCGGTGAAACCACCGGAAGCTCTACCGGCGGCAATTATTGGATTGACCATTGTGAATTTTACAACGAATATCCTACGTTACCGGAAACGGCCGCGAAAAAAGATAAATACGACGGCATTTTGGATTTTAAACAACAGGTTTCAAAAATTACCATTTCCTGGTGCTATATTCACGACCATTGGAAATGCAGCTTAATTGGTTTTTCGACCGATAAAGACCCTTACGACAGGAAAATTACGTATCATCACAACTGGTTTAAAAATATTAAGTCGCGCGCCCCATCGTATAGAGCGGGTACGGCGCACGTCTACAATAATTATTATGAAGGTTTGAACGACCCTAATTCTCCAACCAGTGAGGGAGTTCACTCGCGTGATGCGGCATGTTTATACGTGGAGGGAAATTATTTCTTGAACTATGCAAAATCGGTTTATTGGTTCATTGATGACTCCCCAACCGAAGCGTTTGTAAACGAAAGCGGCGTTGCCAACAAATATGTCAATTCTCCGGCAAATACCGCCAGGGCTTGCACCTCGTTCAAACCTCCTTATACCGTTAAGGTCGATGTGGCGGATGATGTTCCCGCAATCGTTCAAAAGTACGCCGGTATTGGAAAATTAGACGGAACCGCCGTAATAAAACCTGTAGAGAAACATCATGGTAGTTTCTCTTTTTCTAAGGTCGGAACAACTGCCGAAGTATATTTACCTTCAGGTAATGTATCGGTTATTACCGTGTTCGATGTAAGCGGTCGTAAATTGATGGAACAAATTTCTAAAAGTTCAAAAGTTACTTTGAATATGGCCGGCATGAGCAGAGGTATTTATCTTATTTGCGTCGCTTACAAAAGCGAAACAATGCAACAACGGATTGTAATAAACTAGAAATTATTTCACAACCATTCGCCTCGGCCGCGGCCTTGGTCAAGTACCTCGGCGCTGTAATACCGTTGCCTATCGGAGTGACATTGTCACCAAAGAGAGCATCGTTAGGTAGGCTGCCAAGCGGTACGCCAAAACTATGCTGTGAAATAACACGCATATTGCCTCATTTGTTATGTTGCATTAAGCCCACATGATAGGCGGGTTTCGTACGCATTTAATGGCGATTTAACAATAAAGATAAGTTTTCCCGAGTTCATGTATATGTCTTATCTTTCGCCGCCGCTCTTTGTCATTCAGAACGGGCAGCATGTTTTGCAACGTTCCACGCAACCGCCCGATGTGCCCGCCTAATGTCTCGCCACCCGACGGAAGCCACGATGGAGTCTTCGACATGACTGGCTGACATTACGGGTGGCGAGACCTTCATGTCAAGCGGTCATTTGGGGGACGGATCGGTCATAGATCGTGTAAGTAAAGTAGAAACAAAAATCGATTGGTTGACAATGCACCATTTTCCACTGGAACAAATCAACAAGGTGTTTGAAATTGCGGCGGGATATAAGGACGGGGTTATAAGGGCGATGGTGGAGATTTAGGGGTCTGCGACAAAATTAGAGTATAGAGCACATAGGTCAAACAGGTAATGCGAATTAAAGATCCGAATAACAATAAAGCTTACTAAAATTCCATCGTTAAAGCAAATCCATTCAAAAAAACTTTGGCGTCTATTTTAAAATTTGAGGTGTTGCCCGAACATTTCTGATTATTGTAAATTTCCGTAGCCTTCTTATCTTTAGCGCCAGCTACAATTAAAAATGGGGTCGCGAGGCAAATGGCACCCAGGCTGTAGATAAGTGGAGTAAAATTCGGCTTTCCTGAAAGTGATCCTATGATACTCCATGCATCAAAAACAAAACTAACACCGCAAAAAATGATACCTGGAACTGCGATTCCAGTTGCTAGGTTATATTCCGACATTGCGTCCTTACATGTTGATAATATAGCCTTTAATTCCTTCTTGTCTTCCCTTGTAACAACCCTTTTGTCGCCGATGAAAAAACCTTTCCAAAAACTATATCCAAGAGACCTGAAGGCCGGCTTGGCATCATCACTACTTATGCAATTTCCTTTGCTATCGCACTTCTCACTCCCGGTACAGGGAGGATTACAGGTGTTGGCAGAAATTGATTCTTGCGCTGAAGTAAAAAGAACTAACGAGATGATAAAACAACCGATATATATACCGAAAATAAAATCTGTTTTTATAGCCATTGTTTTCTCTATGAAAGTGTATCTGAATTGACAATAAATAACCTTCCGTCTCCCAAGGGCACTATAGGGCTCTTCATTCCATCCCTTAAACAAAAGACAGCCCTCTATGATGTGTGATACAATATACTAAGAATCGAAACGCAAGTCAATTACCAAACCGTTTCGATTCTGCATCGCCATTATTTAGCCAATGCCGGTATTCGCTTCAATGCGTATCCCTAAGCCCCTGCATATTCCTTTCCGTCTTCCGTTTGGTCGAGCTAAATTCTTTTCAAACCGCCCGTTGGTGGGAAATTTGCCTGGCTCCCAGGAATAAAGAGGGCGGTGGCAAAACAAAGAAAAGACAAGATTTCTTGCGCCAAAATCATGCCGGCCATCCATGGCTCGGCAATATAAAAAAGTATAGCAATGCCGGTTTGGGAAGTTATTTTACGAGAACATGAAAGAGATGAACAAAATTCGAATAAAACAACAATGCGAAAAGTAATCGACACCGAGAAAGTTCCCATCAAGCTGTGGCTTGACGACATAGAAGAGGGGGCGCTGCAACAAGCCAAAAACCTCGCCAATCTTCCCTTTGTTTTCAAATGGATCGCCATCATGCCCGATTCCCACCAAGGCTACGGCATGCCCATCGGCGGCGTCATGGCGACACGGGACGTCATCGTTCCCAATGCCGTGGGCGTGGACATCGGCTGCGGAATGTGCGCGGTACCAACATCCCTGCGGAACATCGAGGTTGACGTCTTAAAAAATATCATGAAAAAGATACGCGACCGCGTCCCGCTCGGTTTCGCCCATCACAAGGAAAAGGTCCCTTGGGAAGGTTTCTCACAAGCCCCGAACATCCCGGTCATTCAACAGGAATTGGACGCGGCGCGCTATCAACTCGGAACCCTTGGCGGCGGGAACCATTTCATCGAAATTCAACAAGGATCCGACGGCTTTCTTTGGATAATGGTTCATTCAGGTTCAAGAAACTTCGGCCTTAAAATCGCCCGTGAATATCATACGAAAGCGAAATCATGGTGCGAGAAACGGCATGTAACCATGCCTACTAAAGACCTTTCATATTTCCCGTTCGAGACAGCGGAGGCGAAGGAATATTTCGAAGCCATGAATTTCGCCCTTTTGTTCGCAAAGGAAAACAGATTCAGGATCATCGCGGCACTACAAGAATCCTTCGTTTCCTCGGTTCCCCAAATATCCTTTGGCGAAATAATCAATATTCATCATAATTACGCGGCTTGGGAGCGTCATTTCAGGGAAAACGTCATTGTACATCGGAAAGGCGCCACGTCGGCGCTGGAGGGCCAAATAGGGCTTATTCCCGGTTCACAGGGAACGAAAAGCTACGTAGTTAAGGGCAAGGGCAATCCCGACTCCTTCATGTCATGCTCCCACGGCGCCGGAAGAAAAATGGGGAGAAAACAAGCGCAAAGGGAATTAACCCTTGATGCGGAGAAGAAGCTCCTCGACGACAAGGGAATCATCCACGCAATACGCCGCCCGTCGGACCTGGACGAAGCGGCGGGCGCGTACAAAGACATAAAAACCGTCATGGACAATCAAAGGGATTTGGTTGACATTGTGGTCGAGTTGTCGCCGCTTGGCGTAATTAAAGGGTGAAGGTTCCTTGACAGCGCCTCACTCCGCCACGACCTTGACTGATTTGTAAAAATCGCCGATCCTTATCACGCCTATATACGCGCCCTTGGCGGGCGCGACCCCTTTTATCAGCCCAATCGAATACGCGCCGGGACTTTGCGCGGAATGCACAAGGGTGGCCGATAGGGCTCCCTGCAAGGAAAACAACTCAAGGCTTACCGGCGCGCTTCCTCCCGAGGTGTTTTCAGGAATCCGGTACATCAGCCGACCGTTCGAATAGCGCAGATCGAAGTTCGAAAACGCCTTGGCCGCGGTACGCATCGTTCCCCCGTGTCCGCTCATGACGATGGTCCCCTGATACGTTTCATGATTGAAGAGCATGGCCGTCACGGACAAGGAGTCCCCGGCCGTGACGGGATTGACCTGGATCGACGCGACGCCGCCCGTAATGGTTCCAACGGCCTGAATAGACTCTTTCTTGTTATAAAGACATACGGCGGCCCCGTCCGCGGAGCCGGTCACCTTTACTGTCTGTAACCCAGTGCCGATTTGCGCCGGGTGCGATATGGCCATGGATTGCGGGGTGGTCGTATAAATTTGCAGGTTGGGGTCCCCGAAAAGCACGAATGATTCGACGACCTCCCGCGACGACTGGTCGCTATAAACGGGGTACGCGGCCATGCCGCCGTTGATCATGACGCCGCCGAGCGTATACTTTTTGTTGTTGGGATACCTGCCCAGTGAAATTTCGAGGATTTCCTTTACCGACGCATACGGCGGGTCCCACACCTGGAGAATGGAACCCATATAGCATCCCACGGCGCCTATCGGCAAACCGTTTTTTTGGGCCTTCATCAGCGCCTCGGCGAGACAATCCCCCGGCTGGTCGTTTTTCTCGTAATTGCAGAATTGTCCGGTATTGCAGGCCACCGCATACGTATAAAAATATTTATTCGTATTGCTCAGCGAGGCTGCGCTTGAGTTCGTGAAATTGACGGCGGAATAGGACGTCTTGTTCCCATGGTCGCTGTAATTCCAGAACGATACGCCGTTATTGATGACGGAGGTCACCGACGCCACCGTTCCGACAACGCACCCCGGCCCACCCGCGCCCGACTGATTATGGCGCGGCACGTTCTTATAACCGGCTTTTATCAAAGTATCGTATTCATGGTTGATGAAGTCGGCGTCCGTCTCGCCCCACTGGTTTTTCGTCTCGTCGTTGGAGGCGCTCAGCAGAACATTCGACAGCCAGGTATCGGTCGATTTCATGTTCGTTTCATAATAAATGCTTCGATCCACCTGCGTTTTTATATCCGCCGCGGTCGTTCCCGAAAAACGGCCTATGAGCAGTTCGGAATAGCAATCGTTTCCCTTGATTTCACCGTATATGATATCCGCTCCGCCGCCGCCGGGCGGCTGAACGTCCCTTCCCATCAGCGGCGTCGGCGCATAGGCCGAATCGCCGACCAGCAATACGTATTTAAGCGCGCCGCCGGCCGCGTTATAAGCGTTCGCGATATAGGTTTTCAGCGCGGCGGCGTTACTCCCTACATCCGCGGGGTCGACGACCGCAACCTTTACGCCTTTTCTCATTTTCCAATCAATAAAAGGCTGCATGACTGAAGCGAAAATTGACGGACAAACGATCAGCATGCTCCCATCCTCGGGCAGGATCGTATACCTGGTATTCGGATAATTCAAAAAATTTTGCCGGTATATTTGACTGAATTCCTCATCAACGCCCGCGAGCGCCTGCGTCCTTTTAAACAGGTTCCTCGACCCGGAACCGGCGGCGCTCACTTTGAGCGAAACCTTCGAGTATGCCCGCAGGATTTTTTTTACCGGATTGTATTGAAAGGGAAAGACCTGGACGACGCACCCTCTGAAATCCCTATGAATAAACGGTTCGCCGATGGAGGCTATGGTTTGCGGATACCAGGCGTCCCGGCGATAGATTTCGTTGAAAACATAGGGTATGGAGGCGGGATCGCGGGTTTTATATATTCTTCCCTTGGACGGCGCTATACCGGATACCATGCTGTCGACATATTCCGAACTCATCACTTCCACCTTCATCTCCCGGTCATCGGGAATGATGATGGCCTTGCTGATGCACGGCATGTTGGGGAAACCCTCGGCCGCGAAAAAGCTCCCGTTATCGAGCCGAACGTTGAGAAATTCTTGACCGTCAATGGTCACCGGATCGGTGGAATAGCGATCCACGGTTACGGTAAGCCGGGTGGCGCTGAAATCATTCGTTTTCGGGTTATCCCATGTCGCATGGTAATGCGCGCCGGCTTGTACGGCCGCCATGCAACAGATCAATAACGGCAGGACTCTCATACTATAAGTATAACGCAATTTCACGATCAACGCATGAATTTCGGGTTACTTCGCAACATACCTTCCATTCATTACACGCCTCCCACCCGCCGAGATTTCAAGCGCATAAACCCCTTTGGCGGCCGGTTGCCACATACACCGTCCCCCGTTAATCGGGGACGTCCAACAGCGCCTTCCCCTTATGTCAAATACTCCAAGCGCCTGTCCGGGCCTATCGGCAATATGGAGATCCATTTTCCCGTTCATGGTTTTAATGGTCATTTCAGGATAAGCGAGGTTCGGGATGAAGGACGGGTTCTTAACCAAGGATTGAAAATCATACTTCCACGCCCCTTCCACGGCGTCAAGGCCGCAATCGCTACTCCGGATTTTGACGTAGCGGGCATTTTCCAGGGGTCCCTGCGCGAGGTCGAAGCTGTCGGTTTTCGTACTTGTTCCAAGTAGTTTCCAGGGTCCGTCCGGCGATTGTCCCGCATAGCATAGATACTTCGACGAAGTTCCCGATACGCGCACGACGACGTCCTTGCCCGGAGCATCCGCGATGGAATCTTGCATATCAATGACCATGCCGTCCTCGCCGGTGAGAACGCAAGGATTATCGTCGGGGGGGCCTAAAACCGAGAATGTCGTTCCAGTTGCATTGTCAACGCTTACGACTTTATACCCATAACATTTTTTCGATTGCATGTCCCGTTGCAACCGAATGGGGATAACCGTCGATGCGCCTTTTTTCACCCTGATGGAATCGACCGTCTTGGTTACGTAGCCGTTTGCCGTGACCCTCAGGCTATAGGTTCCGGAATCGACGAACTTATGAAAATCACCGAGCGAGGGATTCGAATAACAAGGAAACGACGAACCGCAATACACGACCGCGGCCACCGGCGCGCCGTCCGTTGAATCAAGGACCGTTCCTTCAACGCCGTACCCCGCGTATTCGATCATTTTCAACATTGCTGCGCTATTCTTATTATAGTAACCGGCTATGTCCGCAGGTTGTTTGGCGGTTGATAGTTCGAAGGTAAAACCCGCAACGCCCATGGTCCCGTAATTCATATCGATGGTTTCGCCGTTCGTGGGGTAATCCGCGTACGATTGAAGGTTTCTAAGCGTCGCGCCGTATCCCGAAGTCGACGCATATAGATTAGTCAACACGACGTGGTGCGGCTTGTCCGGAGCGGCCGCGCCGCTATAACACCACGGATAGAGGATTTCCTCAGTCCCGCTGTGGTAGGAAATTTGAATGGAAAACCGGTTCGAGAGGATCGCCGAACGCAGCGCCTTGGTTTCCGGCTGGGAACTCACCGAAGGGCTGTTCGCGCCGCTCCACATGTAGCCCTCGTCGCGATTGCAATCCACGCCGTTCGCGTTTTCCCTCGTCATAGCCGCCCTGCCGTCCGGGTTTACCATGCAATACAGGAATATTTCCCGCGAATCAATCAATTTCGTGACAAGGGAATCGGTTCCGTATTTGGAGCATAGTTCCTGCGCGAAAAGAATGAGGTTTTCCGGACCGCCCACTTCGTCTCCGTGTATGCCGCCGTCGAAGCATAGTTGCGCTTCGTTTTCATGATACGAAACGTTGTTGCTGATTTTCAACATGCATAATTGACGGTTTTGGACGGAGACGCCCAAGGATATCTTGGCGCAAATCGAGGGATGGGTTTTCACCAAGGTGTCGATGATGGCGATGATCCGATCATACGTATGATACCCGGAGGAGTGAAATCCGGCGACCTGGGACACCCAGAAATCCTTATACTGTTCCTTCATATTGGGGATTGTTATCGTGTAAGCCAGGCCAAGGTGCTTAAGTTTATTCAACTCATCGGGCGTAACATACAACGTTGCATAGGCCGTGCTTCCATCGGGCCAAACGTCCCCTCGAAGATTTAAGGCCCTTAATTGAATAAGTTGCGGTTTATTTAAATGAGATAATTTTACTTCCATATCTCCATCGCGCCACCCAAAACTATTGACGATCAGCACAAGTACGCTCATTTGAATGATGCGTATTCTATTATCAAATGCGGCGGTTTTAAAAGACACTGCCCCTCCTCCGCGCGATTCGTGAACGAATAGCAAACACAGGCAAAATACTCCGATACCTGCATAGAATCGCGCCAAAATTTCTACCCGACAATTCAAACAAACCCGGGCGCCTTCGCTCCTCTTTATTTTTTAATATATTTCATCCATCAATCCATACCATATTTTTTGTCCATGCAATTCATCCCTATCGTATATTATTTAATAACCAACGGTAACAACGAATGAGGTAAAGAAATGAAATTAGTAGTTCCGGTTGCGGGAATGGGAACACGCCTGCAACCTCACACGTTCAGTATTCCTAAATCGCTTATGAATGTCGCGGGAAAGCCGATATTGGGCCACATTTTGGATACCTTCAATCCCGCCGACTTCGAGGAAGTAATTTTCATTACGGGAAATATGGGAGACCAGATACAGACCTTCGTCTCTTCAAACTATTCGTTTAAAACGCGGTTTATCGTCCAAAGCGAACCCCTGGGCCTGGGCCATGCCATTTATGAGGCGTCAGCCTTCTTTAAAAACTCTCCCGTCCTCATCATGCTCGGCGATACGATACTCGATTTTGACGCGCCTGCGTTCATGCGGTCGAAAAAATCGGTTTTAGGTGTAAAATTCGTCGAAACCGAAGCCCGCCGGTTCGGTATCGCATTTACAAACAAAAACGGGACCGTCAAAAAACTCATCGAAAAACCCGACATTGAAGCGGGGCTGGCCCTTGTCGGCATCTATCTGATTCATAATGGAACGCTTCTTGCCGAAACACTATCAAAAATGATCCTGAAGAATATCCGGCAATCGAAGGAGTTTCAACTTACCAAGGCGCTTCAAACGATGATCGAGGGCGGCCAAACATTTTCCACCGTGCCCATCGACGGCTGGTTTGATTGCGGAGGAATGAAGGCGCTCTTGGCAACGAACCGGCATTTGCTGCCTCATAACATTTCGGTTTCCGGCCGCATCCGGAAAAAGAACATCATTATTCCACCTGTCAACATTCACGCATCCTGCGAGGTGGAGCAGTCGATCATCGGACCCTATGTAACCATCGCCGAAGGAGCGCGGATAATAAAATGCCAAATCGGCAACAGCATCGTCGAAAACAACGCGGCGGTCAGCGAATGCCTGCTTGAGGATTCGCTCATCGGCGCATACGCCGTTTTGAAAGGAAATAAGATCAATCTCAATATCGGCCATTCATCGGTCGTCGAATTGGGGTAAGGCCGCCGCAACGCCGTTGCGCTGAGCCTTAACCATGAATACCATCGGATGGCAAAACCCGGGCAGGCCCGTCATACTTGCTTCCCGGTCGCCCCGCCGAAGCGACTTATTAGGGAAAATGGGCTTTTTATTTGAAACGGCCGATCCGGGAGAAATCGATGAGCCGTCGTATATTGACAAAAACGATATCGAACGGTCGTTGCGGCGTCTGGCGGAGGCCAAGGCAAAAACGGCGTCGGTGCGCCACCCGTCCGCTTTAACGCTCGGCGCGGACACGATCGTGTATGGCGGCGAAAGGATTTTAGGCAAACCACGGGACGCTTCGGACGCCCGTGAGATGCTTCACCTCCTTAACGATTCACGGCATACGGTGTACACGGCCATCGCGCTGCTCTGTGAAGACGAAGGTTTTTTCCAAAGCGCCGTTGATAAAACCGAAGTATATTTCAGGAAAATACAGGACTATGAAATCGAGTCGTATCTACGTTCCGGGGAATGGGCCGATAAGGCGGGAGCGTACGCGATTCAGGGATATGCCATGATTTTCGTCAGTAAAATCATAGGGTGTTTTTACACCGTGGTCGGCCTTCCGATCGTTAAAACCATTTCGCTCTTCAACGCATACGTGACCCGAAAGGAATCAGTCAATGTCTGAAAATACCGAAACCGAACCCCATGCGAAGCATGAATCGAACGGTGATCGAGTGGGAGACATTCTCCGGAAGGAACGGATTACGCGGCGTATCGCCCTGGAAACCATCGCCAAGGATTTAAAACTTAATGTCAAGTATATCAAGGCGCTTGAGGCGAACGAGTATAATGCGCTTCCCGCGGAACCCTATATTCGCGTTTATTTCCGCTCTCTCGCCAAATACCTCATGCTTGACCCTGAGGAAGTCCTGAAACGGTTTTATGAAGAGCGCGGCATCCCGCCCGAAGCCTATAAAAAGGACATCTCTTCAAAAATAACGATTTCCATGGTGGAAAATGAGCGCCAGCACATGCCCTGGCTTATTATCCTCGGGTTCATCGCCGTTTTAGCCGGCTTCAGTTTCATCGCGAAAAAAGCGGGGTGGATATCCTCGGCCGCGTCCAATGATCAGGCCATGGATTCCATGATGGTCAAAAAACAAGGCAACGCCGAAAACGGCTCGCACGCCCACACGCGCGCGGACTCGGCGGAGGATAGCTTGCTGGGAGCGCTTATCCCTCATAGCGAACCCGCGCCCGCCCCGGCAATCGCTCATGAACAGCCCGCGTCATCCGCGGCGCCGGGGAGTACGCCGCCGCCTAAAAAGGAGTCGGTTGCCGATACCGCCAAACTGGTTCTTGACATACGGTCCCTCAAGGACTCCGTATGGATTCAGGTTTTCTCCGACGGTCAATCCACAAGGATGTATTTATACGCGAACCAATCCAAAAGATTTACAGCGCGCGACAGTCTCAACGTGCATGTGGGGAACAGCTCCCAATTGAAGTACACCTTCAACGGCAAATCGTTATCGGTTAAGGCGAAAGACATCGCGATATTCAAACTGAGCCGGACCGATTCCAAGCCGGAAATGTGGACTCTGGCGAAATGGGCGGCCGTTTTCAAGGACCGCACCTAACCGCGCCATGTGGACCGATTCCCATGCGCACCTCTACGATCTTGACGAAAGCGCGTTAACGGCCGTTGTTCAAGCCTGTAGCCAAGCCGGCGTCGCCCGTATCATCAACACCGGAACGTCGCTGGTTTCCAGCGAAAAAGTTCTCGCGCAGTGCGCGAAACATCCAAGTCTGTCGGGGGCGGCCGTCGGCATATCGCCTTTTGAAGCTTCGGCGCTTCCCGGCGCATGGGATGAGCGTCTCGATCGACTTCTGCGGGACTCCCGCGTGGTTGCCGTGGGTGAAATCGGCATCGACGTTACTCATTCCGCCTACCCCGACATCAGCCTGCAGCTTCCACTTTTCGAGCGGCAGCTCGACATCGCCCTGACCAAAAACCTGCCGGTGGTTCTTCATAGCCGGGGCTGTGAATCCCGCGCGGCCGATCTCTGTATCCGTCACGGCGTGCGCAAGGCGGTGTTTCATTGCTTTACAGGAGATATTCCGGCGCTGAAAACCATTCTCGACGCGGGGTATTACGTGTCGTTTTCGGGGATCATCACCTTTAAAAACTCCCCCCTTACCGAGTGCGTGGAATACGCGCCCCTTGATCGCATGCTCATTGAAACCGATAGTCCATACCTTGCTCCCGTTCCCCATCGGGGGGAAATAAACCGGCCCGATTGGGTGGTATACGTGGGTGAACGGGTGGCTGAAATTAAAAAAACGGATAAGGAAAAAGCGGCGGGAATTATCGCGAACAACATGCGGGAGGCGTTCGGAGGCGGGTAGCCGCCTTTATTTCTTCTTGAAAATCGAAAGAATGGACGAAAGGATATTTCCCGAATCCTTGCCGATATGCCCCGCCGAAACGCTGTCTTGACAATTCTTGATGTCGTCGGGAGTGACCCGTTTGAGATAGGCCTCATAACGTTTGAAAAAGCCGTTGGGACAGGGTACTCCGGCGGTTTTAAGCAGCGCGCCGGTCACGAATTTATGGAGGGTTTTTCCGTCGCGCGGTCCCGTGCGGCGCTCGTTGCATTCGCCGATGCAGGCGACGGTGACGTCGCGCACGTCGGGAGAGCGGCTTTCCTTTGAAAGCCTGGAAAGATCGACCCGTACGACCGCGTTCCACATCCCGTAATTTGTTTTGTTTACTCCCCTGCCGTCGCTGTTGTAGGAATAAATGACGTCGTCGGTCGTGCCGCTCTTGGCGAAATTGGAAACGGGGCCATCGAGCGTAAGCGCATCCTCTGAAAAGCTATTGTCGGATGCGTTGGCGGCCCCGGTGTCGCGGCCGGCGCAAACATCGAATGCGTCAAGACCGTCCGAGGCCATTGAGACGAGCCTTTTATGCAATCCCAGATACGTCGGCCGGAGATTGTTGATCGCGGCGAACGGGTGATACCGCGTAATGACGTCGTCAATTTTGACCGTATCGCCGTTGAGCAATATGGTTTCCACGGCCAGTGACGGATGTTCGGCGGGGCGCTCGATCAGTTCATTATTATACAGCGCGTTGAACAGGTGCATTTGCTCGTAGAGTGAGAGTTCCAGCGTGCCGAGCCCGACCGAATAGAGGCTGTCGGAAACCGAGCCGTGGTTCTTGCCCGCGTCCAACGAATCGACATTGACGCCCACGATGTTCGCGAGCTCCTTATAGGCGCGCACGCCGGTAACCGAGGCGTACCGCAGATCGTTTTTTATTTTATCAAGAGCGCCGAGCCGGTAAAAGTACTGGGCCAGGTTAAAGGCATCCTTGCAAACGCTGCCGTCGCTTTCAAAAAGCCGCTGATTGAGGCGATAGACGGTCTCGACGCCCAGAATATTGTTGGAGGCCGCCAGCTGGTCGAACACGTACTGGCACCCTTCAAAAACATTAAGATGATTGTGGACTTCATAGCCCTTTCCCTTTACCGCGCTGTTGGCAAAGGAAACGCCGATGATTTTCCCCTTCTCGACATGGAAGCTGCGCTTCCACGGCACATCGGCGGACACTTCCACGCTGTCGTTCCATTTCGCGTAGGGCTTGAAAATGCCGAGGTCGAACATCAGGGCATTGAAAATCGGCTTGGCGGTTGAGGAGCCGTTGGGAGTCCGATAGCGCAACAACCCGGATAGGCGGGAGCCGATTTTATCCTTCGAATAGTAGGCCAGTAGTTTGCCGGTTTTCGAATCCATGATGCAATAAGCGAAATACTGGCCCGGCACGAGGACGGTCTTGCCTTTCACTTGCGCCACCGTGTCGGGCGCGTAGCCGCGACCGTTGACGCAACGCTCCAAAAGCCGCTGCAGCGCAAGGTCGATCGTCAACTTGACCGTTAAGTCCCCTTTCGTGCGGATCAGCGAGTTGGGGTCCAGGATATTCATCCGGTCGCATTGCGCGCGTGTGGCGCCGTTGTTCTTGAGTATCGTCAGCCAAAACTCGTTGGCGCAATCGACCAGCGATCCGAAGTCGGTAAGAATCCTGGACGGTTTATTGCAAGTCAACACACGTATTTCGGCCAGTATCCGAGCCTGCTTTCCCTTGTCCCATCCGTTCGCCTTGCCCATGCGCGGCATGTCGGCGGCGCATTGCCGCGCGATTTTATCCTTCGTATTGCGGCCCCACTTGACCATGCGCGCTATGTACACGCACTGCGCCTCCGAGAGCTCGTGCAATTCCTTATTGAAAAGCGTGCGCGCGATGTCCTTGCAGCCGATGAGTCCGTAGTCGCTGGTAAGGCAGTGGTTGACATATACCTCTAAAATATCGCTGGGGGAATACAGTTTCCGCAGCGCCGCAGCCAACCGCATTTCGCGGAGTTTGCGGTCAACGGTCTTGCTCACATGACGCTGACCGGACTGATCAACATCCGATATGAAAAGCTTGGCCACCTGCTGCGTGATGGTGGACGTTCCGCGGGGCGCGGAGGGCTTGAAATGGGTGAGCGTATGGAGAATCCCGGATCCGACCGCCCGCACAATGCTGCCGTATTCCAGACCCGTTGTATTGTTCCAAAAATTCTGGTCTTCGGCCGCCACGAGGGATTTTAAAAGCGTTGGCGGAAATTCGCTGATTTTCGCCCGTGTATGATTGGTGCGTATCCGGGCGATGGGTTGGTCATTACAATCGGTAATGAGAATTTGATTGGCGTAATTCTGGATCGCGTTAAGCCGAGCGATAATAGTGAGCGATGGATAGTCGCCCACCGCTATACCGTCCACGATCCGCGACTCGGGCTGAAGAGCGGCGGTATCTTTTTTTATGAGCCGTCCGGCCTCCTGTTCCATGGCTTCGTCTTTGAGTACATCCTGCCAAGCCGCCCCTAATTTATTTGATAGAAGACCTTTTTTTTCCAACGCGATAAGCCTGTCCGACCAATTATTAAAATACCGTTTAAAGGCGTAGCCGCCGATCAGATAGAGCGGATAAACGGAAAGAACGCTTATGCCGCCGATGGCAATGAGGATACGTATAACTTTTTTTAGGATGGGTCGTTGTAATAAATGCATCATGGAGGTTCATGAGAAAAATACCTTATCCCTCCGAGCAGTGCTTATTCAATTATATTTTCTGATGGACTCATAATTTTATTTTAAATAGGCCGGAGGCCATGTATATGAACAAAAAACACTTGTATATTTTAATCGTTATCTTTTTGTTTTTCGCTTGCACAAAGCAAGTAACCAAACATCCCGAAACCATTTCGGTTTCACCGGCGCAACAAGAATCCAAACCGCCAAGTTTCACGAAAAAATCAAAAAAGGACACGCTCACCTATTGTATTGAATTTCATGATTCAGTGGAACGCCGCCATTTCGGCGTCTCCCTTGAAAAACTCATTAAAAATTTTCCATCCGCCGCTCCCTTCGATTCGAATACGGCCCTTTATGTCAAAACGCAAGTGATCAACGCCCCAAAGGCGTTTTCCGACACGCTCAGGCCTCAACCGTTCGTGACGAACCCGCCTAAACCGGGGGACTCATTATCTTCTGAAAAACATGACACACTCCCGCCGCGTTTTGGAGGATCGGCTATCCTTTACTCGCCCCAGGGCGCAATCGACCGAACCCTGTCGCGGCTTGTTGAAGCTTTTCCCTTTGATAAAAAGACCTGCTGCGGCGGCGGCGAGGGGGATGATTCCGCGAATCGATATTGCAGGATAAGAGAGGCATCGGATAAAAAAATCGTCATTGAATTATCTCCCCTGGCGCGCAACGCCGCCGGAAAGCCGTTTTCCGCGTTTGAAGTCGTTACCGGATGGAACAATTACGTTAAACAACACCCCGGCGAAGGCCGCGCGCTTTTCCGGTACGTGGTTGGATTGGATCAATTTATTAACGGCAAGGAAGCGGTCATCATGGGATTCCAGGTCAATGACGACAAAACAATCACGTTGCAATTGTCCCAGCCCGACCATTTCGCGATTCAACGGCTCCGTACGCCGCGGTTGTTTCCGGCTTCTTTTAAAGCCGGCGCCTATTATGTAAAAACGGAGAACGCCGCTTCACGGCAATTGGCCCCGAATGTCAACTATCCGAGCGGACGGCCATACTTAAATTCCTGCGAAATCCGGTTTGGAAAAGACAACAATCCGTTCCTTTCCTTTTCACTGAAGCGGTACGACGCCATGACGCTTTTTTCACTGAAAGACCTTGACTATGCGCGCCGCACCGCCTCCGACAAATCGGGAATCATGGTGTTTTCAGAGGACCGGTACTTTATCGCCGTTGCCCTTCAATCCCCGCAAATCCGTGAATTTCTCCGCCGGATCATCGACGCGAAGGATATGTTGGCGAACTCGATAAAAGCCGAAGGCCGCCCCCTTGTCGCCATTGAATCCGAGGCGGACACGAACTCCGGCCCGAAACAACGCGACGCCGCGCAACAAACCCTTGCCGGCGCGCCGGCGGCCGCCGCTTTCGCCGCGCCTCTTACCATTCTTCTATGCAACGAAGACCCTCTTTCGCTGATTATTGCAGACAAGCTCCTGTCGGACCTTTCCCGCGTAGGACTTGCCTGTTCGCTTAAAAGCGCGCCGAAGGAGGAATACGAGAAGTCCCTTGTTAAAAAGGATTACGGCTGCGCGATCGGCAGCGTACCGAGCAGCGTCCTCTGCGATCCCAGCGAACGATTACGAATGAACACGCTTTGGTTCAATGACGAAACGAGCGAAACAGCGCGCATCCAAGCGCAAGGGGAAATCCCGCTTTTTTCAATTAAAACGTATTTACTCTACAGCAATAAAATCGGGTTGTATAACGACGCGGTAACGGGGATATTCAGGCGCGAGGCGCACTAATGAAAAACCGGCGACTAAATACCCTGACGAACCGAGGATCTCGCGCGAACGCATGCTTTACATACTTTCGGGGCGATTCCGGAGGACAGTTCGCGGCGCAGTCGCCGGTACGTCTCTCCATTCCAAATGTCAATGAGTCGATCCAAACGGATATTTCCAAGAGCGTTACGATCATCCCATACGCAGCAGGGCAGCGCTTCGCCCTCGGCCGTAATTACCATCTGTCGCCAAGGGAATGAGCAATAGGCGCTGTTTTTAATACGTCTGATTTTTACATAGGACAAGGCCAAATGCACCATGGATCGCAATGGGAAACAGGAGCTCTTTTTAAGCGAATACAGCGCTCTTGTTACGTATTTTTGATACCCACCATGGTGACCAATGGTAAATATTCCGGGGAACGACAATAAAATTCCTTTTTCCTCGGCGCGCTGAGCCGCCTGTTGAAGAAGGTTTTGCACGACAGGATCTCCAAAATCAACTTTTTGATCATGAAGATTAAATGAAGCCGGCAAGCCCTGCAGGCGCCGGTCGGTTGACGCGCCATCATATCGAGTGGGAACGCTGATATCGGAGCAATTTAATTCGTTGATGCAAAGCGATCGCGCGCACTCTATCATTGGAATAAGTTGCGGGAGATTCATTTTCAAAAGAACCATATTCAGGGCGATATGGGGAAACCGGCTGCGGGATTTCCTTTTAAACGCCTGGATTTTTTTCACGTTCTCCAACACCTCGGATAAACAATCCTTTTGACGAATGACGGCGTAAAGCTTCGGATCAACGGCATCGATTGACACATTAAGCCGGTCGATGCCGTTATCGACGAATGCGGCGACGAGGTTATCCGTCAAGAGCGTCAAATTCGTGACCAGGGAAATGCATGGAACGCCGTTTTTTTTAGCGAAGCGGATGATGTCGGGTAGTTCTTTGTTTAAAAGGGGCTCCGTGGTCCATGAGAGGAAAAGGACATTAACCCTCTTTATAATGCCATCAGTGATCCTTTTAAAGGTTTCCAGCGACATCATGCGGACTTCCTTATCGAGATAAGGCTGATGGCACATGATGCACCTTAAATTGCAAGAGTTTGAAATATCCACCCGTAATTCAATATCACGAATCATTCGACCTACTTTGAAAAAGCATATCCGGTAAAAATAGTCCCGGCGCGGTTTAACGTTTGACACGTATGCGTAAAAAAGCGTATATTTCCCGCACACCCGCCGGATTTTCGGCGATTGAACGTGAAAAAGAAACGACATCATGAGCGTTGACAAAGAATCTTATTGTTTTCATTCGCCCGGCTCAATACCATCGGCATGCCGATCAATGGATCTCATTGTATTCGCCGCCGCTCTCATCGCCTATGCGCCGATTGTATCCGGTTGGTATACCGCCGATGACTTTTGGCACCTGGAGTCGTTTTCGCTGCCGCTATCCACCGTGGTGAAGCATATTTTATTCGGTCATGTCTATCTTGACCATCCGGACTGGCACTACCGTCCGTTGACCAATTTCATGCTCATGCTCGTCTGCAGGTCGCATTCCGCGTTGATAGGGCACTTTCTCAGCGTGGTGGTTCATGCCGCGACCGGGATGGCGCTATACCGCCTGCTGCTGCGCATGAAACGCGGCGACATCAGAGCCCTCACCGGAGCGCTTCTTTTCGTGCTGCTGCCCGCCGCCGCGCCCGCCGTTTGCTGGATATCCTCCATCGGCGATCTTCTGTCCGGTTTTTTCTCGGTGTGCGCCGCGATACTTTACATAAGTGATACTAGGACGCGGACCCGCGTTTTTTTCATGGGGGGGCTGTTTGCCCTGGCGCTCCTTTCAAAAGAAATGTGCGTGACGCTGCCGTTCCTGCTGTTGTTTTTCTCCCTGTCACGGAAAACCCTGCGAAAGGATGTTCGATACCTGATTGTTTTATTCGCGATTTTGGCGGCTTTCGCGGTGGTACGGACGGCGATAGTCGGCAATCCGATTACCACGCCCGGCGCCGATCATTTCACCGCAATATCCCGGAAGACTTTTGTCAATGTACTACGGTACCTTTCGCTGTTGGTCGTACCGGCGCCGACCCATATGCTGTTGTTGCATCCCTTGTCGATCCTGATGGCGCTACCTCTGGCGGTTACGGTGATTTTAGGCGCGGGTGTCAACGGATGGGCCCGAACGTCGCTCGGATTGGCGGGAGGTTTTGCGGCGCTTCTTTTTTCCCTGCTGCCGGTGGCAAACATGTTCGCGTTCTGGTACGGCTATATGCCGGCCGCGTTGTTCGCGGTTGTAATTTCGGGAGTGCTGCCCCGTTCGTACAAACCCTTGTTCGCTTGGGCGGCAGGCGCAATGTTGGTAGTGTCGGGGGTTAATGTTTTTCTCATCGCGACCGAATGGCAACACGCAGGAACATTTCAAAAAAAGCTGTTTGCCGAAATAGGTCGCATTCCCGATGATACCTTACAATTCGGTAATTTCCCCAGGCTTTCTTATAGCGCCACGTTGCTATCGGGCCAATTGCAGCTTCGCGCCGGCCTTGCGTATCTGTATGGCGTGCACGATCGAACCATTTACATCAATGCTCCGCGCTGGTATGAACACCTTGCTCCGAATGTGACGCTCAGGATGGAGAGGGGAACGCATTTTTTCTTGAGGATTCCGTCCGGATGCCCGGATTATTTCATACCTTATTCGAACGATTCCGACCCGTATTCATCGGGCGTAAAAGTAAAATTCTCGGACTACACCTCATTCTCCGGCAACCCCCGAACGATGCGGATCGATTTCCCTCACGCGACACAACTGATTCAGGTGGAACCTGTCGAAAACGGCGTACGGTAATTTCTTTTTTCAAAACCCATTACATATCCGCTTGCCGTGGGCATTGGTTTGAGGTTACCGCACGGGAAATAGTTACCGAGAGGATTAAAAAAGGAAGTGCGATCATATAATAAGAAATATCAAAACGACTGGAAAAAAGCGCCTCAGACAAACCCACCTTAAGGATTTTTACGAAAAAAGCGGTACTTATGAGCCCAAAAAGAAGATAGCCGGATACAAGCAAGGCTCGATCCAACGTTTTGGTAAAAAGTCCGCATCCGATGGCCAGTCCGACGAATACTACGGATAGGCTTATCGGCATCTTGTCGGATTGTTCGACAAAGGGGTTATTTGAAAGAAATGCATTCAAATTCCACACTAAAAACGGGAATAAAAGAGCGCAAAAGAAAATCAATGACGAGATCGAAAATAGTATAATCGATCCGATTTTTTTAAAATCAAGCCATCGAATCAAGTAGACCGAAAAAGGAATGATAAAAACCGTCCGAGTCGTCATGACTATGCCGAAAAGAATACCTGCCAAAAAGATGATTTTTTTCGTCTTTTTCCCGCGAAATCGTTCAAAGAGTATGAGGCATAAAGCAACTATTACCGCATTCCCGCCGATGTCGCTCCTTACATACATTTCCCATAAAAAACCCGTTGAAAGGAGAAAAAGGAGAAATACCGTTAATCCGTTTTCCCTTTTGAAAAGCATAAAGCACGCAAGTCCGAACAGGAAAACCGTAGCCGCCTGAAAATACCCGATATCCCCGGCAATATAAAACGGCAATGTCAGTAAAAATAACCCCGGGAGCCCTGAAACGATTCCGCCGAGGTGCGTCCTGGCTTCGTAAGGATATTCTCCGCGCAGGAATTTGCCGTCCCAACCGGTTATTGCCGACCATCGGTCAACCTTTACGCTCTCCGGTTTTACGACAAAATCCACCGCGATACAGAAAACCATGCTCATGAGCACCGTAATAATAAATGCGCCGCTTTTAAATTTATTCAATTTGTTGAACAAGGAAGGGCCGATTGTCGCAAGAGCTGCATAAAAAAGGGAGATGATTCCCGCCACCCAATATGCCTTTGGGCCGATAAAACGCACACCATATTTTACTGAAAATAATACACTAACAAACACGATTAAAATTAAAGGTAAGCGCCGGAAAGGTTGTTTCATGCGTCGATACTTCCACTATCGAACCGATCCGATAATAACCGCCTTCTTAAATCCCTCCGATTCCATAACGCATATATCAACCATCGATGAAAGTCGCGCCGCGGTACCGTGTCCGCCGGTAAGCGTTACATGGTAATATCCGGGCCCGACCGCCGGCTCGGAAATCTCGCGTAATAGCCTCCCGCTTGCGTCAAGTAATCGTATCCGGATAGCCACGAATTGCTTCCCCGCCGTACGCGGAACATCGAAATATAAAACTCCCGTGGTCCGTTGAAAACGCATGGCGAACCGGGCGGGCGCTATGCGTTGACTGACGCGCACAATGCCGGTGCTCCCGAAGACGGCAACGACCGACACTCTCCCGGATTTGAGGACCATTTTCGTCGAGGCGGAGGAGGAATCAATGATTGTCGCCAATCCGCCGGCCACTCTCCATACTATAAAAGCGGTTCCAACCATGGTGGGCGCTATGAGCGGCACGGTATCGCCCGGAATGATCAGCGTGTCAAAAAGGGTTTTTGCGGAGTCCGGCGGCAAGGCCATTTTTACGGTGAGAGTGCACAATGCCCCCGAGAACATCGCTCTGATTTCGCCATTGCCGAGCAAGGCAACGAACGATGAATCGTTCGTTGAATCGGCGATAAAGGGATTGCCTTTTATTGCGCTCCAATGGTCAAAACGGTAACCGCTGTCGGCGATGGCCTTAACCAGAGTTGGAGAGCCGATCGAGGTGGTAACGCGGCCATTGGGAACAACGCGCCCTCCCCCGGCGGAGGCGACGGAAAGCGTGCAACTGGACAGGGTAAAGTAAGCCGAAATAGCCGCGTTGCCCTTTGTGCTGATCACCCTGGTGTCGGCGTTCGTGCTGTCGAAGATTAAAACCGATCCGCTGTCGGTTTGCCAATGATCGAAACGATAATACTGAAGCGCAATCGCCTTTATCCGGAGCGAATCGCCATAGTAAACCGATACCTTCCCGTCCGGGGAAGTAAGTCCGTTGCCGCTGCTGCCGATTGACAAAGTAAATTGCGGCGTGTTGACCGAAAGAATCGCCTGATTGCTGAAAATACTCCCTCCGGCGTTGGTGACCGCGCACCTGAAAGCGGCCCCACTGTCGGCCCTGAGAAGCGGGGGCGTGGTGAACGAGGCGGCCGCGGCATTCGGTATGTCGATGCCGTTTTTCTGCCATTGGTAGGTGAGATTGGCGCCCGATGCGACTATGGTGAAGGATGCCGTTTGTCCGGCGCTTGCCGTTTGACTTGCAGGTTGTGTAGTAATGGAGGGGGCGGTGGCGCTTATGGTAAGGGTCGCCTGATTACTCGTAACGCTTCCGGCGCCGTTGCCGACAATACATTTGAATGTCGCCCCATTATCCGCAAGCGCAACCGCCGGCGTTGAGTAAGAAGATCCGGTCGCGGTTGCAATGGCGACATTGTTTTTTTGCCATTGATAATTAAGATTTGATCCGGTGGCCGTAACGCTGAAATTCACAATGGTCCCAACCTTTGCCGATTGACTTTGCGGTTGGACTGAAATTTGAGGCGCCGCGATGACTACGGTAAGCTTGGCGGAAGCGCTTGTCGCCTTTCCGCCCGAATTGGTGACGATGCATTGAAAAAGCGCTCCGTTGTCGGCGAAGGCAGTTACGGGAATAGTATAGGTTAGATCGGTGGCGTTCGTGGAAATAGGAGCGCCGTTTCTTTGCCATTGATAGGTCAGGTTGGACCCTGATGCGGAAACGGCGAACGATGCCGGGCTTCCTTCGGAAACCGACACGTTTGCCGGATCGGCAACAATAACCGGCGCGGCGGTACTCACTAAAAGCAAAGCTTCGTTGCTGGTTGCGCTGCCGCCAGCGTTGCTGACGATACATCGGAACTTAGCGCCATTGTCGCCGAGGGTAGCCGGCGGCGAGGAATAGGACGCGCTTGTGGCGCCCGCTATATTCGTATCGTTTTTTTGCCATTGGTAGGAACGATTTGTTCCCGTCGCGGTTACGCTGAAACTCACCGACCCACCTTCGGAGGCGGATTGATTCCCCGGCTGGATGGTTATAACCGGCGGCGCCATATTCACGGTCAGCATAACGGTATTGCTATAGACGCTTCCCGAAGGGTTACTGACAATACATATAAATCTCGCGCCATTGTCCGCCATGGTCGTGACTGGTGTTGTGTAAATGGAATCCGTGGTGTTTGTAATAACCGTATCATTTTTCTTCCATTGAAATCCAAGGTTTGATCCGGTCGCGGAAATAGTAAAGACGGCTTTTGCTCCTTCGGTAGCAACCTGGTTTGTCGGATATCTGGTAATTACCGGCGCTAAGGCGTTTACCGTAAGCACCGCGTCGACGCTCGTGTCCTTGCCCGACGTATTGCTCACGATGCATCTGAATTTCGCCCCGTTGTCCCCAGAGGTTACCGCCGGCGTTATATAGCTTGCCGCCGTCCCTCCGGTAGTGACATTCACCGCGTTTTTCTGCCATTGGTAAGCGATATTCGATCCCGTTACGGTGATGCTGAAATTTACCGAGTTGCCCGGAGGGGCCGACTGGCTTATCGGTTGTACGGTAATAGCAGGAGGAGCAAGGGCAACGGTGAGCGTCGCCGTACCGCTGGTTGCGCTTCCTCCCGCGTTGGAAACAACGCATTTATATTTCGAACCACTATTCGCTATTGTCAATGTTGCCGTCGTGCATGCTGCGAATGTGGCGCCTGAAATGGCTTTGTCCGTTTCGTACCATTGGTATGAGAGACCCGTGCCGGAAGCGGTTACCTGAAAAATCGCTTTCGTTCCTTCCACGGCGGATTTATTGCCCGGACCGGCGGTGATCACCGGCGCTGGAGGATTAACGTACAACCATGCGTCATTACTACTAACCGATCCGTTTAAATTTGTCACAGTGCAGTTAAATTTCGTGTTATTATCGGCAAGAACAAGTTGCGGCGTCGTATAACCGGCGGAAGTAGCATTGCTTATTGGCGTGCCGTTGTTCAGCCACCGATAGGAAAGATTATAGCCTGTCGCTTTAATGGTGAAAGTAGCGGTATTGCCCACGATAACGGTAACGTTACCCGGTTGTGTGGAAATAACCGGCGTCGTAACGACGGTCAGCGTCGCGGCGCTGCTTGTAGCGGAGGTTTGGAGGCCGCCCGCTGAATTGTAAACCACGCATTGGTACTTCGACTGGTCATCCGCCACAACGGTTGCCGGGGTAGTGTATTGGTAAGTTTTTGCGCCGGCGCCAACGGTAACGTCGGTAAATACATTGTTAATGCCTTTTTGCCATTGATAGGTAAGGGCGCCTGATCCGGTTGCGGTAATGGTAAAGGTCGCGGCTGCGCCTATTTTTACAGGCTGACTAATAGGCTGAAGCGAAAAGGTTGGCGCGGCAAGGCCTACCGTAAGCGTTGCGGAATTGCTATTTACGGTTCCTCCGGCATTGCTGACTAGGCATCGATATATTCCGGCATCCGCCGAAGCGACTTTCAAAATGGAGAAAATCGCCGTTGTAGAGTTACTGCCGTTTGTAACGTTGGAGAAAACGCCATTATTACTTTTTTGCCATTGATAACTAAGATTTGAACCGTTGGCAATGACAGAGAAGATAGCGGTCGAGTCTAATAATTTAGCTTGGTCCTTGGGTTGAGTTGATATGGTTGGCGGGGTTACCGTCCATACTGCATACAAGGTAACACCCGTTGTTCCCATGGTATAGCTTGCCCCATTTGCATAAGCAACCGCTCCACCTGGAGTTGTTGCCCATCCGGCAAAAGACCAACCCGCCTTTTGAAACGCATTAGCGGTGAGGTTTGCAGATGAACCGCTTACAATACTTTGCTGCGACATGGTTCCCGTAGCGGCGGCATCATTTTTATCAAAAGTAATAGTATACGAGGGAATAAGCGTCCATTTGGCGTATAAAGTAACATTGGCAGCGCCCATGATATAGCTTGCTCCATTAGCATAGGCAACCGCTCCAGTGGAAGAGGTTGCCCATCCCGCAAAAGACCAACCGGTTTTTACAAATGAATTGGTGGTAAGGGCCGCCGATAAACCGCTTACAATACTTTGCTGTGACATGGTTCCCGTAGCGGCGGCATCATTTTTATCAAAAGTAATAGTATACGAGGGAATAAGCGTCCATTTGGCGTATAAAATAACATTGGCAACGCCCATGGTATAGCTTGCTCCTTCAGCATAAGCAACCGCTCCAGTGGAAGAGGTTGCCCATCCCGCAAAATTCCAACCCGCCTTTTGAAACGCATTAGCGGTAAGGTTTGCAGATGATCCGCTTGCAATGCTTTGCGCGGCCATCGTTCCGGTAGCAGCGATGTCGTTTTTATCAAAAGCAACGGAAAAAGGATTAGCCGTCCATTTCGCATATAAGGTCACGTTGGCCGCACCCATGGTATAGCTTTGCCCATCAGTGTACGCAACTACTCCGGTTTGAGTGGTAGCCCAACCGGCGAAATTCCAACCCGCCTTTTGAAACGCATTGAGAGTGAGGTTTGCTGATAAACCGCTTACAATACTCTGATTTGTCATCGTTCCCGTCGCATTGACATCATTCTTATTAAATGTAATGGTATATGAGGGATTCGTAGTCCATATCGCATACAAGGTCACGTTGGCGGCGCCCATGGTATAGCTTTGCCCATCAGTGTATGCAACTACTCCGGTTTGAGTGGTAGCCCAACCGGCGAAAAATTCACCAGTTTTTGAAAAACCATTGAGGGTGAGGTTAGCCGATAGGCCGCTCACAATGTTTTGCGGTGCTGTTGTTCCCGTTGCATTGACGTCGTTTTTATTAAAAGTAATGGTATATGAGGGATTCGTAGTCCATATCGCATACAAGGTCACGTTGGCTGTACCCATGGTATAGCTTTGCCCATCAGTGTAGGCAACTACTCCGGTTTGAGTGGTGGCCCACCCGGCGAAATTCCAACCCGCTTTTTGAAATGTGTTGGGAGTGAGGGTTGCCGATAAACCGCTTACAATACTCTGATTTACCATCGTTCCCGTCGCATTTATATCGTTTTTGTTAAACGTTATGGTAAATGAGGGATTCGTAGTCCATATCGCATATAAGGTCACGTTGTCTGTACCCATGGTATAGCTTTGCCCATCGGTGTATGCAACTACTCCGGTTTGAGTGGTAGCCCAACCGGCGAAAAATTCACCAGCTTTTGAAAAACCATTAAGGGTGAGGTTAGCCGATAAACCGCTCACAATGTTTTGCGGTGCTGTTGTTCCCGTTGCATTGACATCGTTTTTATTAAAAGTAATGGTAAATGTGGGGTTGGTCGTCCACTTTGCATAAAGCGTGATTGCCGCGGTAATGGGGGTTGCGAAGTTGAAAGCCGAGGTTCCAGCCGCATCAGTAAACCATCCGGCAAACATATAGCCGGTCCGGGTCGGGTCACTTGGCGCTGAGGCAGTTGTGTTGTAATTTATATTTTGCGAAGCCACCGCGCTGCCGCCTTGGGAATTAAACGCGACGGTGTATTGATCTATCGTCCATTTGGCGTAAAGCGTGATTGCCGCGGTAATGGGGGTTGCGAAGTTGAAAGCGGACGTTCCGGCGGCATCAGTAAACCATCCGGCAAACGTATAGCCGGTCCGGGTCGGATCACTTGGCGCTGAGGCAGTTGTGTTGTAATTTATATTTTGCGAAGCCACCGCGCTGCCGCCTTGGGAATTAAACGCGACGGTGTATTGATTTATCGTCCACTTTGCATAAAGCGTGATTGCCGCGGTAATGGGGGTTGCGAAGTTGAAAGCCGAGGTTCCAGCCGCATCAGTAAACCATCCAGCAAACGTATAGCCGGTCCGGGTCGGGTCACTTGGCGCTGAGGCAGTTGTGTTGTAATTTATATTTTGCGAAGCCACCACGCTGCCGCCTTGGGAATTAAACGCGACGGTGTATTGATCTGTCGTCCATTTGGCGTAAAGCGTGATATCCGCTGTAATCGGAGTATTAAAACTAAATGGGGTCGTTCCAGCCGCATCAGTAGTCCATCCGGCAAAAGTGTAGTGAGTCAGAGCAGGGTCACTTGGCTCGTTCGCCTTTGTGTTGTAATTTACTTGTTGTGAAGTTACGGAGCTGCCGCCTTGGGAATTAAACGCGACGGTGTATTGATTTATCGTCCACTTGGCATAAAGCGTGATTGCCGCGGTAATGGGGGTTGCGAAGTTGAAAGCCGAGGTTCCAGCCGCATCGGTAAACCATCCGGCAAACGTATAGCCGGTCCGGGGCGGGTCGCTTGGCGCAGTCGCCGTAGCACCGTCAATTACCGTTTGCGAGGCCACCGCGCTGCCGCCCTGGGAATTAAAAGTTATGATATAAGTCTGAGGGTTTACTGTAAGTGTTGTGAAATTACTATTGTAAGGGAATGAAATACTTCCGTCGTTAGAGACAAGGCATCGATATATCCCTGCATCACCTGTACCGGCAGACGCGATGTCTAACGTTGGATCTGTATTGCTAATATTGCTTCCATCTTTTTGCCATTGATAAGTGAGGGAGCCATCTATTCCACTCGTACTGGCAGTAAAAGTAACATGGTCACCTACAATTACACTTGGGTTTTCCGGTAGAACGGACACAGTTTGCCCAAAAACCACCGAAGCAATACAAAATATAAGAACAGTAATGTTTTTGATCATGGAATTTTACCCCCTCGGAACGAATATATAAATAAAATTAAAATGACGAATATTAAAACAGACGCAATTTATATGCCAAATAAAATCGACTATTAAAAACAAATTCCCTCGTTTTTCTCATTCAATCCGGTTAGTTTCCCGATATTGCACATTTGATTCTTAAAAATGCTTCAATTTATTTAATTTCCCGAAGTTATGGCCTCATCATCTTCACGTGGCCCATGATCTCTTTCCGTGGTATGCTTTTCGATGTTGCGTTTAATTTGCGGAAAACAATATACACCTGCAACTTGACCGGTATTAAAATGGACTAGGCGTTCGTAGCCGGAGATTGCCGCTTTAAACGTGGAACAGGCCTCAAGACGAATACTACTATACAAACAAAAATAATATTTTGCATAAGGAAAAAAAAGAATTTTTACAAACTTTATTTACCAAAGGGGCAAAAAAAGATCCCTTATTAATGAGGATGCGGAAAATGGCATAAAGATTGCGTTATAAATTCATTGTTTATTATCCTACTATGGGAATTAAATGCTTTTTAGATATTCTTTTTAAATAATCCATGCGTTTTGCATGGATTTGGTGTTTTTAAGGAGATATCAATGAGTTCGAGGAAAATTTTGTGCATTCAAAAGGCTTTTCCATGGCCGGTGTACTGAATCGGCAACCATTACTTGTGACGACGCGGAAAGCCGTTTCCAGCGAAATTGCCATAACAAAAGCAGTGGTTTTTGAATCCTTCAATTTAACCGCTTCAGAGAAAGTTTCATTTCCAGCCTGTGAAACCGCCGATTGCGCGCCAGTGCGGTTGGAGGCGAATATCGGATCCATAAATGAGGCGCAGGGTGCAATCGACAATGGCGCGGAAGGAATCGGCCTGCTTCGCACCGAACCGTTCTACATGTCTTTTTCACGCACGCCGTCGGTGGAAGAAGAATATGATTTTTACGCGACAATGATGTCGATCATTAAAAAACTGCCTATCACCATTCGCCTATTGGATTTAGGCGCGGATAAATACCCGTCGTATGTATCGATGTTTGATGAAGAAAATCCCCAACTCGGGATTCGCGGTATACGGTATCTGCTGCGATCCCCCGATTTGTTCCAAAAGCATTTAAGAAGCCTGATACGCGCTAGCGCCATAAGTCCGATAAAAATTTGCATCCCCTTCGTAACCACATTGAGGGACGTACACGGAACGCTTGAAAATATTGATGAACTATGCCGCCGGGAAAAAGTCGACCGCGCCGGGATACGCGTGGGTATCATGGTGGAAATACCCTCGGTGGCCCTGTCGATAGATTCGTTTTTGCCCGCCGTTGATTTTCTTATCATCGGCGCCGACGAACTTGTACAATATGTTTTTGCCGCCGGCAAGAAAGACGATAGTGTGGATGAATACCGGCAAAATATCCATCCGGTCATACTGAGAATGCTGAAAAACATTCTTGACAAAGCGTGGCGCCACGGCAAGGAAGCGACATTGTGCGGAGAAATAGCCGGACAACCGGAGTTGGCGCCGCTGCTGGTCGGATTGGGCGTACGGTCATTTTCCATGCAACCATCATCCATAACAACGGCGCGAAACGCAATCGGTAAATACTCTTGTAAAGAAATGAAAAAAATAGCGGGCAATGCCCTCCAATCCCGGTCGATGGAACAGGTTCGTAAACTTTTATATCCCATCGGATAGCCAAAACCCGTCCATTGCGCTCCGCGATCCCTAATATCTCTTGAATTTCTTGGAAAAAATATAGCCTTAAAGGCCGCGGAGAATTACCGGATTTTAAGAAAATCAGGCATTACCATCATAAAAACAATCGATGTCATCATTGGAATCTTTTGTATTGAAAACCATTTTAAACTGCTTCATAATGATCGAGATTTCGAGCCCATGTCGGATTATTTGGGACTCGATGTAGCCGAATAAAAAGAAATTCGATTCCGCACGATAGAGAGTTAATCCCCTGTATTCGGCACTCCCACTTTGGTGAAGGAGTGCCGACAATGTCCGAATTTGGGGATGACGTCTACTTTTTTGCCGCGGCCGCCGCGGGTTTAGCCTGGGCAGGGGCTCCGGGCATGCCGGGGGTTGCGGCGGGGGCCTTGATCTCCAGGAGTTCTATTTCAAAAATAAGCGTTGAATTCGGTCCGATGTCCGGGCTTGGGGAGCGTTGGCCATAGGCGAGGTTCGACGGGATGAAGAGCTTGGCCTTGGTCCCGACGTTCATCAGTTACAGGGCTTCGGTCCAGCCGGGGATAACGCCCGTGACCCCGAACGTTGCGGGTTGTCCGTGTTTATAGGAACTGTCGAATTCTTTACCGTCAATGAGCGTGCCGCGATAGTTCACGCTCACCATGTCCGTGGGTTTGGGCTTGGGTCCGGCGCCTTCCTTCATGATTATATATTGTAAACCTGAAGCGGTTACGACAACGCCTTTTTCGGTTTTATTCCTGGCGAGGAATTCAGCGCCATCCTTGGCGTTTTTTTCGCCCGATACCTTTGCCTTGCTCATCTGCCGTTCCTGCATTTTCTTGCCGAATTCCTCCCTAAGCTTAGCCATTTCCTCCGGGGCCAAGAGATGTTTCCTATCCGATAAGGTATCGGTAATGCCCTGGATCAACGCGGCCCGGTCAACGCTAAAGCCGATATTTTTCAAATATGCGCCCATATCGAGTCCTATCATATAGCTGACTTTCTGATCTTCGGATGTAAGTGTTGTAACCGAGTCCTTCGACGAACAATTCGCCAATGATAAACCAAGCGCGACGACCGTGGTCATTATGCACAACTTTTTCATGAAAGAACCTCTTTTCTTTAGAGAATGAAAATTTAAAATTATTGTTTTTTTTGTTTTTGGATTTCCGCCAAACCGGTTTTCGCTTTTTCGGAAGATGAGTCAAAGGCAAGCGCCGACATAAAAGCGCTTTGCGCAAGATTCATTTTCCTTTGCTTCAGCCGCACGTCTCCAAGCCTTTCAAAAGCCTGAACCCAGGAGGGCTTTAAACGAATCGCCGCCATAAAATGTGTCGCGGCATCTTCATATTCCTTCTTTTGTTCTAAAAGCGCTCCGAGATTGAAATGCGGATCAGCATATCCCGGCTGTAATGAAATGGCCTTTTCATACAATCGCTTCGCCTCGCCATCCGCTTCCTGTGAAAGTAATATCGCCAAATTATTATATGCTTGAGCCAAAGTTGAATCAGCCTTGATTGCCAAGCGGTACTGCTCTTGCGCCGCGATACGGTCGCCTTGATCCTCAAGCGCATAGGCCAGATTAAAATGCGCCGCCGCATTATTCGGATTTATGGAGAGCGCGGTTTTATAACGGCTGATAGCCATGGGAATATCCCCCAGACGCAGAGGTTCCTGGGCCGCGCGCACAAAGGAAAAATCATCTAAAAACCGCTCGCTGATGGCGCGGATTTTTCCGGAAAAGGTATTAACGAATTCCGGGATATTCGCCGCGCGATTGGGACCGGTGAAATGCTCAAGTAATACCGGCGGCGCGTCGCAGCCGTTTGCATCAACATGCGCGAGAAACAATTGCGTATAGGGTGAAAATTCCTTTGATGAAAACACCAGCCAACGGCCATTGGGTGAAAAGCTATGCCACGAATTCATTCGGCCGCGGTTGCACCGCATTAAACGGGCCTGCCCCCCTGAAGCTGGAACGATATACAAACGACTGTCGGGTTGTAACAAACTGTAATTCTCCGCCCGACAGAACACGACAAATTTACCATCGGGTGAAAAAGCGGGAAAAAAGTTGCTGACGCCGTTATTTGAGGCGCCGGGGAACGGTCGCGCCGCTCCTCCTTTTCCATCATTGAAAGGAACCGTGTAAATGTCATATTTGAAGGGCTTGCCGCCTTTGGTAAATTCTCCGCACTCCTCATCGGAAAGAAGCGCCCCATTGTCCCTGGTCTTTAATTCATAAGCCTTGGCGCGGATGAATAGAACCGTCTTCTCGTCCGGACTCCATGCCGGATTGCTTTGAACGAAGGCGGGGTCATCGGCGCCGGGCAGCGCCGCGAATGAACGGGAAGCTCGTGTGTAAACGGCCAGTACGCCTTTAACGGGAAAAAACAGCTGCGAGAAGGCTATATCGGGCTTTGGCACGAAGACGGAACGGTCCTTGACCGTGCTTATCACCCAACGCCCCGTGGGAGATACCCGTGACAGGAGGCCATAGGTAAAACGACCGTCCTTGCGACGGAAATCCATCCAGGTCATGATATTGTTTTTGTCGAGAACTATTTCGTTTTCAACCTTTGCCACCGCGTAGGAGCCCTTATCATTGGCATAGTCGACGTCCATGCCCAGCATTGCGCCGTCGTTTGAAAATGAGTGGCAATTGCCGCATACGGGAAGGTTTTCCAGCACGACCGGGGGTCCGGCCGGTGAGGCGATTGAGCCGAAACGCCAACGGATTTTCGAGGGATCCTTGACTGCTTCGGCGAACGGCAAATTGACTTCACGATAAAATATCGGCGCGCCTACCGAGTCGGGAGACAGGAATATTCGAGTTAAACCGCGGCGGGTTGCGTGAGGAAACGGCAGGCTCGCGACGCGCGCGATACGAAAGGTTATTGGTCCCCCCAAACCGGTTTTTTTAATTCGGTCCCACAGTTCGTGTGTGGGCCTCCATGGAGAGCGGCCGATATTCGTGCAATAAAAAGGCCGTCTTTCATCCCTTAAATAAATTCCAATCGCCCAATACCCGTTTGTCTTTTTATCCGGCCACATGAATTCCGGCGCGGGAATTTCGGGCGGAAAAACCGATTCATCAAAAGGATAGCCGACGTCGCATTGCGGCAGCGATGCGTTTGACAGGCTCAAGTCGATAAGCCGCGCGGGGTCGGCGGCATAGCGATAAACCGCCGCCAAGACAAGAGCGGCGATTATCGAGCATACGATAATCACACGCTTTTTACCCCTTTGATCCAACTTCATTGTTCTCTCCTGGAACCGCTTGAATAACTCCTGCTTTGAAAAATACTTTATAGCGATACGATTTTATCAGACGGGAAACATATTTTCAGCTTCAACACATCACCTGCTCTATTTTTCATGGCGGCCATGTCTAAATGAGCCAAACGATGAAATGCTTTTAGAGCTTGCGATTGCGGCAAATGCGCGTTATATTGTCACCTACGTTCTCTTAAAAGTTTCGAAAAGAGACCCCCTCGAATACGACAAAAAATGATTTTTTATATTTTTTCGAAAAATGTGACGCACGTCACAGACAAGGTTCTTGTCGGAATATATTTTTAATAGAGTAAACGACTTAATAACGCAGTATTTTTAAAATTTTATCAGGGGGAACCTTTCTTATGCGTCCATTATCATATTTATTCAGCGTTGGTTTTGTATTATCGCTTGTTACGCTTTTTCTCATTTCCTGCGCCACTCCCGTTGATCCCTATGGCAAGGATAAATCAACCATTAACCTTGTCGGCAAGTCCTCCTTACTTGTTCAGAGCAGTGACAATTTTGAGGATTCCGTCGGCAACGTGATTTCAATCGGGTTTTACAGCTATTTTTGCAAGTATTTCGATTCGGTGCAGCTTAAGCTTATCGTGCCCGGATCAAGGGATACGGTGATTAAAACATTTATTGACGTTAAAGCTTTGACAAATAATGATATTTCCTGGTTTCCCCTGAGCTTCAGCGACACCGGAACCAAAACGATCTACGGCGTGGCATTTGTCAATGATCCCGCGATAAAAAACCCCTCTGATACAATACAGGTTATTATTAATAAAAAACCTCCCAACTTCAAACCCCATCTCCAAATATCAGGACCGACAACGATTTATGCGGGGCCCGGACAACAGTGCATTTTGACTGTTGCCGCAACCGACACGGACCCGGCCCAAAAAATTTCCGTCAGCCTTTCCAGGGGCCCTTCGGGTGCCGTATATAACGCTGTAGCCGGAATGTTCACCTGGACTCCGCCTCAGGGTTTTATCGGGACCGATACGGCTATTTTTGTGGCGAAGGACAATGGCTACCCGATCATGTTCGATACGGCCCGCGTGGCCATCACAATCATTGACCAATCAAACAATCACGCTCCGAAATGGCAAAAAGACACGATCAACGAAGTTGGACATCCGGGCGTACCGATAACGATAACCCTTTCCGATAAATGCACGGACATTGACGCCGACGCCCTGACATACTTGCTTATTTCCGAGCCGCCTGATGGCGACTCTATTGCAAATGCCGCCACCAATCCGACGTATACCTTTACGCCTGGACAGGCTGATACGGGAGTGTTTTATCCCAGGATCGTTGCAACGGATCCTAAGGGCGCTTCCGACACCATGACCATTGCATTAAATATCCATGTCCCCGGCGTCGACGTACTGCCGCCGGTCATGAAGCTTGTTTCTCCCGCAAGCGACAGCGTCGGCGTGAGCGCAAACGCGCTTTCCGTTAAAATCCAATGCACGGACGTTAGCGGCGTGGCAAGCGTTAAATGCGCCCTGGGCGTTGATATATTCCCTGTTACAAATGCCGACAGCATCTATACGGCTACCGTTGTTGGGCTTAAAATCGGGTTCAATACCATATCCTTTATCGCCGTTGACGCATCAACCGGCGCCAACAGTGATACCTTTTTCGTGCATATCAAATATGATTCCACCATCGCCGACAACATTCCGCCCACGGTACGGATTGCAAGCCCCTCGAAGGACACCATGATAAGTGTTGACTCATGCATCATAAAGATAATCAGTAAAGACGCCTCCACCGTCGCCTCGGTTCAATGGAAGATAGGCGCGCTCTTGTTTCCCGCAACGAAATCCCCGACATTGGATAGCGTTTGGTTCGCTACGGTCAAGGGACTTATGCCGGGAACTTCAACCGTTACGGTCATCGCAACCGACGCTTCCC
>Ga0224523_1000059_pt1 | contig 78463 bp, 56 predicted proteins | sample CFST50metaG_FD_182732 | JGI IMG/M metagenome (GOLD analysis project Ga0224523, IMG submission 182732) | Peat soil microbial communities from Stordalen Mire, Sweden - C.F.S.T50 | ecosystem: Environmental > Terrestrial > Soil > Wetlands > Peat | place: Sweden: Norrbotten County, Stordalen Mire... | reverse complement strand
TGCCATAACAGATGTCTCCAAGGCCGATTCGCTCATAAAAGCGCAGGACATGGGCTTGCTTTGCATGAAATACCACTTGTCAAAACTCTACTATAAGTTGTTTTTAACTTTGCTCACGGATTCAGGTGCAATTGAATCCGTATCACTTCAGAAGGGTCGGGAAGAAGTTTTATTGGCAAAATATGATAATGTGAGAAATTTTATTTTCACAAAAACTCCAATTCTCCGGTGTATTTGCGTTAAAGATGAAAAATCCGTTGTTGAAAATCGTTTGTGGCCTCTTTGGGAAAAAAATGGCGACTATGTGTCTTCCTTTAGGTTATTTGGATTAGATTTTATTTGTGATTTAAGCAAAGATCAACGGGAATACCAACAAATATTTAAACAATTCAAAAATGTTTTACCGGAAAATGGATGGACCCATTATCCCTGTGATAATATTAAAGAATAACCGCGCCATATGTTAATGTGATGCTTGTGATGTAATTTCAAAATGGTGTGATACCAACCGACCCGTTCAAATAATCTATCAGATGATACTATTTCAAACTGACGAAATGACCCGCGGGATCTCGAATTTAGACGATTAGCTAGCTGACAGAGTATAACCCGGCGCTTCAGGCAGATACGCCGAGGACGGCGTACTGCTGAGCTTATTGTTGTACCTATGATATTGGCTTGATGTGCTACTAAGACGACTTTGAAGGAGAAGTAAAATTGATACATTGGATTAATAATAAGGTTGAAAAATTAGGATGGCTTTTTTTCCTGTTAGCAATATTTGGGATTCCGCCAGATGTTGAGTGGTGGAAATCCCATAAGGACGTTTTAATGACAAATTATATTCAATTTGCATTAATACTTATTTTATCGTTTTTAATTACCATCGGGCTCATTGCTGGGATATTTTGGATTTGGTATAAAATTGAAAAACAGCTTAAATCAAACAAAATTAAAAAAAATGAACTAAAAAATAGATATCAATTGCAAATTGAAGCGATGAAAAAAGAACAGGAAGATTTCATTTCTTCGGTTAAAGAGACATTACATGGTTGGGATATTCATTTTCAAAAAGTTTATCCAAACAAGAACCTAACTGATGAAGAGAAGAAATCTTGCTTATTAGCAAAAACTGAGGACGAAATTAGAAAAATATATATATCAATGCACGTCGAGCTTAAGCGTCTCACATCTGGTGCCCAAAAACTTTATGGATACAAAGGGCCCATTTTTGAAGAAAACAAATTCGATGAAATAAACAGAAAGTTTTATTCGGGAAATGAAGATTTAACGAGCAATAAGCAATTTGAAGCTTTAGAGACAGCAAATCGAATAATTGTTTTCGAAAAAGAACTTAAGAAAATTATAAATCTTGTTTTTCCAAACGATTTTAACAAATTTGAGGCTAATAATCAAATGGATATTAGAAAATCTGAGTATGTGTTTGAAGTTAAAGAAGTTCTAAAAACCGATATACCTGTTTCACTTCAAAATATTAAATTAAAACCGGATAAGAATATTTTATTAGATACTATCAAAATGTATACGGGAAGTAATAAAAAGCAAAAAAATGATTTATCTGATAAAAATTTTAAGAACCTTAAAATATTATTCAGGATTTGGATTAATACAGACGACAAGACATCTAATCAGGATGAGATAGATGCACGTTATAAATTGATTGAATATTTATATCGTTTAAATATCCATGAGATTACATTTTCCGAATATGTTAAGCAATTATTAGCGGAAATTAAAAAATACGCGGAATTAATTGACCGTCGCGGGCCTCCTAATATGGATAGTAGCTATCAAGACGGATCAGATTTATTTGAATTCAATAAGAACAAAGAAAAACTTCGACAACATATAAGGAATATATTGGAAACCTATGATTCAATTTAGGTCATCGACAGACGCATCCTAACCCTAATGAACTTTTGCGAAGAGACGATCATATGCAAAGCGGCAATTGCCGGGGACCGACGTTATATCTTTGTCACAGTGATCGTATAGGTGCCTTTGAACTGCAACATTGCGATACACCCTGTTTCTGAATTGGAATCCCTGTACAGCGGAAAAACAAGATCGTACCCTGTGATGGTCGATTCACAGCGCTGTTCCAATCCGAGCCAATTCTCGTGATCGTAGGTCGATCCGTCACTATAGAGCACGGTATATTGCCAGCGTGCGTATTTCAGATGATTCGGGTCGCCAATTGGCAGGTCGAAATTCGGCGCAACGTAAATTGTGACAAGAGAATCTATGGAGTTGTAAGAACTATCCCATGCAGCATAGCAGTAGACACGGCAGTGAACGGTCGACGGGGCGTAGGTAGAAGTGAGCGTAGAACTGACGTACGGCGGCTGCACATTCCCCCCGTTAGCGGCGAACGTAGGGCCTTTCAGGCTTTGCGTGCAATCCACAGTATCGATGAACTCCCGGTCACCGTCCGTCGTATCGACGACATAATCGAATTCGAGATGACCGGAATAGGAGACGGTCTGCAAGTTGACGATGCAATCTGCGGTGACGTTGTCGAGATTGATGTCCACCGCCACATGCCTTTTGTATAGCCCAGCCTTGATCTTTACCGGGATATCCGCCGAAAGCGAAGCGGTTAGATAGGGATCGTGTTCGGTCTCTCCGTTCACTTCGATGGACCGCCTCGTATAACTGACCGTCGCGCGCGCCGTGACGGTGACCGTTCCGTTTGCATCGCGCGATGTTAACTTTACCGAAGCATTTCCGTTGGCGTCGGTCGTGGTATTGGCAACGTCGAGCGTGGCCAGCGAAGTGGGCGACATGCTGAAATCGACCGCCTGATCCGGCAGCGCCGAGCAGCCTATCTTCACCTGCGCCGAAACCGTCGCGGCGCTCTGCGTTGGAATAGTGGCGGCGCTTGATTTAATCGTGAGTTTGGGCGTGCAGCCTTTGGTAAGCTCCCTGATGGTCGACGATTCCGTCGTCCCGCACTCATGGAACTGGACCGTCACCTTGCTCTCAACCATCTGGCAATTGCCTTCGGTGCAGGAGACGTCACGTTCTTTCGAAATGACGGTAAAAAGCCTTTTTTTGCACTTAGCATCAACATCATTTGCCTGGTTCTTCAAGGCGTCGATGAGTTCGGTCTCCCAGCCGCAGAAGTGGGTCACTGAAATACAGACGCTGTCGGCGGTGGGATCGCAGTCGATCCGCCCGTTTTCAAGCGTGGCGCTGTTGCTGTCGAGGTTAAGTTCGTGAAGAATGGGGATCTCACCCGGCGCCAGTGCAATCCCGTGAAAGGTGACCGTAATCGCGGAATCGAAGGCCATCCCCGAAGGCAACCCCTCAAACCCGCAGAGAATATGATCCTGCTGCGTGCCGAGCCACGAAACCGCGCCAAACATCTCCGTTTTATCGAGCACGCGCAGTTTAAGGGTCGTTTCGGATTTTACCGCATTGGGGGGAATGGTGACGAATACGTTGTCGGAAATTTTAAAGGTTCCACCGACCACTCCCACCGTGACCGTCGTGTATTGCTTTTCAACAACCGGAGCGATCGTGTTGCCGTTTTTGGAACAATGGAAAATAACGAGAGCAGCTAACACTCCGACCATGCAATAAAACGATAACGATTTCATATTCCTGTGCCTTTAAGTGTAATTTGATTTTTCAGCTGATAGGCAATTTGATATTTCAAGCTCAGGCAGGGATTTAAAATAAGATTCTTTACAGGCGCTCACTTTTTCACCTTCTTATCCACGCCCACCGTTCACAACTTTGCTTACTTCACGAAAAAATATAGATATTGTTGGGTAAAATGGCAAATTTAAACATAGCAATATTGAGGCTTGGGGTCAAAGCTTAAAAAAACTTGTAGAAACCATTATGCACAGGTCTGTTCAAAAAAACTGTAGTCGAGTAATGGACCTGCATTCGCAATCACAGGGCCCATCGAATTTTTGCAACGTTGATGATGTTTTCACAACCGGACGATTCATCAAGGCAAATACGAACGGCAAAGAAGACACCGAAGGTGCCCGAACGATGCAAAGCATCAATTACATAGGCCATAGGGAACACCGTGGTTCCTCTGGCAACATGGGAACACATAATGATGATCCCACCTTTTTTTCAGCTTCAACCCGGAGCCGTGGAAACGAATTTACAGATTTGACAATTATGCGCCGGAACACCTATATTTTCTCTTGAAACCGGATAAGTCCGGACGACGGCGACGCTTCGCAAAGGAGTTCTATGAACTACGGGACTGCGGCATGCATATGCGTATTCGGATTGCTTCAAGGGGCTTTCGGCGCAAACCGGATAGTAGCCAAAACCGGCGGAGACTATCCCACCATAACCGCGGGCCTCTCAGCCGCAAACCCCGGCGATACCGTAATGGTGAAAGCGGGTACTTATACCGAAATAGTCAACTGGCCTAAAAGCGGTTCAGCCGCGGGAGGCGCTATCATACTCAAGGCCTTCGGCGATGGTCCGGCAGTCATCAGCGGGGGCACGGCAACACAGAACAGCGCGGAGCTGATTATTATCAGCTCAAAAAACTACGCGGCTATTATCGGCATGGAAATAGGCCCGTATACCACGGCGAGCGGAAGCATTTTCCTGAAGGGGATACAGATCGAGGGAACTTCCCAGCATATTCTCATCAAAAAGTGCAAAGTGCACGACATCACCACCACCAATACCACCACAAACGCCGGCGCCAATGCCATCGGAATTTTCGGCAGGAGCGCTTCAACGCCTGTCACCGGCGTGACGATTGACTCATGCGAGGTATACGGCAATCTGACCGGCTACAGCGAGGCCATTTCCATCGACGGGAATGTCGATGGGTTTATCATCAGCCATAACCATGTCCATGACAACAATAATATCGGGATCCTTATAGCGGGCTTTTATGGCGAATGCAGCAATTGCGGCGCCGCCGACCAGGCGCGGCATGGAGTGGTATCCGACAATGTAGTGGAGCGATGCTCGTCATGCAATAATCCGGCCTATAATGGCGATTGCGCCGCGGACGGGATTTATTCGGACGGCGGCGGGAAGTCGGTTTTTGAGCGCAACTTCATTTCAAGCTGCGATATCGGGATAGAGGCGGGCGCCGAGCTTGCCGGGGCCATCGACGACAGCATGATTGTCCGCGATAACGTCATCTGCAATTCACGCATAGGCGGCATGTTCATCGGCGGGTATGAGACCGGCCGCGGCTGGACCGTTTACTGCCAGGTTGTAAACAACACCTTTTATAAGAACGATTCTCAAAATACCGGGAGCGGAGAATTCCTGATCCAAAAAGCGCACGATAACGTCATCAGAAACAACATCTTTTATACCAATGGACAAAAGCAGGCAATAGTCAGCGCATTCAACAACACCTATTGCTACAATAACGCGGTCGATAACAATCTGTTCTTCAGCCCCGCGGGAAGTACCGGAATAGATGGTGCGTCCATGGACAGCCATGCCAAATCAGGTGATCCCCGGTTCGCCAATGCCCTCAGCGGCGATTTCCGGCTGTTGAACGGTTCTCCGGCCATTGACGCGTGCGATCCATCGTACCTACCCGTCCCTGGTGAACTCGACCTAGGCGGCAATGCGCGGAAAAAGGGTACTGCGGTTGACCTCGGCGCATACGAATACGGCGCAAATGCTAGTGCGGAGCGTCAAACTCCGGCAAAGAGTTTATTGCTTCACCAGTCGCGAGGTCATCGCCCGGCAATCGATATACGGAGGGGCGGCGTTTTTATTTTGAGTCCGGACGGGAAAAATGTCGCGTGTTGCACTATCAGCGGTCGGGTCATTGTGCCCGTTCATCGCGCGGACCTGCGCAATCGCGGGTCTTCATCTTTCGCGCGCTATCGTAAACAAACTGTTTACTGAAAAAATAAAAGTACGCTGATTTTCAGGATACTTCATCGAAAAACGCTTACATTAGTAGGAAAGCAATTTGGAAGGCCGAAAAATCTCCGAATAAAATAATACATCTTTTAATCAGGTTAATTCGAGGCTATTAAGGGGGAATAGGATGAAATGTGTTCAATGCAATATAAGCGATGGCCGGATATACCGATTATGCGTTCGTGCGGCGGCCGCGTGCATGTTGGCGTTATCGTTGAGCGGCGCCACGACTTATTACGTAGCCACGACGGGCAGTAATTCAGCATCCGGCACACTTTCCCAACCCTTTGCCACTCTGCAAAAAGGCAATGACGTAGCTGTCGCCGGCGATACGGTCTATCTCCGTGGGGGAACATACAGCATTACTACACCCGGCGCCGGTGGCGCCGGCATCACGATCAACAAAAGCGGGACATCGGATTCCAAACGAATTTATTTCTGGGCCTATCCCGGCGAGGTTCCGGTTATCGACTTCTCTAAAATGCAGGTATCAAGCAGCGGCTATACCCATGGTATCCACGTTACCGGCAGCTACCTGCATTTCAAGGGGATCGAGGAAAAGGGCGTCCCGATGATCAACAACTCCAACAATGGCATAGCGGTGGATGGCGGTGACCACGACATCTTTGAGCTGTTGAATTTGCATCACAACTGCGGCAACGGGATCTTCATCGGCAAAGGGAATGGGGGCCACCTCATTCTCAATTGTGATGCGCACGACAACTACGATGCGAGTCCTTCGGGAAAAAGCCCGGGAGAAAATGCCGATGGCTTCGGCGTCCACTATCAAACCGGCGGCGACATGACGATCATCAGGGGCTGCCGGGCGTGGTGGAACTCCGACGATGGCTATGACTTCATCAACCAGGAAGTTCCGGTCACCATTGAAAACAGCTTTGCCATGGGCAGTGGGTACATTAATTCGGGCTCCGGCACGGCGGGAAACGGCAACGGCTTCAAGATAGGCAGCAGCAAGACCGGCATACGGCACATCGTCAGAAACTGCGTTGCTTGGAAATGTAGAGCATCCGGATTTTATGCCAACCACTCCTCGGGTGGGAACACCTGGTACAACAATACGTCGTTCCAAAATGGAACCCAATACAACATGCTGGCCAGCACGTGGAGCGCCCCCAACGGCGGAGGCACCAGGACGGACGGCGTTCACCTGACGGGGCCAAAGGCGCACATAATGAGGAACAACATCGGTTTTCCCAACGACAACAGCTACATTGACGGGTACGGTGTTGACACCAAATCCAACACTTGGGATCTGGGTATCACCCCGGCTGCCAAGGATTTCCTCAGCGTGACGGATCCGAGCTTGACGGCGAAAGATGCGAGCGTGGGGACTACGCCGGGCGCGTTAGGGCCTCGCCCGGCGAACGGAGGCCTACCTGATGTAAATTTTCTAAAACTTGCCGCCGGGAGCGCAATGATCGACAAAGGAACGGATGTCCAACTTCCCTTCATAGGCGCGGCGCCGGATCTTGGCGCTTATGAATTCGGCGCAACGACTTTCGTCACGCCCTATCAGCCGTCCAGCCGGGAAACAATGCCCTGTTTCTTTTCAAGAGGGAAATTCGACGGTCGGAAGATACAGGTATTCGATATGGCGGGACGAACATTTGAATACGGCATGATCAACAGCTCATTTAGACCCGTCATGTATACCGCGCCGCAACCTGATGGAAGTACGCGGGCGAATACGATTATCCGAATGCGCTGAGATTGTATAGAGGTCGTCAAAAAATGCGGCGCGGGAATACAATAAACGAAATCGCAAAAATCATATAAAATTTATTGACATATAACAAGTCGGGAGCGTATCTTAATGACGTGAGAAAAATCGCCCCGTGGCGCCGTAGCGCGCTTTATTGTTGCGTTATTGCCGGCTTTACCGCCGTCGCATTCCTGCCTTCGCTTCACAATGGCTTTACCAATTGGGACGACGACGCGTATGTTGTCGACAATCCCGATGTTCATGGATTAACGTTTCACAATCTGACGAAGGTTTTTACTTCCGATTACCTGGGCAACTATCAACCCCTTCCCATGCTCGCGTACATGGTCGAGCATTCTTTTTTTCATTTGAATCCCGCCGGTTATCACTTAGTAAATGTGCTGATGCATTGCGTCAATTGTTTCCTCGTTTTTGCGCTGATGTACGGTTTGTCGGGAAATCGTTTCGCGAGTCTGCTAACCTGCCTTTTATTCGCCGTTCACCCGCTGCGGGTTGAATCCGTGACCTGGATAGCCGAGCAAAAAGACCTGCTGTCGTCCTTTTTTTATTTTCTTTCGTTATTGGCATATATCCGATTTGAAAAAAACCGGGGCCGCGGCTTATTCGGTTTGTGTCTGCTTTCGCTGGTGTTTTCATTACTGTCAAAGCCGATGGCGGTAAGCCAGCCGTTCGTTTTGCTCCTGATCGATTATACGAGGGGCGTAAAAATCGACAAAAAAGTTCTGCTTGAGAAAATTCCGTTTATCTGCGTTGTCGCTGTTTTCGCCGCGCTGGCGATTGTTACCCAGAAAAGCGCGGGACCCGTTTCGGACGGTCCCGCCTTATCGATAATCCAGCGAATATGCGTCCCCTTTTATGGAATCGTTTTTTATCTGATTAAAACAGTCATGCCTTTGCGCCTTTGCGCGTATTATTCCGTTCCGGCCGTTCTTGACGCCGGCATGAACGCGCGGTTACTCGCTTCTCCTTTTTTAGTGATCGGAGGCGCCGCCGCGGTTTTTTACCATGCCGTTAAGTATTCCCGTACACTCGCGTTCGGACCGCTCTTTTTTCTCATCACGGCGCTGCCGATACTGCAAATCGTACCTATCGGGGGAGTGCTGACGGCGGATCGCTACACGTATATTCCCATGATCGGGATCTGCTTTTTTCTCGTGGAAGCGGGGCAATATTTACTGAGGAAAAAATTCAAAAACAATGTCGTTGTAAAATGCGCCGGCGTGATCGCCGTGACCGTCGCCATTGTGATTGCGGCCTGGATTTCCCATGAACGTTGCGCGGTCTGGAAGGACGGTATAACTCTGTGGAGCGACGTCATTGCCAAATTTCCGGGGCCTATCGCCTATACCAACAGGGGGACCGCGTATAGCGTTCAGGGTAATTTCGGCCAAGCATTGGAGGATTATTCAAAGGCGATCAACATCAATCCCAAGTTTGCTTTGGCCTACAGCAACCGGGGGGTTGCATTGAAGGCTCTGGGGGACTATGCCGGAGCGATTGAGGATTACACGACGGCTATTTCGCTCAATCCGAGCTATGCGCAGGCGTATAATAACCGGGGAGCCGCCTTTTGTTCCAAAGGCGAGTATAACCGAGCGATCGAAGACTATTCGCGGGCCGTCTCGCTCAATCCGAGCTATGCGCAGGCGTATAATAACCGTGGAGTCGCTTTTTGTTACAAAGGCGAGTATGATCGGGCGATCCAAGACTATACGCGGGCGATTTCGCTCAATCAACGGTATACCGAAGTGTATTACAACAGGGGGCTCGCCCATTATTATAAAAAGGATTACGACCGGGCCATTGACGATTATGGACGAGTCATCGCTCAGAATCCCGCTTGGTTCGCGCAGGCGTATTATAATCGGGCGCTTTCCTATAAGGCAAAAGGAGACATGGCCCGCGCCCTGGACGATATCGGAACCGCTTGCGCATCGGGAGTTGATGCTGCTTGTAAACTGCTTACGATCGGTGAATCGCGGGACGGCGGTTAGGGCGCGTTATCGGAACCCCTGAGCCAATACAGCATACGGCGACCGAGGAAATATTCATTGAACGGCCGGTCATCAATAACTTCAGCCGTAGTATCCTTTGAAATCAATGCATTCAGCGACACTTCCCCTGAAAGGATTTTTCCGACGAATTCCTCGGGATCTTCATATGGGTTCCACTCCATGAGGTCGCTTTGGGCCCGAATCGGCATCCGGGCAAGCGCTTCATTGGGCGCGGGCTCGCCGATCGGCTCCATGGATGCGATATAGTGCACGCCGGCGCCGAGTATCGAACGGAACGCTTTGACGTACGGAAACGACTCGGCTATCGACCGTGTTACGGCCGATAGCGTGGAATTCTCGTATTTTCCCCCCGGCACATAGGGAAACCACTGCTGAACCACTCCGCCGGGATTCAACCGCCGCTTGATCAAGGCGTAGAATTCATTTGAGTAAAGAAGGCTTGAGCCGGCAGCTTCCGGAGGCGGAGGCGGGTCGATGGTGATCACATCGAATTTTTCCTTGGTTCTTTGAAGGAACCGCCTGCCGTCATCGATAATAACGCGGCCCTTGCCGTTTTTCAAAACGGCGCCGGCGTCGTTGAAAAAAAATCCGAAAACATCCCTGACGCTTGGAACAAGCTCAATGGCTGTGGCCTGAATGTCCCAGCTCAAGACCGACCGGTAGGTTGTTCCCATGCCGAAGCAGATGACCAATGCGGATTCGATTTTCCCCCGGTGCAAGGAAAGGGGCAGATGCGCCATGATTTTCGTTACCGGTTCCTGGGTCGTGATGTTCACGCCGTTAACAAGAAGGAATTTGTTCGAATGATTTTCATACGCCGTTACCGTGGCCGCGTAATCTCTTTTTACCAGGTACTTTTTCAGGCGGGGGAGCTCGTAGCTCGAGCTGAACAATAAAGAAACGGCAAGCAGCCCGACCGGTAATGCGGTGGAGAGCCGTTTCATCGTTCGCGGCCTGTTTTTCACGAATATAAACAGGAAAACAGGGTATGGTAATGCCAGGAGAATAAGTGAATATTTTACCCCGAACATCGGCAGAAGAACGTATGACGCGAACAGAGGGCCGAGGATGCATCCGAACATGTTGAGCGCGTAAAACTTCCCGGCGTCTTTCGGATCTCCCCCGCATCGCTCGTCAATAAGCAGCGGCGTAAGGTAGCCAAGCGCCGTACACAACGGAACAATCGAGAAAAGCATCAGCGCAATGAGCGCCATGTATAGTCCGCCGGTTGAAAACCATCCATAAAAAGGAAAACTGATGCGCGGGTCGTTAAGAACGATCGGAAGAAAAACAAAGAGGGATAAAAAAAAGAGCAGCGAATTTTTTGAAAAAACGGTTCCCGCGGCCATGTTTTTACGATAAACGTATGATCCGAGCCAGGTCGCGAGCAAGTATCCGGCAAGAAGCGACGAAAAACAATAAACCTGCGTTCCGAGAACGGGCGTAAAAGCCCTTGTCCAGACTACTTCCATGCCCAGGGAAGTGAATCCGGTCATAAAGAGGATCGGGCCCGTCAAGGTCTTTTCGCTCGCCGCGGCATGCTTGATTTCAGGAATAGAACCGTTTAACCGGCCGGTTATTTCGGCCGCAACGGAATGTTGTAAGGAAAAAGCCGCTCCCGCTATGATAAAATTCAGAATGCCCGCTATCTGAAGCGTGCGGGTAAACCCAAAGCATTCGATAAAAAATACAGCGGTAAAAATAACGCCGAACATCGCTCCCAGAACATTCGCCTGATATAAAAAACTGAATCCGTTTGAGGACGCCGTTGTTTTTTTAATATAAAACATGAGTGTTGGGAAGGTAGCGCCCATGAAAAAACAAAAGGGTAGGATCGAAACGGAGATCAGGAGCGCCGAAAACACCAGATAAGCGCTGGAGTTCGTTTCTCCTAAGCGCAAAAGGAGCCTCTCATCGAAATTGAAAAGCATGGGAACCGCGAAAGCGCTTAACCCGATCAGAAATTCCAAGACGGCGTAAAAGTGATGCGCGGCAATGCCCGTTTTACTTACCAGCGGCCCGATAAAGCGGCCGCCTAGCCAAGACCCCGTGGCAAGACCCAGCATGAAAACGGAAAGTATAATGGACAAAACAGGCGTGATAATGCCGAAATGGGCATAGGCCAGACGAAGCCATACTGTTTGATAGCAAAGGCCGCAAAAGCCTGAAATAAAAAAAAAGGCGAATAGAACAAGCCGTGTGCTGTTGTTTATGGCAATGCTCCTTCTTGGCTGTCTGAAACTCAGTGGGCTTCAAGATAAATATAGGTATATTCGTGAAAAATTGTCAAATTCGCACTTGCAGTGCATTCTGCAAAAATTTCCCCCTGCCTAGGTAAATAAGTTCTTCTCCTATCGGAATATTTTTTAAAAAACTTTACTTATTTTTTTTTAAATCATCTTTTTTTATAAGCCGCTATTTTTAAATTTTTAAAAATCAACATGTTATAAATATTGTTTTCATATGCGGTCATTTTTTCTTTTAGTACAATGATTTTGGCACTATAGTTGCGTTTGTTTCTGCAGGAATAATCGGTTAAATCGATTTTTATTGGAAAAGGCATACTATGCTCGGCGAAACAATCTTCGAAAAATCCTCGATTCCGTTGCTGGTGAAAAGCCTGGACGCGAGCATGCTGCGGTCGCGGGTGATCGCCAATAACATAGCCAACATCAACACGCCCGGATACCAGCGGCTGGACGTCAGCTTCGAAGACGAGCTGCGCAAGGCATTGGACAATGGGAAATTGCGCGGAATGCGGACAAACGATAAGCACATGCCCATCGGCAGGCAGGATCTTTCGGGGGTAAACGCCACAGTGCAAAAGCCCGTGGACCCGACGCTTCCCAGCGGTGTCAATAACGTTGATATCGACAAGGAAATGGCCGATTTGGCGCAGACCCAAATCCAATACAATTTCATGGCAAAGTTCCTTAAAGGAAAGTATACCAGACTCAATGCCGCCATTCAAACAAAGGATATTCAGTAGTAAAACGGAAGACGGAAAATAGAAAAAAGTACGCCAACGCGTAATTTAAAATGGAGTTATGATATGTCATTCGGAGGAATGTTTTCAGGTCTTGACATCAGCGCATCGGGCATGAGGGCCCAGCGGATCGCGCAAAACGCCATTTCGTCGAACCTGGCCAATATCGAAACGACGAGGACGCAGAGCGGCGGGCCCTATCGACGCCAGTTTCCGGTGTTCTCGGCCGACAGCGACCAGCGCGACGTGCAGATCATCAATCAGCAGGTGAAACTCCAGGGAGTTACGACCAATGAAAACCATATACCCATTCCGCCCTTGCAGTTTCCAAGGGACGAACGGTTTTTCGGCAACGGTGTGCGGGTCGACGAAATCCGCGAGGACTCACGGCCGCCAAAAATGGTCTACGATCCGTCGCACCCGGACGCGGACAAAAACGGGTACGTGGCAATGCCCAATATCAATGTGGTCGAGGAAATGACGAACATGATTTCGGCAACGCGCGCCTATGAGGCCAATGTGACCGCGTTTAACGCCACGAAAGGCATGTTGCAGCAGGCGTTGCAGATTTAGGGAGAAGCGAAAAATGAACATCGGCAGCTTATCGATGGGAGATCCGGCGTACAACTTTTTCAAGGCTGTCGACGCCGCCCGGCAGCGCAATACGACCGCCTTTAGTCAAGTGCATCCGATGGAACGGTCCGATGCGCCGCAAAAAGCGCGGGCGCACATAAAGGTTTCTTCGCCGTCGCTTTTTCAGGCCTATGGAAATAAACCGGTCCTCGGCAGCGCGGTAGCGACAACCGCCGCCGCTCATCCGGCAAAAGCTAAGATTCTCGGCGGTTTTTTTGACGCATATGCGTGAACATTTCAACGATCAATAGTATACTATAATACAATCAATCTTTACCGAGGCAATCATGAACCAAATCAACTCCATCGGCCCTATTCAGGAAGGCCGCCTTCCCGATAAGATCGCCAAGCCGCAGGCCGGACAAAAGGACGTTCCCAGTTTCAAGGAAACTTTGAGCACGTTCATGAAAGACGTCAATTCCATGCAGATCAAGGCGGACGAGTCCATCGAGAAAATGGCCGCCGGGGAAATCACCGACGTGCACCAAGTGATGAACGCGGTGGAGGAGGCCAATACGGCGTTCAACATGATGATGGAGATCCGCAATAAGGTGATGGACGCCTACCAGGAAGTCCTCAGGATGCGATTGTAAACCGTTCGGAGTTCTTGACAGATTAAAAGGAGTAAGCGATCATGTCCGAATTTTTCAAACAACTGATAACGCAACTCACGGCGATTTGGCAACGACTGTCGCTGCAGCAGCGGATCATTACCGTTTCCCTGATCGGTTTCACCTTTCTGGGCCTGGCAAGCCTGATGGTCTGGTCGCAAGCGACGCCGAAAGCCTCGGGCGGCGGGTATCGCACGCTGTATTCCGACCTCGAGCTGGAAGAGGCGGGAGCTATAACGGGCGAGCTTCAAAAATCCAACATACGCTACAAGGTTGAAAATGAAGGCCGCACCATCATGGTGGAAAAGGCGAAGCTCTACGAGACAAGAATGACCCTTGCGCGCAAGGGATTGCCCAAGTCCCACGGCGTGGGATATGAAATTTTCGACAAGACCAACCTGGGCATGACGGATTTCGTCCAAAAGGTTAATTTGCGGCGGGCCCTTGAAGGCGAACTCCAGCGCTCCATCGAAGGCCTTGAGGAAGTCAAGGCGGCGCGGGTGCATATCGTTATTCCCGAGCCGTCGATCTTCACCGAAAATCAACAACCCGCGAAGGCCTCCATTGTCGTGCGAACGATTCCGGGAAGGGAACTTGCCAAGGAGCAGATACGCGGCATCACGTTTTTGGTTTCTTCCAGCGTTGAGGGCTTGAAACCGGAAAATATATCGATCATCGATTTCAACGGAAAACTCCTCTCAAGTCCCTATGCAGGCGAGGAAAGCGCCATGGCTAGCTCGCAGAACGTCGAATTGCAGCAAAACGTCGAGAAGTACCTGGAAGGAAAGGCGCAGCAGATCTTGGAAGAAGTGGTCGGTCCCGGCAAATCGAAAGTTAAGGTTTCGGTGGATATGGATTTCGACCGCGCAGAAAAAACCGTGGAAAAATACGACCCGGAAAGCCGCGTCATACGGTCCGAAGAACGCGATGACGAAAACGTAAAAAACGCGCCCACCGGCGACGCGCAAAAAGAAAAAACGCTTACTAATTATGAAATCGATAAAACCATCGAACATATCGTTGCTGAGGTCGGCAATATCCGGCGTCTGACCATATCGGTCGCGGTGGACGGAAAGTACGAACCAGCCGCGGGAAAAAACGCGAAGCCCGCGTATATCGCCCGGACCCCGCAGGAACTGCAATCGTTCGAGGAAATGGTCAAGAACACCATCGGCTACGACCTTGCTCGCGGAGACCAGATCAGCGTCGTGTCGACGCAGTTTGATAATGAGTTCCTGCGTAAGGAACAGGACGACATGCAAAAGCGGGAGACGTTGGAGCAACGGATGATGATCGCGAAGTACGTAGCGGTGTTCATCATTGCCCTCATGTTCATACTCTTCCTGCGCTACCTGGCAAAAACCATCGCCGAGGCGATGAATCCGCCGGCGCCGCTGCTGGAGCCGCTTGGCGTTGTTGAGGAGATCAAGGAGGAAGTGCCCGATCATGTTAAGAAAACTTCGGCGCTCCTCGAGCGCGTTGAAATGTTGACGCGTGAAGAACCCGTGAACATCGCGCAGATCATTCGCCAGTGGCTCGGAGAGCCGATTCCCGGCGCCGCGAGAAAAAAATAAAAGTTCAGCCTGGGGCGGGGGCGCGGGATCGCTCAATGTCCGCGAAACCAAGCTTGAAAAACCGAGACCGGAGCGCTATACTGTAGAGCGACTATAGCGGCGGCACTTGACTACTTTCAGGGAAGAAAAAAATGGCGGGTCCGAAAAAAAAAGACGAGAAGGAAAAAAACGCGGGATTCTATAAAGAGAAGATGGATACCGCGGGTAAAACTGAAGCCGAAAACCACGCGTTGGACCTGGCCAAGAATCTTCCGGGACCGAAAAAGGCGGCAATCGTCATGGTTGCCCTGGGTACCGAAGCTTCCTCGAAAATACTTAAAAATCTTGACGAACACGACATCGAGCGGCTTTCCACGGAAATAGCCAAACTGGACAACGTCACTCCCGAATTGCGTCAGGCGGTGATCGAAGAGTTCCATAACCTGGCCATGGCTTCGCAGTTTATTTCGCAGGGCGGCATCGATTACGCGCGCGAAATCCTGGAATCGGCCCTGGGCCCCCGCAAAGCCAAGGAAATTCTCGAAAAAGTCCAGCAAACCATTCGCACCACCGGTTTTAACCTGCTCGAGGACGTGGACCCGAAACAGCTTGTCAATTTCATCCAAAAGGAACATCCGCAGACCATCGCGTTGCTCCTTGCGCACATGGGACCGAAAAACGCCGGTGAAATCGTTTCGGCGCTTCCCCAGGAGTTGCAAATCGACGTCGCCACGCGCATCGCCACGATGGAAAGCATTTCCCCCGACACTCTTGACCAGGTCGAAGAAGTCCTGGTAAGCCAGATCAAATCGCTGTTCGGCGGCGATGTTTCGGAAATCGGCGGCGTCAAGGCGGTTGCGCAAATGCTTAACAGCGTGGACCGGGGCACCGAAAAGAACATCCTGGGTAATTTGGAGCGAGAAAACCCCGAGCTGGCCACGGAAATCAAGAGCCTTATGTTCGTGTTCGAAGACGTCATGCTCATTGACGACCGGTCGATGCAACGCGTGCTCAAGGAAATCGACACCAAGGAACTTGCCATGGCCCTCAAGGGGGCGTCGGAGGAATTGCAGGCCAAATTCTTCAGGAATATGTCCTCCCGCGCCGGAGAAATGATCAAGGAAGATATGCAGTATATGGGTCCCGTGCGTCTCAAGGACGTGGAAGAAGTCCAGCAACGCATCGTCGACGTCATCCGCAGGCTCGAGGAGGACGGTGAAATCGTCATCAGCGGCCGCGGCGGCGAAGAAGAAATCGTCGTATAACCGGGAGAGCTCATGAGCGCACCCAACCTATCCTCCGGCGATATTTCCGCCCTCATCGACCATTTGCTCAAGTCAAAGGACCCCGCCACGGTCGGGCTCAGGAAGATTCTGAAAACCAAACAGTCCGCCGGCCATGCCTATCCGCTGCATTCGCTGGAATACGAGGAATTTTACGTTGAGGGAAAAACCAAGGAGTCGCTGAACGATGACGAACGCATTGTCGTAGCATTGGAAAAGCGCGTCAATGACCTGCGGGTCCAGGTTGAAACCCTTGAAAAAGAATGTACACGGCGCGAACAAAGCGCGCTTGAAAAAGGAAAGGACGAGGGCTTTAAAAAAGGCCATGCCGCCGCGCTGGAAAAAACGCGGGGCGAATACGCGGTGAAAATCAATGAACTTCAACAACGCTTCAACGCGTTTTGCGACGCCGTGGAGAGTTCGAAGCACTCCATGTATGTCAACGCTCACACGGTGCTGCTGGAATTGTGCTTCGAAATCGCGCGGAAAATCATTCATACGGAAGTCATCTGCAACCCCGACGTGGTCATATCGGTCATCAAAAAGGCTCTAACGTATATCGCCGACAAGGACCGGCTGGTCATTCGCGTTGCCAAGGACGATCTGGAAACCGTGTCGGGTCGCAAGGATTTTTGGGCGCCCGTGGGAGAGCGTCTGGAATCCGTCATCATAGAACCGGATGAACGCCTTGAACGGGGCGGATGCATCATCGAATCCAATTCCGGCGCCGCCGACGCGCGGCTCGGCGTTCAACTGAGCGAACTGCGGGAACTCGTGGAAAAAACGTGGAAATCGATATGCGCCTCCGCGCCGAAGCCTGGGGACGTCGCAACGGACAACGGCGCGTGAACGCCGAATTTTATTTCAGCCCCCTTCTTTCGGTCGTAGCCAAGGCCGAGCCGATAAGGATTTGCGGTAAGGTTACCGAAGTCATCGGACTGCTCATAGAATCCAACGGTCCTCCCGCGTCAATCGGCGATGTGTGTATCATTGAAGACAAAGACGCCATGGTCGGCCGGGCCGAGGTTGTTGGTTTCAGGAAAACCCGGACCCTGCTCATGCCGCTGGGGCCTATTGAAGGCATCCATCCGGGGCTTACCGTGACCGGTACCAAAAAGCCGCTCATGGTATCGGTGGGGCCCGGACTGAAAGGCCGTGTTGTAAATGGCCTCGGCGAACCTCTTGACAATAAAGGACCTGTCGCCGCCGAGTTTCAGCGGCCGGTCTTTTCCAACGTGCCCAACCCTCTTCACCGGAAAAGGATTTCCCAACCCTTTCATACGGGCATTCGCGCGGTCGATGGGCTGATAAGCATCGGGAAAGGCCAGCGCATGGGGATTTTTTCCGGAAGCGGAGTAGGCAAAAGCATCCTGCTGGGTATGATGGCGAAAAATTGCAAATCCGACGTTAACGTCATCGCTCTTATCGGCGAACGCGGCAGGGAAGTGCGGGAATTTTTGGAGCGCGATCTCGGCGAAGAAGGGCTTAAACGGTCGGTGGTTGTGGTGGCTACGTCGGACCAGCCCGCGCTCATACGGTTGAAGGCGGCCTCGGTGGCAGCCGCCATCGCTGAATATTTCCGCGATCTCGGCAACGACGTGCTTTTCATGACCGACTCGGTAACGAGGTTGGCGCTCGCGCAGCGGGAAATAGGACTGACCATCGGCGAGCCCCCGGCCACGAAAGGGTTTACGCCGTCGGTGTTCGCCATGCTGCCGCAGTTCCTGGAGCGCGCGGGAACGGCGGAAAAAGGAACTATTACCGGGCTGTTCACGGTCCTGGTGGAAGGCGACGATCTTGACGAACCCATTTCCGACGCCGCCCGCAGCATACTCGACGGCCATATTGTCCTGTCGCGGCGGCTCGCCAATCGCAATCATTATCCGGCCATTGACGCTTTGGAAAGTATTTCGCGCTGCATGCCCGAGGTCGTTTCGGCGGATCATCTCGCGATAGCCGGTCGCGTCAAAGACCTCATGGCCGCCTACGCTGAAAACGAGGATCTTATCCAAATCGGCGCCTACGCGACGGGAACCAGCGACCGCGTCGACCGGGCCATAAAGGCGCACGGTCTTCTTGAATCATTCCTGCGGCAAGATCGTCGGGAAGTCAGCGGCTTCGATGCTTCACTTACGCGGCTTAGGGAAATCGACGCGTCCGTCCGAGCGGTGAAATCATGAAACGGTTCGCTTTCAGGCTGCAGACGCTTCTCGATATGAAAAAACGACGGGAGGAGGACCTCAAGCGTTCGCTTGCGCTGAAGAATGGCCTCATCATTCGCGCTGTGCAGCGGCTCGGGCAAGGACGCGAAGCGCTCTCAAACTTCCAGGACCGTGAAAGAGAGAATCGGCTTGCGGCGCCCACCGCGCAGGCGCTGAGACTGTCGATTACATACCGCTACAAATTACAGCGGGACATTGCCGATAGTGAGCGCGAAATGACGTCGCTTCGCCGGGAGGCACAGGGAGTCATCCAATCATTGACTGAAGCTAAAAAGGAAAGCCGCGCGCTGGAGATTCTCAAGGAAAAGAAACTTCTGCGATGGAAGCGCGACAATAAACGGGAAGAACAGGAAACCCTCGATGATATTACCCAAAAAGAATATATCCGGAAAACGAGGACCTCCGGTGCGCACGCCGGTTCCTAACCGGTGGGTATCGCTCCTCGCCCTTCTCGCCGCCGTGCCGGCGCATGCCGGAATGTTCCGGGATTCCCTATTCAGGCAAGGCGCCGACACGGTGCATTGTGTTGTCGCCGACAGCGTTTTGTTGGCTATACGCTTTGCGAATACGATGCGATTGGAATACGGCCCCGTTCGCCCCAACCGTTCCACTACCACCCCTAAAACTCCCGATGTGACATCGCTTGGGAAAAACCGTTTCCGGTTTTTCTGGACCGACTCCGCGGTTTTGAACGGCAGCGGCCCCAAGATTTACCGCCGCGACGTTACCATCGTCGATACGGGGGCGATCGTGGCCGATACCGTGAATGTCTCGGGACCCCAGGGCCTCGGTTCGCCGCTGGGGTATTTGCACGCTGACGCCGGCGATACCAATTCCATGGTCACCGTCATTGAAAAAAACGCTACCTTGATGGGGTATTCCAGCAAGTCAAAAAACGTCCTGGACAGCATCGGCAAGCCGGAAATGATCGCCAACGCGTCCCAGTGCCGGCTGAGGCCCGATACGTTCATGGTCATTTATACGAAAAGCAATCAATTCGTCAAAGGGAAAAAGGTTTACTTCAACGGTACGATGCTCGGCCAACAAACGGGCGAGGTATCATTCGCGTCCAACCAGTATTATTGCATCAACCCGACCATTGCGGCGGACAGCTCCCTAAACATGGTTGCCTTGTGGATGCAGGGGCCCAGGGACAGCGTTAAACGGCTTTCCTACGCCTATTACGATTCATCCTTTACATTTCACGATTCGGCCACGCTTTCCGGAACGATCGGGGAAAAAGGCCAGTTGAATTATTACGACGAGGCGCCAGTTGTTTCCTATGCGCGAAAAAAATTCGCGGCGGTTTCGTGGGACCCGGCAGGAATCGTGTTGCGCAGATTTGAAATAAAAACGGCCCAGCCCCTCGATACGGTTTCGGTTGATTATCTGCGGCCGCCTTCCTTGCCGGGAAGCAGGTTTCCTACGCTGGCCTCCAACGGCAGGTATTTGGCGATTCTTTGGAGGGAGGGAACGGCGCCCGGCGCGGGCTCCATTAAAGGCGTGCGTTATCCTATTGTAAATGGATCAATCGATACGGCCGCGATGGACGCCATTGTCAGCGCGCCACTCTCCGCGGCGCTTGACGCCATAGACACCGTTTCCATCAATTGTTCCATGGATTCCTCGGGAAACCTCGGCGTGTGCTGGCAAATAAGCCATGCCGCGCAGGTGGGAGCGCTGGCGAGGAGAAACATCCTGTTCGACAGCGGATCGTGGACTTCGGCGCCGATACGCCTGCCGGCGGGCCTTCGGCGCGATTCGATCTACTTCGATTCCGCGATTATTACGACGGGGGCCGTTCCAACGGGGACCGTATGCCGCGGCTTGCTGCTGTTAGGCCCCGATTCATCCGCCATGACCGATTCCGTTGCCTTTACCAACGGCGTAGCCATGAAAACGGCCACAAAGGGACTCCATAATTTTTACCGATACAGACTTTCTCTCGCCGCAAGTCCGAATCTGCTTAAAACACCGACCATTAAAAAGGTCTTTCTCCAGTGGAACGTGAAACCCCGTATCGATACGCTGGCGGAGGCGCGGGTGAACGGCGCGCGGGTGAACGCCGGTTTTGGCGATACGGTAACCGTAATGTCAAGAATCGATACGGTTTTTTTCACGTTCAAAGCGCTCGACGCGGACGGGGATTTCGTGTATTCCACGGTTACCTGCCGCAACCAAACGGTCATCGACAGTTTTTTCGGGCTCGCGGCCGCCTCGTCAATGGCTCGAATTTTACCCCTCCCCAAATCGGATTCGATACTTTCGTGCCGGTTCGGCGTGGTTGACAAAAAAGGGTGGCCCGCCCAGGATAGCGTGCTCTATATAAAAACGAGAAACTCAGCGCCCGTGCTGCGTGTGCGAGCCGTGCTCAACGGCAGTTCCACCGACACTACGGAGGCGGGCGCGCAGGTCAATCTTAACGTACAGCAAAGTGATTCGGTGGAGTTCATCTATTCCATTCGCGACACCAATGATATCGCGCTTAAAGCGTATGTAAACAGGAATGGAACGATCGTTGATTCCGCCGACCAAACGACGGAGAAGCATTTTATTTTCCGCTGTTCAAACGGAAGGCCGCAGGGAGATCAATTTACTTTTGTCGCCGTCGACCCGGACACGACAATCGTACGTCGCGTACTGTGCGGCGTCAACCATTTTCCGCATATCGATTCAATGTCCCTCAAGGGGACCGCGGTCCATGGCGGCGACACGCTTCGCGTATCGCTCGATTCGCCTTTCCCCATCGTGGTCCATGCGTCGGACCCCGACGTTGGATATTGGGATACGCTCACATATTCTTATCGGCGCGGAGCTCGTGATACATCCCTTCGGGACTCCTTCTTTGTCTATAACCCCTCTCCCAATGATTCCATGGTAACCGTGATTGTTTCGGATTTGTTCGGAATTCGCGATTCCCTGCGGTTTTTCATCAAATTTCCCTGGTACGAAAACGATTCCGGTAAAAACGCGGGTCTGTATGCTTCAAGGAAACTGTTGAGCACGGGCGTTTCCCTGATCGTAGGCGGAGGCGTTACCGATACCATCGCGGTTCCCGTTAAAAATACCGGCAACGACACGTTGTCGCTTATATCAATACGGTTTTCGGCCGCGCCCTCGCACTGGCTGCGGATGCTTATTCCGCAAAGCAGCGGATTGCGTCTGTACGATTCATTGCCGCCGAATATATCGCCCGTTATCGCGTGCGCGCCCGATTCCGTCGTCACTTTTTACGCCGTGTTTCTAGCCGATAGCCTCAAGGGCGACGGATTGGTCTTTGACACCATCATCATTACTACCAACGATGCACGGCACGGCGCTGATACGTTACCCGTGCGGCTTGAGTATAACGACATGCCTCGCATCACCTCCGTTTCCGTTGTTTTTACCCAGGGTAAACCCTATTGGCTGGCAAAATCAAAAAGCGTCGGGTATCATTCTCCGGCGTATGTGTTTCCGCCGCACGCAAAAATATCACTGCAATTCAGCGAACCTATGGATTCCGTCTCGGCGCTTGGCGCGATAAGCGTCTATAGCGTGTTTGACTCCATGGCGTCATCGCGCATCATTCCGATACCGCTATCGCAAACATGGAGTCAAGGGAAAACGGTTTTGTCGCTGTCCCCGAGGTATTCTCTGCCAAGCCCCTATTTCCATGTTATGCCCACCGCGGGTTTGTTTATTCCCACGGATTCCATCCGTTTGGTCGTTTCCACGGGCATAACCGACACCGCTAAAACTCCAAGCGGCCCCAACGGCCTTGACATACACAGGGTCGCTCAAAGGATTGTCGCGGATACGACGTTTTCCTATCGGGTCGATAGCGTTACCTTTGCCCTCGTATCGGTTTTTCCCGACAGTGTGGCAAAAGGCGTAGCTCCGGCGACTCCCATTGTTTTAAAGTTTTCATCGCCGCCGCTTTTCGGCACTGTCGATACCGCCAAAAAGGGCAACCGCAGTCTCATCGTATGGTCGGCTTACTCCGGCGTCACACCGTTATTTTTCAGCGGTGTGACGCAGCGTAATGACACCGTCACGTTTGTTCCCGCAAAGCGGTTTTTCTACGGAGACACGGTTTTCTGCCGATATCGGGCCGTGACGGCGCGCGATTCCTTAGGGTATCCGGCGTCCATCAACAGCAACGGTATTCCGCCATCGCTGTTCGACACGGGCTCATCACAGGGCGATAAGCGATGGTTTTTCGTCATTAAAGACGTTGTCCATACGGCGGTCTATCCGCCTAACGGAGCCGTCAACGTCGGCCCCGACAGCGCGCTGCACGTGCTTTTCGACGATACGCTGCGGCGGGGAACCATTGATACTTCGTTGACGGGCAACCGGACGCTGATAATAACGTCGCGGTGCGGCAATGGAGCGGTCATCGACTTCAGGTCGATACAACTGATGGGAACCGGGGCGGTGTTTTATCCCGCCTACAGGCTTTACTACGGTGACAGCGTCCACTGCTCCTACAAGGGGCTTTCCACGATCGATACCTCGGCCTATGCCATAGGCGGTTCGATGGGGACGGTATTATATACAAAAGATAAAATTGAGTGGTCGTTTTCGATTAAAAACATCAACCTCGTTTCGGTTACTCCCGACAGCGCAAAGGTTTCAGCCTCCATTCATCCCGACATCTTGCTTCAGTTTTCCGATCCCCTTTATCCGGGCGTTTTCGACGCCGACACTTCCAACCGCAACAGGAGTTTCAGAATCACATCGACCTATGGCAAGGACACGTTGCTTTCCTTGAAAAGCGTCTCCTTTTCAGCCGACGGCAGGCAGGCGCGCATCAGACCGGGTTCGTCGTTTTTCAGCAACGATAGCGTCCATTGCGTCTTTGCAGGATTTCTAAAAACCATCGCCTACGGCGGCGCGGATAATCTACCCGCCGCGGGCGCTTCCGTTACCTGCGCGTATGTGTGGCCGTTTTTCATCCAAAACGCCGGGTTTTACACGTTCCCCAATCCTTACAAGCCCGGAAGCGACCCGCGACATTGTTCGGCAAACGGCCCGTGCGGAATTTGGTTTAAAAATCTGCATACGTTGAAAAGGGGAATTACCGAGGTCGGCGTAAAGATATTTTCAATGGATGCTCATCCCCTTTACGGCACGAAGGCCGCGGGAGTGCGAATACAATTCGCGACCGGCAATGCGGACTTGAGGCCGGAATGGAAATGGGACACCCGCAACCAGCGCGGTTCGCTCGTGGCATCCGGGTTGTATTTTTACGCCATATACGATGTCAAGGACAACGTGCTGATGAGGGGAAAACTGATGATCGTCCGTTAAGGACCGATCTCACCCCAAGCCCCTCCGGGATTGGAGAGGGGTTGTTTGTATTTGCATAAATTGCATATTGATAGCCCTCAAAGTAATTTTCTGCTGCAAAAACACTCTTGTATCTTACCAGGGGAATAGTTATCCTTAAGCGGCTATTTCGGTTTTAACTTTATGCTCAACGTATCCGGCATCACGAAAATGATGGGCTCGATCCCTCTCTATACGGATGCGAGTTTTCAGATTTATACGGGAGAAAAAGTGGGGCTTGTGGGGCCCAACGGCGCGGGGAAAACGACGCTCTTTCGAATGATCGTGGGCGAAGAGCAGCCTGACTCCGGCGCCATCAGCGTTCAGGGTAATGTCCGAATCGCCTATTTTTCGCAAAACGTCGGCGAAATGAAAGGCAGGCCGGCGCTTGAGGAAGTCATGGGCGGCAATCATCAGGCTGCCGTCTTGGCCCGTCGCCTCGCGTCCTACGAGGAATCCTTGTGCGATCCGAACCTTGATCCAACCGAAATGGAAACGATCCTTGAAAAAATGGGCGACGACCAAACAGCGTTTGAAAAGCTCGGCGGGTTCGAAATTGAAACCAACGCCGGAATAATTCTTACGGGTTTGGGAATCGCTCCGGCCGATCATTCCCGTCCAGTCGAGGATTTCAGCAGCGGTTGGAAAATGAGAATCGCCCTGGCCAAGGTCCTTATCGTGCTTCCCGATCTTATCCTCATGGACGAGCCCACCAACTACCTGGACATGGAAACGATCAAGTGGCTTGAAGCGTGGCTCATCAACTTTAAAGGCGCAATCCTCATGACCACCCACGACCGCGAATTCATGAACAGAGTCGTAAGGAAGATCGTGGAAGTGGCCGGAGGGGAAATCACGACCTTTTCGGGCGATTATGACTTTTACGAAAAAGAAAAAGCGATCAGGCGCAATCAAAACGAGTCGCAATTCAACCGTCAGCAGAGCATGCTTAAAAAGGAAAACGAGTTCATCGCGCGCTTCAAGGCGCGCGCCAGCCACGCGGCCCAGGTTCAATCCAGGGTGAAAATGCTGGAGAAAATCGATCGCGTGGAACTCGCTACCGACGGCGATGCGATCAGTATCGCGCTTCCCGAAATTCCCCGTGGCGGAAACGACGTAGTGGCGATCAAATCGCTCGCCAAATCCTGGAGGAATTCCGACGGAAGCGACAAGCCGGTTTTTTCGGGCCTTAGCGCCGTTGTCAGGCGCCAGGATAAAATAGCCGTCGTGGGCGTCAATGGCGCGGGGAAATCCACCTTCCTTAAGGTGGTCTGCGGCCAAACGCCGCCAAGCTCCGGTGATGTGGCGGTCGGTCCGGGCATTTCCATAGGCTATTTCGGGCAACAAAGCCTTGAAGCGCTTGATTCCGAGGCAACGATTTTCGATACGGTGCGCGCGAAGCTTCCGCTGGAAAAAGACGGGGTCATCCGAAACCTTTTAGCCGCCTTTCTTTTTAAGGGCGACGAGGTTTATAAGAAGACCAAAATACTGTCGGGCGGGGAAAAAACACGGGTCATCCTGTCGTTTTTATTGTCAACTCCATATAACTGCCTCGTTCTCGACGAACCGACCAATCACCTTGACATAAGGTCCCGCGAGGTTCTCCTCGACGCGCTCAAGCGCTACCAGGGAACCGTTTTGCTGGTCAGCCACGACCGGTATTTCCTGCGCGCGATCACCAACCGTGTGTTCGAAATCGATCATGGAATAATCAATGTTTTTGAAGGGGATTATCAGAGGTATTGCGAAGAAAAAGGAAATTGATTCGGTCACTTCGACATACCGAAGGGCCGGCAAGCGGATTGTATGTTCTGAATGCGGAGTTCAAGGGAGTTTAAGGGACGGACGTGCTTAATTGCTTTATTGATTGTTTGAATATATTTTAAGACATGCCACGCATAGCCCGATTATCCATTCCCGGTGCGTTACACCACGTCATGGCCCGCGGTATCGAAGGTCGATCTCTATTCACCGAAAAAGAAGATCGGGAATATTTTCTTTCGCTCCTTTCGCACGGTTTAACACGCAGCAATTTTAAATGCTATGCGTGGGTCCTGATGGACATTCAAACGCGGCAGACGGAATGATAGATCGAAGTTTCGGAAGATTGTCGCAGCCCTGGGCCATCGGCAATAGCAAATTTCGGTCATAGAGATTGCGCGATATTTAGGTGTCGGCAGTTCGTCGGTATCGCGCATGCTTGATGAGGGGGAAAGATTGGCCATAGAAAATAAAATCAGTTAAAGCAATAAAGCACGTCCGTCCCATTTAAACTTCGACATACCGAAGGGCTGGCAAGCGGATTGTATGTTTTGAATGCGAAGATCGGGTCGTGGAATTATACGCTGATGGTAAGGTCTTTTTGATGCTTTCCTTTGGTGATTATATTCTCAATAAAGCAAATTGTGAAAAAGAAATTCAAGCATTTAATAGCGTTGTACCGCTTAGTGATAAGAATAAAAAAGATAGAGCAATAACGATAAATAAAAGAACCCTGCTATGTTTACCAATGAGTGCGTCGAAGTCAGGATTAAAGGTGCCAAGGTTAAGGTACATGTTTTGATAATTATGCTTTAAAATAAATTATTAAAAAGAAACCAAAAATTCATTCATAAAGGGTCAGTTAAATTGAAATTTGGAGATTTATTAACCATTGAACTTGATAATGAAAGTTATGACTGGATATTTTGTATTAATGCCATCTATTTTTGGGATGATTTGAATAGTGTGTTTAAAAAGATTTATACAATGCTAAATGAAGATGGAGTATATTGCATTTATATGAAAGATAAGAAGGAATTAGAAAAACTAAAATTCGCAAATGATTTCTGTAAGTATTCTATGGAATCGAAAGTTTAAAAATCATCCGACTATAAATAGGGAGAATGAGCATGACATACCGCATAGAAGAAAAAGTCCCGAATGCAAAGCTGATGGAGTTCTGCCGTAGTCACCATATTCACAAAATGTCTCTGTTCGGCTCAGCCCTTCGTGATGAGCTGCGCCCGGAAAGCGATATTGATTTATTGGTTGAATTCGAAAAAGCGCATGTTCCCGGCCTCATTACGCTGGCAGGCATGGAAATTGAACTGTCCGAAATGTTTGGCCGCAAAGTTGACCTGCGCACACCCAGAGACTTAAGTCGGCATTTCAGGGATGAAGTTATTGCTGAGGCGGAGGTCCAATATGAAGCTTGATGATAAAGCCCGCCTTGAGCACATGCTTGAATCGGCAAAGGATGCTGTTTCTTTTCTTGACCACATGGCAGAGGATGAACTCGCACAAAACAGAATGGCGCTCCAGGCAATTGTCCGCTCAATTGAAATTATTGGTGAAGCTGCTTCACAACTGACCCCGGAATTCCGCAGCAAAAACGTTCATGTTCCATGGGCGCAAATTGTCGGTATGCGCAATAGATTAATACAAGCATACTTCGACATAGATCATGAACTTGTTTTTAGTACTGTTCAGGCGGACATCCCAATTCTTGTTGACCAGATCAAACAACTCATTTCGGAAATTGCATAAAATATGGCACGATCAATTGATAAATTAATAGTAAATACTCCTTTTCAGGAACCTTACGGGCAGCACATCTTAAAAAAGCCGCGTTACATAAAGCCCTTTGGGCACATGTCCAGCGTTTGAAAAAAACGTGTCATGTCGCAAAGCTCCGTCACGTTTTCTAACGCCGGCCACATCTTAACACGGCACACGTTAAGTGCTGTTGCAGTGCAGGATACAAGCCTTGCAGAAAAAAAGAAAATGGAATGTATAGGTAATCTACTATAACGTCCCCATCAGCGCATGAAGATCGCCCTTTTTGTTTTTAAGTTTTTTAAGGCTTGCCAGAGCGGCTCGAAAGTCCCGGTTTTTTTTCTCATACAATTCGTAAAACCGGTCGAGATCATAGGTATACGTCATTTCAATGGCGATAAGGGCGTTATTGATGTTCATGGTCGCGATGCCCCGGTACTCAGGGGATAAAAAGATCGAATCGTAATTCGCGGAAACGGAGTCTTTGAAGTTTTTAATGATGCTGTGCTTCATGTCAAGCTTTTCCGCGTCGGTTCCTTTACCGTCATATATCGGTTTAAGTTTAAGGTAAAGGGATTTGATAAGTTTGAAGTATTCGTCCTCATCCTTCCGTTCCTTTATTGCGCTACGGTAATGCGCGGAGGAATCCCCGTATCGCGCCTTGATAAACCGTAACGCGCCCTCCTTGCCCATGAACATGGCCATTTCCTCATTGAATTGCGCCTGGTTTTTAATGTAAAGCGTGGCATGGGTCTGTTCGTGGATGATAAGCGAGGCGATGCGGAAAACGGGAAAGTTTTTCATGAAGGAATACACGGGGTCCGAAAAAAAACCGAGCGAACTGAAAGCGTCAACGCGGCCTATGAAGGCGTCGTAGCCTTCTGCAATGAGCCTGTCAGCCTCTTTTTGCGCGTCCCGGCGCTCGAAATATCCCTTATAGGGAAATTTTCCGAAAAAGGGAAACCACCATTGATATGAAGTAAAGTTTACTCTGCCCGCCCCGTACACCACGTCGACAAGGTATTTTTTATTGACATTGACATACTTGGAATAATTGGCGTTACGGATCAGGCCGACCGAATCCTCGGCGAACCGTCGGATATCCTGCACAAGTCGCAGAAAATCCCGAAGGCTGTCGGGAGTGCCGGGACGGCATTCGAGCTTTTTGATGGGTATTGCTTCGTGCGTGTATTTAAGGACGTACGTACCCTGTTTCAATAAATAGCAGCCGTCGCACGACAGGATGCACAGGGCCGCCAATGCAATACTCATGGAACGAAATAAGGACCATTTTGATTTATGCATAAGCCCTCAAAGATCCAAACCGATTTTTCTTCTGAATATCCATTCCAATCCTAAGAGGAAAACAATTGCAATGAAAAGGGGCCATGATTGTTCGATAGTAAAAGAAATCGTGCGAGTGGCGCGTTTTTTACTTTGCGAGTCGGCGCTGGCGGCGTCCATGACCGCTTTTGCATCGCTCAGTTCCATTGGAATGGCCACTTGATCGAGCATGGAGGCGTTCCGGCCCTGAATTGCGTATTCCAAGTCACTGTTTTCCACGCGTAAAGTGTCTGCGCTGACAAGACGAACTGAGCCCGATACCAACGTCGCCTTATACAGGTAAGAACCCGGAGCAAAGGGCCGCAGCCGCAGCGTTTGGATTCCCGAGACCGTTTCGGCGCCCCCTGAGGCTCCCGAGGTCTCCCAGGCGTTTGCGGCAAAGGTCGTATCCAGGAACGGGACGCCGTTGTTGGTAACGGAAAAATTGATCGATGAACGGCGGGACGATTCGTTTGGTTGCGATGCTTCGGGCGGCAGCGCAAAAGAAAAGGCGCATGAATCCAACTCGGAGAGTTCCGTCGCGGCCGGATAGGCGAAAAAGGATTTGTTGACATTGGCATAAAGCCGCTGTCGGGCCATCACAAGCACCTGTTGCAAAAAGGAAGTGTTTTCAGTCTCGCGTTCCACCGACAGCGGCAAAAACTCCATTTTCCAAATATCACCGGCGGCCACAACCAAGGCGCCGCGGCCGGCCATATTTCCGGAAAAAAGAAAAGGCAGGGTATCAATGGCGCGCCGACCCGCCATGCCGACGCGAACGGCGCATTGCAGAATCAATCGAATCGACGTAAGAGCCGGATGGGAACATACGACAATGTGCGACGGCGGAGGCAGATGCATGCGTTCAAGGTTTTGGGCAAGCGAATCGTCCTGCCGCGCGGATACAAGCGCAAAGGAGTCCGGCGCTACGAAGGAATACGTGGAACAGGGCATGCACCCGATAAACACCGCTATTCCCGAAGGTTTTATACGGGAAAAAGCCTCCCGGGCGCGGGAGTCCCAATCGAACGCGAAAAGCGCATCAAGTTCGCGAGGATTGTCGGACGGATCCAAACGCCATGCATCGGCGGACGACAGCGCCAACGAAAGAAATCTTTTGTCGATAGTCGGCGCGGCGCTATAGACGGCGGCCTTGAAAGCGCCGGGAACAACCGCGTCCATGAGGTATATCTGACGGTCAAGGGAATCAACCGTGTTCCCGACGCGAACAAAAAAGCAATGCCGTCCGGGGCGCGAAGAGGGAAGGCGGATGCTTAGGGTATCGCTGAAATACCCCGTATCCGCGTGGATCCGGGTTTTAACCACGCTCCGGTCGCCTTCACGGACAATAATTTCCAATGGCAGCGCGCTTTTTTTAAAACCCTGTATGCCGAGTTTAAAGACATACGGTGAATCCTGTGGAACATACGCGGGAAAAGCCGGGCATTCGACATGTAAAAAGGGGCGTGGTGAAAATCCCCCAAGCTTCAGGTAAAAGCAATTTTTCCCTTCCAGCGCCGCGCCGGGGAGAATTGGGTTGGACCAGTTGCCATCCGAAACGATGACGATCGATCGGCTTCGATCGAATTCCTCGCGACCGGATAAGGCCGGAAAGAAGCTTTGCCGATCTGAAAAGGAAAATCCAGCCGTGTCGGCGCGCCGCAGGGAATCCCCGAAACAAAACACCCTTAGGGGAGGCGTTTTGTCGGATGCGGCTACGCCAAACGCCTCGATAATGCGCCTCGCGAGGGAGTCTGATTTGAAAAGTCGCATACTTTTCGAGACATCGACCAGAACGATAATGGTTCCCGGCTCGCCAATGGTGCGAAAGCGCAGGATAGGTTCGAAAAAAGCGCATACCAAAAGCAGGATTGTGACGCAGCGCAGGCTCCATAAAAATAACGCGGCCCGTTTATTCGTCGTGCAACGCCGGTAATACAGGGCGGAGAAAAGGACGAGGATTGCCGCGACGCACAAGGGTATCGATTGGTTAAGCATTAGCGCAAAAAGGGTTTTTTTAGAACGGTATTTCGTTTCCAATGACGATCGTCAGTGTACGGATAGTCGGTCGTGGCATGGAGGCCCCTGCTTTCGTGCCGCCGGAGAGCGGAAAGGATGATGAGCTTGGCGGTCGTGACGATGTTGCGCAGTTCGAGAAGCCGGGGAGATATGCGTGTTCGCTTGTAAAAATCCTCGATTTCCTTTTCCAGGAAATTGATTCTGCGCAGCGCCCGTTCGAGCCGCAGATTCGACCGTACGATCCCCACGTAATCCCACATCACGGTTTGGATTTCAGTCAAGTTATGCGACAGCAGTATCCATTCCTCATTATCAATTGTTCCGCTGTCGTCCCACGGCAAAACGGCCTCTGCCGGCAAGAGCGCGGTCACGCCGAGCTTACGGGCCGCGTCGGTTGACGCGCGGCGCGAAAAAACGAGCGCTTCGAGCAAGGAGTTGGATGCCAGACGATTGGCGCCGTGGATGCCCGTGCAGGCAACTTCGCCGCATGCGTAAAGATTGCCGATGGAACTGTTGCCGTCATGGTCGACCTGAATGCCGCCGCATAGATAGTGGGCCGCGGGAACGACTGGGATGAGGTCCGTGGTGATGTCGATGCCGTATTCCCTGCATCGTTTATAAATATACGGGAAATGCCGTTTGACGCGCGCGGCGGGAACGTGACGTATATCGAGGAATTCGCACGGGTCACCGGTGGTTTTCATTTCCTTGTCGATGGCGCGGGCCACGATATCGCGCGGGGCCAGGGAGCCTAAGGGATGCCGTCCGTCCATGAACCGGCGTCCGCGTTTGTCCTTCAACACCGCTCCGAAGCCTCGGAGCGCTTCGGAAATCAGGAATGAATCGGCGCGCTCGTGATACAATGTTGTCGGATGAAACTGGATAAACTCCATGTTCGCGATAAGGGCTCCGGCCCGGTATGCCATGGCCACGCCGTCGCCCGTGGCGATGTCGGGGTTCGTGGTATGTAAATAGACCTTTCCCGCTCCGCCGGTGGAACAAAAGGTTATTTTCGCGCGGATGGCGTAAATAGCCCGCTTCGCGGCGTCCAGCACGTAAGCGCCGTAGCATTTATTTTCACGGAGCGGTTTCTTCAGGTGATGGTTGGTGATGAACTCCACGGTTGAATGGTTTTCGTAAAGGGTAACGTTGGGGAGGGCCTTGAGCGTGCGCAGCAATGATTCCTCGACTTCCCTGCCGGTAAGGTCGCGGGTATGTACGATACGGTTGGCGCTGTGGGCTCCTTCTTTTCCAAGGTCGAGGTGGTGCGGCGCGCGGGAACGGGGTGAGGTGGAAAAACGGGTGCCCCACGCAATGAGTTTCTCAATGCACTGTGGTCCTTCTTCCACGAGGATTCGCACCGCCTCCTCGTCGCAAAGGCCCGCTCCCGCGATCAGTGTGTCGTGAATATGGCTTTTATAACTGTCGCGCGGGTCTAAGACACAGGCTATACCGCCCTGGGCGTGATTAGTGTTGGAGTCGGTGTCGCTTTTCTTGGTGATCATGATGACGCTGCCGAAGCGCGCGGCATGGATGGCGAAACTCAGACCGGCGATACCGCTGCCGATGACCAGAAAGTCGCAGGATGTTTTCATGCGGGCCGTCCTATTGCCGGGCCTTGCGGCCGAGGTAGCCGGCGTGGTGCCGCACGCCGTATTGACTCTTTGTAAATTGCTTCTTTTCCATGAGCAGAAGCGAGAGCGCGTCGCTGAGCGCGAGCATGACGGCGGTGCTCGCGGTAGGGGTGAGACCCAGGCTGCACGGTTCGATGATTTCGCCCATGTTGATGATCACCGTGCAGAGCGATCGAATTGAGGAGTCGGGGTGCGACGTTATCCCGATGATTTTTTTCACGCCAAGATGAGCCGCTCGCTGGAGCATCTCAACCACGTCGCGCGTTTTGCCGCTGGTGGAAAACGCGACGATCACGTCTTTTTTGTCAAGCAACCCGAGATCGCCGTGCGCGGACTCGCCGGGATGGAGGAAACAGGCGGGGGAACCGGTGGAACAGAGGGTTCCCGCCATTTTAAGGGCGATGTTGCCCGCTTTTCCCATTCCCGTGGTGACGATTTTGCCTTTACACGTATAAAGGATGTCCAGCGCCCGGCCGAAATGGGCATCCAACGGAATATCGCGGATCGCGTCGGCTTCCGCGTTCAGGATTTTCCGTGCCCGGTCAAGAACGTCCAAGATTATTCAATCCTTTGATTAATTTCAAAGAGAATAATATACATGATAGATTCGTTTTATCGAAATGAACTCATTCCCTACGCTGCAAACTATTTTAAAACCCATGAAAAAACTACTCGTAACCGGCGCCGGCGGTTTTTTAGGCTGGAACATTTGCATGGCCGCGCGAACGCGCTATGAAGTAACCGGATTGCGCTTTACGCATAACATTGCCGTTGAAGGCGTATCCTTTCGCAGGGTCGATATAACCGAAGCGGACGAATTGGAACGTCTTTTCCGCGAAGTCAGGCCGCACGCGGTCATTCACGCCGCGGCCGCGTCCGATCCGAATTACTGCGAACGCCATCCCCTTGAATCCGCGCGGATCAACGTTGACGCGCCGCGGCATATCGCCCGGCTCTGCGCCGAATCCGGCGCGAGATGCGCGTTTACCTCGACGGACCTTGTGTTTGACGGGGAAAATCCGCCTTACTCGGAGGGCATGGAACCGCGCCCCATCAGCGTTTATGGCAGGCAGAAACTCGAGGCGGAACAACGCATGCGCGACGGTTATCCGAATGTTTTAATCTGCCGCATGCCGCTCATGTTCGGCGATGCCCCGGCGGGGGCGAAAAGCTTCATTCAGCCCATGATGGAAAGTTTATTAAACGGGAAAGAACTCGGACTTTTTATCGATGAATTCCGCACTCCGGTCGCCGCGTCCGACGCCGCTCGCGGAATACTATCCCTGCTCGAAAATCTGACCGGCCTGATCCACCTCGGAGGGAAAGTACGTATTTCGCGGTATGATTTTGGGTTGCTGCTGAGCGAATGCCTCGGAATACTCAATCCGCCTCTTAAGCGCGTTGCGCGGAAAGACATCGTCATGTCCGCCCCTCGCCCCGCGGACGTGTCTCTTGACAGCTCAAAGGCATGTAAACTCGGCTATAGTCCGGAGGGGCCGATGGAGGCCCTGCGACGATTGCAGTGCGTGAAAAGCTCCGTTTTTAGCCTGCCGACCGCTTAAAGAGTCCCACCCGCCATGACGGAGAAATTATTTTTGCCGGTATCTGAGGGGGAAGGGAGGAGAGCGGTGAAGGCCATTCGGGTATTGGTTGCCGACAACGATTCCGACATGCACGAGCTTGTCAAGGACATCCTGCATATTAATTTCAAGGATGTCATCGTCGAGCGCGTGCAGGACTGCGAAGGATTTCGCGCGAAAGTAAGGGCCGGGCGAGAGAACTACAATCTCATCCTTCTCGACGGGTATCAAACCGATACCGACGGAAGGGAACTCATCGATGTTCTTCAGGAAGAATTCCCCGATATTCTCCATAAGGTCATCATGATTTGCGGCACCGCCTCCGACTGCAGGGTCCGGCAGGACCGGTGCTCGATTCCTTGCCTGGTAAAACCGTTTTCATTGGACGATTTCGGCGAAATCGTCAAAAAAATCTGTGCCGACTGACCCTGCGCGGATTCTCCCACCTGCCGAAGGGCTCTCTCTCTCCCTTTGCATGATCGTTAAAAACGAGGCGGCGCTGCTGGGTCGATGTTTACAGAGCGTAAAAGAAGTCGCCGACGAAATCATCGTCGTCGACACGGGGTCGGTCGACGAGACGATACTAGTCGCGCGCAACCATGGCGCCACGGTCGTCCGGTCGGAGTGGCGAGACGATTTTTCCCAAGCCCGTAATGTTTCGCTTCGCGGCGCCACGGGCCGATGGATACTATGGCTTGACGCCGATGATGTCGTTCCTTCCCAGTCAATAACCCTCATCAACGACCTTAAAAAGGAAAAACCCGACAAAGTGTTCGGGTTCGTCGTACGCAATGAAAAACCCGGCAACACCGGCACGGAATTCATCCAGGCGCGCATGTTCCCCAACCTGCCCGATATTTATTTCGAGCGGAAAATCCACGAACAAATGATGTTCAGCGCCCTGCGGCGGGGACTGCGTCTTGTAGAAACCGGGGTGGTCATCGAGCACCACGGGTACGCGGACCCCGCCGGGATGCTTGCCAAAGCCCGGCGCAATATCGATTTGCTCCTGAAAGAATACGCCTCAATCGGGCCCGATGCGGTCATGGCCGTGGAACTGGCGGATTCGTATGCGATCGCGGGCGATATGGTTCAGGCAAAGCGCTGGTATGAAACGGCGCTTGCCGTTCCCGGTTGCCAAACGGCTCTTCCCCACATTGCCGGCCAGTCGCATTTGGGATTGGGTAACGCGCTTAACAAGGAAAATAGCTTCGACCACGCCATCGAGCACTTGGAAAAGGCGCTGCGGCTTTCTCCCCAACGAGTTGATGTACTGTATAGTCTTGCGGTGGCGTACGATATGCACGGTCGGAAAAATGAGGCCATCGACCGGTTGAACGCCGTTATCCGCGGAGCGTCCGCGCCTTGCATGGTGGGCATCGATTTCCGCGAAGCCAGGATAAAATCATTTTTACGCCTCGAACGCCTCCTTATGGAGTGTCATCGCAACGAGGACGCGCTTATGCTTGCGCGGCAGGCTCAAGAGGAAATGCCGCACAGGCCTGAAATCCAAAACATGGCGGGACGCGTTTATTTTCGTTGCAATAAATTCATGGACGCGCTTCATGCATTTGAAAAAAGCCTGCAAATCGATATCCCCAATAATATCGACGCACAGGTGGGGTTGTGTATGATTTATTCCCGGGCCGATAAAAAAGAGACCACCGTGCAAACGGTCAATGCCATACTTCCGATATACAAGAACACTCCCCGTTACTGGGCGCTCCATCGGCGATTGATGGGGAATACGCCGGAACCGGAGATTCCCGCTGAAGTAGACCGCGCGGAAATAGACAAGGAAGAAAACGCCCTCCGCATGATGTATGGAAACGCATGAACGGATACTCACTCTTCGACGCCCACTGTCATTTGCAAGATGAACGATTTGCCGGAAATATCGACGCGGTCCTTAGCCGTGCGCGCGATAAGGGCGTTGGCGGCATGATGTGCTGCGGCAGTCGCGAGGGCGATTGGGAGCGGGTGCGGGAACTGGCGAAACTACCGGGCGTTCATGCGTCATTCGGGCTGCATCCATGGTATGTCATGGAACGGTCGGGCGCCTGGCTTCAAGAGCTTCGGTCAATGCTCGACGCCGTGCCGGCCGCGGGAGTCGGGGAAATCGGTCTAGACAAGGCGATAGACGACGCCCATTCCGCGGTCCGGGAGGATGTTTTTATAAGTCAATTGCGCCTGGCGCGTGAAATGAGGCGGCCCGTTTCCATTCACTGCCGCAAGGCGTTCGGCCGCATGAAGGATCTCCTTGAAACGCATGGCCGAATTGAGCATGGGGGAGTCCTTCATTCATACTCCGGCCCGGTGGAAATGGTTCCCCAATTCGAACGATTGGGCCTGTATCTTTCGTTTTCCGGGTCCATCACCCATTCCAACAACAAGCGCGGCCATGCCGCCGTTAGGGCTACCTCTTGGGAGCGTCTTCTCATTGAAACCGATAGCCCCGATATTTTACCGATGCAAATAGCGCCGGGAACATGCAATGAGCCGGCCAACATCGTATTCGTTCTCGATGCAATCGCGCATTTGACCGGTATGTCGATGGAAGACGCGGCAATCCGAACCTGGGAAAACGCATGCAGGGCTTACAAATGCTCTCCATCCCTTGGTATTTCGGGCAGAGGACCGGTGCTGAAGTAAATTTTAACGAACGCCGTAAAAGCCTCCTCGAATTTTTTCCCGCCGGGCACTTCCACGTTTCGGCTTGGGTTGTCCAGTTCCTTTTTTTGCCAATCCTTGATCTGATACAATAATTCATTTGTTATGATTCGCAGTTTTATGATATGATCGGGTTTATCCCGCCAGTGTTTTATACGCGCGTCCGATTTGGGGGACGTGAGGGAAATATCGTAGAGCGAATCGGGAGCGCAGGCTGATTTCGGCAGCGCATAGGGAGAATTGCGGGCCGAGCAGTAAAGATAATAAAACCCCTTCAGAAACCTCGGAAAATAGGCGTCCAGGTAGAGGCACCTGTCCCAATGCTGCTTTTGCAGGTCCTTTTCAAATATCTCGAGAGTATTGACAAACGTTTTACATGTTTTGTAGAGGATTTTCGCTTCAAAATCGGAAATAATGAAGGCTTTGTCCGGCACTTCCAGGTGAACCGTTTTTTGACGGCCATCGCGGTTGTTTTTTATTTCGTAGTCGGAGATGGGTTCAATGAAGACGTATTCCTCCGCGGGATCGTCGTCGGAATCGAAGGAAACCTTTACTTTTTCAAAAACATGCGTTCGTTCGTCAAACGAAACGCTCAGACGAGCCAACGGAATTGAAAAAGAGGATCTTTTTCCGGGTTCTTCGGAATGGAGACGGATAGGCAACGCCACTACGAGTACGGCAATCGCCCCAAGGGCATGGAAATATCGCCGCTGCAAGGTCATCTCATGGAGCCTTTCCGTTCCGAAATGAAGGCCGTGCGGCCCGTGCGGAAAAAAAACGGGACACGGATTCTATAGTATACATTTCACTCCTTCGTATTCTCCATAATTATTTTTCAAGGATTTTTTTTAACGCGGTATTTTCGATTAAACGCATAACAAGCCATTGCTTGGAAAAATTAAACCGCAAAAATACTGCATGTAAATAGGAGCGCTGATTTTTCCATGACCGGCGGCGAGGCGGAAAAATCAGGCGTCGGCTATGAAGGACGCGGATATTACCGTTCTTCCGCGATTAAAAGGATTTCCGGGTCGAGTTTTAAATGCAACTTGGTTATAGGGATGGAATCATGGTCTTTAATTAAGGTGAATTGGACGAATTTTTCCTTTGGTTCCAGGGAAATCAGGATCGCTATATCGTCAATGAATGGATGTAACACATCGGGAATACCATTATGATTGCCGCCTGCGCCGTTGTCCTTGAGCGAGGCTGAAAACCATAGCTCTGCGTTATGTTCATTCGCCAGCTGTTTAAAATCCTTAAAATCCTCCACGGTCGCCTTGTTGAAATTATATCCGTCGACGATAAGGGTATCAACCGTAAAATTGCCGTTTTCCGTAAATAAAGCGATATTTTTTCGTATTTTATCTATGTGCGTGTTATCCTGGCTAAAGTTCATGATGATCCGGTTTCTTATGATCTCATCATGAACATCCATGGCGCCGGTGAGGTTGTTACGGCGGGCGATTTCGTTGAAAATATCCTCGTACCACGAAACGATGTGGTGCGTGTTCGAACAAAATGAAACATGGATCACGTGCTTTCCCTGAAAAAGCTGGTCCGTAGCGATATGGACCAGACAGGCGGTTTTTCCTATCCCTTTTCGGGCGGCGATGACTCCGATATTTCCTTTTCCAATGCCGCCATGGAGGGATTGTTCCAAAATCCTCAAAGGGCTTTTATTGATTAATTCATTTTTAATCATTGCAGTATCCTCTTTTAGAGAGTGGTCGCGGCTTTTCTCTATGCAATACCATCAAAAAATGTGAAAATTAATTTCTTGTTTTTGTTTTTTCTTCAAACTCTTTAACGAGTTTCTCGCAGATAGCCGCCGGAACTTTCCCATAACGCGCGAATTCCATGGTAAATTGGGCCTTCCCCTGTGTTATGGACCGGAGTACCGTGGAATATCCAAACATCTCCGACAGCGGCACTTCGGCTTCAACGCGCGCGAAAATATTGTCTTCGGAAGTGCAAATAATGATACCGCGGCGCTGGTTGATGCTGCTGAGAACATTACCCTGAAAATCGCAAGGCCCTTCAACTTCAACCTTCATGATCGGTTCCAGGATTTCCGGTTTGGCTTTCGAGTATGCTTGTCGAAACGCGCCGATCGCGGAAAGCTGGAACGCCATGTCCGATGAATCGACGGGGTGCGAATTTCCGTCGTTGATGGTGATTTTTATGCCCACGATGGGGAACCCAATGACGGACCCCTTTCCAAGGCACGCCTTGAAACCTTTGTCGCAGGACGAAATGTATTCCCGGGGGATGGCGCCCCCTTTGATTTCATCGATGAATTCATAATCCTTTTCAAGGTTCGGTTCCATGATGCCCGCCACGCGCCCATATTGACCGGCGCCGCCGCTCTGTTTTTTGTGCGTGTAATCGAATTCAACCTTCTGAGTTATTGCCTCACGGTAGGCAACCTGCGGCATACCGATATCCAGCTCAACCTTATATTCCCGTTTCATTCGTTCAATGTAAATATCAAGGTGCAACTCGCCCATGCCCCGGATAATCGTCTCTTTCGATTCGTTGTCAACGAACGTGCGGAATGTGGGGTCTTCTTTGGAGAAACGGTTGAGCGCCTTCGACATCGCGTCGGCGGATTGATTGTTTTTCGGCGATATGGCCAGGGAAATGACCGGCTCGGGAACGTACATGCTTGACATTGAATAATTCAATCCGTCTTCCGTGAAGGTGTCGCCCGATGCGCAGTCGACGCCGAACAGAGCGACGATGTCGCCGGGGGGCGCGTAGTCGATATCTTCCATGTTGTTGGCGTGCATCCGGATAAGGCGTCCGACCTTAAAGCGTTTTTTCGACCGGGTGTTGGTGAGCTCGTCGCCTTTTTTAATCGAGCCTTGATAGACGCGGATGTACGTGAGCTGCCCATATTGCCCTTCCTCGAGCTTGAAACCGATGGCCACGGTGGGTTTTGTGATTTCCGGAAAAAGCTCGACTTCCTTTTGGTTGTCGTCGATGTCTATCGCGAAGTTCTGCACGTCGGTCGGCGCGGGCAAATACTCAACCACTGCGTCGAGCAGCGGCTGAATGCCCTTGTTCTTGTAAGCGGTGCCCATGAATACCGGCGTCAGTTCGCGCGACAGCGTTCCCTTGCGCACCGCGGCGTAAATGAGTTCTGGAGTATCCTTGCCGTCAAGAAACGCCTCGGCGAGTTCGTCGGAAAACATCGATGCCGCGTCGACCAATTCCTCGCGGGTCATTTTCGCTTTTTCTAAAAGGTGACCGGGGATTTCCCCATATCGAAGGTCGTCGCCGCGGGGGCCGTCGAAATAGATCGCCTTCATGGTAACAAGGTCGATGAGGCCTTCCAGTTTATCTTCCAGGCCGATGGGCAGTTGCATCAGCACGGCGTTTCGGCCGAGTTTCGAGCATAGATCGTTCTTGACCCGTTCGGGGTTGGCGCCGGTACGGTCGCATTTATTGATGAAAGCAATGGCGGGCACTTTGTACCGGCGCAACTGCCGGTCCACCGTAATCGATTGCGATTGGACGCCGCCCACGGCGCACAGCACCAGTATCGCGCCGTCGAGAACACGGAGCGCCCGCTCCACTTCTATGGTAAAGTCCACATGGCCGGGCGTATCGATGATGTTGATCGGATGCTTGTTCCACTCGACATTCGTTGCCGCGGAAACGATGGTAATTCCCCGCTCACGCTCCAATTCCATGAAATCCATGGTGGCGCCTATGCCGTCTTTTCCTTTGACCTCATGGATCGCGTGGATTTTATTGCAATAATATAGGATTCGTTCCGTAAGAGTCGTTTTTCCCGAATCGATGTGCGCGCTGATTCCGATATTGCGCATCTCCAAACCGTCTGTAGCCATAAAATAAATTTCCTCTAAAATGTGTCAGAAAAAAAAAGCCACTGGAAAATATAATATGCCGGGACTTATGTCTATTTAAAAAGTTAAATTGTATATTTAAAGTAACGTATCCGCCCCTTAGGCGGGTTAAACACACCGGATGAGGAGGCATGTCTTCGAATGAAGATCGCTTACTATATCACTTCACATGGTTTTGGACATGGAGTGCGCTCCTGCGCGGTGTGCAATTGCCTTTCCTCTCAATGCCACGTAGTGATACGGACCCTATTGCCGAAGTCGTTTTTCATTGAAGAATTAACTATACCGTTTGATTATATGCCCGAGTCTTTTGACTGCGGTTGCGTTCAGACCGACGGGGTGACCGTGGACATTGAAAAGACCGTGGCGGCCTATACAACAATCGCGGTAAAAAATTCCCAAAAGCTCGCTACGGAAGTACGATGGTGCAAGGAAAATGGGATAAACGGCATTGTTTCCGATATAGCGCCTTTTGCGTTTGAGGTAGCCCGGTATGCTGATATTCCCTCGATAGCCGTGACCAATTTTACGTGGTTTGATATTTACAGCGAGTACTGCGCGGCATTTCCGGACTTTAAACCGTATATAGAGAATATAAAACGCCAGTATGGTCTTGCCGACCTTTTGTTGGAATTAGCTCCTCCATGCTCTATGGAATATTTTAAAACCCGAAAACCAATACCCCCGGTGGGAAGGGTAGGCAAAAACATAAGAGAAGCCATCACCGAATCAATGGGAATATCCCCGGAAAAACATCTCGGCCTGATTTACACTGGAACCTTCGGAATGGATTCAATTCCCTGGAAAAACCTGGAACAATTTACGGAGTGGGAGTTCCTCGGCATCTATGCGCTGCCGGGCGCGCCAAAGAATTATCATTGTGTTTCGAAGCGCGAATTTCGCTATCAGGACGTCATTGCTTCCGCCGATGTCGTTGTCGCGAAGGTCGGCTATGGGGTATACGCGGAATGCTTTCTCAACGGCGCCGCGCTTATTTACCTGCCGCGAGAGGGCTTTGCGGAATATCCGGTTCTTGAAGGCGCGGTCAGGGAATGGGGATGGGGCCATGGACTCTCTCGCGAGGATTTTTATGGCTTGCAATGGGCCGGAGCATTGTCGGCGGTGGTTTCAAAAAAACGGCCGCAACCGCGGCTGTCCCAGGGCGCTTTCCTGTGCGCCATGGAAATAGAGAAGACTTTCAATACGCTTCGGAAAAATTGACAATTCAAGCCCGTGAAAAAGCATTGTTTTTTCCGCTCCTTAGCGGGTATAATTACAAACAGCCGCTATAACGCTACGACCTTCAATATTAGAACCTTGGTCCGCGCCGTGGCTCAAGCCGCGGGAAAATGACGGCTCACCCTCCCGTGACGGCGGCCTCTCCCGCCGCTTCTTCTTCTTCGCAAGTCTTGACGCCGTAAAGGCATTAATAGTAGCATAAGAGTGGAGACTCGTGGGGTCTTTTTTCTAAACAAAAAGTTTTTAAAAAGGATGGTGCCTTGGCCAATCCACTGAATCGGTTCGTCCCTTTGGAGGAACGAAGCGACGGCGTCTATATTAAAGTGACCCGAGAGGCCGCGCCGTCCGTGAGCGTTGACGAAATGATCAACGCTCTTCAGGCGTCCATGGTCATCAACTATGACGCGCCGCGAATCGGCGAAGTTGTCAAACATTGCCGCGGAATCTTTGAAAAAATAGGCCCTCTCTTCGACTGCTATAACCCGCAACTTGAAAAGTACGTTGAGGTGGCGATGACGCCCATGAAGGCGGTCATGAAGCTTAGTTCAATGTGCCTTACCGATAATGTCAAACCATCTCCAGGCGCGCTCTTGTATTGCCTTAATAAAAAAGGCGTCAAATTCGGAATAAAGGCCGAGGTTGTGGGCGGCGTGGTGCATGATGTTCTTTTTGACAAGGAAGTCGCGGTTGCCGAGGGCGCGTCGCCCGTTGCAGGGAAGGACGCGACCATTCACATGGAAGTCGACATTAATCATACTTTCAAACCGGTGGAAAAAAACGACGGGAACGTCGATTTCCGAGCTATCAATACTATTACGCAAATCAAGAGCGGACAGATCATCGCGAAGAAAATCCCCGCTACGAACGGCGAACCGGGCATGTCGGTGTCGGGAGAGGAAATTCCCGCCGTTCCGGGGAAAGACGTCAGGTTTTCCGGAGGGAAAAACACGCGCGTTTCGGACGACGGGCTGTTCTTACTGGCGGCGAAGAGCGGTTTTGTCTATAAGGACGGGGAAGTCATTCACGTAGGCGACTTGCTTCCCATTCCTAAAAACGTCGACTTCAGCGTGGGCAATATAAAATATTCGGGCGATATTGAAATCAGGGGCGATGTGTTGCCGGGTTTTTCCGTTGAAACGGAAGGGAACATCAACGTCATGGGGCAGGTGGAGTCCGCCCGTATTATTTCCAGAAACGGCAGTGTGGCGATACATAAGGGCATCATCGGCAAGGGCGACACCTATGTGTCGGGCAAGAACGGCATAACCACGGAATTCATTCAGGACGCGGTTCTGGTAAGCGAGGCCACGGTGATCGTCAATAAATTCTGTTTGAATAGTGACGTCACCTGCGACGGATTTGAGGCAAAGGATACTCATGCAAGCGTCATAGGGGGCCACATCAAGGGGTTTACGCACATCGACGTTCATCAGGCGGGCAATGAAAAGGGCATTGTTACCAAATTGGCGTTGGTGGATAAAAATGAAGCGGCCAACAAGGAAAAATTGAAGGATCTGGAAACCTTGCTTAAAAAATTAGGCGACGCGCTCGAGCCGGTAAAGAAACAGTTACGAACAAAGGCGGCTATCCTGAAAAACGCGGGGGAAACCTCGGGCCGAATGACGGAAGAGCTTAAAAAATGGTTAACATCATATAACGACCTTGCCATGAAAACGAAATATGTTGAAAAAAACATAGCCGAAATCAAGGAAAAATTAAAAAACCCGGAAATATCCGACGGCTACATTAAAGTGTCCGGGAATATATATCCCGGAACGGAGATGTGTTTTTTCGGCATAACCAAAGTAGTAAAAAGCCTCATGACCAATAAAATATTCCGTTTTCGGGGCGGAACCATCGGTACGGAAGGATAGTTCCATGGATGAAACCAATGATTTGAAAATAGACGACAAATCGGGATGTCTATGGATCACCTTGCCCGATTCGATCAACATGGATACCTATACCGGCATCGAAAGCGCGATAGCGGCTCGCATGCCCGCCCATGAGGCGCGCGTCGTTTTGGACTTGTCGAAAACGAACAATTTATTCAGTTCCGGCCTCGGCCTCATCATCCGGGTGCGCAAACAGGCCATGGCGTCGAAGGGCCGTATCTTTCTTGTTAACGTTTCCCAAAAGATCCGCGCAATACTTGAAGCGGTCAAGCTCCATACATTGTTCATCATGTACGCCACCGACGTGGAATTCGAGATATCCCAGGGAGAGCTGTTTAAGAGCCGCATTTTGGGAAGCCCCATCGGTTTCGTTTTCGTACGCGCCATGGAAAACGACATCTGCAGGATACATCTGTCGGGACATATGACGATTGAACAGAACTTGACTGACGTGGAAGGTTTTGTTCCGACCCCGTTTTTGACGCGGTACGTATTCGACCTGACTGGTCTTGACATTGTCGACAGCGCGGGCGCCCGCATCCTGACGAAGCTGTTGATGAATATCCATCGCCACGCGGGTAAGAGCCTGGCCTATGGGGCCAACGAAAGCATTGCCGGCCTTGTCGATATTTTGGGGCTTAATGAATACCTCCAATTCGTCGCGGATGAGCGGAGCGCATTGGAGTGTATCGGTAACGTCTCCCGCCCGTGACGGGGTTATTGACCGATAATGATTTCCACGGGACCGGCGTTGGAGCTTTTATTAAACGCCTTGTCAACCGAGCGAACGACATAATCTAATTTCGTGCCGGAGGAAACGGTTTTAACGGTATCGCTGAGAAGCGTGTCGCTTGTGATATATACCGTGGAAGGTAATGAAAGATTAATAAACCTCTCTATTTCATAATATCTTAGACTGTCGAAGGTGACTTTCTGCCAATGAAGGGATACGATTCCCGCCGCGGTATCATAATCGGCATGAAGGTTTTTGGGAGGCAATAAACGCGGTACGGGCCGCAGGATTATGGTATCAAGAGTCTTACCGCTACCGGGGTTGACGATGATGTTTTCCCGTTTTGCCGAATAAAAACCGTCGGTGGCGTAATAGTAAATGGAATAAACGCCCTGGGGAAGATTCGAAAAAGAATAATTCCCCTTTGGCCCCGTGACCGTTGAGCGGTCGATCTCGCCGATTTTGACCTGGATGAACGCGTCGCTCAAATTTTGATTGGTTCCATTACCGATCACTCCGCCCCGCGAAACGACGCCCTTGATTCCTCCCGGAGCATTTAAAACGATGGTATCGGAGAATTCCGTCCGACCGGGCTTCGTCGCCGAAATCGCGATATTGGTCGTGAGCGCAGAGCGGGAATTCGCGCTGTCGGACGCTTCCAGGGAATACAAGCCGAGTGAAATATTATCGAACGAGCATTTGCCGATCGAATCGGTTTGCCGGACCGCGATGTTTATGGCCGACGAAGGCTGGTCCGTTGAGTCGCCGAGTGTTGAAACACGATACATGGTGACCGTGGCGCCATCGATCGGACGATGAGAATTGTCCAGAACAACGGCGACAACCTGGGGGTTTCCCTGTTCGCTGGGCGGTCCGGATATTCGCGAGTCCGTGCAAAACGTCAGTGAAAGCAATGCGGCGGCCGGAAGTGCAAGAAATCTTGATGCCTTCATTTGTTTATTCTCCTTTTTGACAAAGGAAATAGCTGGATATTGACTTGGAAGGCCCGTTCCTCGCCGCTGTCGGATTGCGAAATTACCATGAGGCGTTTTCTAAAAAGCTTGACTTCCTCTTTAATTTTTTCAAAGCCTGAATTCGACAAACTCATGGTGACTCCTGAAATATCGCGCTCGTTTGAAGGAAACGCATCGATGGCGCGCTCGGCTAGCTTCATACTTTGTCTATGGAACTTGAAAAGCGCGGTTGACGCCAGTTCATCGCCGGTTGTGAGGGACGCAACGGGAACAATATACTTTCCGGATTCCAGCCTTTGTAATATCCCCAGTTGCAGCAGCAAATTCACGGCTTTTTTTGCCTGGCTGGCCGTTAAGGGTGGGTCCAGAAATTTGCCGAGCGCCGCGAAATCGTCCTTGAAATCCATAACCGGCAGAATGGATCGGATCGCGCTATAATACCATTCGGAAAGATATTCGAACTGCTCCTGCCGGAGCTTTTGCGACTCTCCGAATTTACGGATGGCGGATATTTTATTGAAGAAAAACTCTTTTTCGCTTGGTTTTTTCGCTTGGTTGAATCCGACGAGGTTTGTAAAGTATTCGGCTTCTTTTTCAGAAAATCGGAGAGCCTGAGACAACATACATACGCCGGATTGGGACAGATTGCGCGAACCGTTCATTACCCGAAGGATATAGTCGCGGGCCTTGAACCCGGCCCGGTCGGCAATGACCTTGAACGAAAAGCCATTGCTATTGAGCTTCTTCTCATGGATATAGTCCTTAAGAAAAAGCCGGTAATCGGTATAGGTGAAAATCGACTCCATCGCACGCTCCTTCAGGAATAAGTATACTACAAATATGGTGAAAAATGTAATAAATTAATAAAACATGTTGTCTTTAGACAACGATATTTATTTTATACTGTTGGCTTATGGTTGTTTTTATCGTAAATTATGTATGAAGGAGATGAATATGAAACATTTTTTATTTTTGCTTCTATTTGCCTTTTCAGGCGTTTTTGCGGATGGAATCATTTGGTCCGCGGACAGCCTAAGAATTTGCAATTCTTTAATTTTTAGGAAATCGGATTCATTGGTTCTTACAAACAACGCATCATTAACCATTTTTCTTGATTCAGCCTATGTTCTGGTTGACCAATTAGACACCTCTGAATTGACTGCTCCATTGGGCCTATTTAATTTCGAAACATATTGGGTCGAGTACACTCTTGAATTTATTCATCGCGGTGATTTTTTGTGGTCCATGGAAACGATAGATAAAAGTAAATTTAAACTTGTTAAAAAAGATTACAATCCAGCAAATGCTCAACCGATCTCGCTCATGCCGGAAGAAAAACTCCGGATGAATGATTTAACAATTGGAGTAAATCCTTTCGGTGAGTATCGTCCTGTTTACCCGAAATATCTGCGAGGGAAATTGCGATTATTTTTCAGTAATGCTCAAATCGTTGACATTATATTATACACGAATGACTTGCGAACCCCGATAATAAGTAACTCTAAAAATGTTCGCAAAATACCGGTTAGGGCGCAAAAGTGCAGCTTCCTGGTAAATGGCAAATACATTCGAAATTTAGGGGACCGGAATAGAAATAAAGTTCATAATATTGTTGTAAATAGTAAGTGGTGAAAAAGTATTCAATGCGGCAATAATGCTAAAAGGGGAAAGAGGAGCTATCATGAACTTTTATTTGCGGCAGATTTTAAGAGTAACGATTATGATTTTATTAGGGTTCCAGGTTTACGGATCCTCCGCTCCCAATGACGTCTCATCACTTGCGGTTGCCAAGGGGTTGCTTTTCGCGGGGACCTACTCAGGGAAAATATTCATGTCCCAGGACAGCGGGCTTCATTGGAGCGACGTGAGTGTTGGTTTGTGCGATTCGTCAAAATTTCAGTATCAAAAAACAATCAAGTGCATTAACGTGTCGGCGCATGACTCGATTCATGCCATCACCGCCTGCGGTGAATTCGTTTCCGCCGTTTCGGAAGTGCATTGGAAACAATTATCAGCGGATAGCTGTATATATGCATATTGCCCTCAATGTATAACGAATATGGCATATTCCGCGCACGTGAACGAATGGGTGATAACGGCGGACATGGGCGGTCAGATCGAATGGTCGCAAGACAGCGGAAAAACATGGACAATTGCCGTTCCCGGATGTTCCGTATGCAGCATGCCTATAATCCAAAGCCTTTATTTCGACACGATAAGCGCGCTTGCCGGCCTCTATGACGGTTACGGTTATCAAATAGGCTTTAAATCAAGTATCATAACGTCAATAGATTCCGGCAGGACCTGGCGCGCAACGGGTTTGTCCGGTATTTCGGGTATCAGTTCGATAGCGCGCATGGGTCCAATCGCTTTCGCGAGCTCGGAAAAAGGCATTTATGCTTCCCGCGATAATTTTAAGACTTGGTGGGTGATCGGCGAGTCTTCACGTTGTGCTTCCGGGGCAGCGCAACCGCAAAAACCCTCGCTTCTCCTCAAGGAGATTCGGCAAGACGGCAAACCGTATGTAAATTTTACCTACGATTCGCGTGGCAGGATGATTGCCGATAACGCCTATGTCAACGAATCATACGTCTACGATTCGCTCGGGCGGCTGTCGAAACGGTTTTATGCCGGCTTTGAGGTTACCTATCAGTATGGGATCGACGGCGCCTTATCATCGATGACCGAGTATTATCCAGCGACCAACAAAACATGGATGGAGAGCTATCGCCGAGGTTCCGATGGCGCAATTGTCGATGCATTGACATTTTATAATGGAGATACGACGGGGTATGTTTATTATGCATACGACTGTGCGGGAAACACCATCGAGCGCAACGAGTATAATAAAAACGGCACGCTTTTTTATCAAGAAAAATGCACCTATGATTCGTTAGTGAACCCGTTGCAACTTTCATTTCCTTTGGATATGGTCAAAAAAGGCAACATGGTTTATTCTTATTATTACTCCATGATGATGTCGTCCCCTCCAAAGGAATATTCGAGTTCCTTTGAATATGACGCGTCGGGATTGCCCGTGCGTGAAACGCGCGTGAGGACGAACATTAAAGACACATTGCACTATGAATATAGTTACGATAAAAAAGCAGTGGGGACATTTAAGGGGCCTTCGATAGGGCAGAAAGCCGCGATTGCCATTTCGAAAGGCATGTCACTGGCCGCCTCTAGTATTTCCCTGAATTTATCCGTCCCGACGCCGGCGGCTATTTCCTTATGCGATCTTTCGGGAAGGCGGATTGCCGTGCTTTTAAAACCGACAACATTGCCGGCGGGAAATCATCGGATACCGTTGTCTTTCAATGAAAATCACGTTCCGTGCGTCGAAGGGGTTTATTTGTGTGTTGTCAAGGCAGGCGTGGAGACCAAAACATTCAGGTTGCCGGTAATCAGATAACAGCGCACTATTCGACTTTTTTGAATTGAAGGGGAAGTTGCGGTGAGAAATTTAAAACAGTAACAGGAGGTCATTATGCGTCTTTCAAGAACAGTTTTTCGGATCGAAAGAATTGTATTGTTGATTGGGGGTGTTTTTTTATTGTCGGTCAATGCCGCGCCCCGCAGGGGACTTATCCAGACCTACTCGTTTCAGGATTCCCTCGATTTTTCCGCCATTAATGATTCGTGTCAAAAAAGGCCTGCTTCGACCGGCGGATCGTGGAGCTTCAACGGATGCGTCATGGTGATACCCGATGTCAAAATGACCCTGGGATCTACGTATGCCGCCAACGGCATACTCGATTTGGGCAAATGCTCGGACTCCGGTTGCATCGGTACTTTAACAAGCGTCCCGACTTCGGGCTATCTTGACTCCCTTAGTTTTTCATACGACAAGCTTGGCCACTTATTCGCGATACGGACCTCGGAAATGAATTACGCGTTGCTTTACATGTACGCATGGGGTTCCGGACTTCCGTTCAAGGCTTTTAAGTGGGCATACCAGCCCGATGGGACGCCGGATTTCAATAAGCCCGTTGTTTCCGATGTCCGTTCCGGTTTCTGGACTCTGGTCCAGCCGAGTAGCGATTCGGGCGCCTGTAGCGTTGATTTCTCCGAGTTCAATAATTTCCAAGGTAAAATCGTGGCGCGGGATTGCTATTTCACCTACGACAGCCTTTTCGCGCCCTACGGCGTCTTTTATGATTCAGCCGCGGGCGACCGGATACAATCCCGGTATATTAACGGGAAAACGATAACCCTCGATCGCGAGGGACTTTTTTATCTTGATTCCATGATGAAGCAATTCACCCTGCAAGCGCCTCAAACGGGATATTCCATGTCGTGTCCGACAAGAAATGTCCTTCTTTCGAAAAACGGCGTTTATTTCATTAAGACAAGCGAGAACCGATATGCGGCCCTCATCAAAACCGGGCAGTATATCGGCGGGATTGACAGGACCTCTTTTTACTGGGCCTACCAGCCGGATTCCGGCACGAAACTATATAAAAACAATTTGGTCCAATTGCCGGACTCGCTTTCCATAACCGTCGATGTCTTTTCCGGGCGGCCAAACCCGACGTTTAAACTCATTGATCCGTCAGGTATCGGGGAAATCGTCCGGCAGTCATACCTTTCGGTCAACACGCTGCTCGATTCGACGAGAAAACGGACCGGGACTTTTCTAGTCAACGGGCACCTCGGATATAGAGGGCTTTGGGCGTCCGGGATGTTCGGTCCGGCAATAACAATAGACCATGCGCCGACCGTCGATGTATACGGAGGTCTTATAACCTATTACAATGTGGCGCTTATATCGGAAATCGCGCCGCGATTACTGTATGACAAAAATTCCGAACTCGAAAAATTGATTATTCGCGTATGCTGTAAAAATAATCTTGTCAGTACAGATCAGTATGGCGCCGTCCGTTTCTGCGATCTGGTCCCCGACAGTTTGAAGCCCGTTGTTCCGGCTATTCATGAAGAAATCCGATCCGGTTCGCTCAATGCGTTTATTGCGCTGAAAGCAATGCCGAAAGGCGTTGCATATCGCGTCGCCCAGGCGGGCCGGATTCGAATCGAGCTTTTCGATTTGAAGGGCAAATTCGTTTCGTGCATAATCGATCGGCGCCATGAAATCGGCGAGTACTCCGTTAATTTTCAACGGCGATCTTTTTCACCGGGATTGTATATCCTGAAGTGCTCGCGTCCAACCATATGGAATGGCGAGTTCTTTTTACCGTTAGTCATCAATTAGTCATCAATTTCCTACCCCGTTAAAACGTCGTCTGTAAAAACCTCCGGGTTTTTACAGACGGCCCTACACACGTATCGTATGTTGACCGTAAAAAATTGAAATTTGGTAGTTTGTTTTTTTATGAATTCTATAAAATTGTTATAAAGCATTGATAATTATAAAAATAAATATAATCCAACTAAAAAATGTGTTGACCCTGGGTCAACAAAAAAAAGAGCTGTCATTTAAAAAAAACAGAATATTGCGGAATCTTGGCTTATATTAGCATGGAGAACGTGAGGTTTTCTTATGTTCTATAATAGGTCGCGTCTGAAAAATCATTTTAATTATCAGCCTTTTTAGGAGGTACAATATGCGTAAACTAGGCAGCATGGTCTTGGTTGTTTCGCTCTGTTTAACTACCTATGCCGCAACGGGCACGTTAAAAGGGGTTGTAAAAGCCATGAGTACCGATCAACCCATTGCCGGCGCGATTGTGCGGTTGGTTGAAAAAGGATTAACCGATACAACGGATAATAACGGTAATTTTTTATTTTCTTCTTTCCCGGTATCCATTCTGCCAAAAAGCTCTTCATATAATTACTTGATTCAGCCCCAATTTATTACCGGAAAGGGGATCATTTTTTTTAATAAAATTAATGGATATATCAAGGTGGAAATTTTCAATCTTTCCGGGAAAACGGTTGCTGTTCTTAATAATTCCGTTTTGGAACAAGGGGTTTGGTCGCTGCCGGTGAACAACCTTGCTAAGGGAATGTATCTATGTAAAATAAAATCAACGGGCGAAATAAATACTTTTCGGTTTCTGTTGAATGAAACCGGACATCAACGCGGCATACCGATGAAAATGGGAGATCTGCGGGGGAGCGGCATTTTATCAAAAAAAACAGCGTCCGCGGCTTCTGTTGATTCAATTGTGGTTACCAAATCGGGGTACTATCCGGAAACGGTATTATGGAGTGAAAAAACTACCGATAGCATTGCCATTTTTCTCCGTGATACGGGTTCCATAGGGCCGACCGCTTCGATCCGGACCATTATAGCGTTTGATAAGGATTGGCTCTTCTACAAGGGCGACGCATCAGGAGCGGACAAGACCGCTTTTACGGATAACACATGGCGTCCTTTAAGCGTGCCGCATGATTGGAGCATAGAAGGACCGTTCTCCGGGTCTGAAAAGACCAGCGGATACGGTGGATGGGCGCCTTCGGGAATAGGCTGGTACAGAAAGCATTTCACTCTTCCCACGAGTTTGCAGGGTCGCCGAATCTTCATCGAATTCGACGGAGTGATGACGAACAGCACCGTGTATATCAATGGCACATCCCTTGGCAACCGCCCCTACGGATATGTTGCGTTTCGCTACGAGATCACCGCACAAGCAACCTTCGGGACCGTGGAAAACGTGATCGCGGTGAAGACCGACGATTCGCTCCAGCCCTGCGCACGGTATTACACCGGTGCGGGCATCAACCGCCATGTCCGGATCATTGCCGTCAACCCGGTGCACATTGACAAGTGGGCAACATACGTGACCACGCCCACGATCACCGCCGCTTCCGCCACGGTCCATGTTCAAACCACGGTGGTCAATCAGGGAACATCTGCGCAAAGCGTGACCGTGCAGGCCGTTGTCGTCGACCCGAGCGGCGCGAAGCTGGCGCCCGTCACGTCAACCGCCCAGAGTGTTGCCGCGGCCGGATCAACGGACTTCGCGATTGATGTGCCGGTCGCGAACCCAAAGTTATGGAACCTTGAATCACCAAACATGTACCAGGTGCTGACCACGGTACAATCGGGAGCCACCGGTTTGGACGACGAGGTAACGCCATTCGGGATCCGGACAATCAAATTCGACCCCGAAAAAGGGTTTTCCCTGAATGGTACCATCATAAAACACAAAGGGTTATGCCTGCACCACGACCTCAGCGGACTGGGCGCGGCAGTGCCTCAGCGAGGCTATCAACGCCGTCTCGCCGTCCTCAAATCACTAGGCTGCAATGCTATCCGAACAGCTCACAATCCCGAGGATCCCGCGTTGCTGGATGTGTTGGATCGAATGGGGTTTTTGGTCCTGGATGAGTTCTTCGATGTGTGGACTGAGCACAAGTATAGTCAGCCGGGTGATTACGCCACTTATTTTAATCAAACCGATCCTGTTACTAAAAACAAATGGTATCAGACCGACGTCAACGATCTCGTTCTACAGCATCGCAATCATCCGAGTATCGTCTTCTACAGCATCGGCAACGAGATCCGCGACGGGATCACGACCCGTGTGCCGCTAACGAAGGACATGGTGGGCATCTGCCACAAGCTCGACCCCACCCGGCCGGTCACGCAGGCGCTGTTCCGTCCCCAGACCGCGGGCGATTATCCGGGAGGAACGCTCAATATTCTCGATGTCTTCGGCGTCAACTACCGCACCAACGAACTGCTTGATGCCATCACACAAACGGCCCCTCACCATTCGGGCGTATCAACCGAGATGGGCGGGAACGTAAGCGATTGGGCCAGTTTTTTCATGGCAAATCCCCAGATCGTGGGTGAGTACATCTGGACCGGCGCGGGCTATCTGGGCGAGACCGGGGCATTTCCGTCCATCGGCGGCGGAGGCGGATTCATCGACCGCGTGGGGGCGATCAGAGATTTAGGGTATACGTACGCGGGGTTGTGGGGCGGCACGCCTGCAAAGCTGAAAACGTCCACCGGCGCCGCGGCTAAGGTGGTATTGACCGTGGACCATCCTACCATAACCACCGACTTGAACGATGTAGCGTATGTCAAGGCAACGATGGCGGACGCATCGGGCGTCCAAATTTCCACCGCGAGCAACGCAGTGAAATTCACCGTAACGGGAACGGCCGGAGAGATCATCGCCCTGGACAGCGGAAATCCAAACTACGAATCCTTCCGCGGAGACACGCGGAACGCCTATCAGGGCGTGTGTTACGCGATTGTCCGCATGAACAGCGCGGGATCGATCACCGTCACCGCTTCGTCGGGAAGTCTTACGGGTTCCTCGGTAACCGTAACCGGAGTAAGCGGAACGTTCGTTCCCTGCTCCGGAAACTGCGACTAGGCGAAAAATAGTCATATTGAGCAAAGTTTTAAAAACGCCGGCGTGTATTCGCGCCGGCGTTTTTACGTGCTTGGCAACGCCCGCTGTTCGGCCAAACCATCTGGTATTCGGAAAAAGGATAGGGGCGCGGTCAAAGCACTTCGAGGAGCAGTTTTTCTACACTAGTGTATATCGTTCCCGAAAAAAAAATCTTTAAGGATTCTTTGATGAATTTCATGGTTTTTCAGCGTTTCGGTTCATGGAAATGAAATGAACAATTGACTTCCCGTTTCTGTGCGACATATTTTAGGTGGCGCTCGATTAGTTCACTTTTTTGAAAGGAAGTTCCATGCTACGTTTTAGTTCCGTGATTGCAGTGTTGGCAAGCGCCTCGGGTGTTTTCGCCCAGGCCGGCGCAGCTCCGGCCCCCAAAGGCGGATTCGGCGATCCGACGTTTATTTTCATGATGGTCGCCATGTTTGCCATAATATATTTCCTCATGCTGCGGCCCCAGGCGAAAAAGCAAAAAGAAACGCAAAGAATGCTTAATGAGCTGAAAAAAGGCGATAAAGTTCTGACGGTTGCCGGAATAATCGGTATTGTCGGCAATGTGAAAGATTCATCGGTGATGGTTAAAGTCGCCGATAGCACGGTTTTGGAATTTAAAAAAGCAGCCATTACCGCAGTGCTCAATTTTGAGGATAAAGAGGAAAAAAATTCGACGAATGAGAAAGACTATAAGGCGGCGAAATAGTGTACCTTCGGCATATTTATTGGTTTTTTCAGGCCTTTAATCGTATTCGATACCTATAGAAAAAAAAGGCAATAATGGCTATGCTGAACATACATTACTATGGCGATACCATACTGCGAAAAAAGGCGCAGCCCGTTACGGTTTTCGACGAACAATTGAAGTGTTTTGTTGAGGAAATGAAGGAAACGATGCGCGAGCATGACGGCGTTGGGTTGGCCGCGCCGCAAGTGGGGAGGTCGATTCGGTGCGTGGTGATCGATCCCTCAAAGGAGGGAAATCAAACATTCGTTCTCATCAACCCTGAATTTACCTCTGTGTCCGATGAAACAATCGTTCACGAAGAAGGATGTTTGAGCTTCCCGGATTTACATGTGGACGTGACGAGGCACGCGAGCGTATCTGTCAAGGCATTCGACGAAACGGGGCGGGCGTATGTCATTGAAAACGCGGTGGAACTTTTAGCGCGCGCGTTGCAGCATGAAATCGACCATTTGAACGGGCTTTTCCTTATCGATCATATCTCGCTATTGCAACGTAAAATGCTTAAAGGCAAGTTGAAAAAAATTTCGGAATTGAATTTTAGTGAAACGGAACTCAGCGACGCTACGGCTTGTGCCCGCTAAACGCCCGTTGCTGTTTTTTTTTCTGCTGGCCCTCGCGCAATGCGCGCCGTATCCGGTATTTCGGCAGCACCCCCCCCAAAAGAAAAAAACGATAGCCGGACATACGGCGCCTACGCATGCGCGAAAAGAAACAAATGCCTTAGGGGAAGTCGAGCTTCGGCCCTCCACCGATGATCGCTATCGTGCGGATTCCGTCGCGGCTATGCACGATCAAAGTAAGGACGCCGCGCCGCCGGTTTCCGCGGGCGATACGGTCCAACCGCGCATATCCATTGCGCCACCATCATCTTCGCCATCCTTTCACGTACCGTGCCGGTTCATACGCATTGCTTTGCGTCAAAACCTGCGGCGGGCGGAACTTACCTCCACCGGGCGCATCGACATTCTAAGTTCCGGCTCCGATCGCGTGAGCGCCCGCGGAGATTTTACCTTCGAATCAACCTCTTCCGAAAAAATAATTTGCCGAATTCCCCAGCAGGGGGTCAAGGAATATGCGCTTCCCTGCACGCTTCATTCGGCCAATGCGTTCAACGTGATTGAATTCAACGGGGCCGGTTATCGCGGCTCGATGATTCTCACCGCCGAGGGACGCGGTTTATTTTCAGTCATAAATCGTTGTGATGTCGAGGACTATTTACGCGGAGTGGTGCCGCTGGAAATAGGGAATGGGAGCGAGGAGGAGGTGGAAGCGATCAAGGCCCAGGCGGTGGCGGCGCGTACGTATACCTATAAAAAGATCCTTGAACGCCAAAAACAAGCCTTCGACCTTCTGCCCACCATCGCCGATCAGGTATATGGGGGCGTGGGCGTTGAAAAGCCGCAGTGCAACCGGGCGATAGGCGACACCAGGGATTTGGTCGCGGTCTTTCAGGACAGCTTGATTTATGCGTATTATCACTCCACCTGCGGCGGAAGGACCGCCAACGTGGAGGACGTTTGGGACAAAGCCGGGCTCCCGTATTTACGTTCGATAGCCGACCAGGACGAAAAGGGCGGCGCGTATTGCGCGGGCTCGCCGAATTTTACGTGGGAGGAATCATGGCCTGTTTCGCAACTATCAACAATCATCGGCCGTTTTTCCCGCGAGACCTTTCCCCAAAATCCGGCAACGGGAAGGTTTTCAAGCTTTGCCGTGGATTCCCGGTATGCGTGCGGAAGGTGCCGTTCCTGCAAGATCACCACGGCAAACGGCGTCGTTTTATATGGGGGTGACAAAATCCGTTTCGTCCTTCGAAGAAACATGAGCGGGTTTCCAATCCTGCGCAGCGCCGTCATCACGAAGGTTTCAATGTTTGGCGGCAATCTCCACGTAGGCGGCAGAGGCTACGGTCACGGAATCGGTATGTGCCAATATGGCGCCATCGGCAGGGCGCTTGCCGGGCAGAGCTGTGAACACATCATCAAGGCCTACTACACCGGCGTAGAAATACGTAGCATAAGCGCGGAGTGAAGAAATTTATCCGCGTTCAATTGACGCTTATAGGATACTGCAGGCGGAAATAGTATTTTTAGCGATTATTTTGCACTTTTTATTCGGAAGGACGGCGTCATGGATACCTATAGAACCCATACGTGCAGCGAACTGCGAAAATCGGATGTTGGAAAAACGGTACGGATCGCCGGATGGATCCATAGCCGCCGGGACCATGGGGGTGTATTGTTCCTCGATATGCGGGACAATTACGGCCTCACGCAGGTGGTGGTCTATCCGACCGTTTTGTTTCAGGATGAAGTATCCCGTTTGCCGAAAGAGTCGGTCGTCCGGTTCGACGGAAAAGTCACCTTCCGTTCGGATGAAAACATCAATGCGAAACTTCCCACCGGCGAAATCGAGATCATCGCGGAATCATACGAAGTTCTCGGGCCGTGCGAACCGCTTCCTTTCAGCGTTTTTCCGGAAGAGGATTCTCCCGAAGACCTCAGGCTGAAATACCGCTTTGTGGATTTACGGAAAACAAAACTGCACCAGAACCTGATTGTGCGCTCCCAGGTGATAGCCGCCATGCGAAGGCGCATGTGGGAATTGGGCTTCAACGAGTTTCAAACACCCATTCTCACTAGTTCGTCGCCCGAGGGCGCGCGGGATTTCCTGGTGCCTTCCCGCATCCATCCGGGAAAATTTTACGCCTTGCCGCAGGCGCCACAGCAATTCAAGCAGCTCCTCATGATCGCGGGCTTCGACCGTTATTTCCAGATAGCGCCGTGCTTCCGCGACGAGGACGCTCGCGCTGACCGCTCCCCCGGCGAATTCTATCAGCTTGACATAGAGATGTCCTTCGTGACCCAGGACGATATCTTCAACGTGGTTGAAAAATTGATACATGGCATCTTTACGGAATTTTCGAGGAAAATCGTTTCCGGTTTGCCGTTTACGCGCATTCCCTACCGTGAAGCCCTGGTCAAATACGGCACCGACAAACCCGACCTGCGCATTCCCATCGAAATACGCGACGTTTCCGCGCTGTTCGCCGCATCGGGGTTCAACGCGTTCCGAAGCATCGTGGAACAGGGCGGCGTGGTACGGGCCATTCCGGTCAAGTCCATCTCCGACAAGCCGCGCAATTTTTTCGACAAGCTGGTGGACCATGCGATTTCCATCGGCGCCAAGGGACTAGCGTATATCGTATGGACGGGAACCGAAATCAAGGGCCCTATCGTCAAATTCCTCAAGCCCGATCAGCTCGAAGCCATTGCCAAGGCCTGCGACGCGGGGCCGGGCGATGTGGTGTTTTTCATGTGCGACATGCCCGCGGTAGCAAACAAAATAGCGGGCGAGCTGCGCCTCAAACTGGGCCGCGATCTTGACAGAGTTGAAAAAGACGCATTTCGTTTCTGCTGGATCGTGGATTTCCCGATGTATGAATACGACGAAGAGAACAAGTGCATCGCGTTTTCGCACAATCCTTTTTCCATGCCCCAAGGCGGCATGGAGGCCCTGGAAAAAACCGATCCGCTTGAAATTCTGGCCCATCAGTACGACATCGTTTGTAACGGCATCGAGCTGTCGAGCGGCGCCATCAGGAACCACCGGCCCGATATCATGTACAAGGCTTTTGAAATAGCCGGATACACGCGCGAAGTTGTTGACGAGCGGTTCGGGGCCATGATTAACGCCTTCAAGCTCGGCGCGCCCCCGCACGGAGGCATCGCCCCCGGGGTTGACCGCATCGTGATGCTGCTCGCCGACGAGCCCAATATCCGCGAAGTGATCGCCTTCCCCATGAACCAGAGGGCGCAGGACCTCATGATGAACGCGCCGGCCGAGATCACCGAAAAGCAATTGCGCGAGCTGCATATAAAGATCAGGCAGCACCCTTAGGCTTTAAACAGTCGCTCCCACCAGCGTCTTGGTCCGCCACCTTCCGCTTTTCCATCTGAAAAGCATGATGACGCCGCGTATCCATTCGTCGCAAGTCATGGCGATCCATACGCCCATGAGCCCCCAGTGCAGGGAAATGCCGAAAACATAGGCGAAAACGACGCCGATTCCCCACATTAAGAGCATGCCCATGTAAACCGGATAGCGCACGTCTCCCGCGCCCTTAAGGGCGGGAATAATGATGACGTTAAAGTTTCGCGCTGGTTCCAGGAATAAAGAAACGATCCAGATCCCGGTCATGAGACCGGCGATTGAAGGGTTTTTTGTAAAGATATGCACGATGGGAGTCTGGAGCGCGAAAAGGACCGCCACCAGAAAGACTGAAATGCAAAAGCCCGCGCCGAAGTAACGTAATACTTTACGGTACGCTTCGTCATGCATCTTCGCGCCTACCCAATATCCCGTTTTTATCTGCGTGCCGTTGCCGATTGAAACCGACGTCATGAACACAAACCTCAAGATCGTCATTGCGTAGACAGAGGCGGCCAAGGCGTCGGTTCCCATTGAAGAGATGATCCGCATGATGATGATTTGGCCGATGGCGTACGAAACGTTTTCGCCCGCTGTAGGTACGCCCACGGAAAGTATTCGCTTGAACACGGACCGGGGAACATGCAGTATTTCGCGAAACGGCAGTTCGATATCGTGATGCGCCTTGATTCTGTACGCCAGGAAGATACACGCCAATGCCTGGCTGAATACCGTGCTGAGGGCCACGCCCACCACGCCCAGGACCGGAATGCCGAAAGGTCCGAAAATAAAACAATAGTTGCCGATGATGTTGACGATATTGGCCGCTATATTCACGGTCATCGGCTCCCTGCTATGGCCATGGGCCCGTAATATGGCGCTTTGGACCATGCTGAGCGAGAGGAACACCGACCCGATGCTGTAGATAAAAAGGAATTGCCAGGCATAGCGGTGCACGGCCGCGTCGAGGCGGTAAAACCCGATGATCCGGTTAGCGGCCAGGGACATGGCGATGCTCAGCACAACGGCGAAAATGAATCCAAGCGCGATGCTGCCCAGGGCTATGCGGCCCGCTTCCTTTTCGCGCCGCGCGCCCAGGTTCTGGGAAATGAGAATGCTCGAACCAACGGCTACCATAAGGTAGAGCAGTTGAAGGAAGAACACGAACTGGTTGACCAACCCCACCGCCGCCACGGCCTTTTCCGAAAAGAAACTGAGCATGAAAACATCCACGCCGGCAAGGCTGATGCGCAGGATGTTTTCGACGAAAATCGGCCAGGTAAGGCGCAGGAGGCGGATTTTTGTCCGGTCAATGGGAGGCGGCGTCTCTATACTCTCCGCGGTATCGGAAGGTTTCATGGTGCGTTTTTTCGCGGTATAACCAAAGCAATGATTTTATAAACTTGGTGGGTAAAAATACTTCACTATGATTAAAGGAGCGTTGATAATATTATAAAAAAGGACCGAAGGGCTGTTTAATAAAAGCCGCACTGTTTACTGTAGGGTATAATACAACCTGGCGACATCGAATCCGAGGGTTTTGGCTTTATCCGTCAAGTCATGGAGTATTGCCTGGTCAAGTTTGGGTTCCCTGCATAAAATCCATAAATACTTATAGGAACTTGCCACCATCGCGTATCGGTAATCGGGGTCTAAAACGACGATTTTATAATCCGCGTAAAACGGACCGAAAAAAGAAACCCGTAAATATCCGACGGCGGTATTGCCGTAGAATTTTGCCTTGCCGATGGCCCTTTTGCTTTTTCCGTTTTTCTTTCCCGCGTTTTCCACCTTCACCATACCATTGGTTTTTAGCGAGTAGAAGGCGGTCACGCTGTCGAGCCCTTTTTCAAACGATGCGGGCATGCGGGCTATTTCATACCATTTCCCCAGATACCGCTGGAGATTGAAATTGGGGACCGGTTGCAGGTCCCCAATTTCGCTGTTTGTAGTGATCGGTAAAAGCATCATGATGGAAAATACTAAAATAGCGCCGATGGTTTTCACTTTTGAATCAAATTCCCCGCTACCGCGCGAAATGAATTGTTTTTGAAATACACGATGTCCCGTTCTTCACGGAGATAATATACGTTCCGGCGGGGGCCGCGCCGCCCGCTGAATTGGTTCCGTTCCAATGCGCCACCCCTTGGCCGGCGCCGGTATTGTTGGGAACAATGAGCTGCTTTACGGCAACGCCGGAAGCGGAGTAAACGTCTATAGTCAAGTGATGGCCTTGTAATGCATTATAATAAACGGCAACGTCCCGGGCCGCGGGATTATACATCATCGACCATTGCGATGAACCCCGCGAAGCTTTGTAGGTTATTCCCGTGTTTTGGACGGTCAAGGGATGATAGACCCAATTGGGGCTGGTAAAACCGCCCGTTCCCGTGTCGTTTCTTGAAAGCGAATCCGTTGAGGTGAAATAATAGAGCGTGTCAACGGACGGCGTCGGCCGGGTTGTAATACTCAAGTACACATAAACCGGGATCATGATGGTGGCCGTTGAATCCGAAACGCCGTTTGATTTTTTCGTGGTATAATCGGCAAGGGTTCCGGTCGGTATGCTCAGACCGAGTTTACCGCTATAGACGCTCCATGCGGCTATGGAATCCGTGCTGGTATACACGCTGTTGGCAGGCGCGTCGCCTTCCTTGGCCATGATAAGGCGTTTGGAAAAATAATACGCCTTTGACGCGTCCGAGGACATCGTGGTCGCGCGGGACTGGAACGTCGTCAGTGAATCCGTGAGCGCGTTTTCAATGCCCGTGGTATCGGTAATGCCCTGCGTCTTTTTTAGTATATGGTAATTCTTGGCGGCGTACATCTTTACGGAAGATACCGAATATCCCTGGGGCGCGCCCACGGCCACGTGGAAACTGTCGCGCGTGATGCCGAGTTGGACCACGTTCGTGTCCGAGAATTGATAGATCAGAAGATCGGCCATTTTAACTGAAATGACCTGCCCGGGCTGGGCTGTGTTCGGATGTTCAAGGATAACGGTGCTGTCAACAGCGCAGCCGATGATACCGGCGCACGAAAGCGAACCGGCGATCACGGCGGTTTTTTTAAGAAATGAAAGGCGCATCATATACCTCCTGGAAACAAAATGGTGCAAAATGAAAGACCGTCTCAATTATAGCATTATGGTATCGAAAGAGAAGAGAAATTTTCCGAAAGGGCATGATGCATTTTTAAAAACGCCTATGCGCTTTACCTCAATCGACATATTTTGCCATGTTATCGACAACTACGGCGACGCGGGCGTCGTGTACCGGTTTGCGAAAGAATGCTTATTGGCGCGTCCGGGGCTTCGGATACGGGTCTTTATTGACGATGTCAAGCCGCTTCACGACATGGTTCCCGGCATTGATCCGGTGAAAACCATGCAGGAACTTGACGGCGTCGCGTTTAACTCATGGGATATCATCACCGAAGACCTTGTCAAGGAAATCGGGACCGCGGATATTTTGGTTGAAGCCTTTGCCTGTTTTATTCCCGATATGGTTTTGGAAACTGCTTCCCGAAGGCCCACGGTCATCATCAATCTCGAATATTTTTCCGCTGAGCCGTGGATTGAAGGATATCATTTGAAGGAATCGCTTGTAGGCAGGGGCGCGTTAAAAAAGTATTACTTCATGCCCGGCCTGACGCCCGCGAGCGGCGGCGTCATCATCGACACGCGCATGGAGCGGGTCCGCGGCGTAGTAAACCAAAACAGGGTGGAATACTTTGCTGAGCTTTTGGAAAAGTACGGTCTTGGGCGCCATGGTTCCAAAATTCCGCTCTTTGGTACGGTGTTTACTTATACCCGCGGGTTTGATACGCTCCTGGAAGACTTGCAGTCAATTGACAATGATGTTTTTCTCTTCGTTTTGGGTCAAAAAAGCGCTGAAGGCATGCTACGTACGTTGGAGCGGAAAACAGCGGGACCTTTTTCCGGCCCAATAGGAAAATTAGGCAACACTCATATCGTATTCATGCCCTTTTTACCGCAATATCATTACGATGAACTGCTTTGCGCGTGCGATTTCAACATCGTCCGCGGAGAAGATTCATTGGTGCGGGCCGTTCTTGCCGGAAAACCGCTGCTGTGGCAAGCATACATTCAGGAAAATAAGTATCAGTTGGTGAAAGTAAAAGCCTTTGCGGAGACCTTCCGGCGGTATTGCGACGACGAAAACTTAGGCGCTCATTTCCACGACACGCTCATGGAATTCAATGCCATGGGCAAGGAAGAACCCGCTCAAAAAACGCAAGAACGTTACGTACGATTTTTCTCCGATTTGAATAAAATCGAGTGCGCGACAAGAAAAATGAGTTATTTTATGAGGGAGAATTGTAATCTGGTAAAGAAATTTCTGGAATTTTTGGATCAAATCTAACGGATTCAATGGAGTGATTTTCATGAAAGAAGTTCAAGATTTACGGGCAGGTAATACGGTCAAGGTCGGAAACGACCTTTTCCTGGTGCAGCGGGCTATTTACAATAAAGGCGCCAGAGGGGCGTCGTCGGTAAAAATGAAATTGAAAAACCTCGCGACCAACGCCTCCTCCGAAACCGTATACCGCGCAAACGACAAATTCAACGACATAGTACTGGAGCGAAGGCCGATGCAGTTTCTGTATGAGTCGGGCGGCTCCTATACCTTTATGGACCAGGAAAACTACGAGCAAATCGATTTAAACAAGGACGATCTTGGCGATGCGCTCAATTACCTTAAGGAGCAGATGACCATCATGGTCGTCATGCACGAGACAAAGGCCGTAGGCGTGGAAGTACCGCTTAACGTTGAGTTGAAAATTGTTTACACGGAGCCGGCGGTCAAAGGCGACACATCCGGAAAAGTCTTAAAAACGGCAAAAACGGAAACCGGCTATGAAGTTCAGGTTCCGATTTACTGCAAGGAAGGCGAATATATAAAAATCGATACCCGTACGGGGGAATTCGTATCGCGCGTTCAGTGATTGCACGTCTACGCTTTTCTCAAACGCGATACGGACAATTTTTTTAAAAGTATCGGGCGGGTTTTGAACCCGCCCTACCCACCGGATTAAATCATGTTTAATCACTCCTTTACCTGATTTTTTAATTTTTTTTTAAACAATAAACAATAAGCATAAATATCAATGGGTTATAGATTGCTTTGTACTCAAATTGTATACGGTTAATTGTTTTTTCATACGGCCACCATTGCTATAATCGTAATATTTCCTTATATTATATACTATGAAAGAGATTTTTAAATACATCGATTACCGGCAATTTCTTTCGGATTTTTACACGGAGAAAAAAAACACGACTCGTTTTTTTTCTTACCGGTATTTTGCCGAAAAAGCCGGAATAAAATCCCCTGTATTTCTCAAACAGGTCATTGACGGCGAGCGCAACTTAACGCGAGCGATGATCGAAAAATTCATTCTTGCCTTGAATCTCAATAAAAAAGAGAGCGTTTTTTTTAAAAATCTCGTCCTCTTCAACCAGGCGAAGGAAGCGCCCGAAAAACAGGAATACTACGGCGTCATGCTCACCATGATGGACTATGTGCAGGAATACCAACTTACCGCGGACCATTACGAGTATTTTAATAAATGGCATAATTGCGTGATACGGGAACTTGTTTGCCTTCGCGATTTTAAGGGAGATTACCACGCCATCGCCCATTCGGTCAAACCGGCGATAAAAGCCTCCGAGGCGAAAAAGGCCGTTGAACTCCTCATACGGCTGAAACTGCTGGAAAAGCGCGAGGACGGTTCATACCGGCAAACAAGCGCGGCCATTACCAGCAGCGACGACATGGTCGCGCTCGCGCGTCGGTCGTTCAACGGCGAGATGCTTCGATTAGCCGGGGAAGCCAACGATGCGCTGCCGCCCGACGTACGCAACGTGTCGGGCATTACCATGGGAATATCGCGGCCCTGTTATGAAGTGCTCCTGACCGAAATGGCCGCGTTCAAGGAACGGGTCAAGGCCATTGTCAATCAAGACGAAAAAAGCGCGCTCGTGTACCAGCTCAATTTCCAGATGTTCCCTCTCAGTGAAGAGGTGACCGAGAGTCGCCCTGGGGAGAAAGGCGGCGACCCATGCGACGAATGATGGTCCTTACGATTGCGGGATTAACGCTGTGCGGCGGCTGCAGTCGCGTCCAAACGCTGAGCGGCGGTACGAGCACCTCGGAAAACGGAAAGCTGGCGGGGTACGTCGCCGATACCGCGGGCATTCCTGAAAAAGGGTCGGTGGTCACGCTTGTGCCGGCGGTCTATAATCCCGTGAAGGACTCGGCGAGCGGCGGGACCATGACCGTCACCGCCGACGAGCAGGGCCGCTACTACTTCGATTCAATCCCCGTAGGTATGTACAATATCGTAGCCTCCAACCCGCTCAGCGGGGCGAGAATGATAGCAACGGGAATCCCCATCATCGGCGATAGTTCCGGCGTCCGCGCCGACATCATGCGCGCCTGTGGCGCCATCCGGATACTCCTGCCGGGCGATGCGGATCCCTCGATCGGGTATGTTTACGTAATTGGCACTCTCATCAAAGTGCCCATCGCAACCGCGATCGATGACGCGATGACAATTGATTCCGTTCCGCCGGGAAACGTTCCCGCGCTTTTCTATGAGGAAAGAAACGGCGCCCGAAGGCCCTATAGACTTTCCGCCGGAGTGACCGTGCTTCCGGGACGGACGGCGGGAACCGGATACGGCGCCTGGGATCATTACCTTCGACTCTATTGCAATACTACCGCGTCGGGCGCAGACGTTGCGGGAAACGCGTACGGATTTCCGGTTCTCGTAAGGCTAACGGGAAACAACTTCGATTTCAACCAGGCGGCTTCAGGCGGCCGAGACATCCGATTTTCAAAATTGGATAATTCGCCGCTGCCTTACGAAATCGAACAATGGGACTCCGCTCGCGCTGAAGCGGCGCTCTGGGTGCGCCTGGACACCGTGTACGGCAACAATGCCGACCAATATTTCCGGATGCACTGGGGCAACGCCCAGGCCATGGACAGTTCCACCGGCTCCGGCGTGTTCGATTCATCCGACGGTTATCAGGCGGTCTGGCATATGCAACACTCCGGAGGCGCGCCGATGCCCGACGTCACGGTCAATCATTTCGACGCGACGGCCATGGGAGCGATTGCGCCTTTCGATACCGCCGGTTATATTGGGACGGCGCAGAAGTTTTCCGGCGTCGCCGGCTATTTTATCGTGCCCAATTCCGCCGACGGAGCGTTGAATTTTCCCGAAAGCGGCTTTTATACGGTATCGGCATGGGTCATGACAGCGGCGCTCGACAAGGATTTCCACATTATCGTTTCCAAGGGTAACGAACAATATGGCCTGCAGATAAACAAATCCAACTATTGGGAATTTTTCGAATTTGAAAACAATAAAGGGTGGGACTCGACCATTTCTCCGGCAACGCCAAAGACCTGGACGTATTTGACGGGCGTTCGGGAGGGAAAGAAACAATATCTTTACGTCAATGGCCGGTGCGTGGACAGCACGGTCAAGAACGCGGCCGGCGTCATGCCGCGGATAACGACGCGCGAGGTTTGCATCGGGAAACGGCCGCTGGCCGGTAACGACACGCTCAGCCTTTTCAACGGGGTGATCGACGAGGTTTACATGGCCGACCGGGCGTATTCCCCGGACCGTATCAAACTTTCATTTATGAATCAAAAACAGAACAGCCTTTTTATTATATTTAAATAGCAGGTAACATTTTCTCAATTAACCGGCAGGAGAACGCATGAATAATCAATTTTTTAAAAACACGGCGATAGCCTTGACTGCATGCGCTTGTCTCGGCGCTCCGTCAATCGTGAGCGCGGCTATGTTTGCGCATCAGAATTCAAACCGGGTGACTCTTAATTTCAACCGGGGATGGCTGTTTAACGCATCGGATAACGCGAGCTTTTCGGGAGGGACCGGTTTTAGCGACGCAAGCTGGACCACCGTATGCCTGCCCCAGCAAAACGCAACGATCAAGCACGCGTATTTTAATGGCGGGTCGGTCGGTTCCGGCTCCGGAGCGCAGTGGGCGTTTACTTCGTGGTATCGCAAACATTATACTCCTCCGGCCGCCTACGGCGGACGAAGGTTTCTCCTCGAATTCGAGGGCGTTGCGACCGTCGCAACCGTTTACGTGAACGGAACCCAGGCGGGAACCCACCAGGGCGCTTACACGCCGTTTACCATCGACATAACCGGCCAGATCACCGTTGGGCAAGACAACGCGATAGCGGTGCAAGTCAACTCGTCCCGGCAAACAGGGGTCCCTCCGGAAGGGGGGAGCATCGATTACTGTGTTTTCGGCGGCATCGTCCGTAATGTTCATCTTATTGTTTGCGATCCGCTGCATGTTGAGTGGAATTGGGTATCGATTCCCAATTGCGCTTCGCCCACTTGCACTCCCAACGGCATCGTGACGTCGCATGTAAAAGTCGTCAATAACGCGGCTTCCTCGAAGACCTGTTCGGTCACGACCTCCATAGTTGACAATACCGGCGCCGTCGTGGCCGCCGGGACCGGGAACGCCACGATACCGGCAGGCGGATCCTCGACGATTACGTATGCGACATCAAGCGCCGTAACCCATTTCTGGAGTCCCGCCGACCCCTATCTTTATACCGTTTATACGCAGATCCAGGATGGAACGACCTATGTGGACGAATTCGTCGATATAACCGGGTTTCGCACGGTTTTTGCCAGCAAATCGACCGGCAGGTGTTATATCAATGGTCAGATGATACTCATGCGAGGATTGAACCGTCATGAGTCCTTTCCGTTTTTCGGCAGGGCCGCGGCGCCCAGGCTTCAGAGGAAAGACGCGGACGTCCTCAAAAATGATTTAGGATGCAATTGCGTACGATGTTCCCATTATACACAGTCTCCCGATTTCATCAAACGCTGCGATCAGATAGGGCTCATGCTTATACAGGAAGTCCCCGGATGGAGCTATATAGGCGGAGGGGGGCCGAATTCGGCCGGCACGTGGCAGGGTCTTCTCATGCAGGACCTCAAGGACATGATCTACCGTGACAGGAACCGTCCGTCAATCATCAGTTTCGGCGTTCGCGTCAATGAATCGGTCGATAACGACGCATTGTATGGCGTTATGAACGATACGGCTCGGGCCATTGATCCGTCGCGTCCAACACACGGAGTGCGGCGGGGCGGTAACACGACTACCGCGAGTTTCCTGGAGGATATTTATACCAGGAATTTCGGATCGGATCCGGGCGCCGGGGATGTAAAACCGATGTTCATCACCGAGACGGTAGGGCATACCATTACGCCGCAAATCCATGCCTGGGACAGCGACGTTACCCAATTGGCGAGCGCCGGGCAGGTTCAACATCATATTGACGAGCAGGAAGCAACGTGCGCGAACGCCTATGTAATGGGTAAACTGGGGTGGTGCGCCTTTGATTATAATTCACCGCACAACAACGCGACGGACAATGAAACGGACCCGACGGTAGACCTTCTTCATAGGAGCTCTACGGCGCCCTATGTATCATTTCACGGCGTAGCGAACATTTTCCGCATACCCAAGTTTGCGGGTTATTTCTTCCAATCGCAGCGCGATCCGGCAACCTGCGGATATATGGTATACATCGCCAATGACAGGACATCCTCATCGCCGAGCACAGTAACGGTTTTCAGCAACTGTCCAACGGTTGAATTGTTCCGAAACGGGGTTTCTTTAAGTTCGAAAAGCGGGAGCGTGGGACCGCATCTGCCGCACCCCGTGTTTCAGTGGACCGGCGTCGCGGCGGGCGGAACGCTTAAAGCGGTCGGGTCCGCGGGCGGCGCAAGCGATCAGGTGAGCGCGCCGAGCGCGCCCACGAAGATCGTGCTTACTCCCGACGACGCGACACTCAATGATGGCGGCGACATGACACGCGTTGTCGTTTCACTGGTAGACAGCTCGGGCAGGTACATCCGTTCCAGATCCGACTCGATAAGCATGTCCGCGAGCGGCGCGGCTGATTTTATCGGTGAAGCGCGGTCCGCGCTCGAAGGTGGGCAGTTCGCGTTTTATGTTAAAACGCGTGATGGAATTGTGGGCGCCGTTAACTGCCAGGCGAGCGTCATCGGCAATTCCGGCATTACCGCCGGAACCGCGACGATAAATGTTGTAAAAGAGGGGAACGTTTCAGTCAAACAACCGGAATCGGCCGTAGGTTTTCAGTCAACGGCGTCGACTGAAAAGATGTGGTATCGAACGTTGTTCGGAAACAGGTTAACTTTGCCGGCGTGGGCGCAAAAAGGCTCTAGGGTGGCGGTGTACGATATGAACGGCCGTTTTCTTTATGCTGCGGACGCAAAGGGCGGGGCAATTGATTTCAGCAAAGCCTTCTCCGGGGCGGCGGGTGTGCATATTATCAGGCTCATCAACGAGGATAAGAAGAATACGTATTAGAAACTGTGTCAGGAAATATCCCGAAGGGCTGCAACCCTTCGGGATATTTCCTGACTACGGCATGTATCCCGCTTTTACGGGGATAGTGCCACAACAAATTCTTTCTTAAAAAAAATTTATTTTTTTTCAAAAATGTGATGGCCGTCACATCGTCGGCATTTCGCGTGATATATTATTTATTCATAATTTTGGACATTGTCCCGAAATCGGCGGCAAGCCATACTGGAATCCAAAGAAATAAGCTGAACCGGGGTTCTAAATATTGCCACCAATACAACGATAATGTCTTGTTTTATTTTTATCTCTTTTCTATAGGGAGTTGATACCATGCGTACATTGTCTTTAGCGGGTGTCGGTTTTTTATTATCGCTTGCGGCGCTCTTAATTTTTTCCTGCGCCACCCCCGTTGATCCCTATGGCAAGAATAAATCAACCCTTAACCTTGTCGGCAAATCCTCCCTGCTTGTTATGACTAACGACAACCTTGATGATTCCGTCGGCAATGAGGTTTCAATCGGGTTTTACAGCTATTTCAGCAAGTACTTCGATTCCGTGCAGCTTAAGCTTATCGTGCCCGGATCACCGGATACGGTGATTAAAACATTCACCGACGTTAAAGCTTTGACAAATAATGATATTTCCTGGTTTCCCTTGAGCTTCAGCGACTCAGGGACCAAAACGATCTATGGCGTGGCATTTCTCAATGATCCCGCGATAAAAAACCCTTCCGATACAATAAAAGTCATTATTCATATAAAACCTCCAAACTATAAGCCCCATCTCAAAATAACCGGACGGACGACGATTCCCCTCGGACAACAATGCAATCTGACGGTAACCGCAACAGACACGGACGCCCAAAAGGTAACAATCAGCCTTTCCAGGAAACCTTCAGCCGCCGAATATAATCAGCCGGTGTTTACCTGGGCTCCGCCAAATGATTTTGTCGGGACTGATACGGCTATTTTTATCGCGAAGGACAACGGCTACCCGAGCATGTCCGACACGGCTGTTATTTCCATCACGTTCTTTGACCCAACAAAAAACCATGCGCCGAAGTGGCAAAAGGACACGATCAACGAAGTGGGGCGTCCGGGGATACCTATAACAGTAACACTCTCCGATAAATGCACGGATTTCGACTTCGACGTCCTGACATATTCGCTTCTCGATGGCGCTCCTGATGGAGATTCCATCGCAAACGCCTCTACAAATCCCGATTATTCCTTTACGCCTGGACCGGCTGATACGGGAGTGTTTTATCCCAGGATCATTGCAACGGATCCCAAAGGCGCTTCCGACACAATGACCATTGCATTAAATATCCATGTCCCCGGCGTCGACATACTGCCGCCGGTCATGAAGCTTGTTTCTCCCGCAAGCGACAGCGCCGGCGTGAGCGCGAACGCGTTATCGGTAAAAATCCAATGCACGGACGTTAGCGGCGTGGCAAGCGTTAAATGCGCCATGGGCGTTGATACGTTCCCGGTTACAAATGCCGACAGCATCTATACGGCTACCGTTGTTGGGCTTAAAATCGGGCTCAATACCATATCCTTTATCGCCGTTGACGCATCCATCGGCGCCAACAATGATACCTTTTTCGTGCATATCAAATATGATTCCACCATCGCCGACAACATTCCGCCCACGGTACGGATTGCAAGTCCCTCGAAGGACACCATGGTAAGTGTTGACTCATGCATCATAAAGATAATCAGCAAAGACGCCTCCACCGTTGCCTCGGTTCAATGGAAGATAGGCACAATCTTGTTTCCCGCAACGAAATCCCCGACATTGGATAGCGTTTGGTTCGCTACGGTCAAGGGACTTATGCCGGGAACTTCAACCGTTACGGTCATCGCAACCGACGCTTCCCCGGCCGCGAACAAAGACTCCGCGATACTACACATCAAGTACGATAATGATAAAACGGCGCCTACTCTGAAGCTGTTGTCCCCCGCCAGGGACAGTACAAGCATAGGCGGCAATGCCACGACCGTCCAGGTTATCTGCAAAGATCCAAGCGGCGTAGCCTCGGTCACTTGCAACATGGGCGCTTCAAAGTTCCCGGCCGCCAAATCCACGATAGCGGACAGTATCTGGTCCGCGAACATCACAGGACTTGCGGCTGGCTTTAATACCTTGAGCATTGTTGCGATAGACAGTTCTTCGGCGGCCAATAAAGACACGATATTCGTGCATATCAAATATGATACGACTATGAAGAACAATGCGGGACCGGTCATTAAAAAGATCAGCGGCTTGGCAACGGGATCACGAACCGCCAATCCGAATGATACGCTCGTATACACGGCTACCGATCAAAGCGGCGTTGACACGGTTTCCTGGACCCTTAACGGAACGGCATCGGGCGTCTTGACCCCGGATGCGAACAGTCAGTATTCCATAAAGGCATTGCTTACCAAGTCGCATGCGAACAAGATCGTCATCATTGCTTCGGATAAATCTCCCAACCACAATAAGAGCAGCGATACCACGATTTTGGACTACAACAGGCCCCCTGCCATTTCAGGCGCGCATGACACCACGATTCAGGAGCTTTCGACGGTCCAGTTCACGGTTACGGCAACGGACCAGGAAAGCGACAAGGTGTCGCTTAAGGCGACAACGCTGCCCACGGGCGCAACCTTCGACACTGCCACCGGATTATTTAAATGGATCACCGCATCGGGCCAAAGCGGCACATTCCCGGTTGTTTTCAAGGCGAATGACGGATTGGATACAACCGTGAAGAGCATATCCATTGTCATAAGCAATATGCCTCCGCCGAATATAACGAAAAACCCTACGGACTCAAGCGTATGCCTTGGATCGCCGGTAAGCTTTGCCGTTACAGCCACGGGAACGGGGCTGACGTATCAGTGGAAAAACGCGGCGAGTAACCTTACAGGGGCGCATTATAAAGGGGCCACGACAAACACATTATCGATAGATACGGTAAAGACAACCGATGCGGGAACGTATACCTGCGTAGTAACCAATGCGGCGGGGGCAATTGCATCGAGCACCGGGGCCAAGCTTGTGATACCTTCATATACGGTCAAGTTCAACAGCAATGGCGGCAGCGCTGTGGATAGCCAGGTAGTCTCATGCAATGCAACGGCGACGTCTCCGGCAACGCCAACCAAAACGGGATATACGTTCGCCGGATGGTATTCGGATGCTTTGCTGACTTCGGTGTTCGCCTTTACCACTCCGATTACCGCCGCAATAACGCTCAATGCGAAATGGACGGCAATCTCGTACACAATCACCTATAATTTAAGCGGCGGCACGAATAATGCAAGCAATCCGGCGACCTTTACCATCGCATCAGCGGCCATAACTCTCGCTGATCCTATCTATACCGGCTATACCTTCGGCGGTTGGTTTAATAATATAGGCTTGACCGGAACCGCCGTGACTTCAATACCAACGGGGACTTCGGTTAATCAAGTATTCTGGGCAAAGTGGACTGCCGCTTTGTTCACCATCACGTTTGATAAGAACGACGCCGCGGCGACCGGAACCATGGCGGCGCAAAGCATTGCGAGCGGCGCATCGGCACCTCTTACGTCAATCGGATTTTCAAAATCAGGTTGGAATTTTGCTGGGTGGGCAACAACTTCCACGGGCGTCGTGGCATATGCCAATGGAGCAAATTATACCATGGGCACCGCCAATGTTACCTTGTATGCCAAATGGACGGTTGCTTCTTTCTCCATTACTTTCGACAAAAACGACGCCGCAGCTACCGGAACAATGGCCGCGCAAAGCATTGCAAGCGGCGCATCGGCCCCTCTTACCACAAACGGATTTTCAAAATCGGGTTGGAATTTTGCCGGGTGGGCAACGACTTCCACGGGCGCGGTTGCTTATGCTGATGGGGCAAGCTATACCATGGGCGCCGCCAATGTTACCTTGTATGCCAAATGGACGGTTGCTTCTTTCTCCATTACTTTCGACAAAAACGACGCCGCAGCTACCGGAACAATGGCCGCGCAAAGCATTGCAAGCGGCGCATCGGTGCCTCTTACCACAAACGGATTTTCAAAATCAGGTTGGAATTTTGCCGGGTGGGCAACGACTTCCACGGGAGCCGTTGCTTATGCAAATGGGGCAAGTTATACAATGGGTACAGCTAATGTTACTTTATACGCCAAATGGACGATTGCTTCTTTTACCGTTACTTTCGATAAAAACGACGCCGCAGCTACCGGAACAATGGCCGCGCAAAGCATTACAAGCGGCGTATCGGCACCTCTTACCGCTAATGCATTTGCAAAGACGGGTTGGTCTTTCACCGGGTGGGCAACGACTTCCACGGGAGCCGTTGCTTATGCAAATGGGGCAAGTTATACCATGGGTACAGCTAACGTTACTTTATACGCCAAATGGACGATTGCTTCTTTTACCGTTACTTTCGATAAAAACGACGCCGCAGCTACCGGAACAATGGCCGCGCAAAGCATTACAAGCGGCGCATCGGCACCTCTTACCGCTAATGCATTTGCAAAGACGGGTTGGTCTTTCACCGGGTGGGCAACGACTTCCACGGGAGCCGTTGCGTACGCGGATCAGAGCAGCTATACGATGGGAACGTCATACGTAACGCTGTACGCGAAATGGACGGTAATTCCTCCTACCTATCACGTTTACTATGATGCAAATGGCGGAAGCAATGCCCCAAGTGATGGAAATGGTTACTTGCCGGGTGCTTCAGCTACTGTTTTAGGTCCCGGAAGTATGACGATGCTGGGCTACACATATATAGGATGGAATACCCTGCAGAATGGAACCGGAACTTCTTATTCGGGTGGTGGTTCTATTACCATGGGTAGTGCGGACAAAACTCTTTATGCGCAATGGGAAGTACATGACTATGATAACAATATTTACCATACGGTTACCATAGGGACGCAGGTCTGGACGCTGGAAAATCTGAAAACAACCCACTTCAGAAACGGCAACGCTATTTCCTCCACGGGTACGCCTACTTCGAATTATACAGATTGGCTTGTCGATGACGGCAGCCCGAGATATTGCTATTATGGGAATAACTCCGCTAATTGGAGTGCTAATTGGAGTATATATGGCTATTTGTATAATTGGGCTGCCGCAAGCGATTCGAGGAATATAGCCCCTGCTGGTTGGCGTGTTCCAACACAAAACGATTGGCAAGTATTACAAAGTTATTTAATTGCCAATGGGTATAATTATGATGGAACATATACAGGCAACAAGATAGCAAAATCCATGGCGTCGAATATGTATTGGCAGGTAAGCGGTACGGTAGGAACGCCCGGGTATAACGATCCCATGAATCCAGCAGATACTAATAATAGAAGCCATTTTATGGGGTATCCTGGTGGTTACCGTGACGGCGAATCCAGTCGTGATTTCCAAGATCAATATTACTCCGGTTACTTTTGGAGCTCAACGCAGGGCATTTATCCCTCAAATGGTTATGCCGTTAACTTCTCTACCGACATGGAAGCGTTAAGCTCAGGCGACGAAAATAAGATATCCGGTTTCTCGATAAGGTTGATAAGGACCTATTAATCGGTCAAAGCGACTTCCCCAAAGGGGCGATTCGCCAATCGCCCCTTCATTAAAAACCCTTACGCAGTTTAATAACTGGTAGGGGTTTATTTTTTTCCTGATTTTAATTTAAAAAAAAATAAAAATATCGAAAATGTGACGGTCGTCACACTTCAATTTTTTTTTAGTAAGTATTTTATTTGCGGGTTTTTCACTATTCACTTTTTCCAAATGGAGGGTTCCATGTTTAAAAAATTCAAGTTTTTGTTGGTGGGCCTGACGCCTGTTTTCTTGTTTTATTTGTCGTGTTCAAATCCGGGAAATATCGTCAGCACGGAGGACAGCACGCAAATTACCGATGTCGGCGCAGTACTGACAGGCACTGCTTTTGCGAGCAGTTCTCAAACCGCAAATCCGGTAAATTATGTTAATGATGGTAAAACTTCAACACGATGGTGCGCCGCTAAGAGTTCGCTTCCGCAATGGTGCGCAATCGATTTGGGCATTTCCAAAAGCATTACTGGAACTGAAATAATGTGGGAGCAAGATAAAAACTTCGCTTATGTCTATACAATTGAAACTACATCCGATACAAGTAGTGCTGGCAAGTGGACGACTCAAATCAGCAAGACCGCTAGTAAACAGACATGCACCGACAATTTCCCCGCTATAACCGCGCAATTTGTCAGGGTTACCGTAACGGCGGCGCCGAAAAAAGTTTGGGCGAGCATATTTGAGTTCAGGGTGAACGGCGCCTCCGTAACTAATTACACCGTTACCTTTAATAAAAACGACGCCGCCGCGACCGGCACTATGACCTCGCAGACGATTGCGAGCGGTTCAACGGCTGCTTTAGCCGCTAATACGTTTGTAAAGACTGGGTATTCATTCGCGGGATGGGCAACGTCCGCCGCCGGAGCGGTTGCGTATGCGAATGGCGCAAGCTATACCATGGGAGCGGCCAATGTTACGTTGTACGCGAAATGGACGGCCGCTTCCTACACCATCACCTATAATTTAAACGGCGGCACGAATAATGCGAGCAATCCCGCTACGTATACGAGCGCATCAGCGACCATTACCCTCGCGAATCCCACAAAATCCGCAAATACCTTTGGCGGTTGGTTTACAAATGTAGGCTTGACCGGCACCGCCGTGACTTCCATACCCGCAGGATCAACGGGCAATCAAACATTTTGGGCAAAATGGACGCCAATTCAGACCTATTTCGTTTCCTATAATGCAAATGGCGGCAGCAATGCCCCTGTTGATGGAAATGCCTATTCGCTGGGCGCAATGGCGACTGTTTTAAATCCCGGCAGTATGACGAGGCTCGGTTACACATTTACGGGATGGAATAGCAAGGCGGATGGAACCGGAACTTCCTACACTGCCGGCGGTTCCATGGTCATCAATGGCAACGTAATGCTTTACGCGCAATGGCAAGTGCGCGACATTGATGGAAATATATACACCACGGTTACCATAGGGAATCAGGTTTGGACGGTGGAAAACCTTAAAACAACCCATTACAATAATGGCAACAATATTTCCAGCACCGGTTTACCTACAACGGACTATACTTATTGGTGCACTGATGACGGCCTGGCGAAATACTGTAATTTCCTGAATAACCCCGCCAATTTCAGCACATACGGATATTTGTACAATTGGTATGCTGCTAGTAACCCGGCGTTGGCTCCCACAGGGTGGCGTATACCAACGCAAGCTGATTGGGAAACCTTAAGAAGTTATTTAATTGCCAATGGATATAATTGGGATGGAACAACAACGGGTAATAAGATAGCAAAATCCATGGCTGCGCAGACGAATTGGCAGATTACGTATGGAGCTACAGGGACAATCGGCGACGGGACTCCGAATAATAGAAGCGGTTTCACGGCTCTTCCAGGCGGATATCGTGACGGCGAATCAGGGCGTAATTTCCAGGATATACAATACACCGGCTACTGGTGGAGCTCAACGCAGGATTTTGATGTATTTCATGGATACGCTGTTACCCTCTTTGATGATATGGAATTGATGAGCGGTGGCGACGAGAACAAAAAGTCCGGTTTCTCGGTGAAGTTGATAAGGAGTTATTAATACGTTGACCGAATTTTAATCAAGATGATTTAAAGAAGGGGCGATTCGTGAATCGCCCCTTCTTTTAAAATATAAACGACTAAGCTGCTGACTGGCCCCCGATAAGCCCTGCCAAAGCCGCTACGCCATGCCGCCGTGTGTTATTTTATAAAACCTCATTAGTCAAATTCCACTGGAGATATCAATTGCAATTACCTTTCCTCATAGTCTCCGACTCCACAGGCAACGTATTCGAAATTCCCGAACTATTCATGGCCGCCTGGTCGGCTGAGAACGACTATACTCTCCCGGATACCCGGGAAATAATTCCCCTGCCGCAAACAAGTATATTTTTTACGCTACCCGGCCGTGAGGCCGTGGGCTATGATGCCAAGCTCAATACGTTTGTAACGATAAAGGAGTATCACGGCGAGCGAGTGTTTCCCGTTGCCGCGTTCATGCCGCCCGGATACCTGCGGACCCTTCATGCCGCCTACCGGGAAATGAAAGGCGCTCCGAGGCTTCCTCTCTACTGCTACGCGGCCGCGGGGTGGAAGAACGGACGTTTTTACGTTGCCGGGACCCGCATCGACCGGAAACAACGCCACGAAATAGCCGACGCCGATCTTCCCCGCGTGGACGCTTTGGCCGCGGCCATGCTCAAGCGCCATCCGCGCAACCGGCTGGTCGGCCATCTGATGCGTGATTGCGTTATGCGCTACCGTTGTCCCAACGCCTGCAATCTTGCTCTTGGCAGATGGGAATGCCCCGTCCCCGTCAGCCCCGCTTGCAATGCCTCGTGCATCGGCTGCATCTCCCATCAGGCCGAGGATAGCGGCTTTCCCGCCTCGCAGCACCGCCTCGATTTCGTTCCCACGGTCGAGGAGATCCTGGAGTACGCGGTCGATCATTTAAAAACCGCGCCGAACCCCATCGCCAGCTTCGGCCAGGGCTGCGAAGGAGAGCCGCTCTTGCAAGCCGATCTTATCGAGGAGGCTATTCGCGGCATCCGGGCGCGCACTGTCAGGGGCATCATCAATATGAATACCAACGCGAGTAATCCCGCGGCAATTGAAAAGCTTTGCCGGGCCGGCCTCAATAGTATTCGCGTCAGCCTCAATTCCGCTCAGGACGTTTTTTATAGCGCTTACTACCGGCCGCGCGGTTATTCGTTCGACAATGTCCGGGAGTCGATAAGAATCGCCAAACGCCTTGGCGCGTGGGTATCGCTTAACTATCTGGCGTTTCCCGGATTTACCGACCATCCCGCCGAAATCGCGGCGCTTAAAAAACTGCTGCGTGCCACGAAGTGCGACATGATTCAGACCCGCAATTTGAACATCGATCCGCAATGGTTCAACCGCGCGATGAATTTTGGAAAACTAAAAGGCGGGGCCATAGGTATGCTAGGATGGATTGACGATATGCTAAAAACATTTCCCGCGTTGCGATTAGGATATTTTAATCCGACGAATGGAACGATGAAGATGCGGGTGTTACGGGAGAAGGCCTCGGTATCCCGGCCATAGCCATGGCGGATGAATTTACGCGAGGGGAGATGCTAAAAAAAAACACCCGAAGTGACGAAAATTCCACTCCGGGTGAGGTTCCATATATTCGCGCGATATTCTGCGCGCAGTCAGTTGTTAGTATC
>Ga0224523_1000058_pt1 | contig 78516 bp, 53 predicted proteins | sample CFST50metaG_FD_182732 | JGI IMG/M metagenome (GOLD analysis project Ga0224523, IMG submission 182732) | Peat soil microbial communities from Stordalen Mire, Sweden - C.F.S.T50 | ecosystem: Environmental > Terrestrial > Soil > Wetlands > Peat | place: Sweden: Norrbotten County, Stordalen Mire... | reverse complement strand
CGAAAAATTAATTAAATTTAGGCTATCAAATTTTAATGCTATGGATTTTAATATTGAGAGCCGGAACAACAGCACTGTTATTCAGATACAGTCGGAAAAACTTGATACGCACATAGCTCCGGCACTTAAGTCGGAACTCGTGCTTGTTTCAGGAAAGGGTGAAAAGAATATTATCCTCGATCTTGAAAAATGTCAGTATTGCGACTCTTCTGGCCTGAGTGCTATCTTGGTAGCCAACAGGTTATGTAAAAATGCTGGTGGTACATTCGTTCTTTGCGGACTTAATGAAGCAGTAGAACGTCTTATCACAATTTCTCAGCTCGATACCGTGCTTACTATAACAGCGACGGTTGATGATGCTGAAAAAATGATATCATAAAGAAGATCGCTTTGCAGAGTGCGATGAAACTGACTATACTTGGTAGTAGCTCTGCTTTGCCGACATCAGGAAGATATCCCTCCGCTCATGTGCTCAATGCGCATGAGCGGTTATTCTTAATAGACTGTGGTGAAGGCACTCAGATGCAGATGAGAAAGACCAGACTAAGGTTTACTAAAATAAACCATATTTTCATAAGCCATCTTCATGGCGATCATGTTTTTGGTCTTTATGGTCTTTTGTCGACATTCAGCTTAATGGGAAGGACAAATCCCATTCATCTCTATGCTCCTGAAAACTATGATAAGATGCTGAGATCACATCTCAGTGATTTTGACATAAAACTCAGCTTTGATATTGATTTCGTACCTCTCTCAGGTAAGGATCCGGTTAAGATCCTCGATGATAAATATCTTACTGTGACCTCTTTTCCTCTTCAACACAGGATTCCATCTTATGGATTCCTTTTCAGGGAAAAAAGATCTGACAAGAATATCATAGGAGAATATATTGATAAATACAAAATTCCACAGGTCAGAATTCCTGCAATCAAAAAAGGGGAGGATTTTATTACTGCTGACGGCTCTTTAATAAAGAATGAAGATCTTACAATTCCTCCCCGTGAACCTCTGTCATATTCCTATTGCAGCGATACGAAGTACTTCAAGCGATTAGCTTCTTTTGTAAAGGGAGTTAGTTTATTGTATCACGAAGCAACTTTCGATGGAAGTAAAGAGGATCTAGCTCAAATAACCGGCCACTCAACGACTTATGATGCCGCCAGGACCGCGCATGATGCTGGAGCAGGTGCTCTTATTATTGGCCATTTTTCAGCGCGTTATAAAGATATTTCTCCGCTTGTTGATGAAGCAAGAACTATTTTCCCTAAAACATATCCTGCTATTGATGGCAGGACTTACGAGGTGGGGAATACTAATGATCCTTAATAAAAGATTTTATACCTTTGTGACCATTTTTATTCCTCATCAGGATTAAAATAAGAATGTTTAGTGATAGAAAAGCCCTTCGTGTACCTTTGTGATATCCTTGGTTTACCTTCGTGGTAAAACAAAAATCCTTTCACCACAAAGAATCACAAAGGAAAGCTCAAAGTAACACAAAGGGAAAAATATTCAATTTAATGCTTTTTCAGATGATACCTGAAAAAAGAGGGAAAACTATAAAAAAACAATAGTTGTGCAGGAAAAAATTCTAATACTCGATTTCGGATCTCAGTATACTCAATTGATAGCCAGGAGAATACGTGAAATTAACATCTATTGCGAGATATATCCTTATAACCATTTCCCCGCTCCCGATGAAAGTGTCAGAGGTGTTATATTATCTGGCAGCCCATCCTCGGTGCGTGACAAAAATGCGCCATACACTGACCTTTCAATGATAAAGGGCGTTGTTCCGTTGCTTGGTATCTGCTACGGGGCCCAGTACCTTGTTCAGGATTTTGGTGGTGAAGTAAAGCCGTCGGGAATCAGGGAGTATGGCAGGGCAAATCTTGTCTTTGTAGACACCAGCGATCCACTTTTTGAAAAGATAAATCCGGGAACACAGGTGTGGATGTCGCATGCCGACACTATAGCAACAATTCCTGCCGGATATAAAATAACAGGATCAACATCTGACGTTAAAGCTGGTGCTTATCACATAAATGGTGAAAAGACATGGGGCATACAGTTCCATCCTGAAGTTTATCATACTACTGAAGGAACACAGATACTTAAAAATTTTGTTATAGGGATCTGCGGTTGTTCTCAGAATTGGACACCTGATTCATTCGTTGGAACAACTGTCATCAGCCTGAAAGAACAGCTGGGGGATGATAAAGTAATACTCGGACTTTCAGGTGGAGTAGATTCTTCAGTCGCTGCATTTTTGCTCAATAAAGCCATTGGCAAAAACCTTACATGTATTTTTGTTGATAACGGATTGCTCAGAAAGAATGAATTTGACAAAGTGCTTGAATCTTACCTGGGACTTGGACTTAATGTTGTTGGTGTTGATGCAAGTGACAGGTTTCTTGATCAGCTGGAAGGAATTAGTGATCCTGAGACTAAAAGAAAGATAATCGGACGTGTTTTTATTGAGGTTTTTGACAGCGAAGCAAAAAAAGTCAAAGAAGTTAGATGGCTGGCGCAGGGAACAATCTACCCCGATGTGATAGAGTCTGTTTCAGTCAACGGCCCTTCTGCAACAATCAAGTCTCATCATAATGTCGGTGGATTACCTGCACAAATGAATCTGAAAGTTGTGGAACCCCTTCGTCTTTTGTTTAAAGATGAGGTCAGAAAAGTCGGCCAGTCTCTGGGACTTCCCGATTTTATTCTTAAAAGGCACCCGTTCCCCGGTCCCGGGTTAGCGATTCGGTTGCTCGGTAAAATGACAAGAGAAAAGCTTGCCATACTTAAAGATGCTGACGATATTTTTATTGAAGGTCTCAAAAAATTTGGGCTTTATGATTCAGTCTGGCAGGCTGCTGTTATTCTTTTACCTGTTCAGTCGGTCGGAGTGATGGGAGATGAAAGGACTTATGAAAACGCAGTGGTGCTTCGGGCAGTTAGTTCAACAGATGGTATGACAGCAGACTGGTCGCACCTGCCATATGATTTTCTTGGTTTTGTCTCAAATGAAATCATAAACAAGGTAAAAGGTATTAATAGGGTTGTATATGATATAAGCTCCAAACCACCATCAACTATAGAATGGGAATAAGTCAAAAGACAAAAGCTGAAAATCAAAAATTATAAATTAAGCATCAAATGGAGGTTTAAATTCCCCTCGCGGGAGAGCTTGCCCCGTTTCGGCGATAGGCAAGCAATGGGTTTAGCCTGGACATTTACAGAACTTTCCCACATTTAAATTGTTGAAATATAATAAAACATAGAAAATTAGAAAATGAAGAGAAAAATATTTTTAGGAGTAGTTTTAACAATTTCATTGTTCCTCGTTGCTGTTACTGCTTCATCGCAGGTATTAAATGAAGGTACTTTTAAATTCGGAAGAACTCTGAGCCTGATTGACAACTTTTATGTCGATTCAGTGAATCTTGATATGCTCACTGAAAAGGCAATAATTGAGGTGCTGAAAAACCTCGACCCGCATTCCACATATATCTCTGCCAAAGATGTTAAAGAAATGAATGAACCTCTTAATGGAAATTTTGAAGGAATCGGTGTTCAGTTTAATCTCCTGCGCGACTCAATTATAATTGTTGAACCTATCGGTGGCGGACCTTCCGAAAAAGTTGGAATCAGGGCCGGAGACAGAATTCTGACTATTGATCAGGAAAAAGTTACCGGAATAAATATTTCTACAAGCGGAGTGCGCAGCAGGCTAATGGGCGCGAAGGGGACTAAAGTTAATATTACTGTCTACAGAAAAGGATCGAAAGATATCCTCGATTTTACTATTATCCGCGATAAGATCCCGATATTAAGTGTCGATGCTTCATATATGCTTGACAAAGAAACCGGATATATTAAGCTGAATAAATTTGCAGCTACTACAGAGAAGGAGTTTTCTGACGCTGTAACAAATCTTAAAAAGAACAACATGAAAAACCTTGTTCTCGATTTAAGAGGGAATGGTGGTGGATACATGCTTGCAGCAACTCAATTGGCCGACAAGTTTTTCTCTGATGAGAAACTGCTTGTTTACCTTCTTGGCAGAAAATCGCCACGGCAGGACTTTAAATCTACTGGAAATGGGGTCCTTTCCTCGTCGAGGCTTGTTGTTCTTACAGATGAAGGGTCTGCATCGGCTAGCGAGATTTTTGCCGGAGCTATTCAGGATTGGGACCGTGGAGTTATTATGGGGAGACGGACATTCGGGAAAGGACTGGTACAGAATGGTTTTTATCTTACTGATGGTTCAATGATAAGGCTCACGATTGCTCGATATTACACACCATCAGGCAGATCGATTCAAAGACCTTATAACGAAGGATATGACAAATACATGGAAAACTTTTATAAAAGATATACTGATGGCGAACTCATGTCAGTTGACAGCATCCGTTTGCCTGATTCGTTGAAGTATAAGACTTTGATTAACAAAAGGATCGTATATGGAGGAGGTGGAATAATGCCCGATGTTTTTGTTTCGGCAGATACTTCATATATTTCGCCTTATTTTAACAAACTTTTTGCAAAGAATGTTCTTACCACATTTACTCTTGATTATTATGATAAGAACCGCTCCTTGCTGAATTCGAAATATAAATCGTTCAATGACTTTAAGTCAGAATTTGAATTCACCCCTGATGATATCAAATCTTTCATTGCCAAAGGTGAAACTGACGGAGTAAAGTTTAACGAGGATCAGTTTAATAAGTCTAAAGCTGAGATCTTATTAATACTGAAGGGGTATGTTGCAAGTAATATGTGGCAGACAAACGAGTTCTTCCAGATATTGAATGAAAACGATAAAGTGATCGACAAGGCTCTTAATGTTATATCAGATAAAAAGAATTATAATTCACTAATAGGTATCCAGTAATCAGGAGTCAATAACTTCATAATGAGATTTGTGGCAAAGACTCTGTACGGACTTGAAAAAGTTCTTTCGGAAGAACTTATCAGTCTGGGAGCAGGAGAAGTGCAAATTGCAAACCGTGCAGTATTGTTTGAAGGAGACATGAGTCTTCTGTACCGGGTAAATTATGCTGCAAGAACTGCACTGTCTGTACTACTGGTAATTGCTGACTTCAGGATAAGATCAAAAGATGATCTGTATAAAGGAGGATCAAAGATAAATTGGGATAGATATATGGATCCCGATGATACTTTTTCTATTGTACCAGTAATAAATTCACCTCATTTTGGTCATACAGGATATCCGGGCCTCATTCTTAAAGATTCTGTCGCCGATTATTTCAGAAATAAGACCGGCAGACGCCCTTCAGTAGACAATAGCAATCCAAGGGTACTCATCAACCTGCATATTAGCAATGATACGGTGACCATTTCGCTTGACTCTTCTGTGGTGCCATTGTTTAAAAGAGGTTACAGGCAGGATCAGTCAGTAGCTCCTCTTAACGAAGTTCTTGCAGCTGGTATAATTCTCTTATCCGGGTGGAAAGTATCTGCAACTCTTATTGATCCGATGTGCGGATCGGGTACCATACCAATTGAGGCAGGGCTTATTGCCTGCAGGATTCCTCCGGGAAAATTTCGTCAGTTTTATGGGTTTGAACGCTGGAAAAATTTTGATGAAGATCTCTACGAAAAGATCAAGTATGATTGTAACAGTCTTATTATCCGTTCGGCTGTAAAAATTTTTGGAAGCGATATATCAGAACAGACTATACAAGTTGCTAAAGCCAATGTTGCAAGAGCAGGTCTTAATGATGTAATATTCATTGAAACATCTGATTTTAAAGATCTTAGATCAACTGATGATATTGGTTATGTGTTTCTTAATCCTCCTTACGGACAGAGAATTCAGCCTGAGGAAATCGACAATCTTTACAGTATGATCGGAACAACACTTAAACACAATTTTCCAGGTAACACTGCCTGGCTGATTACTTCAAACAAAGAATCACTCAAACATATTGGATTGAAACCTAAAGAAAAACATATTCTGTTTAACGGAGCTTTAGAATGTGTCCTTCTTAAATATGAGATGTACCAGGGAACAAAAAAACAGGGAAGGTTGTGATATCACTTCATATATGGTATTGATCACAACAAATTGTTACATTTATCAAAAATACCGCTATTATTTAAAAATCAGTAAAGAGGGCAAGTTATAATTTGGTAACTTTATATTTTTATTATATTTGTTATTCGAAAACTTGAGCATATCTTAAATGAAGCTTAAATGAGCTTTAATATAGAGAATTATTTTTCAGACCTATCGACCGGGAATACAATCCTTTATTATAAGGGTAATGTTGATTCGGATGTCATAAATCATGTTCTTGACACTGTTGAGGATAAGATGGTTGCTGTAAAAGAACAATCTAAGCTCAGAAAGAAGGTTTACAATGTTCTGGTTGAAAGCCTGCAGAATCTATATCATCATGTTGACAGAGTTCCTGAAGACTTTGAGGATCAGACATCTGAAAAATTTGGTCTTCTCGTGGTGAAGAAGGTTAGTGACGGGTACAGGATTATAACAGGCAACTTTGTACATATTGAAAACGTTGAGAAGCTTGAAGAGAAAATTAAAAGAATTAACAGGTCCAGCCATGAGGAGATAAAGGAACTTTATAAGTTTATTCTGAACCACCAGAGAATATCGGCCAAAGGTGGAGGAGGTCTCGGGCTTGTTGATATAGCAAGGAAAACAGGTAATAAACTGGAGTATGCATTTAAAGTGTACGACAGTAATTATTCATTTTTCTATCTTGATATTTTAGTGAACGAATAAAAGTAAAACAACTTTTAAATCTGATAAAAATGGAACCGATCATAATTGAAGGAACTCCTAAAACTCCTACAGTAAAATTTGATTCTACAGAAGGTGTCTTCGAAATAAAAGGACGTTCGATACCAGAAAACTCAGTTGAATTCTATAAGCCTCTGGTTGACTGGCTCGACACATATAAGGAGTCTCCGCTTAATAAAACAGTGGTAAATATACGTCTTGAATATTTCAATACAAGTTCATCCAAATGTATTCTTGATGTATTCAAAAAACTGGAAGCAATACATAAGGCAAAAAATGAAGTAGAAGTTAACTGGTATTATGAGGAAGACGATGAAGATATGCTTGAGGCCGGAGAGGATTATGAATCTATAATCCGTGTACCCTTTAAGATGATTGAGATTGTTGAATAGTTTATTTAATCATATTACCCCACAAATCGGTTAGTTCCAATAAATTAAAGAGGCTGTCTCGTGTGAGGCAGCCTCTTTAATTTATGACACTAGTTCCTTTTCGGAACCTTTTCTCCTTTTTCCGAAAAAATATTCCCCTGAATCGAGAAGTTTCTTTAGTAACCTGAAATAGAGAATCAGGTAAAGAAGGAATGTCATTACCCACAGAATAATTACATTTACCACATATGTGTCAACTTTCGATCCGAAAACCTGCTTTTCAGGTGCATAAAAATGAGCTCTGATCATCTTATATTTGGAATCCATGAAAATGGGATCGAGTTTCTGAATCAATTCTCCCTTGTAATTAATAATACTTGTAGTTTCATTCTTATCCCTCACAAATTCCTCAAGCGATTTATTATAGTAACTATCCCTTAGCTTCAGGAAATTTTGCAGGTTTTCTCCCGTAAGCCTCGATTTTAATGCCTCTTTCCTGTTACTTGCGTCATTATATAGATTGACATAAAGTTTCCTGATTGATTCCACGTAACTTAATGCTGCATTAGCTGTTTCAGGAGTTATTTTGTCAGGTGTTAGCTGATCGATATAGTCAAATCTGACATCCGGAGTTAAAATGAATTGTTTCTTTATCTCATTTGTAACAAGTACGAGATTGTCTTTGAATTCCTTATCTTTTACACCTTTGTCCAGATCGTTCAGAATATTGTCCAGAGCACCCTTTATTTCAACATTCCAGTAATCTTTCTTAAACTGGGCTATACTCATATCTTTTTCATAAAGATAAAAGGGGCGTTCATATTTATTGTCAATGAATTGTTTAACTGCCAGGGCTTCATAACCCCACCGTGCAGTTATAAACTCACCGTAAATCGGGATTGAAACAGGGGATGAAATGTTTGGATTCAGCTTTTCGAATTTGACCATTACTCCGCTTAGAATAATCTGGGGAATAACAAGAAACGGGATTAAAATATAAATAGTCACAACTGCTTTAAAGCTGTCGGATATTACCAGTCCAAGCATATTTGCCCCTGCCCAGCACGAAAACAGCACCAGCCAGTATTCAAACATCATCCCTTTAATCTCAGTGATTCCGTTGCCTATAACTACAAAGGTGAAAGCCTGGATAGCAGATATAACAAACTGTACAAAAACTTTTGACATCAGGTAACTGTTCCAGCTAAGATTCAGGAAAGCCTCCCTTTTAAGTATTTTTCTATCCTTTATAATTTCTTCAGCACTGACCGTAAGTCCCATGAATATTGCCACTATCACCGACATGAAAATATAAATCGGCAGATTGCTGTTGTTATAAAGTGTATAGTGTGGATTTTTGATGCTTTCATCAAAGTATCTGATGAGAAACGCGAGGAAAAATGCCAGAACAGGCGCTTCAAGAAGTGTTATAAGCAGGTATTGGGTGTCAGCAATTTTAGAAAGGACATCCCGCTTCGCAAAGACTATAAACTGTTTAAACTTATTCGGAGTCTTGAAATTTATTTCTGGTATTGAACCCCCTGGCTCCAGCTTATCGTCTTTCTTTTCTTCTTTATAAAGGTTACTCCAGTCTGCCGGCGATATCCTGCGAGTTTCAGTAGGCTGCCCGCTCTCAGTAAATACTTTAGTTTCAACAATATTGAAAATCTGTTCAGGATTTACATTTCCGCAAACATAACATTCACTTTCATTGTAGTTTGCCTGTTCAATTTTTCTTTTAAAATATATAATTGAATCAACAGGGTTGCCATTATAGATAAGGTATCCGCCGGTATCCAGGATTATTAGCTTGTCAAACATCTTAAAAATCTCTGACGATGGCTGATGTATTACTATAAACAGAAGCTTGCCTTTACGTGCGAGCTCTTTCAAAAGGTCCAGAATATTTTCAGAGTCACGCGATGAAAGACCAGATGTTGGTTCATCGAGAAACATTATTGCCGGTTCACGTATAAGCTCAAGTGATATGTTCAGCCTCTTTCTCTGTCCTCCACTTATTTTTTTGTTCAGTGGACTTCCGACCTGTATATTCCTTATTTCATTGAGTCCAAGGTTTTTCAGAACACCATCAACTCTGCTGATTATCTCATCTTCAGCAAGATTATCAAAGCACAGTTTGGCGTTGTAATAAAGATTCTCAAATACCGTAAGCTCTTCAATCAGGAGATCGTCCTGCGAAACATATCCGATAAGTCCCTTTATTTTATCCTTTTCTCTATGTATGCTGACTCCATTAATAAGAACTTCGCCATCATAGGGATCGCAAGAACCATTTAGAACTCCGAGCAGCGTTGATTTCCCGGCTCCGCTCGCACCCATTATTCCAACCATTCTTCCGGATTCTTCCCTGAAACTCATGTGATGAATCCCCACTGCGCCGCTTTTGAACCGGTATTCAAGGCTGTTTACTTCATATACAACTCTCGATGCCTTAAACTCCTCTTTCAGGAACTGCATGGTAACGTCCCAGTAATATATAGGTGTTATTTTATACCCCTTAATAGACGAGCCCTGACTGAACGGATATACTTTATCTTCCTGCAGAAGCTGCCCGTTCATTGAAAGTTCACCCGAACTTTCATATCTGACAAAATACTTATTAACTGAGGGCACATACAGTATCCATATATGTCCTTTCAGCAGATCTTTATAAGCATGTTTTGCTTTTTTGTGATCAAAATTTTTAATTCCGTTAATTATTAACAGATCAGGGGTTGACGGGATTTCATTGAATGAATTCAGTACGAATTTTTCAATGTAGTTATATTCCTCAAGAGTAATATTTAAACCTTCAGCAAGCGTGCTGATAAAACCCAGTTCAAGAGGGCTGACTTCCTGTCCGCCCGATTTGCAGAATTCAAGTACCTGTATTACAACTACTATTCTCTGTTCCTGATCGAGTTGACCCTGTTCGTTGATCTCATTGCATAGCTTCCTGATCCTTATAGCAATAGCGCCTTCTCTTCTTTCTGTACTGCTCTTTTCAAGTTTCTTTCTTGCTTCTTCAAATTTTTCATCATATGTTGAGAGATATTTTTTTACCAGTTCCTGGTTCAGTAGCCGCTTGAGAAAAACCTCAACGACGCCTCTTCGTTCTTTATCGTTGCTCTGAGGCTTGGCAATTATTGCGAATAGCTGCATCAGGGTTTCCAGTATCTTCTCACTCATAACAAATCACTATTTAATTCGCGCTTTGAAGTTATGAAATTAGTTGTTTGGGACAAAGAAACCTAATTATTGTTTTTAAGATTAATTTAACATAAAAGACATAATATTAAAGTAGAAACAGGTCTCAGACCTGTCTCCACAACTTTGCCTGTTTCTCTGCGCACCTTCATGTATATTCTTATTTTTTTTGTTACTCTGAGAATCACAGAGTCCCGATACTATCTGGAGCACAGATGACAACGGAGAAAAGATTATAATCCCTGTTCCTTCTTTTTCTTCTTTTCCACCGAATAACCAAATTTGCCAATAAGACTGCCGGTTTCATAATATTTCCCATGTGAATAGCATATAAGGCCTGCATCGTTCAATTTGAAAAGTCCAGATTCTTTATTAATATATTCTTCATCACCATTTACTGCAACCACCTCTGATATAAACATGTGGTGAGATCCAAGTTCTTTTATTTCCCTTACAATACATTCAATATTTACAGGCGATTCTTTAATCATAGGGGCTTTAATTTTAGAGGCAGGAACAGGAGTAAGTCCCATTTCAGTAAATTTATTATGGTCTTTCCCTGACTTCACACCGCACCAGTCGGTAGCAAAAGCAAGTGATTTGGTCGTTACGTTTATCACAAATTCACCATTCTTCTTTATAATATTATAGGAAAACCGGCCGGGCCTCACTGATATGTAGCACATTGCAGGATCAGTGCAGATAGTACCTGTCCATGAAATTGTGATTATATTATACTCTTCGGGATAAGATCCGCAGCTGACCATTACAGCCGGCAATGGATATAACATTGTCCCGGGTTTCCATAAAACTTTGCTCATAAAAAATAATTTTGGCCAAAGATAACTCTAAATGATATTAATTTATATAATACGCAGCTTTATATATTAGAGTGATGGTATAAGGCAATATATTGGTCGTATAGGCTCTGAAAGAGCCACATGTGAATAACCCCCGGTGAAACTGTATAGACTACACACATAGTATACAACTGTCTACACACATGGTATACAGTTAAGAATGGTAATTTTATTAAAAAAGCCATGCCATTCATAACAAAAAGTACCATGAGTCAGAGAATTGAATTTTGTGTATTAGCAGCTAAGCCAGAATCGAACATGAGTGATTTATGCAGGCGGTTTAGTATCGCACGACGAACTGGATATAAATGGATGGGGCGATATTTGGAAGCAAATGTGGCAGGATTAACAGACAGGAGCAGACAACCACTTCATTCTCCTAATAAGACACTTGCTGAGATAGAGGATTATGTAATACAAAAGAGGACTTCCGATCCAGTATGGGGATCCTTGAAATTGCATAAGCTTATCTGTAATGATAAAGAAAAAGGATTATATACTTATGAAACTGTGCCATGCCGATCAGCAATAAACAAAATTTTGAAGCGAAATGGATTAATAGATCCAAAGCTTTCAAAAGTATCTAAAGCTTTTGAAAGGTTTGAATACGATTATCCAAACGAATTATGGCAGATGGATTACAAAGGATATTTTAAGTTATTAAACAGAAAATTATGTCATCCATTAACAATTACTGATGATCACAGCAGGTTTAATATCTGCCTGAAGGCTTGCCGGGATCAGCAAAAGGAAACAGTTCAAAAGGAACTAATAAATGTTTTCAGGAAATATGGCATGCCCTATATGATTTTAGCAGACAATGGTAGTCCCTGGGGAGCTTGTGGTGAAACAAACACTGATGGGACAAAATGCTTTACCACCCTTGAAAAATGGTTTATACAATTGAATATAAAACTTATACATGGAAGACCCTTTCATCCACAAACACAGGGGAAAGAGGAACGCTTCCATAAAACATTAAAGAAAGAGTTACTCGATCGTGAACAGTTTAGGGATCATGACCATTGCCAAAAAAGGTTTAATTATTGGAGAGATAAATATAACTGTATCCGACCTCATGAATCATTAGATCTCTGTACACCAGCTGATATATATGCACCAAGCATTAAATCTTACCCTGAAAAATTAGAAATTTATGAGTATAACTTATCTGATATAAAAAAAAGGGTTCAATCTAATGGAATTATAAACTTTAAAAGAAAACATATTAATGTTGGCAAAGCTTTTATAGGTGACTATGTTGCAATAAGAGAATCACAAAAAAACAATACTTATGAAATATATTTTTGCAATCAATTATTAAGAACTATATCTTTATAAAAAGTGTATACTATGTCCGTGGACACCTGTATACCATGTCTGTAACCTATACAGAGGATTTAGGGGTAAAAAATTACATAGGGCAGTTGAAGCCCAATTTGGGATGAGGTAAAAAATCGAAGATTAAGAAGTAACTCAAACAAAATATAGATTTCTCTTATGAATCAGGTATTAATTTTGAAATCACACTCTAATATTAAATTTTCAAACATGAAAAGCAATCTTATAAAAAAAGGCTTTTTTTCAAGTGTGTTGGCAGCAGTTTTAATATTTGCTGTTTCAGCACAACAACAGAAGCCAGTCGTAGCTGATGGTCCTTTCAAACCAAACAATGAGTCGCTCAAACAGTATCAATACCCCGAATGGTTCCGTGATGCCAAGTTTGGCATTTGGGCTCACTGGGGGCCACAGGCAGTTCCACGGCAGGGAGACTGGTATGCAAGGAGAATGTATGAGGAAAAAGATCCTGCATACAAGTACCATATCGAGCATTATGGACATCCTTCAGAGTTTGGTTACAAGGATATAATACCTCTTTGGAAAGCAGAAAAATGGGATCCTGATAAGCTCATGGAATTATATAAAAAGGCCGGCGCCAGATACTTTGTGAGTATGGGTACTCATCACGACAATTTTTTCCTATGGAATTCAAAGCTTAATAAATGGAACGCTGCCAATATGGGTCCTAAAAAGGATGTTGTCGGCATCTGGCAACAGGCTGCAAAAAAACAAGGGTTGAAATTCGGAGTATCAGAACATCTGGGTGCCAGTTTTACTTGGTTCCAGGCTGCACATGGTTCAGATAAAGAAGGCTCAAAAGCCGGAGTGCCATATGATGGTGCAAACCTTAATTACCAGGACTTATATCATGCAAAAGCTGAAGCCGATGATAAAGACTGGCTGACTAAAAATCCTGCTTTTCAGCTAGAATGGTACAGAAGCATTAAGGAGCTTGTTGATAATTACCGGCCTGATCTTCTTTATTCAGACAGCAAAATGCCATTCGAGAATGTGGGTCGGACTCTTATTTCTTATTATTATAATCAGGATATAACAAAGAATAATGGAAAGCTCGGGGTTGTCTATACTTGTAAACAACCCTCAGAAGGCATGTGGGTCGAGGATCTTGAGCGTGGTGTTAAAGATACAGTAAGCCTGTACCCGTGGCAGACTGATACATCAATCGGTGACTGGTATTACCGGACAGACCAGAAGTATAAAACATCCACAGAAGTTATTCAGATGCTTGTTGATATTGTAAGCAAGAACGGAAATCTGTTGCTTAATGTGGTTCAAACTCCCGAAGGAGATCTTGAACCTGATATGCTGAAGATACTTGATGAGATTGGGATATGGACAGCGGCGAACGGAGAAGGTATTTATGGGTCGCGACCATGGAAAATATATGGAGAGAAACCAGCAGATAAGCCTGTAAAGAAGCTTGGCAGATTCGATGAGAATTACGGGTATAGCTCAAAAGATATCCGCTTTACAACAAAAGGAAGTACTCTTTATGCATTCTGCCTGGGTAAACCTGAAGAGAATATAATGATCAAATCTCTGGCTAAAACCTCAAAACCGGCAACAAATGCAATTGCATCAGTCTCAATGGTTGGCAGTAATGAAAAAATCAACTGGAAGCAGACTTCAGAAGGGCTTATTATAACTAAACCGGCAAAGATGCCTTCATGGCAGGTAATAGGGTTCAAGATTGAATTCAGGAAATAAAATTTATTGATTCATTAGCTTTTTGCTCTGTGCCCTGAGCCATTATCCTCCTCCCTTGAGCCGTTTGATCTCATTGAAGTGGTCCATGGTGAGTTTTTCTCTGGCTTCACGGGTGGTTTTGCGGTAGGCTTCAAATTCATTTTTGAGCTCCTGAAATTCTTTTTTTGTATTAGATGTAGTTGACAAATTTCTCTGAAAAACAAGAAATCCTAATAAAAGCAACGCAACCAAACCGCCTAATATGGTCCACATGATTCCGTTATAGGTATCCTTATTCACAATCAATCCAATTACTTTGAGACTGTTTTTTGTCCGGGTCATTTCCTCAAGACTGGTTTTTGTCAATTGAAGATTAGCCCTTAGTGAATCCAATGAAAGGTTCAATTCTGATGCTGTTTTCTTCAGTCCGGCTATCTTTTTGTCAGCGGCAGAAAGTGAATCATTAACATTTGATTTTAGCTTTTGAAACATATCCTCCCTGATTGCCCTGTAATTTTCATAAATTATTGTCCTTCCTTCCAGGTACTTGAGTTGTTCTTTCAGAGGATTTTTTATGAGTTCATCTGGCATAACAGCCTGGCCCGTTACTTTCATAGCTGTAACTATCACTACAGTTATGATCAAGAAACATCTGACTTGTAACTGTTTCATATTTTCCATGGATTAAACTGATCAGAATTGACTCTAATATATTAACGTTCTGTTTCACTTAAAATTATATGCTAAAAAAAAGTAAATTTATATTCTTAAATAATAGTATCATAATGTATGCTGGAAATACTGATGAAAAAGTATTATAGGTATTAGTTCAGGCATAACCTAAAATAGACAAAAAAAGAACAGTTAATCAATATAATTATTTAAATATAAGGAGATTATTATATGAAAAAGCAATTTATGACATTTTTTTCAGTTTTATTCCTGCTGGTAACACTTAGCACATATTCACAGGAAACATCAAAAAAACCTGTAAATCAGCCTGCTCCCGGACCTGCATTCAGAATGCCTTTTGCTTTAAAATCAGCTGAAATACTTCCCGATAACAGTGTTACTTTCAGATTGCTATCCAAGGATGCCTCTTCAGTTGAAGTGAGTGGCGACTGGATGCCCGGGTTTGGTACCAGTGTTCCTATGGTAAAAAATGATACAAATTTGTGGACGCTTACCGTAGGTCCGCTTAAACCGGAATTGTACAGCTATACTTTTTTGATCGATGGCATCAGGGTAATTGATCCTAATAACCCGCTGGTAAAACGTGATGGTACACGCAATGAAAGTATGTTGCTGATTCCCGGAGAGGAATCTGACCTCTATATGGTTAAAAATATTCCTCATGGAACCCTAAGTAAAGTATGGTATGAATCACCGACATTGAAGCTAAACAGGAGAATGTATGTTTATACACCGGCAGGTTATGAAGACAGTCAGACCAGATACCCGGTTTTTTATCTGCTTCACGGTGGAGGAGGTGACGAGGATGCGTGGACAACTCTTGGCCGGACTTGTCAGATTATGGACAATCTGATTTCTCAGGGAAAAGCTAAACCCATGATCGTTGTGATGCCCAATGGAAATCCGGGTCAGGCAGCAGCCTTTACCGATGCTTTTGTAAATCCATCAGTATCTGCGCCTTACGACATGGGGTTGGGCCTTTTTGAAGAAAGCATGGTTAAAGATATTATTCCTTATGTTGAAAGTCATTACCGTGTGGTTGCTGACCGCGACCACCGTGCCCTGGCAGGGTTGTCAATGGGTGGGATGCAGACGCTTACCCTTACCGGTAATTATCCCTATATGTTTGGATATATTGGTGTTATGAGCATGGGTCTGGTCGATGTCACAACTATGGGTTTGAAGCCGGATCCTGATCCTGATCAGGATATCAAGTTAGAAACTCTTAAGAACAGCGGTTACATACTATATTGGATCGGAGTAGGGAAGGATGATTTTCTTTATAAATCAGTACAGAGCCTCAGAACCGCACTGGATAAACATGGTCTGAAATATACCTATCGTGAAAGTACGGGTGGGCACAGCTGGGCAAACTGGCGCATTTATCTTTCAGAATTTGCTCCGCAACTATTCAGATAAAAAATTGCTGTTAACTTACGATGGTAGCTGTTTTCGACATTTTAGTTTTTGTTCATGGCTTCGGCATGATTATTGCACAAATTTTAGTAGAATACTAACCTGTCATGAATGAAGAAATACAATGCTATTATTAGTTTTGTTCTGATAATATTTTGTTATTCAGTTGGTTATTCTCAAAAAATCACTACGGGTATTTACAGCGGAGTGAATTTTTCAGATATCCAGGGCCAGGATTTTGGTGGTAAATGGGAATCCAAACCCGGACCGGTTCAGGGAATTTATCTTAACTGGTCACTCGGCAGATCCTTCGGACTTCAGACCGGACTTGGCTTCTCTACAGTTTATTATGAACACAGAACCACGTATAACCCTGTTTTTTACATTACCCCTTCCTATTATAACGATATGATGCCGGTTTATTATCAGACAATCGATAAAATGGATTTCAGCTTCATGCGTCTGCCATTGCTTCTGACTGTTTCAATACCTTCTTCAATACAATTCAATATGAAGGCTGGCGTTGTTTTTTCATTTTTAACGGATCATAGTCTGGGCAGTTATTATAATTATTCTTATTCTGTTGCTGACAACATAAAGAAGAACGATTTCGGGTATTTGTTTTCTTCCGGAATTTCCTATCCGTTGGGCGATAGATTCAGGGCCACTCTTAATGTTAGTTACCTTACCGGACGGAAGAAATTCATGGATTATTCTAATATGAAACATGGGTCTTCGGAATATACATTAGGCATTGAATATGAGTTTCTTAAAAAAAATAAAACACTTAAAAATCAAAATCAGGAAAGTGATTCTGCATCTAAAAGAGTGACAATTACATATTATGGTGGTTTAAATGTTTCATGGAATCCACAGAGAGTCGATGGGAAGAAATATTTACCTCTTGCCGGACCTGCATTAGGATTTTCAGTCAATATTCCGCTTAGCCATGGAAGTTCATTTATCTCAAGGGTTTCTTTCGTGAGAAGAGGATATTCAATGAAAGATTCGAGCTCATTTTTCTATAGATATCTGAAAGATGATAAACCCGTCTATGCGGTTAATACAAAAGTCCAGGCAGATTATGCAATTATCCCCATTTTGATTAATATTCCGTTAGGTAAATCTCAAAAACTGTATTTCAATACAGGACCCTGGCTCGGTTTAAGACTGAATGCAAGGAACACCGGAGTTGCTTATAATGTAAACCATTCAGAGTCAAGTTATACTATGCAGGAAACTATAATTTACGATGATATTGAAAAATTTATAAAAGCCAATGATGTCGGATGGGCATTCGGTTGCGGAGTTTCGGTGCCTGTAGTCAAAAACTACAAAGTAGATATATCTCTGCAGTACAGCATTTCATTCAAAGACGACTTTAACAGTTCTGCGGAAGGATATATGCAAAACAACTCAGATCCCGGTTCTGTAATACGTTTCAGAACTATCTCATTGCTGCTTGGAATCAAAATACCTTAAACGGTTATTATTAGCCAGAGACTATGAAAAAACCTGTTTTGTTGATTGCTGTTTTTTGTATCATCATTTCCTGTGCAAAGTACCCTGATCCTGAAGTTAAACTGGTGAAGAATTATTCATTCAGCTTTTATAATCAAACAGGACAGAAATTTTTATCAGGTGATATGGTAAATGACAGTGTCACCTTCTATGCCATAGATAGTAATAATCCTCAGAAAGATTCTGTAAGAGTACTTTTTGAGGTGGTAAAAGGAGGAGGAAGTGTTACTGTTCCGTCAGGGTATACGAATAAGAGCGGATTGCTTTCTACACACTGGAAGCTTGGTACACAATCTTTTGAGCAGAAACTCAGGGCAATAACATACGATACCTCCGGTAATTATCTTACATCGACAAATCTCACGGAATATGGTTTCGGAGAGAACGTTTGGGATACGTGTACATTCTCTCCCGATGGGAGCATGACGGGAATGGTTGCTGATACCAATAGCAGGTTCACACTTATGATTGATAATAATCAGATTTACAGGGAAGGGGCAAGATATTACTTATGGGAACCTGTCAGTGATCCGTTATTAGTATCTCCGAGGACCCTGATGATGGATAGCAAGGGCATAATATATGTCAGTACATGGACCGGAGAACTGGTGAAGAGCATGGATCGTGGGAATTCATGGGAAACCTGTACAAAACCTTTTCCTGATCGTCCCTATTATTTCTATCCGTATATTTCAAACGATAATTATGTCTGGGCTTTCGCATGGGATCATCCTATTAAGTATTCAAAAGACGGAGGTATGACATGGACGGATTTACCTGATGGAAACCCTGTGGCAGCCGGTGGTTTTGGAGATGTTTACCGTTTAAAGGACGGATCACTTTTATATCATGGATCAGGTTGCTGCAGTCTGAACAGATCTTTTGATAATGGCCTTACATGGACAAAAATAGAGACCCCTGGTTATTCTATCAAAATATTTATAAACGAAAAAGAGGAATTTTTCCTTGTCAGTCAGGGACCTGGAACTATAGTGATCTACAAATCCACCGATTACGGTCAGACGTTTTCGCCACTTTATAGTGTTGCTCCAAAATTCGTTACTGATATGCAAAACACATTCAACAAACAGGGCAGTTTTTATTATATCATTCTTCCGGGATATGGAATTTTAAAATCTCCAGACCTTAATACTTATGAAGTATACTGGGTCAATAATAATCTGAATAACCTGTTTATTGATCATAACGGGGTTCTGATAGCAAAAGACTGGAACATGAATACAGTTTATTACAGGAATAATTCGGGAAAATAGTTTTTCCTGTCTGGTAAAAATCAGATCATATCATAAATACCGCTTTCTATCTATAGAATTCCTCTATTCTTCTATTTAGTTTTTACTGTTGAAGGAAGGTATTTACATTTATTTTCAAATTAAATTAACCTATTTGGCAAAAATCAGGTTTAAGTAACTTTACAAAAAATTTAACAACTCTTAACATTGGTTTCAATTAACTTTACAGAGTTTTAATCTGTTAATAAATTTTATTAGTCACGTTTATTAATTATAATATAAAAATTACTTGTATGAAAAGAATCCTGATCTCCTTAGTAATGAGTATTGCGATTTTCATTTCAGGAATCTCGCAAAATGCAGTTGCCCCAAAACTGGGTAAGGACCCTGTAAAAAAGGTTATTGCAGCAATGACGCTGGAAGAAAAAGCATCGCTGGTTGTCGGAACCGGAATGAGAATGCCCGGAGGACCACCTCCTTCTTCCAATGCAAAGGCTCCTGCAAATCCACCCTCAAATCCTCCAACCGGTCCAGTTATAGGACAGACAAAAACCCTGGTTGATGGTGCGGCAGGAACATCCTATGCTCTTCCGCGTCTTGGAATAACTCCAATGGTGCTTACTGACGGTCCTGCCGGAGTAAGAATAAGTCCAACCAGGGAGAATGATAAGAATACTTACTATTGTACTGCTTTTCCTGTCGGAACATTACTGGCTTCTACCTGGGATGTCGATCTTGTTAAGAATGTAGGTAAAGCTATGGGAAATGAAGTGCTTGAATATGGTGCAGACATCTTACTTGGCCCTGGTATGAACATTCATCGTAACCCGCTATGCGGAAGGAATTTCGAGTATTATTCCGAGGATCCTTACATAGCAGGCAAAATGGGCGCTGCAATGGTAAATGGAGTTGAATCTGAAGGAGTTGGCACTTCAATTAAGCATTTCGCTGCTAATAACGCCGAAACGAACAGGAATTCCCTGAATACAATTATAAGCGAGCGGGCATTGCGGGAAATTTATCTTGAAGGGTTCAGAATTACTGTTCAGGAAGCACAGCCATGGACTGTTATGTCTTCCTATAATCTTATAAATGGAATTTATACATCCGAAAATCCCGAACTTCTTACGAACATTCTGAGAAAAGACTGGGGATTTAAAGGTTTTGTTGTGACAGACTGGTTTGGAGGAAAGGATCCGGTGGCTCAGATGATTGCCGGTAACGATATGCTCATGCCGGGAACGCCCGACCAGATAAAAGCTATTGTAAAAGCTGTTCAGGATGGGAAACTTGATGTGAAAATCCTTGACAGAAATGTAGAGAAGATACTGAATATCATGGTGGAAAGCCCGCGGTTCAAAGGATATAAATATTCCAATAAACCTGATCTGAAAGCGCATGCTGAGGTAACACGTCAGGCTTCCTCCGAAGGTATGGTATTACTGAAAAATGACAATCACTCTTTGCCTTTTGAAAGCGGGATCAAAAATGTCTCCGCTTTTGGCAATACTTCTTATCAGATTATTACCGGCGGTACAGGGAGCGGTAAAGTAAACGAAGCTTATAGCGTGTCGCTTATTGACGGGTTACAGAATGCAGGTTATAAAGTAAATGATGATCTCCGTTCACTTTACGAAAACTACCTTAAGCTTACAAAAGCCGGTCGTCCACCGGTAAGAGGACTTATGGCAATAATGGGATCAGCTGCCATCGAGGAACTCACCCTTAACCAGGATATTATCAAAGGAATGGCAAATGTGAGTGATGCTGCGATAATAACAATTGGCAGAAATTCTGGAGAGGGAAGAGACCGCACAAACGTTAAAGGCGATTTCCAGCTTAGCGATTTCGAACAACAACTTATTAAGGATGTATCGGAAGCCTTTAAAGCAAAAGGGAAAAAGACTATTGTTATTCTGAACATTGGCGGTGTCATTGAAACAGCAAGCTGGCGCGAATTCCCTGATGCCATACTTCTTGCATGGCAGGGTGGTCAGGAAACCGGAAATTCAGTTGCAGATATCCTGAGCGGTAAAGTAAACCCTTCAGGTAAAATTGCAACTACTTTCCCTGTAAGTTATGATGACGTTCCGTCTGCTAAGTCTTTCCCGGGAAAAGAACTGACTGATGTAAAACCTGCCGATCAGGGCCCATTAAGTTCTTTCATGAGAATAAAACCGGCTATTGTAACTTATGAGGATGGAATTTATGTGGGCTATCGTTACTATGAAACATTCAAGGTGAAGACAGCCTACGAATTTGGTTATGGACTTTCCTACACTGATTTTACATATAGTAATATAAAGCTCAGCTCAACAAAATTCTCAGGTTCCATTTCTGTCACTGTAGAAGTAAAAAACAGCGGAATTGTTGCGGGTAAAGAGGTTGCAGAATTATATCTCTCAGCTCCTGCAGTTAAACTCGATAAACCTGCAATAGAGCTTAAAGGATTTGCTAAAACAAAACTTCTTAAACCGGGAGAATCTCAGACTCTGACTTTTGTAATTGATAGTCGCCGTCTTTCTTCATTTGATCCTGCAGTTTCTTCATGGGTAGCTGAAGCAGGTAAATATGATGTAAAAATAGGGGCTTCTTCAAAAGATATAAGGCAGAGCGCAACATTCACTCTTGCCAAAGATCTCACTGTCAAGAAGGAAACCGTTTCATTGGTGCCAAAAGAAAAAATCAATGAATTGAAACCTGTAAAGTGATTTGAATCTTAATATTGACAATATGAGGCTGTCCGTAATGGGCAGCCTTTTTTCTTAAATGCGAAAATGATTCCTGCTGCAACATAGCTGTTTTTTGTCCGTCTTTTAAAAGACCTGAACCAGCCGGAATTAAATAATTGCATTCAGGATCGAAGTAAAACCAGTTTCTTAACTCTTTATTAAAATTTATCATGTTCAGCAACCTTCTAAAGCACAGTCTAAGATCTTTCAAGAGACAGCGATCTTATATCCTAATCAACATCCTCGGCCTTTCAATAGGAATTGCCTGCAGTCTTCTAATAGCCCTATTTGTTTTAAATGAATTAAGCTATGAGAATTACAATGTTAAAAAGGACAGGATATATAGAATGGTACTGAATGGCAAGTTGGGAGGACAGGAAGTTACAGTTGCTTATTCAGCTGCTATTATAGGTCCTACAATGGTAAAGGAAGTTCCTGAAGTGGAAGATTTTCTGAGGATGAATGGTCTCGGGCCAAACAACATTGAATATAATAACCAGATTTTTGGTGATAATAATATAATTGAGGCAGATTCTTCATTTTTTAATTTCTTTTCTATCCGTCTCATTAAGGGTGATGCAAAAGGTGTACTGAACGGACCCCACAAAGCTGTCCTCTCAGAAACTATGGCAAAAAAGATTTTCGGAAAAGAGAATCCGGTTGATAAGACGATAAAAATAGGATCAGATACTACGAGATTTATAATTTCAGGAGTGATGGGAGATATCCCTGAGAACACTCATTATAAAGCAAGTATCATCACCTCATTTATGACTAACCCAGGATCAAAAAATCCAACATGGCTTAGTAACAGTTTCAGCACTTACCTTCTACTAAAACCCAATTCGAGTTATAAGACAGTAGATGCAAAACTGCCTGGAATGATAATAAAATATGTTGGTCCCGAGCTTCAGAGATATATGGGAATTTCAATAACTGATTTTGGAGCCAAAGGGAACAAATACCGTTTCTTCCTTCAGAATTTAAAAGATATTCATCTCGATACATCTATTCAGCAGCAGTTTAAACCTGCAAGTGATCCCAAATATCTCATGATCTTTGGTAGTATTGCCATTCTCATAATATTGATTGCAGCAATAAATTTCATGAATCTTGCGACGGCTCAGGCTTCAAAAAGAGCCAAAGAAGTAGGAATAAAAAAAGTAGGAGGGTCCACCCGTGGAATGCTGATAGCACAATTTCTTACTGAGTCATTTATTCTTTCATTTGTATCGTTGATACTTGCTTTAGTCTTTATCCGGTTATCTCTGTCGTATTTCAACAATCTTCTGGGAGCAAGCCTGACATTAAAACTTTTTACCGCATGGTACATTGTTCCTGTTTTGATATTGTTCTCAGTTTTAGTGGGTTTTCTTGCCGGAAGTTATCCGGCACTTTTCCTTTCTTCATTCAACCCTTATGAAGTATTGAAAGGCAGTATAAAAAACAGCACAAAAAACGGCCGGCTCAGAAGGGTCCTTGTTGTATTTCAGTTCTCAGTTTCAATCTTACTTATTGTTGGAACAATGATTATGTACCGTCAGATCAAGTATATGCTTAACAAAGATGTAGGCTTCAACAAAGAACAGTTAATGGTGATAAACAGTGCTCATGAACTTGGTAAGAAAATTAAATCTTTTAAAGAAATTGTAAAAGGAATACCCGGTATAGTTAATATCGCCAGTTCCACAGCTGTACCCGGGAGAAATAACAATGATAATGCCTATCAGATGGAGGGAAGAAAAGATGAAAGTTTCCTCATGCAAACCAATTGGGTGGATTATAACTATCTTGAGACCTATGGAATGAAGCTGGCATCGGGAAGATCATTTAATGAATCGTTTACTTCAGATAGAGACGCCTGCATTATCAATGAAAGCGCCTTTAAGAATTTCTCAATTAATGATATATCGAAGATAAGATTTATGGAGCCACGCGATTCTGGTAAAATGAATTACATGCCTGTTATAGGAGTTGTTAAAAATTTCAATTTTGAATCGCTTCGTAATCCGATTCAGCCATATATTATGAAGTTCCAGACAGAGAACCAGATATGGGGATACCTTACAGTTCGTTTGTCGGGAAGTAATTATAAACAGACTATAAGAGCTATTGAAGACAAATGGAAAGAATTTGTACCAAATAATCCTCTGCAGTATTATTTTATTGATGCTGATTTTGAAAATATGTATATTCAGGAAAAACAAAATGCCCAGATGTCAGTGATCTTTTCAATTCTCGCAATCTTCATAGCCGCTCTGGGACTCTTTGGTCTTACATCATTTACTGTTGAGCAGCGTACCAAGGAAATCGGGGTAAGGAAGGCCATGGGATCTTCAATTCCAGGAATTTATATTGTCATATCGCGTGAAATAATTATACTGATTTCAATTTCTGCACTTATTGCCTGGCCTCTGATCTATTATATTGCAAGTAAATGGCTGGAAAACTTCTTTTACAGAATAAATCTGGGAATTTTCAGTTTTGTTGCAGGATTAATTATAGTTCTCGGTATTGCTATATTAACAATCAGCTATCGCATTATGAAGGCAGCAAGAGTAAATCCGGCCCAGTCGCTGAAATATGAATAATTTTTATTAAAATTATAAGCATTAAATAATTTGAATGGCCTTTGTGTACCTTCGTGATAACCTTAGTGTGCCTTTGTGGTAGAAACAAATTCAATTAACCACGAAGGAGCACAAAGTAAGATCCAAAGTTACGCAAAGGGAAAGAATGAAAAATAGTCTTTCTGTTTATCGGTAAAAAACTCTTCTTTGCTTTAAACATATTTACATGATTAGAAATTATCTTCTTGTCATTTTCAGAAATCTGCTGAAAAACAGAGTTTTTACACTGATAAATATTATTGGCCTTGGAATTGCATTGTCAGTCTGTATCGTTGCGTTTTTCAACCATATGTTCAATTATGAATTTGACAGAAAAAATGTAAATTTCGACAAGATTTACCGTATCAACATCTTCAGGGATATGCAGGGCAGGGAACAGGAATATGGTATAGTTCCTGCAACCCTTGGCCTCGATGTGAAAAAGGATATTCCGGGGATCGGGAAAGCAGCCAGGTTAATGCGAACCGGGTCGCCTGTAAAAGTGGGGTTGAATGTTTTTTCGACAAATGTCTCTTATGTAGACCCTGAATTCCTTGATATATTCACCTTCCCGATTATAGTCGGTAATAAAAAGTCAATTGAAAACCAGGCAAATGTTCTTATAAGCAGCACAATGGCTGCAAGATTGTTCGGAAAGGATTATCCTATAGGAAAATCAATCATAATTGTTAATGACAAGAATAAGGAATTTACGTACACTGTCGGCGCTGTATTTGCCGACCTGCCACTAAATTCAAGTTTCAGGATTGACGTGCTTTCCCACTTTGATAATTTTAAATTAATGTGGGATCTCACTGATGCAGACTGGAAATTTCTAACAACAGCTCAGTTTATACTGGTTCCCGACAAATCACGTCTTACTTCAATCACAAAATCTTTAATGGATTATGTACCTGTTCAGAATAGGGCAAGACAGGATTTCAATATTACCAGGTTTAAGCTTGTTCCGTTGAAGGATGTTGGTTCAAATTCGAGGACTACATGGTCATCAGGTCTTTTTCCTTCGTTACATCCTGCGGCGCTTTATTCTCCGCCTATTATGGCACTTTTTATTCTTTTGATCGCCTGCTTCAATTTTGCCAACACATCGATAGCCACCTTCAGCAAAAGATTGAAGGAGATAGGTCTGAGAAAAACATTCGGAGGACAAAGAAGACAGCTTGTGACCCAGTTCATGATCGAAACATTCATTATTTGTTTCGTTGCTCTATTAGTTGGTATTATTATAGCAAGGTTCCTTGTTCCTGCCTATAGCAGCCTTTGGGATTATATGAAAATTGAACTTACTTTCACCAGGTATTTCTTCTTTTGGATATTTCTCATTTTAGTTCTTTTGATAACAGGGTTTCTGTCCGGTGTCTATCCTGCTCTTTATGTAAGCTCATTCAGCCCTGTAAATGTTCTTAAAGGTGCATCGCCATTCAGGGGTGCTGGAAAACTTTCATCGATTCTTCTTGCCCTGCAGTTTTCCATTTCAGTGATGGCCCTGGTTATGGGACTGGTTTTTTCAAAGAACGCAGTATTTCAGAGGACTCTTGATCTTGGTTATGACAGGGACAAACTGATTGTCATGCCGGTACCATCTGAATTAAGCACGTCCTTCAGGAATGAAATCCTCACAAACACAAAGATAATCTCAGCTGAAGGTACTCAGAACCATATCGGTTTCGGAACATATCGCAGACCAATAAAGTATGACCTAAAACAATTGGAGGTGGATGTTATGGATATAGGTCCCGAATATGCATCAACCATGGGACTCCGACTGATTGAAGGCCGTTTATTTGACAAGTCAAGGGAATCGGCAGATCTTACAAATAAATCCATTATTATAAATCAGAAAATGGTTCAGGATTTTGGGTGGAAGGAACCTCTGGGAATGACTGTTACAATGTACGATACAACAAAGTTTACGGTAGTTGGCGTGGTAAAAGATTTTTATATAAACGGAGTCTGGCAGAAGATTCTTCCAACAATGCTAAAATTATCCTCAAATGACCAATATGGCGTATTAGTTGTGAGAGCCAAACCCGAAGATTTACACAGTGTTCTTGATTATCTGAGTTTAAAATGGAAAAGTCAGGCCACAAATTTTATTTTCGGAGGGATGTACCAGGAGGATACGATGCAGGAGAGCAAAGCCATAAATGACAGCATCATGAAAGTAAATGTTTTTCTTGCCATCGTAGCAACAATTTTATCACTGATTGGTATGTACAATCTTGTTTCCCTTGATATAATACGACGCACAAAAGAAATGGGAATCAGAAAAATACAGGGAGCTTCTGTCGCTCGGATAATGTATTTGGTGAGTAAAAAATTCCTGACGGTGCTGGTAATTGCTTCCCTGCTTGGATGTGCTGGCGGATATTATTTGTCGAATATAATGATGGGCAGCATATGGCAATATTTTGTTCAAATAAAACCAGGTATGCTTATCTTATCTGCATCAATTATGTTCGTTGCAACTATTCTTACAATAATCTATAAAATCGGAAAAGCTGCCCTAAGGAACCCTGTTGATTCACTGAGGTATGAGTAGAAAGGGATGGATTTCAACTTTTCCCCTCCTTTTGAAGGAGGGGTGGCCGAAGGCCGGGGTGGTTGATTCCTGATAAATCTGCGTAACTAAAAGACTATTCTGTCACAATTATATAATCAACCACCCTGTCACTCCTTCGTCGTGACACCCCTCCTTCAAAAGGAGGGGAGATTTTGGGTATGATTAATGCCGGGGTGGAATAAAAAAAATCCCGCCTGGGGCGGGACTCTTTTCTTGTTTTATAATTGGGAGTATATATGGTGATTGAAAGTGCTCTAATACATTTTATTAATAAGCTGACCTATTTCATCGCGTTGTTTTAAAGGGAAATTATGGCTTTTTCCATCTCTTGTAACGACGTTTAACCCTTTTACCGAGAACAGCCCTTTTCCAAAGAATATAACCTCCAGAATATTATCAAAAAGTATTTCGAGATTAAATCTGTCAGTATTTTCATCCAGAGTTTTAAAGTACAGCCGTTGGTTTGTAACTATCAGTTTTCCTTCTATAGTATTGTTGTCGATTACCTGGTTTGTGTCACCGGCTTTCAGAACAACCTCATTTGCATATAATTTAACTGTCATGGCTTTTCTTATTTGTGCTTCCCTAAGCGGTTAATATTCTTTCTTTTTCTCTCTTGTTTGTATTAAAGACGTGCAGCATCTGAAAATGTTGCATCAAATATTCTTTAAGAACAAAAAATATCAGTTAAAATTTCTGGAAAATATTATCAGGTAAAAATGGAATCCTGTAGAATTCCTTTCAGACTTCAGACCATGGAAGAATAATTTAGTGGATGTTAGCCAGTATCAAAAGCAGGCCTGTATAATCAGAACTTAAGCGAAAATGTGGTTTCAATGCCGGGTTTAGAGGAAACGGATATTGTTCCGCTATGAAGCTTCATGATCTGACGCGATAAGCTGAGTCCTATACCTGAACCATGTTCCCTGGTAGTAAAAAAGGGGATAAATACCTTATCCATTATATCAGCATCAATACCTGATCCATTGTCAGTTATCTGAATTATTGCTTCAGACTGAAGAGATAAAAATGCCTTTACCCCGATCTTACCATCCTTCCTGTTATTAATTGACTCGGCGGAATTTTTTATCAGGTTGATAATTACCTGGGAAATCAGTTTCTCATCGGCAGTGATATTGAGATTTTGGGGAGTAATATCAGAAGTCAGTGTAATATTATACAATTGCATTTCACTATCCATCAGTATTATAATTTCATTTATGAGGCTTTTCAGCCTGATTTCCTGAAAAATCGGTTTAGGAATCCTGGTAAGATTTCTATAGATTTCAACAAAACTCAGTAGACCTCTGCTTCTTTTCTGTATAGCCCTTAAAGCCAATAAGATATCGTCAGAATTTTTGGATTCGTTTTTAGTCTTTTCAAGTCTGTCTGTTTCATACATTTTTATTATAGTATTGGTCAATGATTTTATAGGAGTGACCGAATTCATAATTTCATGAGTAAGCACGCTAATAAGTTTTTTCCAGACTTCAATTTCTTCTTCTTCAAGCTCAGTCCGGATATTTTGAACTGACACAAGGTTAACCGTTTTATTCTGTATCTTAAAAATTGTTTTTCTGATTGATAATTTCATTATTTCGTCTCCACAAACGGCTTTTATCATATTTGAATGCCGTTGTTTCATTGAAAATAACAGATCTGAAATTCCCGGAATTGATTTATTCAACTCTTTAATATTTCTTACAGATTCAACTCTGAATAATTCCCGGGCCGCTTTATTATAAAGTTCAATGCGACCCTCCTCATCGAATGATATTATACCTATGCCGACGTGCTCAATGGTATTCTGAAAATAATGGTGTTCTGCTTCTTTTTCAATTTTGACCTTTTGGATCGAATCAATTATTTCATTGTAGGTAAGATTCAAAAGGTCAAACGATTTATCCCCTTCGTTAACCCCCTTTGCAGGATCAAGATATCTGACCGATTTCAGAAAATTGTCAAGACCCCGGTTCGTTCTGGTAAGGTAGTGTATAAGAAATATGATCTGGATTAGCCAGATAAATCCTATAGTGAATTTTGTAATTAACAGATAATCCTGCATTAGAGTCCATAAAAAAAATGTTCCGGTGACAGCAATTAAAACTGCCTGTAAAATTACAAGTCTGAAGAAGCGGTTAAAAACCATATTTTTTAATCTTATTATAAAGTGTTTTTCGACTTATATTCAGCTCAATACTTGCCTTTGTAAAATTATTTTCATGTTTTTCCAACGCTTCCAGAATAAGCTGTTTTTCATTCGCCTCAAGGTCAAATGACTTTTGGACGGAAGTATCGGAAATTCTTTGTTGAAAAAATAGATCCTGCTGTTTCAAAATACCTGATTCACAAAGAATAACTGCTTTTTCGACCATATGTTCGAGTTCCCTGATATTTCCGGGGAAGTTGTAATTAAGTAGAGCATTCATTCCCTGTTTTGAAATTTTCAAATCATGTTTATTGTACTTTTCGCCATAAATAATCAGAAAATGATCTGCTAATAAAGCGATATCTTCAATCCTCTTTCTCAGCGGGGGCAGAATAATCTGAATTGTATTGATTCTGTAGAGCAGATCTTCCCTGAATGCGCTGGCAGAAATCATCTCAGTTAATGGTTTGTTGGTCGCTGAGATTAATCTAATATCGATTGGTACCGGTTTGTTTGAACCTATGCGGAATATTTCGCGGTTTTGCAGTGCAGCCAGAAGTTTCGTTTGCATTGACAATGTAAGATTACCTATTTCATCAAGGAAAAGCGTGCCACCCGATGCTATTTCAAATCTTCCCGCCCTCTCTTCTCTGGCGTCAGTGAAGGCACCTTTCACATGTCCGAAAAGTTCACTTTCAAAGACCCCCTCGTTGAATGAAACCATATCAACATTCACAAAAACTTCACCCGATCTTAATGATTGTTTATGAATCTCCCTTGCGATAAGCTCTTTTCCGGTGCCGTTTTCACCGAGGATCAGAATGTTTGCCTCTGTACTGGCAACTTTCGCAATCGTCTTTAACACTTTTTGCATTTCAGGCGAATTACCTATAAACATCCTGAAAGATTTATCTATGTTTTCAGTGAGATGAATTTGCTTATTCCGCAGTTTCTTGATTTCCAGATTTGATTTCCTTAATCTGGCTGCTGTAAGAATTGTTGCAAGGAGTTTATCATCATCCCAGGGTTTCTGTATATAATCAGTGGCTCCCTCTTTTATCGCATTAACTGCCATTTCTATGTCTCCATAGGCTGTAATGAAAAGTATAATTGCCAGAGGATCGTTTTTCAGAATTTTTTTCATCCAGAAAATACCTTCATTGCCTGTGTTTACACCTGCCGAGAAATTCATGTCAAGTATTATCACATCGTAACTCTGACGCTGAATTGTATCAGGAATTGTATTAGGATTCTTTTGTGTATCCACAACTTCAAAATGATTCAGCAGGAACAGCTTTAAAGCAATTAGTATTTCTTCGTTGTCATCTACTATCAGTATTCTTCCTTTATTCTTCATAAATTCGATTTTTAATTCAGAAAAAACTTCCTAAGGGATTTTCTGTACATATTATCATGTAAAATTTCTCATTTCAGGATAACTGCGCTTTTGTGGTTTTATAAATCAAAAATAGGAGTTATTGTGTAATAATTACTCATTATGGTGAAAAGAAATTACTCACAAGGATATTCTGAAAATTATTATGTTCTACATTCTAAGAGTATTATGAGATTGGCACCCAGTTTGATAATAACCTTTACAGAATTAGAAAATGGTTATATAATCTTTTAAAATGTTAGATCATGCTGAAATTTAATTTGAAACTGGTGCTCCGGAACTTACTAAGACAGAGGACGTATTCTTTGATAAACCTTGCAGGTCTTTCAATCGGATTAGCCGGTACATTCATTCTGTTATTATATATCTCAACGGAGCTCAGATATGATAAATACAACAAGAACCTGGATCATATTTACAGGATTAATCAGGAACACAATACTTCAGGTGATGTTTTTTCCACGAGTCCATATGTTCTGGGGACCACTTTGCGTTCCGATATTCCTGAAACATTTAAGATTGCCAGGTACATTAATATAGGTAATACAAGTTTTAAATATGACAATAAAGTATTTTATGAATTAAAAGTTTACTGTGCAGATAATGAAATATTTAACATATTGACTTTCGATGTTATTGAAGGCAGGAAGGAAAATTTCCTGAAAGAACCTAATTCTGTTGTCATAACAAAAACTTTAGCAAGAAAATACTTTGGTGATCTTTCTCCCTTGGGGAAGGTCCTTCAGATGGTGAATAACGGTGATTCATATGCTCTGACAGTTACAGGAGTAATAAAAGATATACCTGTTACCTCAACCTTCAGACCAGATATCTTTTTAGATATGGATATCGCCCTCAAACAATTGGATAAACTTGTGATGAGCACCGATAATGAAAAAAGAGGTCCTGAATACTATGCCACCACGTGGCCCATGGGTTTTTTCTTCACTACACTGGTACTTTTCCCTGATAATTATAAACCGGAATACCTTGAAAGTATTATGGCCGGCTATGAAGGAAAACATTTTGATAAAGAACCTTTTGAGATGAAGTTTAAATTGCAGCCTTATAAAGAGATTTATTTTCATTCCGAACAAATTAAGGGTAGCGGGGATAATATTCATGGAAATTCAAGAAACATCTACATTTATTCAGTTGTTGCTTTATTAATAATGCTAACAGCCAGTTTTAACTATATATTAATATCAACTTCAAGATCTGAACAGAGACTAAAAGAATTTGGCCTCAGAATGACAGCCGGAGCAAGCAGATTATTAATTATCAGGCAAATACTTGGAGAAACGATTTTTATTTCACTTCTCGCCCTGCCATTTGGAATTTCTATAACCGAATTAATGTTGCCTCATGTCAGTCAGCCTCTTTTCAATAAACTTCTTTCGATAAACTATATCGATAACTGGCACTTCACTTTGGGTTTGATCATTGTTACAATTTTAATTGGATGTGGTTCCGGGATATACCTGGCCGTAAAAATTCTCAGTTCAAACCCGGTTGATATTCTGAAGAAAACGGGAGTCAGGGGATCGGGAAAATCACTTTTTACCAAGACTCTTAACATATTACAGCTTACAATATCTGTTGTTTTAATCATCTGTACGGGCACTATTTATGATCAGATAAAATTCTTCAAATCCAGCGATCTGGGCTTTAAAACCCGTAATGTAATCAGTATAAATATGAGTGACGATGGTGCCAGAAAAAATTATGAAACAATTAAAAACAGGATGAAGTCATCTCCAAAAGTTGAAAATGTTACAGGATCTATGTGGGAGTTGCCCTCCGGAAATACAATGGGAATAGGATTGAGCCGGGTTGACGACAAAACAAAGATTGTCAACACTGAAGGACTAATGGTTGATTACAATTTTGTAAGCACCCTGGGAATGAGACTTCTGAAAGGAAGAGATTTTTCGGAGGATATGGGAAATGAAGCCGGAAACCTGATAATAAACCGGAGCGCTATTGAAGCATTAGGGATTGGCGAACCAATAGGTACAAAACTAGCTTTTGGAACTATAATCGGTGTTGTTGAGGATTTTCATATTCATTCATTCCGAACCAAAACCCCTCCGATGATTTTAATGTTTAATCCGCAGGGCGTAAGAAGATTATTCGTAAAGTTAAGTTCCGACAATCCATCCGCTTCATTAGATTTCATCAAGAGTATCTGGAAAGAGTTTGCAATAGAAAAACCATTTGAATACACATTTCTGACTGATTCAACAAATGGTCTTTATTTTGAAGATGACCAATTTGAAAAGACTTTAATGCTCTTTTCAAGTCTGGCACTTTTTATTGCCTTACTCGGAATTTTTGGGATGTCGATGATAAATGCTGAAAAGAAGACAAAAGAAATAGGTATCAGAAAAGTAATGGGAGCGACGCCTAAGGATATCCTGGCAAAATTGTCGGTTGATTTCATATTATTGATATTGATTTCAGTTGTTGTGGCTTTTCCTGTCGCTTATTTACTTATGAACAAATGGCTTCAGAACTTTGTATACCATAGTGATATCAATCTGTGGATATTTGTTCTGGCCGGAATCGCATCGGCCTCATGTGTATTTCTTACCGTGAGTTACCAGGTAAATAGGACTGCAAACTCAAATTCTGTCGATACCTTGAAATATGAATGAAAGGTTAATAAGCAAATGTTATAATAGGGAATCATGGATATAACTTAATTAATGTTCGTTCTAAATTCCTTTCTTACATTTTGAATTTCGAGAAAAGATTCCTCATTCCGAGTCTCCATACAAAATTGCACACCAGGTTTTATGACAACTGGCTCTGAAAGAGCCCAATATGAATAACCTCTGGCGCAGCCAGGGGTAGAAGTCCACTCACCTTTTGCAGCTCTGAAGGAGCTGAATATTATAGTTACGGAAATTACTTTTCATCAACTTTACAGACTGGCTGTCATTTGTTCCTGAAAACTTTATTAAGCCCTTTCAGGTCTTTAAATCAGTATGTTGCCTGTACCGCCGGCTTCACCGGCGGTTATTCATCTTCAGCCACTCGTGGCTTGAAAAAACAAAATTAATACTTTAGATTCTTTAATCAAATTTACAAGTGTCTATTAATCTGTGAGATATAAAATATTGTCATTAGTAGTATTGCCAACTAGGAATCTCCTTATACATCTTCTGTAACATTCTTTATTTTTTTTATCAGCAAGAAATAAAGATTCAAATAGTGTCTAATTATTAGACATATATTTGTTACATATTATTATATTTCAGTATTTTGATAAAAAATGAAGATATGATAAAGGGAACCCTTCTTATTGTAGATGACAACAAGAGCGTTATCAGCGCACTTGAAATGATGTTGCAGTATGAGGTAGAAAAACTAATTTCTATTAGCAGTCCCAAACGAATAAATGAAGTTCTGGAGAAAAATGATATAGATATCGTGCTGCTGGATATGAATTTTCAGGCCGGGATTAATTCAGGAAACGAAGGGCTGTTCTGGCTGAAAGAGATATTGAAACACGACAACAATATAAGTGTGGTTATGATAACGGCTTATGGAGATGTGGAACTTGCCGTGAAGGCTTTAAGAGAAGGAGCCATTGACTTTATTCTCAAGCCCTGGGACAACGATAAGCTGTTAGCTACCATAAATGCAGCCTGGAAACTCAGAACTTCACGAAAGGAAGCTCTAATACTTAAAAATGACAATCAGTTCCTGAAAAAAGAAATAAAAAGAGGCGAAGAAAAGATTGTCCTCGGTGCATCACCGACAATGATTAATGTAATGAACATTGTGAGAAAAGTAGCTGGTACGGATGCCAATGTTCTGATAACGGGTGAAAATGGAACAGGAAAAGAACTTGTTGCAAGAGAAATTCACAATCTTTCGAAAAGGAGCAATGAGTTAATGGTAAATGTGGATATGGGTTCCATTACAGAAAGCCTTTTTGAGAGTGAAATGTTCGGGCACGTGAAGGGAGCTTTTACTGATGCAAAAGAAGACCGCACAGGTAAATTTGAAATAGCTCATAAAGGAACTCTTTTTCTCGACGAGATCGGAAATCTTTCATTGCAATCACAGGCTAAACTGCTCAGTGCACTTCAGAACAGACATATAGTTCGGATAGGATCCAATAGGCAGATTCCTATCGATATAAGGCTTATCTGTGCAACAAATTGCGTTCTCCCTTCGAGGGTAAGTGACGGTTTGTTCAGAGAAGACCTTCTCTATAGGATAAATACTATCCAGATTGAAGTACCCCCTTTGCGTGACAGGGTAGACGATATTCCTGTTCTGGCATTTCATTTCCTTAGAGTGTACTGCGAAAAATATAACAAACCAGGAAAAAGATTAAGCACTCAGGCCCTGGAAAAACTTGCAAATTATCAATGGCCGGGAAATATCCGTGAGATGCAGCACTCTATCGAAAAGGCCGTAATACTTGCCGACACTTCAGTAATTGGTCCATCGGACTTTACTTTCAGCGCATCATCAAAAGGATCGGCAGAAGATGACATCACAACCCTGGAAGAAATGGAAAAGAAACTGATTGCAGAATCAATAAAAAAACACGATAATAATTTAAGCATTGTTGCTTCCAGGCTTGGAATTACCAGGCAAACACTTTATAATAAGCTGAAAAAGTATGATCTATAAAAGGTTTTACCTTGTTATATCCGGGTACATTGCAGGTATTATTCTATTGGCCCTGGGGTTTGCGTTCAGTTTCGGAAAGGACCTTACATATTCTGCGCTTTCATGCTTTGGTCTTGTTCTGCTAACGGTCTTCTTTGGAATATGGTTGAACAGGACCAATAAAAAGCTATCTTATTTCTTCAGTGCTGTCAGAAACGAAGACACCTCACTTTTTTTCCCCGAGGGTGTCGGATTTGCCAGCGAGAAACTGCTCAATAAAAGTCTTAATGAATTGAATACTAAGCTAAAGGATGCAAAAATTAACATCGAGCTGCAGGAGAAATTTTATAAGAGCATAATGGAGAACATAAGAACAGGAATAATATCTTTCTATAAAAATGGGGTTGTGGAATTCACTAATCCGGAAATCAAACGAATGTTCGGGCTGGATCACATTTCACACATAAATAAATTACATACGATTGATACTAAGCTTGTCGACATGCTCGAAAAGATTGAATCGGGAGAACAAAAACGGATTAATGTAAAGGTTAACCATAACCTCATGAGTCTGGCTGTCCATTCCCAGACAATAATTATACAAAACCGCGAGGTAAAAATAGTGACATTGCAGGATATAAAAAGTGAACTCGATATGCATGAGATGGATTCATGGCAAAAACTTATCAGGATTTTAAACCATGAGATCATGAATTCGGTAGCTCCAATAACATCACTCAGCTCAACCCTTTCGGGTTTCTATAAATCAGGAGAAGATCAGGTTAGTCCTGAAAATATTACACCACGGATAATTTCGGATACGATCCGCGGACTCAATATAATTGAGAATCATGGCAAGGGTTTAATACATTTTGTCGAGTCGTACAGAAGCCTGACTCAACTTCCGAAACCCGAATTTACCAAAGTAAATATCAAAGAGTTTTTCGAGCGTATAATGATTCTGGTAAACAGCGGTTTTGATAATGATAATAGCAAATATAAAGTAAGACCTCTGATCACTTCAAGTGTTACACCGGATGATATAACTTTGGTTGCTGACGACAAACTTCTAGCGCAGGTTTTTATTAATATTGTTAAAAATTCTGTTGAATCATTCGGAAAATGTAAAGAAGATAACTTTATCTCAATGAGTGCCGACAGGAACCCGGATGGCAGGGTAGTATTATCAATTAAAGATAATGGTCCTGGTATGGATGTCGATACAGTCGAGAAAATATTTGTACCCTTTTTCACCACAAAAGAATCCGGGTCGGGAATAGGACTGAGCTTGTCCAGGCAGATTATACGCATTCATAATGGAAACATAACCTGTGATTCCACGCCCGGAAAGGGCACAACTGTTTCGATGATTTTCTGATTTTAATCTTTTCTGCTTCTTAAAAAGTCAATTTATTCTTTACGCAGCGTTTCAGCAGGATTAGTTCTGGCAGCTTTATTTGCTGCCCAGCTTACAGTAATTAATCCTATAGCCAGAGTAAACAATGCCGAGGTTAGTATAAGCCAGATGCTGATTGTTGTCTTGTAGGCATAGTTCCTAAGCCATATGCTCATTGCGAAGTAGCCGGCAGGAATAGCAATAATAAAGGATATCAGCACCCATTTCAATAATTCAAAATTATATTTACTGAAAATATCAGCAATGGTTGCCCCGTTTATTTTTCTTATACTAATCTCCTTAATCCTGCTTTGGGTTGAAAATGTTGCAAGGCCAAATAATCCAAGGCTGGAAATAAAAATTGCTATTACAGACAGAACCAGGAATAAAATATTCAGTTTCAGATCTAATGCATACGATGAATTTAATGAGTCTTCCAAAAACTCGTACGTGAATGGTCTTGAAGGATCAATTTCCCGGATTATTGTCTCAGTACTTTTCAGGACATCCGATATGTGCAGAGGCTGATACTTAACGATTAAATCTTCAAAATCTCTGAATTCATTTACAGTTGAAATGAAGATTGGCTGTGTTTTTTCGTATAGTGAGGAAGTGTTAAAATCTTTGACCTCGCCGATTACTTCATATTTTGTATCTCTTGAAATAAACTTGCCTATTGGGTTATTCCCCCCGAACATCTTAACAAATGTCTGGTTAACAATAACCTTATTGCTGTCGGCTTTTACGTTTCTGAAATCACGGCCATCAACGAGAGAAATCTTCAGTGTTTTAAGGTAATTTTCATCGACATAAAGTACATTTAACATTACCGGTTTTTCCACTCCTTCAAGTTTATAACCGTTTGATGTAAATCCCAATCCGGGCCTGCCACCGGCAGATACAGTTACTGAAATAACTCCAGGAACTGAGGATAGTTTCTCTTCGATAAGCCTGTAAGATGCTGAAGTTTTTGAACTCAGCTTGGCAACAAGAAGATTCTTTTCGTCGAAACCCTTATCTATCTTTCGGACGAACTGCATCTGGGAATAGATAACCAGACAAGAAATTATGAGTCCCGTTGAAATAGCAAACTGAATAGTGACCAGTATATTTCGCGAGGATTGTTTCCTCTTACCCTGGTTTATGTCAGATAGTAATGCCAGCGGATTAATTGAAGAAAGGTGAAATGAGCTATAAAAGCTGGCAAAAACAGTACAAAAGAGGAACAGTGAGACAAAAATCAGAAACCATCCGGGGAGTCTTATTAATGTCAGGGTAAGATCCTTACTGATTATCCCGGAAATAAAAGGAAGAAGTATTTTAATAAGGATATATGCGAGTAAAAGAGAAATGGAAATAGCTATGGCCGATTCAATGAAGAAAAACAGGACGATATTTTTCCTTTCTGACCCGAATATTTTCTTTACCGAAACCTCTTTAGCTCTCCGGAAAGATAGAGCAGTGCTGATGTTTATAAAATTGAAGCAGGCAATCAATAGTATTAACAAACCAATACCTGAAAACAGATAGAGCTTGGTAATACTTCCTTTCTCACCAATATCATTTCCTCTGTCTGTATTTGAATAAAGATGAATATCAGCTATTTTCTGAAGATAAGGGGTCAACAGAAAGCCAGCTTGCCTGAATGTTTTATTTATTGCCCCTTCCATATATACCATGATCTGTTTTTCCAGCTGTGACGGATCAGCACCTTTGATCAGCCGGATAAAAGTATATGCAGTCATTCCGCCGTCCCAACCAATATGGTACTGCTTTTCCTCAATGGAAATCGGGAGCAGGCACTCGAACTGAAAAACTGTATTGACGGGTGGATCCTTTGCGACTCCTGTTACATTGAATGTATTTCCTGCGATCAAAATTAATTTTCCAAGGGGATCTTCAGTACCAAAGATTTTTCTAACAGCTTTCTCAGTTAGAACAATACTTTGAGGAGATTCAAGGCATGTTTTTTTGTCGCCCTTTAATAAGTCAAAAGAAAACATATCAAAAAAAGTTCTGTCAGTATACAGAACTGTAAGCTGGCTGAATTTGTTGTTGTAACTGGCTGATGCGGTCTTTGGATCAACCCTGACCATTTCTTCTATAACCGGGAACTCTTTTTTGTATTCAGGACCTGCAGGCATATTGATCGATCCCTGGTTATACACAATGTTTGGTGTTTTTATAAGCAGAGCAATTCTGTACAGTCTTTCCCGATCTTTAAGAAACTTATCGTAACTGGTCTCCCCAATGATCCAGATAATCAATACCAAAACTGAAGCAACACCAATTGTCATTCCCAGGATATTTACAAATGAGTATGGCATCTGCTTAACCAGCGATCGGAAAGCATTGCGGAATAATATTTTTATCATATGCCTGAAATTTAGTGAGCTGCTTCGAAAAAAAACTCAAACCTTATGCCAGTTGTCTTATTTTGCACAAAATCAGGAAGATAACTTTAGAAAATTAGTGAGAATGATCAGTTGTGTATATAAATCATACAAAAAGGTTCAAATTTTTAGACAGAATTTGGATCTGATTTTTCTCTGTGGTTCTCTGACTATTTGCCTCTCCCTAAATCCCTCCCCCAAGAGGGAGGGACTTAATCATTAACATATTGAGGGTTATCCCCTTCTCTCTTGGGAGAAGGGGGCAGGGGGGAAGAGGCAAAAAAGATTACACAGAGAATACACCGAGTGCCATAGAGTTAATAAGGTATGATGAATAAAAAGAAAAAGAGGTCTCCCAAAGGAAACCTCTAGTAAAAAACTTCTTATAATGTTCGTTATTTTTCCGTAACTACCTGTCCATCAAACAGATTTACAACCCTGTGAGCATATCCAGCATCTCTGTCGGAGTGAGTTACCATTATGATAGTTGTTCCTTCTTTATTTAATTCCGTGAGAAGGTTAATAACCTCAATACCGTTCTTTGAATCGAGGTTACCTGTTGGTTCGTCAGCAAGAATAAGTTTAGGATTAGCAACAACAGCCCTTGCAATAGCTACCCTTTGCTGCTGACCGCCGGAAAGCTGCTGAGGAAAATGTTTAGCACGATGTCCTATTTTCATCCTTTCAAGAACCTGTTCCACTTGTTTCTTCCTGTCGCCGGTCTTCATCTTAAGATAGATCAATGGCAATTCTACATTTTCATAAACGTTCAGTTCGTCGATCAGGTTAAAACTCTGGAAAACAAAGCCAATGTTTCCTTTGCGGAAGATTGTCCTGTCGCGTTCTTTAAGGTTAGCAACTTCGGTCCCGTTAAATATATAACTTCCTGAAGAGGGATTATCGAGTAATCCAAGGATATTTAAGAGGGTGGATTTTCCACATCCCGATGGGCCCATTACTGCCACGTATTCTCCCTCTTTTACATTGAGTGTCACTTTATTGAGAGCTGTAGTTTCAACTTCTTCAGTTCTGAAGATCTTGGTTAAATCATTTGTTTTAATCATGACTTTAGTTATTAATTGTTATTTAGATTTTTTAAGAATAAGTTTTTCATTTTTTCCAAAAGTTTCGTATCCCGAGACTATAACTTTTTCGCCTGGTTTGAGACCTTCAAGTACTTCATAATATTTTGGATTTTTTCTTCCGATTGAGATATTCCTTCTGGTAGCGAAAGATTCGGATGGATCGAGGACAAATATCCACTGCCCGCCTGTTTCCTGGAAAAACCCACCGATTGGCACAAGAACTGATCTTTTCGGCTGGCCCAGCTGCAGGCTGATATAATAGGTCTGACCGGTTCTGATATTATCAGGCATGCTATCGCGGAAGATCATGTCAATTTTGAATGTGCCGTTTCTCACCTCAGGATAAACTCGTCTGACAGTCAGGTTAAACTTATTGTTCTGCCTGTCAAGAGTAGCATCCAGCTGGGTTCTGACCCTGTCGATATAGTGTTCGTCAATCTGTGCAACGACTTTATATGAAGTCAGAACATTGATCTGCCCCATGTTTTCTCCCTTTGATATTGATTGTCCTATTTCGGGACTTAACAGGCCAAGTTCACCATCTACGGTTGCCCGGACATTCAGGTTTTCTACTCTTTTTTTAACCATATCGAGGTTATTCCTCATATTATTGAGATCCTTTTTAATAGTTTCAACGTTGACTGAACGAAAAACTGAATCTTGTTTTTGACGTTCAATATATAGGTCTTTCGACTGATTTGCCATATCAAGGTCCTCTTTGGAGCGAAGGTATTCCTCTTTGGAGATAAGGTTATCTTTTATCAGAATTTCATTCTGTTGAAAATTCCGAGCCTTTCTTTCAATATCATATTTTAAGGTAATGAGTTCTCTTTTTATCTGCAGTTTTTCCTGTTCCATCTCAATCTGTGTGGTTCGCAGGAAGTTCTCTTTTTCTGCAAGCAATGATTCGCTATTGAGAATAGCGAGAAAGAGATCAGGATTTGACAATCTTAATATTATATCTCCCTTTTTGACCATTGATCCTTCTTCAATAAGTTTCTCTTCAACCCGTCCGCCTTCATCAGCATCGAGTTTTATCGTTGTAATAGGTTCAACGGTTCCGGGAACAGTTATATAATCGTTGAACTGATCTTCAGTTACTGTTTCGATTATAAGTTTATCTTTTTCAACTTTATAAGTTGATGTACGATCAGAAAAAAAAGCCATATAGATAAGAACAATCACAACTAATCCTATAGCAATATATCCTAAATGTTTTTTCTGAAGGCCTGTTTTCTTTGGGATCACTTTATCCATTGTTTCACGAGGAGTATCCATTTCAAGTATTTATTTATGATTATTAATGAAGTATTTATTTAGTATCAGTTAGTATCCCTGGTATAATGAATTTTTAGTGCTGATTTAAAAGATTTGTGTATTCGCCTGTAGAATAGAACTGAATTGTGAGTTTTCTGATAAGCAATTGGAGTTTTGTTCTGATCTCTTCTGTTTCCGCTTTGAATAGCGTTGTTTTTGCCACTGAGTATTCAGTTACATCAACGAGGCCTGATTCAAATTTTTTCTCAACAGCATTAAAGGATTGTGTGTTATAGTAATAATTTGCGCTGGCGGCAGCATATTCGTCTTTCCCTCTGTTATAGTTGAGACAGGCATTTTCAACATCTGTATAAAGATTATTCTTTTCCAGTTCGAGTTTTAACTGGGTGTCATTTCTTTTGATCTTTGCCTGCTTAATTATCCTGTGGTTTGAAAAATTATTAAAGATCGGGATATTCAGGGTAAGCATTGCCTGTTTATTGAGGTTACCATTAATTTGCTTCGAATATGAATTCTGTGTAATTCCATCAGGTGCGTTTAAAACATCATAATAGTATGAAGTTATTTGACCATTCATTGTTAATTTTGGAGAAAGATTACCCATTGCAGCTGCTATCTGTTTTTTTGAAGCTGTTAATTCATATTCGATTTCTCTGAGTCGTGGAAGATTTTGGGCGGCAAGCTTATAAACACTATCTGAACTGAATGAGTTGTCTGTAATCAGCATATTAGCCAGGTCAGGTATTAATATATCAAATTCCGATCCGGGTTCAAGTTGAAGCATCTGTTTCAAAGTTGTAATAGCCTGACTGGCAGTGTTATGAGCTATAGTGTAAGACAGCTTATCAGCGGAAACCTGGCTTTGAATTTCGTATTGTTTAGCCAAGGCCTCCTTGCCTGTTTCGACCATTTTGGTAATCCTGAAAAGCTGTTTCTCTGATAGATCGAGTTGCATTTTTGAAGCATCTTCCAATCCTCTGTTATATAACACCTGGTAATATTGTCCTATTATGTCAGCGATCAATGTATTTCTGGTAATTTTCTCTGATTCCAGACCGGCTTTAAGCATGAATTTATTTGCAGCTATCGTATTTATCTCAGTAAATCCGCTGAACAACACAATATTAGAGAATATGCCCAACGTATTTGTCATGTTCTTGTTAAATACTATAGCGTTCGTTTGGTCGATTGACCTTCCGTTTGCAAGATAAAACTGGGATCCGGCATTTAAATTCGGTAAAAGATTCATTCTGGATGCCAGCAGGTCTGCCTCCGTCGATTGGGTCAGAAGCCTCTGCCTTTGCAGTCCAATATTGTTGGTAACGGCATAATTAATGCAATCCTCCAGAGTCCATTTCTTCACCTGAGCCGATATTTCCTGAAAACAGAAAACTAATAGAAGCGATATTATAAGGGATATTTTTTTCATCTTAATCTTTAATTCTTATTTCTTGATTCTAATTTCCAATTTCCAATTCCTGATTCCTGATTCCTGATTCGTTATGCCAAAGAATGTGCCAAAATATTAAATATCACAATATCAACTACATGCAATTATTAATCTTTATACAACTGTCAAAATATTAGACAATGCGATGTGTGAAAATGTTACAGTACAAATCTTTTCTGTATGATCTTATTTTCGTAAGTTTGTTTTAGCCAATAACCAAAAATCATGACAACAATCAGCCGTCGCAATTTTTTGAGAACCTCTGTAATGGGTGGGGTGGCAGCAACCTGTCTCAAACCTTATGATACACTTGCAGCCTTTGGGAAACAAGATAACTACTCATCCAGTGTTGCAATCACCACAGGCGACAACAGGGCCGACTTAGCCTTTCGGGCGCTTAAACCTTTTTCCGGAGAGATCGCACAGGCAATTGGAAGCCGCCGTGTCGTCCTGAAACCAAATAATGTCAATATTGATATCCAGTTAGCCTCAACACATGTTGATACGCTTGAGGGCATACTTGAATTCCTCCAATCGATAGGGAAGACAGGTAATGTTGTAATTGCGGAATCAGCGGCGAATGGTCCCACCTTCGATGGGTTTAAAAACTTCGGATATTTCAGGCTGGCTGATAAATATGGTGTTAAACTGGTTGATCTCGACCAGGAGCCTTATGACATAATTTATGTATTCGATGAAAAAGACTTCAGGCCTCATGCAGTGAGGATTTCTCATTTAATGCTTGACCCCGGTTCATTTATAGTTTCTGTCGCCCGGATGAAAACGCATGACCGCGTTTTCGCAACTTTATCCTTGAAGAATATAGTATTCGGTTCCCCGGTGAAAGACCGGGGATTTACTTTCAACTCTTCCAGCAAAAAAGGGACTGTAAGTGATAAACCAATAATGCATGGAAGCGGTTTCCGGGGAATAAACTATAATTTGTATTCAATGTCGCAGCAATTGCATCCTCATCTCGCTGTAATAGACGGATTTGCGGGAATGGAAGGGAACGGACCGAATGACGGAACTCCGGTGGATCACAGGGTTTGTGTCGCCGGACTTGACTGGCTGGCTGCTGACCGCGTGGGAATTGAACTTATGGGTATCGAATTTTCCAATATCGGTTACCTGAACTTTTGCAACCAGACAGGTCGTGGAACTGCGGACCTTAACAAAATTCATATAATAGGTGAATCAATCAGCGCTCACAAAAAATCTTACAAGCTAAGCGATAACTTTAAAGATCAATTGATCTGGAAGAATCCGATATCCCAAAATCTCACAACAACTCATTATCCAAATTTCCGATTATCATATACCTGAATAAAATGAGTAATAAAGCCAACCTGTCAGGTTTACACCGGGTAGTACTGACATCAATCTTTTTTGTTTTTTTACATGCTTCATCTGCAGGTCAGAACCTGGGCTTAAGTAAACCACAGGATCCTGCTGATCTGCCAAAATCAAGAACTGCAGTTATTCACCCGAAAGTATTGCCGAAGACAGCGGAAGAAACCAAACTGGTCAGAATCTCTAACAATGAATGGATCATCTCTGGGGGGTGGGAACAGGCAAACGCATTTTACCGGCTTATATATCTGACGGATACTTTACCCTGCTGCCTGGCGAGTCAAGAGCCATTACAGCAGAATGTCCTGCCAACAAGTTGCCGGACTCGTTGAAAATTTCTGCGGAGGGTTTAAATGTGCCACTTCAGGAAATTATAACAATAAAGTGATACAGGATTAACCTCATATTTTAAGAAGTTTTGTAACTTTGGTATAACTGTTATCTGATTTGCATTGCATCTTTGTCCCGATGCATTCAGAAGTGTATAGGATTTATCGATATTTGGTAGTTTTTATAAATATTTACCTTAATACGGGTCAGAAAATGAATAAAGACTCTTTTCTGTTTGAATTTTTAAAAAGCGGTCCCTTTCGTTTACTGCTTATTCTTGCAATCCTGATCTTTGTGGGAATTCTTATTTCTAACCATCACAAAGCAATGGTTCAAATGAAAGAGAATGTTTTATACGTTGCTCCGGCACCAAAAAAATAGATCAGTTTTATAAGGAAGGTTAAAGAAGCTAATCTCTTTCTCAGAGCCTCTGTAAGCTTTAAAGGGTTTGTAGTTTTCGGGATTGATTTACGGAGATTCATTGAAACAAAATATCTGTAGTTACAGATTCCAGCTCACGGCCAGCCTATTCCAAAACTCATATTGGCACCGCGGAATCCTGTGTCATAATCAATCCTCTCATTCCGGAAATTATAGCTGGACTTAATTGTCCACTATTTTACTAATTACGAAAATAGATTTTAAAAGCTTATAAAGCTAGTATATGGTTTGCTATGTAATGAACAATATTTACATATTTTGCTTTTGATGACCTCTTTTTCTAAAGTCGGGGAGCCCAAAAATATGAAGATCAAAATTCACCTTAAGTCGTGGTGCGGCATCTTTCCTTTTATCAGATCAACTTTAAAGAGATTTAATCTTAAGAATTTAATATTTATGTTTGTCTGAAAATAAAATCTGATAAAAATGAAAATTGTAGTACTCGATGGATATGTATTAAATCCCGGCGATCTTAGCTGGGACAAGCTGAATAATCTGGGCGAAGTGGTTTTGTATGACAGAACTCCTGCGGATAAAATAATAGAACGGTCGTTGGGCGCAGAAGTTGTAATCACAAATAAAACCCCGCTCTCAGAGCAGACCATACATAACCTTCCAAGCCTAAAATATATAGGAGTTCTTGCGACAGGGTATAATGTTGTGGATACTGCTGCTGCAAAAAGAAAGAACATAATTGTCACAAATGTTCCTTCATACAGTACTATGTCTGTAGCACAACTGACCTTTGCTTTATTGCTTGAACTCTGTCATCATGTTCAGAGGCATAGTGATTCTGTTATAGAGGGTAAGTTGGCTATTTTAGCGCAGGGGCCAGACTGCAGAGGTGGCAATATACACAAAGATCAAAAAGAGCTACAATATAATATCTTAGCTTTGTGTGCTTTGTGGTTAAAGGATTTCAATCTCCGTCTTCCCCTTTAAATCTATTGTCTTCCCATTCCATTTGAAGATGCCAGTAAGTCCTTCCGGGAGAATAATTTCTCCTCTGATTCCATCCTTTCCGGTCCTTTTCAAATCAAAACTTATCATTCCTGCCGGATGGGGCATCTGTCCTTTAATGAAATTTAGGCCGCCAAGGGCAGGTTCTATATCAACAGTTTTGAATCCTGGCGTTCCGGGACGGATACCTGCAACTGTCGCAAGGAAATCATAATCTGGACTTGCGCTCCATGCATGGCAATCGGAGCGGGCAGGATCGGGATTCTCAGCAAAGGTGGTTAACCCTTTTTGCAACATATCATTCCACAGGCCAAGTGTTTCAAGATACTTATCAGCCAATCCTGCTTTTTTCAAAGACTGGGTGAGATAAAACCTGAAATACATGGTTGGCTGTATCAGACTAGTATCAAACATAAACTTTTGTACAAAAGTTTTTTGGCTGTTTTCAGGAATTGTATTCGTGAGAACACCGAAGATCTGGGCATGCATGCTGAATTCTTTTTTCCCCGGTGTATCTGCCAGGTAGCCACGTGATTCATCCCAGCACTTATCATACACAGCTTTTGTTAATTGTCTGGCAATTTCAGAATAATATTCACCTTTCTCTGATTGGCCGAAGTATGTGAAGAGCTCTGCAGCTTTTTGCAGGGCATAAGCAAATTGCATTGAAAGTATGGAGGAATTACCGTCATTCATTCCTCCGGGAGGAACGCCTCCTATGCCGCTTTCATTGTTCCACGCCCATTCAGGTGCCCAGTCGACAAAATTCCAGTAAGCAACTTTTCCGAGTAATCCTGTTTCCTTATCGATCCGTCTGGTAAACCAGCCAAGGACATTTTCAATACCGGGGAGAAAGCTTTTAATGAATTCAGGATCATTGCGCAATGTCCAATAATCGTTGATCATATCTACCCAAAACAGCGAGAATGGCGGAATGATCTGAGGATTCGCCGAAGGATACCTGCTTCGGGTCAGTCCTTCATAATACTGCGATTCATTCAGGTCTGTAATTGCATTTCTTACCAGACGGTCATCACCCGATACATAGAGTGAGATCAGTGCCTGAATCCTTGTATCTCCTACATATTGAAGCTGTTCATAATAAGGACAGTCAAAATATGTTTCATTAGCACAAAGCCGAGCAGTTCTCCACCCTGTATTCCATATTTTTTTCAGGTCCGGCCTGTCCGAATCAAATACTGCATTCTCTTTTAACGGATAGGCTGTAAATTCACTTGAAAAGCTGTTTATGGTCAATGGGTCTGCACTTGTTTCTATCTCCATCTGAAGATATCTCCATGTTCTGAACCAAAGCGGACGAAACAGTCTGTTCGGGTTGCCATCAGGTAAAAAGTAATCGGAATAGCCCAGAATAGATTTTCCTTCGATTTCATTCCTGTTTCCTTTTGATCCGTTAACATCGAAAAGTGATTCTGAATATGTGAGTTTTAAGCGCCCCCCTTTTCCTCCTGACACCAGCAATTCGGGGTAACCGGTTGTCAGTTTTTCCTGATCAAATAATATCATTATTTTCCGGTTGACCGGAATTTTCAAGGCAGCTTTTCCCCCCAGAAACCCTTCTGGCAGGGCGGCTCCGGATATCCGGCGAACAGTTGCAAACCTCTGATGTGTTTGCTCCATAAATGGGATTGCCCGGGGTGTGAGTTCCCAGTTTATGTCAGTTCCTACTCCCCGGGGGTGAGCAGTATCAAGAGTCTTTGGTGTTAACCAGGAATGATCATCATAATCGGGTGTTTCCCATCCCCACGGGTAAAGTCCCGCATCGACCCTTTCGCATGGGCCCACTACAACGAATTGTCCGCTGGTTTCTTTCGAACTTGCAGGAGCAGGAGTATAAGCCTGATCTTTAGTGACTTTCCAGGAAGTATCAGTGTTAACAATTACTTCTGAAGAAGAATTTCCCTGGACTATAAAAGCTGTTTTAATAGAGAATTGTGCCCATGGCTTTAACTCCCCGAAATTCCATACGGTTGCAGCAATGACATTTTTGCCAGGTTTAAGGAATGGCGCAATATCTATACTCTCAAATGTCCAGTGTTCAAGATCAGCGCGTGCCGGACCAAAGCATACCGGCTTGCCGTTAACAAACAATCTGTACCTGTTATCGGCTGAAATGTTAATAATGAATTCCTTTGGCTGCTCTTTCAATTCAAAATCTTTCCGGAAATGGAATACTCCATAATCAAGCAGAGATTCTGTTGGATGAGATATCCATTGTGCATTCCAGCGACCGTTCAGCAGATCAGGATTGATCTTTTCAACAGGCAACTGCTGTATCGTCTGTGCTGACAGATTTATACAGATCAGCGAAATGAGAAGAATATTAATTTTTGAGTACATAGTTTCAAAATTTTAACAATTATAATAGATTTTAGAGACTTAAACACAATATAAGTAAACCAGTGACTTATTATTTAATGATTTTTTTTATTTAGTCTTCCGGACTATCTCTTTAATTTTTCTTCCGGGGATATGATAAAAGTTCAAATTGAAGAAATCCGGATTAATTTATCTACTTTTATAAAAAAATTTCTTGCTATGAGAAATATGGCGTTGGAATATAAAATAAAAGTGAATCGCGCCGGTCTTTGTTAGGTCGCTTCAAGACCCTTAATAAAACATTCTTACATAAATGCAGTAATGAAATATGGCAAAGGTTTAATCTGACCATTTGTTGTCGTATCAAAGTTTCAATTAAAAAAGATTATTATGGATAAGTTAATTATTACAGGATCAAACCTGACAATTGAAGATATGGTAAATGTTGCCCGTAATGGCCAGAAGGTTGAACTCCATACCGACGCGAGAGCAAGGATTAACCTTTGCCGGGCAATGCTCGAAAGAAAGATTGATGCTCATGAGATAATGTACGGTGTTAATACCGGTATAGGTGAGTTTTCAGAAGTTGTTCTCAACAACGACCAGATAAAAGACTTTCAGAAATACCTCGTATATAACCATGCTGCCGGTATCGGTGACCCTGCTCCTCTGGAATATGTCAGAGGCGCCATGCTAGGACGGATTAACGTACATGCTCATGGCAACTCAGGGAACAGGCTGATAATAACTGAAACCCTTGTGGAAATGCTCAATAAAAATGTTACTCCCTTTGTATGCCAGAAGGGTTCTGTTGGTGCCAGCGGCGATCTGGCGCCGATGTCTCAGATCGCATTGCTAATGATGGGCCAGGGTGAGGCATATTACGAGGGAGAGTTACTTGAGGGCAAAGAAGCTATGAGGAGAGCCGTCATTGCTGTACCGGGGCTTATGGCACGCGATGGACTGGCAACTATTAACGGGTCAAATGTGCTCACTGCCATGAGTGCCATATTCCTTTACGATGCCAATAACTGGCTCAAACAGGCTGAGATTGCGGCCTCCATGTCACTTGAGGCCCTGAAGGCAAACATGAAACCCTACTCACCTTTGCTTCATGAAGCAAGAGGTTTCAAGGGAGCCGTGAGAAGTGCAAATGCAATCAACATGTGTGTGAACGGAGGCGACCTTAAAGAGGGAAGAGTTAAGAGCAAAGTGCAGGACGCGTATTCCATGCGCTCAACACCCCAGGTAATCGGAGCTGCTCATGATGCTATGGCCTATGCTCGTTCACAGGTTGAGATAGAACTGAATGGTGTAGGGGATAACCCCATCTTTTTCCCCGATCGCAACATCCAGCTTTCGGGAGCAAATTTTCAGGGATCACCGGTTTCTGTGCCAATGGATATGGCAGGAGCTTGTATCACAATGGTAAGCGTAATGTCTGAAAGAAGGATGAACAGATTAAATAACCCGGCATTGAGCGTGGGGCTTCCAGATTTCCTGACAAAAGGAGCCGGCATGTTTTCAGGGCTGATGCTGAGTCAGTATACTGCTGATATGATGATCGTTGAACAAAGAATACTATCAGCACCTGCATCAATTCAGTCTATACCGGCAGCTGCTGATCAGGAAGACTTTGTATCTATGGGAATGAACACTGCAATTAAGAATTTCCAGATCCTCGATAATGCTTATGGTATTCTTGGTATTGAATTTATGGCCGCTGCTCAGGCTCTTGACTTCAGAAAAGAAGAATATAAATTTGGAAAAGGTGTGCAAAAAGCATGGGAAGTGATAAGGAAGCATGTCGATTTTCTTGATATAGACCGCCCGCTTTATCACGATCATACTGCCATGCAGAAGCTTGTCAAATCGTGCGAAATACTAGAAGAAGTCGAAAACGAGATTGGGAACCTTGGTTGATAAAGTTCTAAACCCGGGAGGTGAATCAACCTGTCGCGATCATAACTGATTTATTTTGTAATGAATCTGTTATGATGAAGCCTGGGATCAACTTGGGTTCTTTGTCCATTTGTGGTCACAGCTATTTTTTGGAAAAGACTAAGACTTTTTATAGTTCTGTCCACTGAAGGGGAAAAAGAACTGATATCTTTGTATATATGCTATTAAAAATTCTGATCAGGTAAATAAAACTGATATATGAAAACCAAAATCTTTTTTACCATTGCTTTTTGCATCTTCGCCGCATCATGTACAACAAATCGTAAGACAGACAATGTAATTGAACTTCCAAAAGAATGGAAATTTCAAACCGGAGATAATGCTGCTTTCTCAAATCCTGATTTTAATGATCAAGCGTGGAAATCCATTAAGGTTGACAGTTTCTGGGAAACACAGGGCTATCCCGGTTACGACGGGATTGGCTGGTATCGCACCAGGGCAGTGTTCCCTTCTTCACTTAAAAATAACAATAAACTGTTTAAATCTGTACGCGTTGCTTTAGGCAGGATTGATGATGCGGATGAGACCTGGCTCAATGGTAAGAAAATTGGAGAAACAGATGGCTGGGACATTGATAGATCATACTATGTTCCCTTTAATCTTATTCACTGGGACAAAGAAAATGTGATTGCTGTCCGGGTGCATGATAGAGGAGGAAATGGTGGTATGTACGGAAGACCTCATTCAGTTGGGAATGCGCGATTGTCGGATATCCTGGAACTTAAGACATTCGATAAACCTTTGCCGTTCACTTCGGAAAATTCAAAATTTGCTAAAAAATTGATTTTTCATTTCAAGATACCTGTTGAAAAATTGAAGGTTCATTTAAAAATCAATGTTTATGATCCAAAAAGTAAAAGAGTTGTTTTCCAAAAAGATGAACACATTGTTATAGGAAAAAATGCAGACACCACATTTACTTCTGAGATTTCCATTAATGAGCCCGATACCTATAAAATTGACTATGTTATCACTTCAAAATTTCTTGCCGATACATTAAAATACAGTACACTTTTTTCCTATAAACCTGGCCAGCATATAAATGAAAAATTTGAAAATCCTATTGTAAAACTTACTGTTCCTGACAAAGCTGGTCCATTTGGTCTGGAGAATATTTCTTTTGGTGGCTATTTGAATGACAGGCTGAATGCAAACCTTACAAAGCGATTGCTCAATATTGATGAAACGGGAATACTGGAATGCTATTACAATCGTCCCGGAAAACAGACCTGGGTAGGGGAATATGCTGGTAAGTATCTTCATGCTGCCAGTCGTGTTTGGCGCTCCACAAAGAACGATCAGTTAAAGACTCAGATGGATCGTATCGTCGATATTTTAATTACCTGCCAGAATGAAGATGGCTACCTGGGTACCTATTTACCCTCAGACTATTGGACTGAATGGGATGCATGGGCACATAAATATAATATGCTGGGATTGCTGAGTTATTATTCAGTTACCGGATACAAGCCTGCATTGGAAGCCTCTGTGAAAATTGGTGACTTATTATGTCGCACTTTTGGCGAAAACAAAGGTCAGAGGAGTATTATTGACTTGTCACCTCATATGGGGATGGCATCAACAAGTGTACTTGAGCCCATGACCTATTTATACCGTTTTACCGGTGATAAAAAGTATCTCGATTTTTGCAAGTATATAATTAAAGCATATGAATATAAAAACGGACCTAAAATAATCTCCACCCTGACTAACCTGGGAAAAGTTGACAAAACAGCTGATGCAAAAGCTTATGAAATGATGTCGAATCTGACAGGAATCGTAAAACTTTACGAGCTGACCGGAGATGCAAAATTATTGAAAGCTGCTGAAAATGCATGGGATGATATTTCGGCCCACAAACTATACATTACCGGAACTGCAAGCAAAGAGGAAGTATTCCAGGAAGATTTTATACTGCCTGCAGGAAATGATGTAAACATGGGAGAAGGATGTGTAACAGTTACCTGGCTTCAGTTCAGCCAGGCGCTATATTATCTGACCGGAGAACCAAAATATATCAACGAAATTGAAAAAACTATATTTAACCATTTGTTTGCAGCCGAAAATCCTGAAACAGGTTGCGTTAGTTATTACACGGCCTTACAGGGTAAAAAACCTTATCGATGCAATATTGACGGACATTGCTGTCTTGCAAGTCTGCCACGGGGAATTGCGGCGGTTCCTGAGCTGGCTTATTCAAAAAACTCCGACAATGGTTTTAGTATTAATCTGTATTCAGCCGGAAAACTGGCGGATGAAATTTTTTCAAAGGATGGAAAAGAAACTGGCATTGCTTGTACTGTGGATACTAAATTCCCGGAAGAAGGGAAAGTAACAATTAAACTGGATCCTGAATCAAAAACCGATTTCCGGTTATCGTTGATTGTTCCGTCATGGTGCAGAAATTATTTGGCTGTTATAAACGGCAAAAACTTTTTTGGAATTCCCGGAAAATATCTGGACATTGAACAAATGTGGGACAAGAATACCGTTATAAATATTTCATTTGATTTGCCGGTTCAGATACTGGATGGAGGCAAAAGCTACCCTGGATATATAGCCATTAAATATGGAACCCAGGTACTTGCCATGGATCAGGCATTAAATCCGGAAATAAAAGAAATGGATGAATTGTCAATGGCATCTTCTTCAGTGAAGAACATTCCTAAAACATTGCTGCCTGATAATTGGGTAGGTTTTCAAATTTTTGGTGCAACAGGTTTCTACAAAGGGAAACCTGTTGATCTTAAATTAGTACCTTTTGCCGATGCCGGACAAACAGGTGGAGATATAAGGGTGTGGATCAAAAGGAACTGAAACCCCTGTATTAATATCTGTCAAGCCACCTGTATTTTCTTGTACTGTCACCGAATTTCAGAGCGACAGTGAGTTCATGGGTTCCATATGTAACACGTTGAATCTCACTGAGTGTAAAGTCGACTGCGTAGCCAAAATATAAAGCAGTCCATTTTGAATGATCAGGTATATATCTGAACCTTATATTAGCAATCAATCCGCCACCGGTTCTATAGGTTAGTCCTGCCCATAATCGCTGATCATAAATGTAAGTAATACCGATATCAGCTTGCGGCATAAGCTGTTCTGATATTTTGAACAGAACAGCAGGCTCGAATTCATTTCTGCCGGTTGAATAAAGATTATAGGATCCAAAGGTATAAAAGTGCCTTTCCATTCTGAATCTTCTGTAGGTATTGTCGCCTATTTTTGCAGCTGCTTCAAATAACTGGAGGGCTGAAAATCCAAAGTCAAATCTGGGATTCAGGACATAAATTCCAAAATCCATATCAGGTACAAAAATTCCTCTTCGCAAATTATTATTTAGCCATGGTTCACTGGCATTCTCAAAACTTTGCTCATCGGCATTGATAATAAAGTGATATCCGGTGACAGCCAGACCAAAAGATAATTGAGTGGATTTCTGAAGCCACATATGATAAGAATATGTAGCCTGGAAACCTGTTCTCTGGATTAGTCCATTCCTGTCACTGAAGACATAAGCTCCAAAACCTACTTTCCCGTCATTTTTTGGTGTGAATACTGTCTGATTAAATATAGTCTTCCTGATTTTATAACCTCTTTTAAGTATCCTGGTTTGAACGCTTAAGGAATAAGTCTTTGGCGCACCGGAATAGCCAACCCATTGTTCCCTTGCAGTCATGTTAAAACTTGTATATCCGTCACTTCCGGCATGTGCAGGGTTGATCAGAAATTTGTTATAAAGGTACTGGTCAAATAAGGGCAGTTGCTGAGCTAAAGCGATATGCCAGGGAACAACAATTAAAAAGATAGAAATCAGTCTTTTCACAGCAATTTAAATGTTACTTTTCATCTTACAATAGTAATTTCTCCGACAATTGGTTTTGATCCATTGTGGAAATCAATTACATAATGATATGAGTCGATTGGTAAATTCACTCCTTTACTTTTCCCATCCCAGGGATGAGGATAGCCTTGTTCTGATTTCCACAAAGACTGACCCCATCTGTTATAGATCGTAATTACAACCTTTGGATAGGCATCGATTTTTCCAATATTCCAGACATCATTAATAAGGTCTCCGTTTGGTGAAAAAGCTTCCGGAATTTCCAGTTTAATTTGTTGAAGAGCGTTAAAAATAATGTTTGCTGATTCAGTTGAAGAACATCCCGCGACTGTGATCAACAGGTTATTGTAAATCCCTTCCGGTACAGTTACAGAAGCTGTACCGGATATAACTTTAACATCGGTTAAAATGCCTGAATCATATGATATTGAGTAGGTTCCATCCGGGACGTTGGTAAAAGTAAAGTCTATCTTACCTTTATCGCAGCAGACATCAGCATTTGTTCCTGAAGCCTCTAAGGTAGGTAACGGACTCACAATTACCTGTCCTGATATAACCGGTCCAGGGCATCCGTTTGCAGATTTCTCCTGCACTTGCAGAGAGTATAAACCTTGTGAATTCCAGGTATGAAAAAAATTATTGGAGGTAAATCCTTGTTGAACTACTGCATCGATCCACCAGGTATAAGTTGACCCGTAATCAGAATTCACAAAATAATGTCTTGAATCTCCTGTACATACATTATCCGGCATAGAGCCCTGTCCGGCAACGCTAAAGGTGCAGAACAGAGCCATGCCGAATAATAATATATAAGGACACCTCTTAAGCATTGGTTTTCATTCTTGCCATCTAATTGTGATAAATGGGAGAAGTTGCCGGGAGAGGTGTTACTGTAACATTCTGTATAGCAGGACCAGATGAAATACACCCGTTTGTATTATGGTAATTGACACTTACCGAGTACGGTCCCGAACCATTCCAGGTGACAGTCACAGTATTGTCTGATGAAGTTCCTCCTGATGTAGTAAGACCACCGGTCACAACCCATGTATAATTGTTCATTCCGCTCTCTGTAGTGTAATTAACTCCGGCTGTTCCGAAACAGACCGGATTCGCTGCAGGTGTAATAGTTGGCCGGGGTAATGGATTGACAGTGACTACAACTGTTATTGGAGTTCCTGTAATTCCGTTTACAGTTGGAGTGACCGTGTACGTAATGATAGCATCAGAAGAGGTACTATTGGTCAGAGTCTGTGAAATAATCGGACCGGTTCCATTGGAGAACCCGGAGGCTGTTCCTCCCGTCAGAGCGGCTGTCCAGGCAAAGGTAGCCGTACCAATATTGCTTGATAATGAAATATTGGTTGAAGCGCCACTGCATAAGTTTTGTGAAGACGGGGTTGCTATCACCCCTGGTCTTTCGTTCACAGTGACCAAAACTTCATGTGGTTGCCCAATACACCCTCCGCTGTTTCTTTCAACAACAGATAAGGTGTAAACTCCTTCTACATTCCAGTCTACTGAAATACTGTTTCCTGTACCATTTATTCTCCATTCTGTCCCTGAAATGCCCGGGGTTATGGTCCAGCTATATGTGGAGCCGGGAGTAGCTGTGACAAGGTAAGGTTCATTTCCAATACTTACCGTCTGAACCGGACTTGTATCGGTCTGAGCCCTTGCTCCACTTGAGTAAAGAAGTAGCAGCATAAGAGGAATAGATCTAAGCATTAATAGTTTGGGTTTCCAATAAATAAGGCCAAATGATTTTTTCATTTTTCCTGTTTGAACAGTTTTGCTGTTCTTTCCATTTAATTGATTGAGTGTGTGCATTGTTTATATGTTTATTTGGTTACTTTCTTTGACATTATCTAGCGATGAAAGATTGAAGAAGTTATTGGTAAAGGACTAACCGAAATCAATACCGGGACGCTGTAAACTGTTCCACAATCAGGGGATCCTGAATCACTTGTAAGAATACGGTAATAAGTCGTTGACGTTATTGATGCAGGTGAATATGAAAGATTGTTTTCACCTGAAATATCTTTATAATTCAAACCATCATAACTGCTCTGCCATTTATAAGAGTAGACAGGACCTGAACCCCCGGAAGCTGTTGTTGCGGTAAGAGTGGAGGGAACATTCCCGTAGCAGATCTGCTGACTGGCAGAAATTATCGGTGGTGAAAGTGGGGCTCTGACTACAAGATTCCTTACTCTTGTTGAACTTGTTTCAATACAGGTAGTATCTCCGCCTGGCTGGTTTAGAGTATGAAATCTGACAGAAACCCTGTACGAACCGTTTTGTGCGATTGTCGCATTTAAAATGGATAATTGAGAGGTGGTTGTACCATAATAGGATCCTTCGTCTGATAAAAATGTCCAGCCTGAACCATTATTCCATGCCCACTGGTAGCCATTTTCTATAACATTACCTTCGGTAAATACCTTATAAGTTATGCTGCCTCTGTCACAAATTATTGAGTTTACTACAGCTGGAGTAAGGTCGGTAATAGAGTTAATACTCAATAAAGCCGCGTCAGAAGTTATTGTTCCGCAAATGTCAGTGACAAGGATCCTGTATTCAGTTCCATTGACATTCTGTTTATTGACACCTATATTATCAATGTTAAGCAGGGCATTGTTTGCACCGATTATGTCTGAAAAATTACCGCCGGGCGGTTTTTGCTGCCATTGATATAAAACTGTTCCTGTAGATCCTGTTATGTCAATAGAAAATTCCACATGGTTCCCATAACAATCGGTCTGTGGCAGAGGATGACTGGTTATTGTAATCGATTGAGCATGCCCGGTTGTCCACAGACCTAATACTATTAATAATTCCCAGGTGCTTAACATGCATGTCAGCCTCCTGGCAGCCTGTAAAATACTATCAACTATATTTCTCATGACTTCTGTCAAGAGCTATTTGCTTTTAGTTTAATACTGTATAAAAGCCACCTGAATTGACCTTAAAGACCAAAACAGGCAATCTCAAAAGCCAAGACTACTTTCAGGTTTCCTCTCTAAAAAGAATACTTTGAGTTTTTAAAAGTTTCCTATAATCTAGCCTTATGCAACAAAATAATTATTCCGGAATCTAAGATAGATAATTTTTGTTTAGGAGACAATCTTTTTTAAAATAAAAAGCCCTCCGGAGTTTGGAGGGCGAAGGTGGAGCTGCGGGGAGTCGAACCCCGGTCCAAACATGGAAATCATATGCTTTCTACATGCTTATCTCTGCTTGATTTTCGTGACAAGTCAGCTGCAGAACAACCTAACCTGCCCTTATTTCCCGTTTGTTTCGCCATCGGGTCGGAACAACCTTCAGACTAGCCCCGGATTGCGTGCGTCTCCGTGTCGGGTTGGATCAGGGCTTGACCGCCCGGGAAACGTCTCGTCCGGACACATGTGCCCGGAGATTCTTCCGCTAACTGGCGGATGAAGTGCTTAAGCTACTGTTATTCGCTTATGCTGCGAGAGCGTAATTATTTTCGCCTTTTATTGTTTTGTGACACTGTAAAAGTGACGCGCCACCACACACTGCATGCTTACATAACACCTCTCATGCTGTCAAAACCAGGTCAGCCCCGGTGATATGTAGTGCAAAGATACAAAAAAGTTGGGAAAGTCGGAAGTCCGAAGTCCGAAGTCGGAAGTCGGAAGTCAGAAGCCTGATGCCCCACGCCTGATGCCCGACACCTAAAGTCGTAATGTTAAAAGTTCTTAGATACTAACCGGCTATTTGGGACTTTATAGACTTAAATTTGTATCTTCACATTTCCATCAATAAGGTTATTGTATTTATGGAAAAAGCATTAAAAGTCGGGATACTCAGGGAGACTAAGAATCCTCCCGACAGAAGAGTCCCACTAACACCTCCCCAGATCATTGCTCTGGAGGAATTGTATCCTAATGTTGAATTTTTTGTTCAGCCCAGCGATTACAGGTGCTATTCAAACGAAGAATACGAATACCTCGACATCCCTTTAAAAGAAGATCTACGGGAATGTGACATACTCATGGGTGTAAAAGAAGTTGATAAAAGAACTTTTTTAGCGGACAAAATTTATCTTTTCTTTGCGCATGTTGCAAAAAAACAGCCTCATAATCTCGAGATGTTAAGAGCGATGGCCGAAAAAAAAATCAGCCTTATCGATTTTGAATATCTTACAACCGATAAAGGACAAAGGGTAGTCGCATTTGGTCGTCATGCAGGCATAGTTGGCGCGTATAACGGACTAAGGGCAAGGGGAATAAAAACCAACAAATTCAAACTTAAGCCTGCCTACCAGTGTCATGATCTTGAAGAGATGTGGGCAGGTCTGAGTCTCATTGAGCTTAAGCTGGGCTTGAAAATACTTATAACAGGAGATGGCCGTGTAGCTTGTGGAGCCATGGAAACACTTGGTGTGGCAAATGTTGTGCAGGTATCTCCTGACGACTACCTTAACAGAGAATTTAGCGTTCCTGTTTTCTGCCAGCTTGGACCTGATAATTATACACGACATAGGGAGGGTTTGAAGTTCAATTTCAACCATTTTACAAAATATCCACAGGAGTATGAATCGACATTCCTACCATATACCAGTGTAACAGATATTCTGATCACCGGCCATTACTGGGACCCAAGGTCCCCTAAGTTCTTTTCCCATGAGGATATGATAAAGCCAGATTTCAGAATTTCGGTTATAGCCGATATCAGCTGTGATATGAATGGACCAATCCCTTCAACGCTCAGGGCTACTACAATATCAGACCCTTTCTATTCTTATAATCCTTTCAGGGAGATTGAAGAACCCGCTTTCTCGAAAGAATCGAATATCACTGTAATGTCGATTGATAATCTGCCCGGCGAGCTCCCTAGAGATGCCTCGTTGGAATTTGGCAAGATGTTAATGAGCAATGTATTGCAAGATCTTCTGACTAAAACTGACAGCCCAATGATCGAAAGAGCAACTATATTAAAAGGCGGTAAGCTCACCCCTGGCTATAATTACCTTAATGAATATCTTAATGGCTAGAGATCTACGGATGATACACTTTTTAAGCTAATGAAAATTATTTCACTTGGTCCGGCTCATCCTTACCGCGGTGGCTTGGCAACATTTAGTGACCGTCTTGCACAACAGTTTTCTGCAGAGGGACATGAGGTTAAAGTCTTTACATTCAGCTTACAGTATCCGAAATTGCTTTTTCCGGGGAAGTCACAATATACTGATGGTCCTCCGCCACCTGGTATCAACATCAATCGTAAGCTTAATTCAATAAACCCGTTTAACTGGATTTTAACAGGTCTCTTAATAAAAAGAGAAAAGCCTGATATCCTGTTGATAAGGTTCTGGCTGCCTTTTATGGGACCCTGCTTCGGAACAATTGCACGGATTGCAAAATCGAACAGACACACTTCAGTAATCTGTATTTTTGACAATGTTATTCCTCATGAAAAACGTCCAGGTGATACGATACTGACTAAGTATTTTACAAATAGCATTGACGGGGCAATAGCAATGTCGGAAACTGTCAGGAATGATCTGAACATAATCAGGCGGAACCTTCCCGTAAAACTTTCGCCTCATCCTTTGTTCGATAATTATGGATTACCTGTCGATAGGGCTGAGGCATTGAAAAAACTAAACCTTGACGCAGATTATTCATACCTGTTGTTTTTTGGATTCATCAGAGCATATAAAGGTCTGGATCTGTTGATTGAAGCATTTTCCGATAACAGATTAAGAAACAGGAAGCTGAAACTTATTGTAGCAGGGGAGTTTTATGAAGATGATACGCCTTATAAGGATCTTATTAAAAAGCATAACCTTGAAAATGAAATTATCCTTTTCGATCATTTTATTAAAGATAACGAGGTTCCGCTTTTCTTCAGCGCATCCGACCTCGTTATTCAGCCCTATAAAACGGCGACTCAAAGTGGCGTTACACAGATCGCCTTTTACTTTGAAAAACCTATGCTTGTAACTAATGTAGGTGGCTTAAAGGAAATTGTTCCAGATGGAAAGTGCGGGTATGTTGTTAAACCAGAGCCGGAATTTATTACTGAGGCAATGATCGATTTTTTTGAGAACAATAGGATGAAACAGTTTACAGAAGGGGTGAAGAAGGAAAAAGAGAAATTTTCATGGGACAAGATGACAGCTTCTATTTTGGAGGTGTATGATAGATGCCTCTCCCCAACCCTCCGCCGAGGCGGGGCAGGCTCTCCCCCAGGAGGGAGGGGGTGAGGTAAAAAAAGTGAGGAAATGGACAGAATAATGAGGTTATACTTTCATAAATTCACCCTGTCCTTCACAAGATAGCTGTTTCGTTCGGAGGAATTCCGGTTAATCAGTTCTCCAAGGAAGCCGGTCAGAAAGAGGAACGACCCTATAACCATAACCGTAAGAGCTATAAAAAAGAAAGGACTGGTTGTAACAAGCGGAGCTTTGAAATGGTGATATACGAAAACCAGTTTTCTTATACCGAGATAGCCTGCCATTGCAAAGCCGATTAAAAACATCAGGCTGCCCAGAGAACCAAAGAGATGCATCGGGCTTTTACCGAAACGACTTATGAATCCTATTGTTAAAAGATCAAGATATCCTTTTATGAACCTGTCAAGACCATATTTTGTAATTCCGTATTTCCGCGCATGATGTTCTACAACCTTTTCACCAATCTTTCTGAACCCTGCTTCTTTTGCAAGGATTGGTATGTATCTGTGCATCTCCCCGAATATCTCAATACTCTTCACAACTTCAAGACGGTATGCCTTTAAGCCGCAATTAAAATCATGAAGGTTTATCCCTGATGACCACCTTGCCGTTCTGTTATAAAATTTGCTGGTGAACCGTTTCACAAACGGGTCATATCTTTTCTTTTTCCATCCCGAAACAAGGTCATATCCATCCTTTCGGATCATCTTCATCAGTTCGGGTATTTCATCTGGACTATCCTGCAGGTCCGAATCCATCGTAATGACAACATCTCCGGAAGCTTTGGCAAATCCGGTGTGAAGAGCAGCAGCTTTGCCATAATTCCTTCTGAAACGGACCCCTTTGACAGCTTGATTTTTTTCTCCCATAGATTGAATTATATCCCATGAGGAATCAGAGCTTCCATCATCAACATAAATAATTTCAAAAGAAATTATTCGCGAAGAGCAAACTCTTACAATCCAGTCAGTTAATTCCTGAATTGACTCTTCTTCGTTGTAAACAGGGATAACAATCGACACATCCATCAGAAGTGCAGTTTAGTTAACAGGAGTGTCTATCAATGGGTTGCCTTCTTTCTTAATGAAGATACTTACAAGAAGTGAATAAATTAGTCCCTCAATAAGTGATCCGAATATGCTGAAAAATGCCATAATTCCGGGTTTCATTATTTTAGCTGTGAATGCCATTCCGGCGTCGATTGCAGCTTGAGGAGTACCTTTTTTTACCATCGCCTCTTCAGTCACTGCCAGCGATTTTTTGGCCAGTCCCGGATCAATTACAGCCCAAAGGACGTAAGTATAAATAACCATTATTATCGCTACATATACGAACATAACCATGCCGGCTCCAACTGATTGGCCATAAGTTATATGACCATGCATGAAATTATCACGGTAGGATTTCAGAAAAAAGTACAACAGTCCTAACTGGATAGGTATGTTAATATATCCTATTGATTTATTGAATGTCAGATCAAAAAAGTAGAGTACGAGAGAGAATGCGATTCCTTCAAGAGCTAAAATCAGGCCATTTGTCATGTTAGCTTTCCAAACATTAACTTTTTCTTCCATGATGTAAGTTATTTAATTCTTAGTTGGGTTAATAGAATAACAAATATAATGTAAAAATATCTGACCATCAGATATCTTAAACAGAGATATATTGATTTTCTTCATTTACCCCGGCTCCGCCAGCTGGCGGAGAGCGAAGAACCGAGCCCAACTTTGCTGGCGAGCTCGGCGCAGCCAAAATCAATTTACTCCCCTTGGGGATGGGGTAAATAAATTGATTTTCAAGCGTTTCGGAAAAGAAATTGACACCCTGTTGTTAAATTGGAATAATTATTTTGCATGCTTTTGAAAAAATTGTACTTTTGCACGGGGTAAGTCTTATACGACCAGCTCCTGCTGAACTCCCCCAGGATCGGAAGGTAGCAAGGGTAGGCAGTTGTAGCGGTGCGATATAAGGGGCTTACCCTTTTTTTTAGTACTTAATGTTTGGAGTGCCTGAAGTACATGGAGTTAAAAATACTCTCGGTACTCCAGGCACTACACATTTTAGGCACTTTTCTCTATATTTGGCAAATTTTTATCATTCATGCTAATCCGAATATATAACGAGAACCCAAATTCAGGACACATCCGTCAGGTAGTCGACTTGCTTGAAGCAGGAGGGATTATAATTTACCCCACTGACACAGTGTACGCAATGGGCTGCGATATTCAGGCAACCAAATCAATAGAGAGAATAGCCCGCTTTAAAGGGATGAATCCTAAAAACCCCGATCTCTCCCTCATATTTCATGATATGAGTCAGCTTTCAGAATATACAGTTATAAGGGATAATGCAATATTTAAGCTACTGAAAAAAAACCTGCCCGGCCCATTCACTTTCATTGTACAGGCTAATAATCAGATTCCTAAAATGTTTAAGAATAAAAAAAAGACCGTCGGGATCAGAATTCCTGATAATAACATCGCACTTGAACTGGTGAGGGAGCTCGGACGACCGATTATCACAACTTCAATACATGATCCGGATGAAGTAATTGAATATACTACCGACCCGGAACTGATTTATGAAAAGTATCGTGATTTTACTGACACAGTCATTGATGGAGGTTTTGGCAGAAATGAAGCATCAACGATTGTCGATTGTACCGGGGAAGAGATAGAAATAGTAAGACAGGGATTAGGTGTCCTGGAACTATAAGTATTTGCTTCTGTAAAGGAAAAGTATTTTCAGGAATTGAATCCCCGCGAGCGCATTGGCTTCGCCGAGCTCGTAAACTCGGTTCTTCGTAGCTTGCTGCGAAGAGCTTCAATAAGACTAAAATGAAAATTCAGGAATGTCATATATCTGAGATAAATGCCCCTGACTTCCTCACAAAATGAATTGAATCGGAATCCGTAAGGATAACTTGTTGAGGCATATGAAAACCCAAAGACGCTTCTGATGACACGATAATTTTTCCCCGAAAGGGTAAGGTCTTTAAATCATTTTCAATTTCCGGCCTTGAACCCGTAATAACAAGAAAATCAGGCATGAACTGCTGAATCATGTTTTTGTTAAGAATACTTGTGATAAGTACTTTCTTACCCCCGGTTTTTGAACAATAGTATTTATTTTTCAGCACATTTGATTTAATTTTTAATCCAAGCGTCGCACAGTGTCTTTTTACTTCAGGTGCCACAACGGAGGTATCGGAAAACAGATTTAATATTTTACCGGTTCTTATACCTATAGTCGATGTTCCCGGTGTATTATAAACTATAACTTCATTTGTTATTTTTGAAGAAATGTCTCTTGCTGTTCCAGTAAAAATATAAAAGACAAGGAAAAAAACAGGGTATGAAACCGGTATGGATTTCTTCTTCAGAAGGAAATGAATGAAGAGAAAAATTGTTATGGTGAGCATTATGCATTCAGGTATCGTTGATCCAATATTCTCTAAAGTCGAATAAGGTAATGAAGCAGCTGTAGAAGTTAATTGTTCTGTTAGTCCTGTAAGGAAGTTAAGGAGAATAGCTAAAAACCGCGACAGAAACTGAATTCTGAAAAACATCGGAATAAGGCACCCATTGACAATCAACAAATTTGATACAGGGACAATTGTAATATTAGCTATTATAAAATAGGTAGGGAACCTGTTAAAAAGCATTATCGTGAGAGGGAGTGTTCCAGCCTGTGCAACAAGTGTAACAACAACAGATTGCCATATTTTATCCATTAGCCAGTTTTTAAAATGCAGAAGAACATATAGGTCATTATAAAATACGATTATGTAAATAACAGCTGAATATGAAAGCTGGAATCCGGCATCGAATATTACCGAAGGCCTGAGAACAATTAGCAATACAGCTGAAGCAAGCACAGAGTTTATGCTGTTTGCCGGTCTTTTCAACATTTTGCCGGCCTGTAAGAATGAAAACATCAGTGTTGCTCTTAAAACCGAAGGAGTGAGTCCTGTTACAAATGCGAATGCCCAGAGAATCAGAATTGTTATAATTATCCTGAGAACATTAAATCTGCGTTTCATAAAAAACAGAAGACTGAAAACAAACATGCTCAGTATTACTGCATGGAGACCCGATACTGCCATAATATGCATAACTCCTGCTTTCATAAAATTAAGTTTCTGATCGGGATCGAGCATACTCTTCTGACCAAGGGTAATCGCTGCTACCAGGGCGAGTCATTCACCTTTAATGCCTCTTTCTTTAAACATCCAGATGATTTTCTCCCTTATAATCAGCGCCTTGTGAATGAGATTTCGGTGAATTGGAATAATGTGCTTTAATAGATCATTACTTTTTGTAATTGCATAATATCTGATTCCCTGGTTTTCCATGAAAAACCTGTAATCGAATTCATAAGGATTTAATCTGTTGGCAATTTCAATCGGTGTGCATCTGATAATGAGAACATCACCGGGAGTCAGGGAGACAGCTGATGAATCTTTTTTATTGTAAATAAGTATGGACCCTTTCACAGGTTCAGATTTGTCACCATCAACTTTCCTGTTGAGCTTTAATATCAATCTGTAACTGTTCTCTTTTTCTTCGGGGTAGTCTGAAAGGGTGCAGATAAAAGTTGTTTTTTCAGATTTAAGGGTTGAAATACTTTTTTTCTCATTTGTATAGAGAAGCAGTCCAGTTATGACAAGTGAGAGTGTAAGAGCATAGCCAAAGACCTGGTTTCTAAGGTATTTATTAAAACACAGACTGAGTAAAAATCCGGAAATAATGATAATACCGGCAATTACCAGAATACTAGTATCCGGTTGGATATAAAGGCCTGAAATTATTCCGATACATAATGGCAGGCCAATACGAAGAAACGGAATTTCTTTATGTAGCACAGTCTGCAGCTAAAGAGACTATATAAAGTTAAGAAGAAAAGTTTAAAGTGACTAAAGTTAAAATGAAGTTTAGAGTAAATTGAGTTAAAAAAGTTTAAGAATCGATCTGGTTGAAGATAATAAGGAATGCAGCTTTTTTAATCAGTGCAATGACTTTTTCTGGACTTCAGGCCTCGGAAGACTTTAACCTTTAGAGCCCGAAATTATGATCGCATGATCATTTCACTATGAAAATTGGAATACTAATTAATCAATCCAACCAATTTTATCAGGTCTTTTTCAGATCGTACTGAAAGATAATTTTGTTGAATTATTTTCTTAACGGTGGTTTTATATTCTTCAGGCAGGGCTTTCAATAAAGCACTTGTCCATATTCTCTTAAATGTTATTGTTATTCCGCCAGGAAGTTTTAAAATGTAGACAGGTTGAGGCACAAGTGTGTCGTAAGAATAAAGAATTCCGTTTTCAACTCTTTTAATGTTCCCGTTAATTCTGACGTTTCTGGAAACATACAGAGATACTGTTTTTTCAGAAAGAACTTCGACAAAAATATCTGTGGAATCTGTCATCTGGTGTAATTTGATCTGAATTCTTTTAAACCCATGTTCATAAATATAATCTGAGTTCAGACAGGAACATAATCTAATGTCTGTAAATTAATATAATATGAAAATAAGATGCCCCAAAACGTTAAGTCCTGGGGCATATAGAAATTAAAACCTCTGTTTAATTATTCCAAATCATTTATAGAGTCTGTCCAATAAAGATCCCTGAATTATCAATTGCTTCCAGATGCCCGATCCAAATTACCTGACCTTGGATTAATGCAGTAACATGGTTATCTGATGTAACAGTTAAATTGATATCATAATCAAATGGCATCGCAAGTAAGTTAAATTTTAATAAATGATTTAATTTTTTAGAATCCTGAGATAACTTCCATGAAAGAATGTCACCCTTGGCTGTAAAACCTCCTATTACATTACGTTCAAATTCTTCAATTACAGAATTTGCAGAATTAAATCCAACTTGCAAAACACCTTTATCACCATCAACTTCAATAAAATTAACTGCCGGATTTACCGCCGTGCTGTATAAAGTACCCATCATGAAGTCAATTTTAAAGACAAATCTTTTCGAATTGAGCACTGAATCCATTAGAAAATAGTTCTGAGTTGATTGTATCTTTCTCAACTCTTTCTTACTTTGAGAATTACTGTTCTCAGAAATCCCAAAGAATCCAAGTGTCAATAAAAGGCATACTAAATAAATTTTCAGTGTTTTCATACCTTTAATTGTTTCATACATCAAAGTTACTTCGTATTTAAGCCGAAGTCAAGCATATTTTAAGAAATTTTAATGATTATTACTGAAAAATAAGCATTTACAGCATTACTGCATTGGAGACTTATTGAATAATCTATGTAAAAAGCAAATCCGATTCAACACATATTAACATATGACAACCACTGATATTGCATAATTTTGTAAGAGGAAAGTTCATTTTGCCAGTCATCTCTCTTTTTTACTAAACAACAAATCCTGGTACTTCAGAGGACAGCCTCATGAGTCAGATGTGGTATTATAGTATGTAATTATTTAGAGAGGCAGGAGAGTAACATCTATTTTATTTTCTGCCCCGGTAGAATTGTTTTATAGGTGGCTTCAAACTGACCCTTGCTTATTGCGGTCAGTTTGCCTTTCAGGAGCCTTCTTCTGAGCGGACTTACTTTATCGGTGAAAAGAACACCCTCCGTATGATCATATTCATGCTGGATTATTCTTGCCTTATAACCGTCAAACACCTCATCGTGATATTCCCAGTTTTCATCATAATAATTTATCCGTATATGTGACTCACGCATAACTTCTTCCCTTAAACCGGGAATGCTTAAACATCCCTCGTTCATAGGTTGCAATTCTCCGCATCTTTCAGTAATATGGGCATTAATGAATATTTTTTTGAAATCAGCGAGTGAAGGTTCGTCTTCAGCTACAGGTTTACCGTCGATCACAAATAATCTTATTGATTTGCCAACCTGTGGAGCAGCAAGACCCATTCCTTCAGAGTTGTACATAGTCTCAAAGAGGTCTTCAATCAATTGATTAAGACCAGTGTAGTCATTATTAATCTCGGCCGAGACTTTTCTTAAAATTGAATGTCCATATATAACAATCGGGTAAGTCATTTCAGTTAAATATTTTCTCAATTATTAGATCTTTTATCAAGGAAGGACTGAAGAATTATCGAAGCACTTATTTTATCTACATTCCCCTTGTTTTGTCTGTCTTTTTTTTTTGCTCCTCCGTCAACCATCGCCCTTATTGCCATTTGTGATGTAAATCGTTCATCTGCAAGGTAAATATGTTTTTCAGGGTATGTTTTTTTTAGTTTTTTAATAAATGGATTAATGTAAGTAACAGATGCACTCGGCTGGTTGTTCATCTGTACCGGATACCCGATTACAAAGGCATCCACTTCATCTTTCTTAAGATAACCTGCAATGAAGTTGTAAAATTCTGCAGGACTAACAGTAATAAGTGGTGATGCAAAAATCTGCAAGGGATCAGTAACAGCCAACCCGATTCTCTTTAATCCATAATCTATCCCAATTATCCTGCCCATAAGTTTAAACAAGGGACAAAAATACGAATAATATTTTTAAACGACACACGGTGCAGGACGCACGACACACGGCTATGATTGTCTATTTTCCCCTTGCGTCGTGAGTTGTGAGCCTTATGCAACTATAAAAGTAGAGACGCCCAATTTGGACGTCTCTACAAAAGTTACATTTAAAAAATAATTATTCTGCTTTTGCTGCTGGCTCAACTTCTGTAAATTCCATTGCAGCCATTCGCTGATATGATTTGTACCTCCATTTAGCATTCTCCTCGGCAGCTTTGAAAAGTATATCAGCTTCAGCCGGGAAAGCTTTCATCAGTGAGGTATATCGTACTTCAGACTTCAGGAAGTCCTGGAATTTTGTCCAGTCGGGTTCTTTCGAATCTAAAGTGAAAGGATTCTTTCCATTGTATTCGAGAAGCGGATTAAACCTGTAAAGATGCCAGTAACCAGCCTCAACAGCACGTTTCGTTTCCTGCTGGGTCTTGCCCATGCCATCCCTTAACCCATGGTTGATACAGGGTGCATAAGCGATTATTAGAGATGGACCCGGGAATGCTTCGGCTTCTTTAATGGCCTTCAAATATTGTGAATTACTTGAACCCATTGCAACCTGGGCAACATAAACATAGCCGTAGCTCATAGCCATCATGCCAAGATCCTTTTTACGGATTTTCTTACCTGAAGCGGCAAATTTTGCAACAGCCCCAGCAGGAGTTGACTTGGATGCCTGACCCCCGGTATTCGAATATACCTCGGTATCAAGTACTAGAATATTTACATCTTCTCCGGAAGCAATAACATGATCAAGGCCTCCATAGCCGATATCATATGCCCATCCGTCGCCACCAAAGATCCAGTGTGATTTTTTAACCAGATATTGTTTCAGGCTCAGGATTTCTTTGGCAACTTCCGATTTTTCTTTGGCACAAATCTCAATCACTTTTGCAGATGCTATCTTTGAAGCCTCGGCATTATCTTTTCCCTTCAGCCATTCTTCAAAAATGGTTCTGGTTTCTGCACTGACAGATCCTTCGGTAAGAGCATTTTTCATACGCAGAGCTATCCGGTCCCTCAGTTTTGAGGCGCCCAGCGATAACCCAAATCCGTACTCGGCATTATCTTCAAACAATGAATTGGCCCATGCCGGTCCCTGGCCATTTTTATTATGCGTGTAAGGGGTGGAAGGAGCGGAGCCGCCATATATTGAGGAACATCCTGTTGCATTTGAAACGATCATCCTGTCTCCAAAAAGCTGTGTGATTGCTTTGATATAAGGCGTTTCACCACAACCGGCGCAGGCACCTGAGAATTCAAATAAAGGTTGTGCGAACTGGCTGTTTTTTACATTGACAAATTTATCAACTATGGTATCTTTATACCCAACTTTTTCGTGCATGTAAGTCCAGCGTGGAATTTCTTCAAGCTGCGATTCAAGCGGTTTCATGATCAGAGCTTTATTCTTTGAGGGACAAACCTCAGCGCAGTTGCCGCAACCGGTACAGTCAAGTACGCTGACCTGCATCCTGAACTGGAACTGTTTCAGAACGCCCGGGATACCCTTTATGGTATTTGTTCCGGCCGGTGCTTTTGTCAATTCATCTTCTGTAAGGAGGAAAGGACGGATAACTGCATGAGGACATACATATGAACACTGGTTGCACTGAATACATTCATTCGGCTGCCACTCGGGCACATTGACAGCGATACCTCGTTTTTCGTATTGTGAAGTTCCGGATGGGAATGTTCCATCTTCCCTGCCTGTGAATGCACTTACTGGAAGATCATCACCTTTCATAAAGTTGATTGGCTCCATGACTTCACGGATGAAATCAGGAATATTTCTTGTGTCGGATTTCTTCTCAACCATTATTGCTGCCCACTCTGCGAGTATCTCAACTTTTTCAACATTGCCGCCTTTATCTACGGCAGCATTGTTCATTTTAACAACATCTTCGCCTTTTTTGCCATAGCTTTTATAGATAGCCTTCTTCATTTCAGATTCGGCCTTTTCATAAGGAATAACATTGGCAACTTTGAAAAAAGCAGCCTGCATAATTGTGTTTGTACGGTTTCCAAGACCGAGATCTTCGGCAATTAAAGTTGCATTGATAATGTAAAAGTTGATATGGTTTTCAGCCATATACTTTTTCATATGATCAGGAAGACGTTTTTTTGTTTCTTCAGCATCCCAAATCGAGTTAAGCAGGAAGGTTCCGTTCTTCTTCAACCCTTTTAACATGTCATATTTATCAAGGTATGAAGGAACATGGCAAGCTACAAAGTCAGGTGTATTGACAAGATAAGGCGACCGGATAGGCTTATCACCGAAGCGAAGATGAGATGTAGTTATACCACCCGATTTTTTTGAGTCGTATGCGAAATATGCCTGGCAGTATTTATCAGTGGAATCTCCAATAATCTTAATCGAGTTTTTATTTGCCCCAACAGTCCCGTCAGAACCAAGACCATAGAATTTAGCTGAATAAGTACCCGGTAGTGCAACGTGTATTTCAGGCAGAATAGGAAGTGATTTGAAAGTTACATCGTCAATGATACCAACTGAAAACTGGTTCATTGGCTTAGCAAGTTTCATATTCTCGAAAACCGACAGAACCATGCTTGGAGTAGTATCCTTGGAACTGAGTCCAAAACGGCCTCCGATTATCAAAGGTCTTTCCTGCCTGTCGTAGAACATCTCTTTTAGATCGAGGTAAAGAGGTTCTCCATTGGCACCTGCCTCTTTGGTCTTTTCGAGAACAGTTATTTTTTTAACTGATTTCGGGAATACATTAAAGAAGTATTTTGAAGAGAAAGGACGATAGAGATGAACGCTTATAAGCCCGACTTTTTCTCCTTTTGCCCTGAGATAATCTATTGTTTCCTGTGTGGTTTCTGTTATTGATCCCATTGCAATGATGATATTTTCGGCATCGGGGGCACCATAGTAATTGAAAGGTTTATATTCCCTTCCTGTAAGTTTTGTTATTTCAGCCATGTAAGAGTTAACAATATCAGGAATAGGTTCATAGAACTTATTAATTGACTCTTTTGCCTGGAAGAAAATATCGGGGTTTTGTGCAGTACCTCTTGTAACAGGGTGTTCGGGATTCAAAGCATTCTGGCGGAATTTTGTGAGTGCTTCAATGTCAATGAGTTTCTTCAAATCATCCATTTCAAGATATTCAATTTTCTGGACCTCGGCAGATGAACGGAAACCATCAAAGAAATGGAGGAACGGTATTCTTGACTTGATTGCAGAAAGATGAGCAACGCCAGCCAGATCCATAATCTCCTGAACACTTCCGCTGGCCAGCATTGCAAAGCCGGTCTGACGTGTTGCATAGATATCGCTATGATCGCCAAATATTGAAAGAGCATGAGCAGCTATGGCCCGGGCGCTTACATGGAATACACCGGGAAGAAGTTCTCCGGCTATCTTATACATATTGGGGATCATAAGAAGCAACCCCTGTGAACAGGTGAACGTTGAGCATAAGGCGCCGGTTTGTAAAGCACCATGCAACGCGCCTGCCGCACCTGCTTCAGATTGCATTTCAACTACTTTAACCTGTTCGCCGAATATGTTTTTTAAGCCGTTTGCAGCCCATTCGTCAATGAATTCTGCCATGGTGGATGATGGTGTAATAGGATATATGCAAGCTACTTCGCTAAACATATAGGCAACATGCGCAGCGGCCTGATTACCGTCGCATGTTATAAACTTTTTTGTTCCCATTGTGATTTATATATATGATTTAAAAGTACGTTAAAAAATCCGGTGCAAAAGTATGAAAAATTTCCGCTTCTTATCCTCCATTCATAGAAATAAGAAATTCTTCATTCGATTTGGCCTGGAGTAACCTGTCGCGCAGGAATTCCATCGCTTCCACTGAGTTCATGTCGGTGAGGAAATTACGCAGAACCCATATCTTTTGCAGGATGTTTTTATTCAGCAGAAGATCTTCTCTTCGTGTGCTGGACGCAGGTATGTCAATTGATGGGAATATTCTTCTGTTGGAAAGTTTGCGGTCGAGCTGCAATTCCATGTTGCCGGTGCCTTTAAATTCCTCAAAAATGACATCATCCATTTTTGATCCTGTTTCAGTAAGGGCAGTAGCAAGAATTGTAAGTGAACCGCCGTTTTCAATGTTACGTGCGGCACCAAAAAACCTCTTAGGTTTATGAAGCGCATTGGAGTCAACACCTCCGGAAAGAACTTTTCCTGATGCAGGAGCTGTTGTATTGAAAGCTCTTGCAAGCCTGGTTATCGAGTCAAGAAGGATTACAACATCGTGACCGCATTCCACTAGCCGTTTGGCTTTTTCAAGAACTATATTGGCAACCCTGCAATGGCGTTCTGCCGGTTCGTCAAATGTTGAAGCGATGACTTCAGCTTTCACATTTCTGGCCATGTCGGTGACCTCTTCAGGTCTTTCATCTATAAGCAGGATCATCAGATATACTTCCGGATGATATTTGGCTATTGCATTCGCAATCTCCTGAAGCAGAATTGTTTTACCTGTTTTAGGTTGTGCTACAATAAGGCCGCGCTGTCCCTTCCCTATAGGAGTGAACATATCGATTACCCTTACCGAAAGAGATCCTTCCCCGGGCTGACATAGTGTGAATTTTTCATCAGGAAAAAGCGGGGTAAGAAAATCGAATGGAACGCGGTCCCTTATAAAATCAGGACTTCTTCCGTTAATCTCATCAACCTTAATCAGAGGGAAATACTTTTCACCTTCTTTGGGCGGACGAATCGAACCTTTGATTGTGTCGCCCGTTTTAAGTCCGAAAAGCTTAATCTGTGACTGCGATACATATATATCATCAGGTGAATTGAGATAGTTATAATCGGGTGATCTTAGAAAACCGTAACCGTCCGGCATAATTTCAAGAACCCCTGTATTATAGATTATGCCTTCAAAATCATATGGCCTTTCTTTCTTTTCCTCTCTGGCAGGGATTGGCTCGCGAATAACCTCCTTAACAGGCGAGTCAACTATAATATCACCGAAATATTCTTCGGAAGATGGCTTGGTTTCTTCAAAGGGAGTATCACCGTTCAGTACCGGGATTGAATTATCTATAACGTGTTCGTGTACAGGTTCAGTTGTGGTTTTTTCAAACCTTATAGAAGGAGCAGAGTTAAATCTTTCCTTCCTTTCATTATTCTCTTCGTATTTTTGCTCGGTTCTCCACTTGGGAGCTTTCCTGTTATCATATGGCTGTTCCGTTTTCTTAAACAAATCAGGTTTCTCTTCAGCTTTATCAGTTTTTTTAGCCTGCTCCTGCCATTCGCCCTGACGGGGTTCTGGTCTCTTAACTCCATCAGGTGATACGGACATAACAGATTCTATACCTCTTTTTACCACCGGTTTTAGTGTCCTCGGTCGTTTCCCCCTTCTTAAAGCAAAATCAGATTCCGGGTTGACTACAGAGATCGAAGATTGTATCTCCTCCTGTTCTGGATTAAGCGGATTGGTGATTTCTGTGGCTTCAATAGCCTGCTGATCAAGGATTTTGTATATCAAATCCTGTTTTTTTAAAGATTCTGCTTTTTTGATTTTAAGTTCCTTTGCTATTTCCTTTAGCTCGGGAAGCAGTTTCTTACTTAACTCAAGAATGTCGTACATACTGTAATGATAAATGGAATAAAAGAGATTATAATGATTTTGTTGGAAACACGGGCCAAGATGTGAATATGAACCCGATAGACTATGCAATAACTACTTCACATATCCTAATTACCGCTGCAATATTAAAAAAAAATGCTAATATATTTCCTGTTAAATAATGTCAAAAATGCAACGGACTTTATCAAATCAATTAATAATTTGATATTCAATATGTAAAATAACGCCGCAATTTACTAAAAAACTATTATTCACCAAAAAAAAAATGATGTTTTGTATGGCAATATTGCTTTTTTTTTACTAAAATTGTCCCTCTTGCCTGATCTTTCTTCAAAAAACTAAAAACTGGCCAGTAAATGCGTCAGCTTAAGATTACGAAACAGGTCACTAACCGTGATACTCCCTCCCTTGATAAATATCTTCAGGAGATTGGAAGAGTGGATCTTATTTCTCCGGAAGAAGAGGTTATTCTGGCCAGGAGAATTAAATCGGGTGAAACTGAAGCCTTAAGAAAACTTGTTAAAGCCAACCTTAGGTTTGTGGTTTCTGTTGCAAAACAGTATCAAAATCAGGGGATGAGCCTCCCTGATCTGATCAACGAGGGTAATCTCGGATTAATGAAAGCCGCCCAGCGTTTTGATGAGACGAGAGGTTTCAAATTCATATCCTATGCTGTCTGGTGGATCCGTCAGGCAATTCTTCAGGCTCTCGCTGAACAGGCCCGTATAGTCCGGCTTCCTGTTAATAAGATAGGTTCAATCAACCGTATAAACAGGGCTTTTGCACGACTTGAGCAGGAATATGAGAGGGAACCTTCTTCCCAGGAAATAGCCGAAATGCTTGAAATGATTCCCGAGGAAGTAAAAGATGCTCTGAAAACCACAGGACGGACTGTCAGCATGGATGCTCCTATTAGTTCAGAGGAGGATAATAATATGTATGATGTCCTCCAGAGTTCAGACACTCCAAGCCCCGATAAAAACCTTATAAACGAATCGCTTGCATACGAGATAGAAAGAGCGCTAAGCACACTATCGCCTCGCGAATCAAAGGTTCTGAAGCTTTATTTTGGCTTAGGGATGAAACATCCTTATACTCTCGAGGAAATAGGCGAGGAGCTTGGTCTGACCCGGGAAAGGGTAAGGCAAATAAAAGAAAAAGCCATTAAAAGAATACAATTTACGACACGCTGCAGAATACTGAAATCTTACCTGGGGTAACAATTCGTTGCTATCTTTGCTCAAAATAATCATAAATGGACCATCTCGTATCTCCATCACTGTTAGCAGCCGATTTTGGCCATCTCGAAAATGAAATCAGGATGATTAACAAAAGTGAAGCTGACTGGCTTCATCTTGATATTATGGATGGCGTTTTTGTCCCGAACATTTCTTTTGGATTCCCTGTTATAAAAGTCGCTAAAAAAGTTTCGGCCAAACCGCTTGACGTACACCTTATGATAATAGATCCTGACAGGTATTTAAGCCGGTTCCGCGATGCCGGAGCAAATAATCTCATTGTTCAGTACGAAGCCTGCATTCATTTAAACCGTACTGTGACTGAAATACGAAATCTTGAAATGAAAGCCGGGGTCGCAATAAACCCCCATACTCCTGTCTTACTCCTGAAGAATGTGCTTCCATATATCGACATGGTACTGATTATGACCGTTAATCCTGGTTTTGGCGGTCAGTTATTTATTATGGAGAGTTATAATAAAATAACAGAGCTGCGTAAAATGATTGATGAAGGTGGTTATAACGTCTTAATAGAAGTCGATGGAGGCATTGATACTACAAATGCTGCCAGGCTAATACAGTCAGGTGCTAATGTACTTGTAGCCGGAAATTCGGTTTTCAGTTCAGCTGATCCGGAAGGGACAATTAGAAGACTGAAAAGACTGATCTGAGATCCAAGGCCCTCTGTCCCGCTGAAGCGGGACTTCCCCCTATAGGGGGGGTGGGGGGCATACGGATGTGGCAATGTAATTGATTATATTCTTCACCTGGTCAGGATGAAACCATTTTATCTCTTTATCCTTTCCCCACCATGTAATCTGGCGCTTTGCGTATCGCCTGCTGTTCCTCTTAATTAGTTCTATTGCTTTTTCACTTGAAATTTTCCCGTCGAAGGCATCAAAAAATTCTTTGTATCCAACACTGTTGAGAGCGTTAAGTTTTCTGAACTGATAAAGCTGTTTTGCCTCATCTTCAATTCCCAATTTTACCATCTCATCTACCCTTTGGTTTATCCTCCTGTAAAGCTCATCACGTGGCCTTTCAAGTCCGACTTTAATTATATCAAAGTCTCTTTTCTTTTTTCCCTTTTTCAGGAATGAAGAATATGGCATACCAGTTGATTCACAGATTTCAAGAGCCCTGATTATCCGTTTATAATTATTTAGATCAACAACCTTATAATGTTCAGGGTCTAGTATTTTTAATGTTTCTCTCAACCCTTCTATACCATCTGCGCTATATTTTGCCAGGTATTTTTCTCTGACGCTGGAATCTAGATCGGGTATTTCGTCAATGCCGTAACAAACAGCATCGATATACAATCCCGAGCCACCGGTCATCAGCGTAACGTTACCGGATGAGAATAGTTTTGGAAGAAAATCTAGTACATCTCTTTCAAAAAGACTTGAACTGTAATAATCTTTTACAGACAGGAATCTGATAAAATGATGTTTGATAGTTTCAAGCTGTTGCAGGGTAGGCACGGCTGTTCCGATTCTCATTTCCCTGAAGAACTGTCTGGAATCTGCTGAAATAATTTCACACTTGAAATGAGAGGCTATTTCAATAGCTACATCTGTTTTGCCGACCCCGGTTGGACCTAGCAAAACTATCAGAGAATGTTTCATTGGAATTGGAGGCTGGGAAGATTATTCTTCGTCCTCGTTCAGGTTTTCTATATTCTCGAAATCAGGCAGGGTTTCTTCATCGTTTCCATTTAGGAAGAGATCATCAAATTCAGGTTCATCCTCATCTTCATCATCGGAAACAACAATATTATTATAGAGTTTCCTTGCAGTTCCGCCGAAAATCACCTGTTTCGGAGGGACTCCTTTAGAATTTGTACAGGATGGATATTCCCGGCCATCGATCTCTTTCGCTTCACCGGTATACTCAACAAAGAGAGACCTCTCATTAAAAAAATCGAATACATAAAGTAATTTCTGGTTCTTTCTGAAAATAATATCTTCCAGAACAGCGACTTCCATCGTGGAAGAACCTGTACCCATGTCGAATAAAGTGAATTCTTCTTCCTTCTCCCAATTGTCGGTTGCCATAAAAAATGAAGCCATCTGTGATTTATCAAACTCCAGTTCATCCTGAATCTGGTTGTGAAAATCCAGTAACGTATGTGTGTCAAGAAATTCAAATTCCCTGACAAATGACTCATCTTCATCTGATAACACTACAAATTTGTATACCATAATATGCATTAATTCGATGGGTGCAATATAATATTTTTTAGATTACAATATTCCGGCTAATTTTTTTTTTAGAAGAAATTCAATTGTATCAATTCCGTCAGCATAATCCCATAGATGAGGCCACTGAGCTTTACCAAACGGAATGTGATGTTTGCTGACAATACACTGAATTTTTTCTTTTAGGAACTCTGTTTGCTGTTTTACAGCATCTTGAGATTCATAATATTCATAATGGAGTACAGAAACCGGTGATGAAATTCTGGCATCTTCTTTCAGCAAAAGAAAGCCTGAATCGTAAAAAGTCTCCTTATTAACAAGCCAGACAGCTTTATTGAAATCGTAATTGTTTGCATATTTTCTATGAGTAATTACTCTGCTGAAATTTTTCCAGTTTGTTGTGATTTCTCTTATGTCATAACCTCTTGGAACATAGATCTTTGATATGTTTCGGCAACCGAGTCCAAAATATGAGAAAATATCTGTTCCGAGAGCTTCAATCTCATCCGAGGTTTCATCTCCTTCCAGTATCGCAATGCTGTTTCTGTTTCTTCTTATTATATGCGGATATTTACCAAAATAGTAATTAAAATACCGGGAACTGTTATCACTACCTGTGGCAATAACTGCATCAAAATTTATGAGCGTACTTTCCGTGAATTCAATTCTTTCTTTGAAACCGGGGTTTAGTTTACATAGCATGTCACTAACGTAATTAAGTAATTCATAATCTTTTGAGCTAGTTTTAGCAAGGAGTGTATTTCCTGTTATAAGCACAGAAAGAAAGTCATGAAAACCTACAAGGGGTATATTTCCTGCCATTATTACTCCAACCCTCATAGGTTTATTTTCTTCTCTTAGCGCGGGATAGGCTTTTGTCCAACAAGTCAGGTTATCTTCGGTAAGTTCTTCTGCAATAGCCGTAATTGCCAACCTTACATTTTCCGCGGTGAACCAGGGGTTATGTCTGATCTGGTTGTCAATCAATGTATTCAGATAGGAGATGTCGCAACCTATCCCTCCAATTGTAGCAGAACAGTTCTTCAGGTAGTTCTGAAGAGTCTCTCCCAGAAGGGCAAATGATTTGATTCTCTCTCCAATGTCCATAAACTGAATAATTGAAAGCCATAAAAGTAAGGAATTTGAATTAAAATAAAATAAAATGGACAGGCTGCTACCTGTCCCTGCAAATAAAAACCTAAATCTGTATTTTTATAAATCAATGTGTATATGGAAAATAGTAGAGACGCCCAATTTGGGCGTCTCTACAGATTTAATAATTCAAAAGATTATTTCAGCGCAAACTGAATAGGGATCACATACCATACAGGTACAGTCTTTCCTTCCAGTTCGGCTGGCTTGAATTTTGGCAGTGTCTTCACTATTCGAACCGATTCTGCATCAAGTGAGGGGCTGACTCCTTTGAGCACGGAGACATCTTGAACTGATCCATTCGCATTTACGACAAAGCGGACTAATACTTTTCCCTGAATATTCTGGATTTTAGCATCTTTTGGATAATGGGTACTATCAATGATATACTTTAACAATGCTTCGTTTCCTCCAGGGTAAACAGGCATTACATCCACTTTCTGATAAGCTCCGTCTGTCATACCTGTAACCGGTTTTTTGTCTGATGGCACAGGAGGTGGT
>Ga0224523_1000056_pt1 | contig 79645 bp, 67 predicted proteins | sample CFST50metaG_FD_182732 | JGI IMG/M metagenome (GOLD analysis project Ga0224523, IMG submission 182732) | Peat soil microbial communities from Stordalen Mire, Sweden - C.F.S.T50 | ecosystem: Environmental > Terrestrial > Soil > Wetlands > Peat | place: Sweden: Norrbotten County, Stordalen Mire... | reverse complement strand
GGGGTTGGTCGGGGGGAGGCGGCGATGCGGCGCCCATGTCGACCATGGATAATATTTTATCAAGAGGAGAACCGGCCTGCGTTGGTCGCGGCGATGAGCCCGCCGCCGGAGCGCTCATGTCAAGCAACGAGCGGACCGTGGCCCTTTCTTCGGGGGGCAGGGACGCCGATTCTATGGAGCGGCGCGCCTCGTCCATGCTCGTTGTGCCTTCCATCAACCGCGTCAGCGTTTCCAGTACGCGTGAAAACCCGATAAAGGCGGCGTTGTTTTTCAATGATTCCGCGGAAAAATCCTTCATCGAGGAAACGCCATGTTCAATGTACAGGGGAGCGCTTTTTTCATCGGGCGCGCCTTTAACCGCGCCCGCGAGCACGATGTTGCCGGACTTCATGATGTCGTTCCATTCCGCGATGGTTATGCGAAGCGGCGACGCGGTTTTAAACCCCAGGTCCGAGAACACCAGTATGTTCCATGGTTCACCCTGGTGGGCACGGGGAATCGGGGCGGCCTTTGAGGACGGCCCCATTGAAACGCTGAAGGAATCTATGGCTGATTTTTCTTCATTCATGATAAACCTTTCATGTTCCGAACCATGAGGGGAGACTATCGTTGCCGTCTGAAAAGAAATTCGCGGACGCCGTTTGTGCAAATAGCGGAGCAGATTTGCACCAGCGGTTGCATGGCTTTTTCAATGGCTCGGTTCGGGCGGTAATAATACGGCAGCCTGCGGACCATTGATTTCTGGAGCGTCACGGTTAGTTCTTCGCCGATTTTAAAATACTGGGGAAATGGCTGCAGCCCTGAAACGTTGCTGGCGATCATGACCACGACGCCGTGGGGTTTAAGCAGGGACCAGAGCTTTTGGACCACCGACGAAAGGTCGTGATTGCTTATGTGGTCGTGTAAATCCCATACGTGAATTCCGTCGAGGCTGTTGTTTTCGTAGGCCAGTTCTTCCAGGAGCGCTGCAGGCCATTGTGTAGCTTGATTTCCGGAATGAGTTTGCGTCATGACATCATGCACATGTAATTTCGCCGCATGGCCGAGAAAAAACTCGATGTTCTTTCCGCATACCGGTCCGATATCGAGGATTTCGGAATTGACGCGTTTCGCGAGAAACCCCACGTACTGTTTGAGCATTCTGCTGCCATAAGAGGCTTTTTCAAAAGGCCCGGTGGGCTTGTCCAAGCGGTTTTCAAGAACCGATGGCTGCATAGGTCACTTCAGGGCGATGGGTTTTAGGGTATCGGGTTTAGGCGTTTTCCGTTCCGGCGTATCCTGGTCGAAAACGATCGCTTCAACGTGACGGGCGGGTTGTTGCCCGTCCTTGCCGCTTTTGTCGAGTTCAATCGTCGCCTTGAGGAAGGCTCCCTCCTCAATCGAGATACTTCCCGCCTTGATTTGACCGTTAAACCGCGCCGAGCAGGATAGATGGACTTTATTGAACGCCGATAGAGCGCCCGTCATGGCGCCATGAATGGAAACAGAGGAGGCTTGTATATCCGCTTCGACCCTGCCGTTTTTTCCCACGGTCACCTGATGGGACTTTGCGAGTACGAATCCTTTTACCGAGCCTTCAATGACGATATCTTCCCCGGCTTTTATGGTTCCTTCAATGACGATATGTTCGCCGATAAGCGTCGGTTCACCTTTCCGGGTTATCTCGGCTTTCGCGACGCTTGATAGCTGCGAGATCTCACGATTACGCTGAACGCTTGTATCATCTTCCCGCGTCTTTTCAGGCGGGTGGCTTTCTTTTACGAGTGAGATAGGGGATTTTTTGAAATTAAGCGGTTGAATTGACGGTTGCATCCCGACATTCTTTACTTTCCACATTCGTGCGATTTCATTACGCACGCCCGACAACAAACCATTGCTTACGGCCATGATAGGTAATCCTTTTGAAAAGGCTACAATAGAATTTCCCTCCCTCGGCATGAAATGAACGTAGTAATATAAATTTTGTGATACCCATGTTTCAAAATAATCGTGGATATTTAGCGGTAGTTCGTTATATCCGATCAAAGGAAGCGCGCCGCTATAAAACAAGCCCCCATCAGCGGAGATGGGGACTCCACCAATTATTTTTATAGGGACCGTTTCCATCCTCGCAGCCTTTGGGTAACGCCTCCTATGCAGGTATCGTGGGTATATAACAAAAACCTCCCTATTTTTGAAAAATATAATGAAATCGTTCATGCTGTCCGCTCGAACCAAGTGGTTATCGTGGCCGGGGAAACCGGTTGCGGGAAGACGACTCAGTTGCCGCTCATGTGCCTGGAGGCCCGGGGTGAAAAACAAGGGAAAATCGCGGTTACCCAGCCCCGCCGCATAGCGGCCATATCGCTGGCGAAGCATGTTGCCGCTCGCATGCGCGAGGCCCCTTCGGGGACAGTAGGATATAAAGTCAGGTTTCATCAAACTGTCAATAGCCGGTCGCGTATTGTCTTCATGACCGACGGCATCCTTCTGGCCGAAACCGTGGCCGATCCAGCGCTCGGCCGCTACGGCGTCATCATTATCGATGAGGCCCATGAGCGGACGATCAACATTGATTTTCTTATTGGTTATCTGCGTTCCGTGCTGCCCGGGCGGCCTGAATTGCGGCTGGTAATCGCTTCGGCGACAATCGATACCAAACTGTTTTCCCGCGCCTTCAATAACGCGCCGGTCCTGAGCGTAAGCGGCAGGCTTTATCCCGTGGAAATCCGGTATGAACCCGTGATTGAGCTATGGAAGGGCGTTGCCATGCGCTCGCATATCGACGGCGTGATTCATGCCGTGCTTTCGATTGTTGATTCCAACGAGCCGGGCGACATTCTCGCGTTTCTGCCCACGGTGGACGATATCCTTGAATGCGGGACGAGCATCGAAGCATTAACAAAAAGTAAAAATTGCGAGGTGCTGCGTCTGTATGGGCGTATGAACCTGAGTGAGCAGGAAAGGGTTTTCACGCGCGGCGAACGCCGAAGGGTCATCCTTGCCACCACGATCGCCGAAACCTCGATAACGGTTCCCAATATTCGTTTTGTCGTGGATACGGGCCTTGCCCGGTGCATGCGGTTCGACCCGAACGCGGGCATCAACCGGATGCCGGTTGAAAGGATTTCCAGGGCTTCCGCGGATCAACGCGCCGGCCGCTGCGGCCGCGTACGCGACGGCATTTGCATCAGGCTCTTTTCCGAAGTCGATTATTTGGAAAGGCCTCGCTACGCGCTTCCGGAAATCCGCCGCGCCAACCTCGCGGGAGCGCTCCTGCGCATGGCCTATCTGGGCATCGGCGACGCCCGGAGGTTTCCTTTTTTGCAGCAACCTTCACCCGCCGCCATAAGCGCGGGATATCGGCAGTTGCGGTTCCTGGGGGCTTTTGACAAAAAAGGGAATCTGACGCGCCGCGGCAAGGCAATGGCCCGGCTGCCCCTTGATCCGGCCATCGCGCGTATGTTGCTTCACGCGCGAGATAACGGCGCCTTCCATGAGGCCGCCGTCATCGCTTCGGCGCTTTCGGTGGGGGAGCTGTGGTCCGGCCAATCCGCCTTTTCCTCCATCAAAGGTTTAAAGGCCTCAATCGGCGGCGCGTCTGATTTTTCAGCGTTGCTCGATCTTTGGCGCGGGATTCCGATACTTAAAAACGGAAACGTGTCTCGGCGATTGCTGTATGGATTTTGCGAAAAGCACGGCCTTAATGCGCAGCGTGTCAAAGAATGGACCAACATACATCGGCAACTACTCCGGATTTGCCGCTTTTTGGCCCCGGAAAAACCAGGCCCGGCTGCAACGTTCGAATCCGTCCATAAAAGTTTACTCTGCGCTTTCGCGGGTTCATTGGCCGTTATCCAGGAAAACGGTTTATATCGGACCGCGGGAATGCACGATATCGCGGTTTCGCCCGGTTCCCGGGTCCACGGCAAAAGGCATGATTGGGTTCTTTTCCACGACATCGTCGAAACGAAAAGGCCGTATGGAAGGTATGCCGCCGAAGTCAAGCCGCACTGGATCAAAGAGCTTTTTCCCAACCAATGCCGCGCCGCCTTCGATGATCCCCGTTTCGATCCCGATACCGGCGCGGTCGTGTGTTTGCGTAGCGTGACCTTCAACGGACTGCCGATAGTAAACAATCAACGTTTTGATTACAGCGTCGTAAAACCGGAGGAAGCCCGCGACATTTTTATCGATGAGGCGTTGGTGCATGAAAAAATAACGGGGACCTACGCTTTTATCGAACATAATAAGAAAGCGCGTTTCGCCATTGACGCCGCGCAACGAAAACTGAGGGCCAGGAAATATTATCGCGGCGATGGAGCGTTGGCGCTCTTTTACGATGACCGGCTTCACGGAGTGGCGAGCGCGGCCGCTCTTGACAAAAGGATCGGAAGGGAAAAAAGCGACCGATTCCTGCGGATTCATGAAACCGACCTTCTTGCCCAGCCCTTGCCCGATGCGTTATCCGAATATCCGGATACGGTCGTCATCGCGGGAGCGCCGGCGACGGTAAGCTATGTCTTTGCTCCCGGAGCGGATGAAGACGGCGCCACGGTTACCGTTTCCATGCGCCTCTATGCCGCGACTCCGTTGCATTTTTGGGAGTGGTTACTTCCTGTTTTCCGGCGCACAAGGATCGGGAGCCTCGCGCGAGAAAATTATAACGGGGACGATGAAACGTTTTCGGGACGTATTGATACGGTCGTAAACTCCTTAAAGCCCGGTAAGGGACATTTTCTCGATCAGGCGCTGCCTCATATGGAAAAAGTATTCGGCTGCATACCGAACGCCGCGCATGCGATGTTAAGGCCGGATGACGCCCACTTATGGCTCAGAATAAGCGTTATAGACGAGAAGGGAATAGTCATGGACTCATTCCGGCCTCCATGGCAACTGCCGGATTTGCCGAGGTACGCGCATGGCATCCGTCCCGCCCTGTGGGAGCACTGGTGTGAAAAGTGGGAAATGGAGGGACTTACGGAATGGAACAATCATCGGGCGCTTGAGGAAGTTTTAGTCCAACCGCCCGGACAACCGGTTCCTCTCATCGGATATACCGCCTTTTCCAAGGAGAAAAACGGAATCGCCGTCAGGGTATTTTTCTCGAAAAGCGCCGCGTATCAAAACCATCGCGGCGCGGTGCGGGCGCTTTTAGAAAACGCCCTGAATGAAAAAATAGCCTGGGCCTGGCTTGATTTTATTCAACAACGCGCGGTTCCCTATCGTGTGCGTGAGCTCATGGAAGAAACCGGGCTTAAAGGCGCCTTGGAGGCGCTGTTCGGTGAAATTATTCTGGAGCTTGATTATGAATTGCCGGAGGATTCCGAGGGTTTTGAAACGTTGAAGAAAAAAGCCGCGGATCGTCTTGCGCAGGCGGGCGCGCGCGCGACCGGCATACTGGGGGCCGTGTTGCCGGAGTATCAAGCATGCACCCTTCTTTTGGCTAAAAATAAAAAGACCTGCGCCGGCAACGCGGCCGCGCCGGCGCGACTGACGGACCTTGAGGATCAATTGCGGGGATTCCGCGATGTATTGAAATCCGGCGCGCGGCTTGAAACAGTGGAACAACTTCCGAGGTATTTGAAGGCGTTTACGCATCGTATATCCATGGCCGTCGAAAAACCTTTGCGTTATGACGAAAATCTGCGCGAACTCCGGTTACTCGAAAAAACGTTGGAATCGATACGCGCGCATGAAAGCGCGGCGCTTCCCGAAATAGCGCGTGAGCTTGACAATATGGACCTCATGATAGGGGACTACGGGGTTTCCCTTTTCGCCCATGGTCATGTCGCGCCGCGGTATCCCGGTTCGGCGCAAAAGCTGGGAAAAGCCATAGGGGAAAGGTTGGCCGCGCTGAGGAAAACGTTATCGTCCCCGTTTTCGCAGGCACATGGGTAAAAAGTAGTTGTGCTTCCTATTTTACCTCGCAAACAGTCAATTTGAGTGCGGAAAAATCAAAGACCGATTCGCATCCTCAAGCTTGAGCGCTCACATCAAGCATCAAATTTTATCTTCAAAATCGATACTGCGCATCAAGCTGGATTTTCTCGTCTTTGCCTGAAAAAGTGTCATCCGCATCGAGAACGCCAATTTTTAAATTTGACATTTAACCCAACAATATCTATATTTTTTTTTGAAGTTCACTAAATTACGGATCACAAAAGTGGGTAAGTAGGGAGGAAAGGGATGAAACGTACGCTTTGCTTGCTGTCGCTACTGGTCTGCGCGTCAATTTCTTGTGTTGGTCCCGGTCACAACTACGTAATGAAAACAATGGATACGAAACCGGAAATTAAGCCCGATCCCAATAAAGCGGTCTTGGTTGTTTTCCGTTCGATTCTTTATGGCAGATTATATGCAATGAATTCCTGGGCCGATGGCAATTTCCTTGGTCAAACCAAAGGACGTACGTATTTCATTACGAAGATTGACCCGGGAACGCATTACTTGTTTGGTGAAGGAGGCTCCGTAACCGGGAATGATAACGGATGCGTCAAGATTGACGTTTTAGCCAATAAAGTTTACTATATATGGCAAGGAACATATCCGGGCCCATCCGGTTTGCGAACGGGCTTTTCGGCTTCTTCGCCGGATGATTTTACAAAGGAGCTCTCTTCAATGACCTATTCGGAACTCGACGAAAGCGCTCCCAAACCGGTTTTTGATAGTGAATTATTCAACAACGCAAAGGCTAAGTATGAAAAAGAAGCAGTCGAGGACCCGAACCGTCATAAAGACACTCAAAACATTAAAGGATATTAGTTACGGGTAGTCAAGGTTCAATTCAACAATCATTTCATGAAAACCATTAGAAACCATGTAGCTGTTTTTGTTGACTTCAATTACTCTTCCTATGGTTAATCCGTCTTTCATGAACTCAGCAGCCAAATTCTGAATCCGTTCTATAAATCCCAATTTTGCTATGTTTGTTTCTTCCATTTGTTTTATGCCTTTTTCTTATGTCTTATTCAGTATTTGGCTGGCCGGCGTTAGACAGCGTGACGGAGTCTTCGACGCGACATGCTGGATTCAGACGCCGGATAATTTGTAAAGGGGCTGTTAGGCGATACAAGTTTTGCACATTCTTTTGATGGGCGGCTTTTTTATTTATCGTTGGGCGGGGATACGATCAATGATTTACAAATTAAAAAAACCCTAATTGTGAATTCTATTGTATGCTTTTTTGTAATTACGATATTCAATACCAAAAAAGAGATAAACCGAAAAGATTGTGATTATTATAAAACTCACCGGGAAAAAAGCATTGTAATATTTTCCTATAAAACTTTCATAAAAATTTATACGTGACATAAGCAGCAAATTATTTGCAATTGCTAAACAACTGATAATTATTGTGATTAGCATAAACAAAAAACCGTTGAAAACCAAGTGTCTTTTTAAATTGGTCGGTATGCTGAAAATTCTTCCCGGCCACGGCAGCAATTTTCCGAAAAAATATACGTAAATAAAATCGTTGAAAGAAAGGTCTTTCTGAACTGTTTCCGTTGGTGTTCTGTTGTAGTAAAAGAACATCAACGAAGAAACGAACGCAACAATAAGAAATTGCGCAAAAATAAAACCCAACCACGACACACCTAATATCGAAATAAGAGGGTTCCATTCAGATCTGAGGTCCGGCGTGTATAAATAGGTTATGTAAAGGTCTAAAAACCTTAAAAGGATGATCGCCATAATTGACCAAATATATAATTTCCATCTCATGCTTTTATTGTTTCGTTGCGTTTTTCAGGTAAAACCGTTGAATTGTCTAATTGTTCAGGGTGTTTTGAATGAAAACGCCTATACCAACTTCCGGCGTCTTTGTTCAACACCGGTCATCCGAAGCGCTTCGGCGTCGATATTTTACGGCTTTCGCTTCGGATAGACTGCTTAGGGGTACATTCCTTCCACTCGCTCATATCATCTTCTCCAATTTCCCCAGCATCTCTACTGCTCCGATGTCCATCTTCGAGAATGCAAGCCATTTTTTCCCGAGGTCTTTTAGCGAAGCCCCAAAATGATACACGGTATTTCCGTCAATAACAATAAAACGATCAGCGGCTGTAAACTGGCACGCTACCATAACGTATTTGTTTTCCGTCGCGATTTCTTTTGACTTTCTGCTTTCAATAGTGCACGTTCTCTCTCGCCTGCGCACGATGCGCATAGGCGATTCTTTACAAAAATAGGAATTTTTGATAGGATCAATTGTTGCCATTTATTTCAGTTCTCATTATCGTGCCAATATTCTTCCCAATCCCACAACCACATTGCCCCGCGTGCTAATAATTCGATAAAAATAAGGCCCAGCAGGCAAGGCTTTTTTAAGGCTGATTTTGGCACTACCATTACCAAAATGTGAAGCTGACGCGGCTAAAACTCTCTGACCGGAAATATTATATACTTCGATGGATATCGGCTCGGCAATTGTGGTTGAAACGTTGATTGAAAGCGTTGAGCGAGAGAGTGAGGCATAAGAAAAAAAAATCATGGAATAATGGGGTGAGTTTTTAAAAACGGAGGTCAAGATATCGGAAATATCATAGAGAAGAGCTGTGCCATCTCTTGATCCGGTAATAATTGATTTGCCGTTCGGAGAAAAGGCGACAGTGTAAATATCAGAAGTGACATTGGAACTGTAATTCCCGGTGAATGATTTGATGCACTCGCCTGTAAAACTATTCCAAAGTCGGGCTGTTTTATCATCGGATCCGGTAAGAATGGTTTTGCCATTCGGGGAGAAGGCGACGGCGTTAATGCCTCCTTTATGCCCAGCAAACGCCCTGATCCGTTGACCGGTTGTAATATTCCAAAGATATGCATTGCTGTCGAGCGAACCGGTGAGTGTCATCGTGCCGTCGAAAGAAAAGGCGACTGATTTCACCCTGCCGGTATTTCCGGAAAATATCTTTAAACACTCGCCGGTCGTACTGTTCCAAAGTCGTGCGGTACTGTCGGCTGAGCCGGTCAGTACCGATTTTCCGTCGGGAGAAAAAGCAACGGAGTAGACTTCGAGAGAATGACCGGAGAAAGTCCGGAGGCTATCACCTGTAGCGGCATTCCATAAGCGGGCCGTTTTGTCAGCAGATCCGGTCAGAATGGTGGAGCCATCCGGGGAAAAGGCAACTGAATTAACACATGAGGTATGACCTCGCAAAGTCATAATGCTATCACCGGTCATAACGTTCCACAATTTGGCCGTTTTATAATATGTTCCCGTCAATAGGCTTTTACCATCGGGTGAGAATGCAATTGAGTAAATCCCTTTGAAAATCTGGCTGGTATCTCCCTGAAACGTCCTCTCGACCTCGCCGGTAGAAATATTCCACAAACAACCCGTATTATCGAGTGATCCAGTCAGAAGGTAGTTACCGTCGGGCGAAAAAACCGCCGATTTCACTCCCGAAGTATGGCCTGGAAGTATACTGATGCACACGCCGGTTGTGGCGTTCCACAATCGAACTGTATAATCTTCCGACGTGGTAAGAATAGTCGTACCATTAGAGATGAAAATGGCATCTTCGACAGTCCAGGTATTGCCCGATAATATTTTGGTGCACTGACCGGTAGCGGCATTCCACAAGCGAGCATCGCAGTCCCATGAACCCGTCAGAATGTATTTACCGTCGGGAGAAAAGGCGACGGAGCTAATGGTGGAAGTGTGACCAAGGAAGGTCCTAATACTATCACCTGTGGCGGTGTTCCATAACCGAGCGGTTTTGTCGGAGGACCCTGTCAGGACGGTTTTACCGTCCGGAGAAAAGGCGATTGAATTAATACCGCCAGTATGCCCAGAAAATGTCGTGATACTGTCGCCGGTTGTGGCGTTCCAAAGCCGGGCGGTTCTCTCTTGATAATTGCTTCCAGTTAAAATGGTAGACCCGTCCGGAGAAAAGGCGACGGCGGAGACACCTCCTTTGTGGCCAGAAAAAACCCGTTCCTGTTGGCCGGTGGCAATATTCCATAACCGGGCCGTACTGTCGTATGACCCCGTTAAAAGTGTCTTACCGTTAGGTGAAATAGCTAGCGAAACAACCATAGAAGTGAACCCTGAAATAATTCTTATCTGTTCACCCGTCGCGGTATTCCAGATACGAACGGTCTTATCATTCGATGCCGTCGCCAGGGTAGTACCATCAGATGAGAGCGCCAATGAGGCAATATTGCCAGAGTGTCCTGAAAACAATTTCGCAATTCTTCCAGTCCCGATCTCGATTGACAGCGCCCTTTGTGTATATGTTCCTGTATAGACATATTTACCATCAGGCGATACGGCCGCATCACCGAATAGATACCCGTACCCGAACTGTCGGATCGGAATAGAATCAACGGTCATCGCTGCGGTTGCGATAGCAAAAAGCTGAATCATGAAGATTACTTTACGCAAGATTTTGTTCATATCAAATACCCCTATAGATAAAGAATATGCTAGTGTCAATGTTTAAGCTGATTTCATTGTAATTTGGATCAAACTGTATTATGCCCATTAGATTTTCTCTTGTCGCTGCCAGGATGGCAGCGATTCTCTTTTTCGTGCGCCATTTTATTAAAGCTTATTTCTCCTTTGTCTTTCTCGCGGCGGCTATCAATTCGCTCGTGCCAGTTTATTGAAGCCAACGTTCGCCGTACTAGCCAGAAGTTGCGGCTATCAAAATACTCAACAATCCCCGTATATAATCCGCAATTTTGGGCTGCCGGTGTTGGTTGAATGTAAACCGAAACGCTATCAAAGTATAATGCATTTTAGCGGCGGCTTTTCTGATTTGCTTCTTTGTCTTTCAAACCATTCCTTTCGTTCGGCAACATAGTGTCCATTATAGGTTCTTCTAATAATCTCTAATAGGTTCTTCTAATAATCTCTAATAGGTTCTTCTAATAATCTCTAATAGGTTCTTCTAATAATCTCTAATAGGTTCTTCTAATAATCTCTAATAGGTTCTTCTAATAATCTCTAATAAATTATCACTGAATTAGAGCCCATTTTGGCCTGGCATCGCTGCCATGATTCTCAATTTTCCGTTTTTTTCTGAGCTCTGAGAGCAAGTTATTAATTTTTATTTTTTTTTGTTTTTCAACCATCCAATCAGGCAGTTTTTTCCAGAGCAATTCATCCACATCTTTTCTTTCTAAAAATTTATGTTCTCCGATAGCCTTGACGACAAGATCAAGATAATATTCCTTATCAAATGCCTTGTACTTTGAATAAGCGGCCTTCTGTCCGGTTACTTGCGACATAAGCCGCGAAAGGAAAAAATTGGGTCGTCTGCCCTCAATGAGCTTGTGAAATTTGAGGTGTTTTTCCGCTGCTTGGGAAAGGGGGAGCTTCTTCTGGACTTTATCCAGAAGAATAATTTCTTCAAGCGATAATTCGGTATTGCGGGCAAGTATCCTGGCATAATCAATATCAAGGACCTTTCCGGTTATAGTGACTTTTACCCGGCGCTGAGAAAGGTCATAATCCGGCATAGGGAAAAATCGCTGACGCTGGAAATTGAATATTTTTCTGATACCGCCACCGCCTGTTTCAACCATTTTCAAATTGAACATTGCTGCGGCTAAAAACCGGTTCCGGTAATGCTCTTCGGGCGCATTGTCCCGCACGACCCGTTCGATATCGCCGGGAATGAAGCTACCGAGATTGGTGAAAACAAGCTGGTCTTCCATCTCCACAACATTAATACGGCCGCCCAGAGAATAATCCTGGTGGGCGATGCAATTATTGATCGCCTCTCTTATTGTAAATGGTTCGTATTGGTCGATTTCTTCCGGGAATAAAGTTCCATCGTTGAGATACCGGTATTTTGAGTTCCGTATTTTTGCATAAACTTTATCGACCGCAAGAAGCAGCGGACAGCCGATAATCAAATGATCTTTGTCATTACCTCGCGAATCCTTAAGCAGCCAGCGGATTTTGGCTTCCGCAGGGGTTATGAAATGCTCGGATTCTTCCTTCCCGAGCAGAATAATGGCCGTGCGCGTGATTTTGCCTTTAATGGTAAGTTTCGACTTATTCAAAAAAGTTAAAGTATCCCATGAATCGGCTTCGGCTGCTTTATCCGGAAATCTGCTTTTATAATTTGCCCGTGCGGTTGTTATGGCTTGTTCGTCAAGATCATCAACTCCAGCTCCGTTGACAATTGCCGCGCTCCAGTCTTCGGTGTTTGCCTGTGACCGTATACGCTCAATCTTTTCGAGATTAAGAGGTGATAATTGTTCGCCATCGCGGCCATAATAATGCCCTTCATACGCCACCGGCAACCCCTTGGGTGCCGCCGGAATTTGAAACATCACAACTCGTCCGTCCGGTGTTGCAAGCTCGTGAATTTCGATGAAAGATATTCTATTTGTAGTTTTATTCGCAATCTCGCCTTTTAAACTGTCAAGGTCTTTTCGGTTGCTGCGATATCTGCTCCCGACAATTTTATGGCGTTTGTTCTCGATACCGAAAACAAGCCAGGCAAACGGGGCTCCTTTAAGATTTGCTTCATTGCTCAAGGCGGAAAAATATTTGCCTATTTTGTCGAAGTGATGGTCATCCTTGGCCTCCTTGAATTCCACGACCTCCGTTTCGCCTGGGAGGCTGCGCAGGGAAGTAAGTATGGAGTTAAGTTCGGTTGGAGTCATGAGTTTGTTCCTGCTGGTTTGGTAGGTATGCAAATTGAAAAATACCTTTCATAAGCCCAGTATGCGAAAAGTTCTTCTTCCTTTAATTTGCTAAAGCCAAGTTCTTTTTTTGGAATAATATTTATCTCATTAAAAAACGAATCTATTTCTTCTTCGATATGATTTATGAAGGTTTCTTTTTCATCTAAATTTTTAAAAATAATAAAGGGTAAATGTTTTATTGAGGGTTTTGATGGAGATGAAATCGCGTTTTTTTGCATCATTCGTTTGCGATTAGCAAGAGCTGATAAATTGGACTTATAATCGCCGAACACCTTGCATAAAAAAGCATAATCTAATGAATTCTCAAGGAAGAAAAAAAGAGAATATGTATTCTCTGGAATGTTTTCTTTATTTCGATCAAGACGAGGATAAGCAATGTCGGGATAAGGGATTAGAATATCTTCACGTGAAAAACGACAGATGGTCAATTTTTCCAACACTGTTGTATGATATTTGAAAAGTATCTTGGAGTTTATTGTTGGCTTATCAAGAAAGTTACTCCACCATCGTCCTTGTGATTTTTCATCTTCGCTTATAATATAATCATAAGTAAATTCTGGGGCGGGAATATAGAAAGAATTGCTTATTCCGTCGGATTTCCAATTAGCAAAATCAAATAGGTATTGCTTCAATCGTTCAATGGGCGATTGATCCAACCCAAACCGTTGACGCCACATTTGCTCGACATGGTATAAATCGGCAGTTTTATCTATCGCCGTATTTTTATCGCCAATACGAGCATATACAGTACCGGGATTTAAAACCTTTTCTTTGAAATTAGAATTTATGCCGACAGTTGCTTTGCCTTTTTTCGGATAGGATTCGGACAAAACAAATGGCTTAAATGGCATATCTTCAATAATTATCACATCAATTTCACATTCATTTATCAAAACCGTTTCGAGGGTAATTTCCGGGCGAAGATCACCGGAAAATGGAACGTTTGAAAGTAGATCAATCAGGTTAGCTTGCGTTCTGCGGTGAGGATCAGATTTAACACCGATAATTTTACAATCATCAGCTGGATCCGTGATGCCAAAGATGAGGTAGCGTGGTCCTTGATGTTGAACGCAATTCGCAAGGCACAATATTCTGTAAATCAAGAGTGCATTGTTTTCACAATACTTTTCTTTAAAGTCCCAATAGCCTTCTTTTTTTCGAGAGATGAAATTCCCAATAATTTCGGATAAAGACTGGTTCATATCTTTACTTTCACGTATCCGTTATTGAATTTAGCAGAAACGTATCACTTGCAAGTTTTATTGTCCAATAGAATTCGAGTTAAAATAGAATTTGCAGTACAGTCTTTTCATTACTTTCTTTATTGAGCGCAATCTGTGAATTTCTTTGTCATTTTATTATAAGGTTTCGGAAACCCTGAAAATGGCCAGGCCTTTCGTTTTAGAAAGGGCAGTTTTTTCTTAATGCTATTTTTCGCCGCTGCATATCAATTCATTCGTTCCAGTTTATTTCCCACCAACGTTCCATGTTTGCCGAAGTTGCCCGATTGCCGACATGACGATGCGAGCGAAGCGTAGACACCGACGGAAGAATCAAACGGGCAATTTGGGGCAGTGCTTTTCCGCCCGGCAAACGTGTGTTGTTTGCTGTAGCCAGCCAGTCCTATTTGTTTTCTTTCAATTCTTCTCTTCGCGCGCGCTTCTTTCTTGATTTTTGCTTTGGTTTTGCAGTTCTAATTCCATACAGTAAATATTGGATGCAAACTCACTTGGCGTTTCTATCCCTTGATAATTCGGTATCTTTACGAATCCAAACGATTTATACAGGTTATATGCTTCTTCCATAAAATCTGCGCTCTCAAGAAACATTTTAGTGAAACCAAATCTTTTTGCGTCATTGATCAATTGAGATACAAGTTTACGTCCGAACCCTTTTCCTCTAAATTGCTTTTGCAAATATACCCGTTTTAACTCAACAACAGTATCGTCTTTCTTTTTATATCCCCCAAGACCGATAATATCGTTTTTATAGCTGACAACATAAAGTCGAGTTTCGTTTAAACAATACATAGGTAATTCCGAAATAAATTTCTTCAACATTTCGTTTATGTCTAGTTGATATCCGTAATTTTCCTTTAGACAAACATTTCCCCATTCAAAATATTCCCAGACAAGATTTTTAATGATTTCTATGTTTTTGTCATCATCGGAAAAAAAACGTTGTAACCTGATTTCATTTTGATTTTCCATATAAATTTCTCTTAGCGATTTGTGACCGTGCACACTTTCCTTTTCATAGCCATTCCAAATTTGTATCAGTCAGCGACCCACCGGCATTGCCAGTATTAATCGTTTCTTTGGGTTCAATTAGCATTACGCAACATTCTTCCTCACATATTGGTTTGTGTTCAACACCTTTTGGAACAACAATAATCTCTCCTTCATTTATTTCAAACACTTTTTCCCTGGTTGCCAATTTGAAACTTCCTTCAATTCCAACAAAAACTTCGTCAGTTTCAGGATGCTGGTGCCAAACAAAATCACGCTTGGCCTTTACCAATTTGAAGTAATAATCATTCATCTGGGCGATTATTTTGTAAGAATGCAATTCCGTTATCAAATTTGCTTTTCCCTGAATGTTTATCTTTTTGATTTCCATGTGCGATTCCTTTCAGGGTCTTATTTTTCTTCGCGCGCGCTTTTAAAAAATGAAATATTTCGGGCCAACCCTAAATCTGGCTGGCTAACGTCTTACAGTACGCCACCATTGAAAAAAGACGCTGATGGCATACTTTATACTATTTTGACCATATTTCCTGTACTTTATATGGCATACATTCCTCACTAAGGATGGCCCTCACGTCACGGCCGCATCGCTTCCGTGATTACGACTATGAATAATATCTATTCGGGTATTGTGCAACGTCAAGAAATAAATTTCCCTTTATAAAAGATGAAGCGGAACGCTAAAATATGAGGAACTTGAGCATCGCGGCGATGAAAAAGAAGAGAACAGTAGCGGCCGCTATGGTTTTCCACGACAATTTTCCTTTGCGCGGCGGCGCGAGGTGGGGGAATTCATTGTTGAGGGCCTCGTCGTAGTCCACGTCGTCGCCGAGGTCTATATTGTCGAGATACGTTCCCTCCGACCATCCGGTTTTCTCGTCGGAGCCGCAGTGCGGGCATGCCTTGGCAATCGGTTTGATCATTTCCCCGCAGTGCGGGCAGGTGATATAACGGTTATCCGGCATGATTCATCACCTTGAGAAGGATTTCGCCCAATTCTTCCTTTAAATACGGCTTTTTGATTTTTCCCTTGAATCCGAAGCGCTCGGGCTGCGCCATGACCGGATCGTCGGAGTAGCCGGAGGAGGCGATGGCCTTGATATTCGGGTCCATGGCAAGCAACGCCTTTATAACCGCCTTGCCGCCCATGCCGCCGGGTATCGTCAAATCCAAAATAACCGCGTGAAACGGCTTTTGATCCGCGATACTGTTCTTGACTATTGAAATAGCCTCCTCGCCGCCGGAGGCCTGCGCCACTTCGTAACCCATCCTCGTGAGCATCTCGTTGGCCACTTCCCTGATGAAATCCTCGTCATCCATGACGAGTATGCGGCCCGAACCGTTAAGATTTTTCATCCCCGATACGGTGGAATCGGCGTCGAGGAAGGCCTGGGAGGCAGGGAGATAGATTGAAAATACGGACCCCTTTCCCAACTCCGATTCCACGTCGATGAACCCTTCGTGTTTCTGGATAATGGAAAAACATGTCGCGAGCCCAAGGCCGCTCCCTTTTTGCTTGGTAGTGAAGAACGGATCGAAAATCTTGTTCAGATACTCGCGTGGAATGCCGGCGCCCTGGTCTTTGATTGAAATTCTCACATACCCGCCATCGGAAAGCGGCAGGCCGTTTGCGCCACTTTGCAACGTCAGATTTTCCGCCCTAATCGAGATCTCTCCGCCCTGCGGCATCGCCTGCAGGGCGTTGATGACGATATTGTCGATGACCTGGCCGATTTGGTTTTTGTCGATATCGCAGGGCAAGAGGTCGCTGGGGATCGAAAACGCGCAACGTACATTGGACCCGCTGAGCGCGAAGTGCGCCATTTCGGTGATGATGGGACCGAGGGAAGCTGTTTTTTTAGAGGGCGCGCCGCCTTTTGCAAAAGTCAATAATTGACGGGTAAGATCGCGGGCGCGGTTGAACACATTGAGCGCCTTGGACAGGGTAGTCGTCACGTTTTCGTTTCCGGCGGCCATTTCCCGCGCGAGGTCCACGTATCCGAAAATCCCGCCCAGCAGGTTGTTGAAATCGTGCGCGATGCCGCCCGCCAGCACGCCGATGGACTCGAGCTTTTCCGCCTTGATCATGTTCTCGTTGGCCCTTTGCTTGTCCGTATTGTCCCTGAAGACCAGCACAACGCCCAAGATCACGCTATTCTTGTCCCTGATGGGCGCTCCGCTGTCCACGATGATCATTTCCTTGCCGTTTCGGTTGACAAGAAGCGTGTGATTGGCGAGGCTGACGATATCGCCGGTTTTAAGAACCTTGTCTACCGGATTTTCGCATGGCGCTCGGGTGATTTCGTTGATGATTCGAAAAACCTCGATCAGCGGTCTGCCGAAGGCCTCTTGCAGCGGCCATCCGGTTAGATTCTCGGCAGCCTTGTTCATAAGGACGATACGGCCGTCAGTGCCGGCGCTGATGACGCCGTCGCCGATGCTTCGCAGGGTGACCGCGAGCTGCTCGCGCTGCGCGGCCAACGCCTCTTCCGCGTTTTTACGATCGGTAATATCCTTTACGATGGCTACAACTCCCATGATGCTCCCGTCGGCGGAGCGGTGAGGCCCGTAGGCGCCCGTTACCCAGCCCGTTTTTCCCGTTTGCGCCACGGTATACATCGTATCGGGGGATTGAACCGTTTCGCCCGAAAGCGCCCGCTCAAGCAATCGATCGACTCCTTGTTCCCGCAAATGAGGGAAAATATCGAAGGCGGATTTTCCGATGACGGATTGCGCGTCCATGCCCGTGATGCGCTCCATGAAGGAGTTGAATACTTTATAGCGCAAGTCGCTATCGTAAACAATTATTCCTTCCTGCGCGCTGGCGATGATGGTCCGGATGAAATGCTCGGAATCAAGCAACGCGCTTTGCGTTTGTCGTTGTTGTTCGTACAATAAGCGAAAGTGTCGTGAGGAATGGCTGCGCTCCACGGTTATGATGACTGCGCCGGTCAAGACGATAAGGCACAGAAGCAGCGCGAGCGTCACGAAGAATTCACGGCGCAAGGGAGCGTATAGTTCCTTTTTATCGACTTTGGCGACCATATACCATGGCGAATCGGGTATGTGTCGAAGCATGGCTATCACCGCAACGCCGCGATAGTCGATCCCTTCAACGATGCCTTCCTGGCCCTTGATTGCCATGGCCGCGGGAAGATTTTCATTGCCTATCGGTAACTTAAAGGAAAGTGCGGTGTTTTTCCGGTGACGAAGCTCATTGATATAAACAACGCTGTCGCCTTGCCGGTGAAGCAAAAGCGTTTCGGAGGTAGTGCTTGGGGTGGGCCAGGATTGTATCAGCGGAAAGAGATTTTGTTCGGGATCGATGGAAAAAACCAAGACACAGAGGAGGCCCACGCTCTTGCCGGATGCATCACGATCCTCCAAGGGAACGATCATGTCGAAGTGGATTTTACCGTCGCCGGCCCGGCGATGGAAATCGGTGAATTGAATGGCCCTGCAACGGACTGCATCAAGGACAAAGGGCAGCATTTCAACGGGGAATGCCGACTTGCTATATGACACTGAAAGCAATTTATCGGCCCTGCTATCATATACCTGCACATCCAGAAATCCGGCGTATTTCTTTTCCCTATCAATCCAATCAAGAACGGATTTTTTCGCTTCGCCTTTTGAATGGTCATGGAGCCATTTTTTTAAAACGGGGATCAAGAAAGCATCGTTTTTTATCTCATTGCCGGACGCCAACCAATGATTTCGCCACTGAGCGATTTGATTTACTTTAAGGTCGGCGATTGCCGACAATTCGTTGCGTTTTTCCTGCTTGATATGGTGCGATCCATGCCGGACGTATTTGCCGGCAAGCAGACAAAAACCCATGGCGAGAACCATGAAAATGACAACAAGATACAACCGATGTTTAACGGAACGAGGAAGTGAAGGAAAAGACATGGTATTCCTTTCCGCGATGGGGAGGGGAATAAACTCTGTAAACGAACGACGTGATTATAATTTATATTGCGCCGGACGCCGGGAAAAAGAGGAAAGAAAAGGAATTTCGCGCTATGCCTTCGATTGCCGTTTCGGGCGCAATGTATATACTTCGTCTGAGCGGTTTTCCAGGTTGACGGCTATTTTCGCCCCAACGCGCAGCAGGGTATGGGGGGAAATGCGGTTCAGCGCGCAGAGAGCGGCGATTTTCGTATGGAACCGTTTTGCCAGGAATCCAAGAGTCTCGCCTTTTCGAACAACGTGCCACGTGATTTTTCGAAGCTCCGTAAGATAGGTGAAATCGGCTCTTGTCAGAGCCAGGGTGTCGCTTTTTAAGGCAAACGCGTTGAAATCGATCATGATGTTTGGATCGAAAGGTTCGCCGTAGTACCGTGTTTCCAAATGTAAATGACTTCCGCTCGACCGGCCGGTATTGCCGCCTAACCCGATGATGTCGCCCGCCTTAACGGTTTGATTGGCGGTGACCAATGATTTGCTGAGGTGCCCGTAAATGGTTTCAAGTCCGTTGTAATGACGGATTACCACGACTTTCCCATACCCATGCCGGTCGTTTTCAAGAACCCGGACTATTCCATTGAATGCGGCGTGGACCGAATCTCCTTTTTTCAGGCGCACGTCGACGCCGTAATGCCATACCCAGTCCCGCGCTCCGAAATCGGAAGTTACGCAATTTTTAAACGGGTGTACATAGGATTTACCCATTAAGGAATCAACTAAAACGATTTTAGCGGTGTCCTCCCAGTTGCGCCAATCAAAACGGCCCGCATTGATTTTTTGGTTATTCCAGGCGAACGTATCGACTTCAGCGCTATCGGCCGTAACAAGTGAATCCACGTTGTTCTGGAAATCATCCTCTTGCGCTTCGGAAGTGATGGAATCATTTGCCGTTGACGAGGAATCCGGCGGGCATTGGGCAAAGCCCCTCAAACACAGTGCGGTCGATAGTACAATGAAAAAAGCCAAAAAGCGCATGTAAATTCTTTATTGGATTGATCGTTATTAAACCGTGTAAATAACCATAAACATTGATTGCATGGCATTCAGTAAGTTATTGAGTGGAACCGAATCAAAGCATTTTATTCGGAGAACTCAAAAACCGATAAAGCGTAGTATACTTCTCTTCCCTTCCTTTTTAAAATAATTACGGATTTTTAAACCCGGCAATGATTTTTTTCGAAATTTTCATTTTCGTTCCGGAATGGAATCCTTAATCCATATTGGAACACCATTCACGCGCGCCATTCGTCAGTGAATTAGCGGCGCGTCAGCGGATATTCATTCCGGCCGCGAAGGTTCGAACAATGGTCGCGGGCCGGTGGACGCTGATTTCGAGGTGGGTGACGATAAGTAAACTGGAAACGCGGGTCACAGGGGCGGGTTAAACCCCGCCCTTATGTCAGCAACGATATATTTTCAAAACAATGTCCTCCAATCCTCTCTATATTTCCGTCTCCCGCCGCACCGACATCCCCCGGTTTTTCGTCAATGAATTTTTCATTGCATGGCTCGCGGGCGGAATCACCTACGATGGAGGTTACGGGAAAACTCATACGGTTTCGCTGCTGCCCCGCGACGTACTGGGCTATATATTCTGGTCCAAGGATTATTCACCGTTAATCAATCACCCTTTATTCGAGAAATGCATCGGCAAGAACAATGCCGTTTTTCATTTCACCATCAACGATTGCCCGGACCTTGAACCGCGCGTGGCGCCTCTTGAAGGTCGTATCGCGACGCTGCGAAAACTGTGCGAACTTGTCGGCCCGGAAAGGGTGTTCTGGAGATTCGATCCCCTTTGCAAATATCGTGGACCCGGGGGAATTCTCGCCGACAACAAGGACGCGTTTTTCAAAATACTGCCCCTGGCGGCGCGACAAGGGATCAGGCGTTGCTATTTTTCCTTCATGAGTTTTTATAATAAATTGAATACGCGGGGAATGGAGTTCGAGCAATTCACTTTGCAGGAGAAAGCGGACATCGGCAGGAGAATGCTTGAGGCGTGCTCGGAAAAGGGGATGACCCTCTATAGCTGCTGCAACCCGGAAGTCCCTGCGCTTGCGCCCGGAATTGAAACCGCCCACTGCATCGATGATGACATCCTGCGGGAAACCGACCGATTCGGCGTACATCCCGCGCTCCGGTTGAAACCCACCCGCGAAGGCTGCGGATGTTTCGAAAGCCGGGACATCGGCTCCTACCTTCAAAAGTGCCCGCACGGCTGCCGGTATTGCTATGCAAACCCAATGCATTGATCCGCCCTTAGGCGGGTTAGTGCACGAAATTTCTCCTCATTCTACGGACATTCCGGTTCCACGGACCTGAAGAAATTGATTGCGCATGAATAGACGCCCATGGTACTATCTATACACTATGGAAATATTGCACAGTATCGAATATACCTGCGGATACGTTGCAAAAAGTGATGAATACGATAGTTTTACGGCACGAGGAGCATGCCCCATGACACGAAATAAGAAATTGGAAGTAACCGAGGAAAAAGTTCCCGTTGAAGCGGCGAAGCGCATCGTCGTGAACGCCGATTTGGCCGGCCCCTATGCGGAGGAATTGGAATCGAAACTATGCGTTGCTTTGGCGGCGCCGGTCCAGGGACCTCTTATACTCGATCTTAAAAAGGTCGGAAGCATTGACTCGAACGGAATTGCGCTGTGCATCGGCTTGGCAAAGGAATGCGCGGCGAAAAAAATCGCCTGCGTAATCGAGGCGCCGGGAGAACTTTTCAAGCTGTTTTCCATGATGAAACTCAACGTACTATTCGACATACGGGAGGTCAGCGCCGCATGACTATTCAAGATAAGGAAATGCTTAACGACCTTGTCGTGGAATCGCGCGAACATTTGTCCGAAATCGAACCCGACCTTTTGGAATTGGAGCAAAAAGGCGACGGGATTTCCGGCGACCTCATCAACCGTATTTTCAGGGCGATACACAGCATCAAGGGAGGTTTCGGTTTTTTCGGCATCGAGCACGTCACCAAACTTTCCCACGCCATGGAAAACGTCATGTCTAAAGTTCGCGATAAAAAACTATCGATTTCGCCTGAATTGACAGATGCGCTTCTCAAGGGCGTGGACAAGCTGCGAATGTTGCTTGATGACGTGGCGCACGCCGGTGAAGTCAAGGTGGACGAGGAGATCGACAACCTGAAACCGTTTCTCGGCGAAGCAGGTTCATTAACGCCAACGGCCTCCTTGCGGCCTCCAGGCGACCAACTTATCGATAGCGAAGCCGCGCTGCGGCGAAAGCATGAAAATTTGACGGACGAACAGATTGTCGATGCGGTGCGCAATGGTAAGCTGTTGTACCAGCTTTCCGTCAACACAAACATGGATTGCGCGCCAAAAAAATTAACTCCGGCGGCGCTTTTCGAGTCGTGGGAAAAAATGGGCTGTATCATGGATGTTTTGACGGATACGGACGCCATTCCCGGTCTTAAAGGCAGTTCGGGCATGGGTTTGAAATTATCGGTAGTCTATGCATCCGTGCTGGAGCCCGATCTGATAAGCGTTGGGACGGGAATACCGGACGAACGGATTTTCGCTCTCGATACTTCCAAAATCAAGACCGCGTTATTGGGGGAAACGGCTAAAAATAATACGGCGGAGGCGGCGGACCAAGGAGCCCAGGTCGCGGCCGCGGATTCGGCGACAATGATTAAACTATCCCCCGATAAAACGCAAAAAGTTGAAACAAAGATGGAGGACGCGCTTCGCGTCAAGGTAAACCTGCTCAATAATCTCATGAACCTAGCCGGCGAACTGGTGCTTTCACGCAACCAGCTTATGCAGAGCGTCAATCGAAAATTATCCGATGCCATGGAATCGGAAACGTTTTTCAAGAATATCGACCGTCAAATCGAACAATCATGCGCGACCATGATTGATGCAATTCATCAAAACCCGGCATCGGCCGCGCAAACGGCGGAAAAGGAAAAACGGCGGCTGCATGAAGCCTTCTCACAGGGTTTGTCGATGCGTCTTATCGACGTTTCCGGCCTCAACGGCATCATGCAGAACATCGATATGGTGACGAGCCTTTTACAAGAGAGCATCATGCAGACGAGGTTGCAGCCGATTTCTGTGGTGTTCGCAAAATTCCCGCGTCTTATCCGCGATCTAGCGAAAAAACTCGGCAAGGAAGTGAATTTGACACTCGTGGGTCAGGACGTTGAGCTTGACAAATCGATTGTAGAGCAATTGTCCGATCCTTTGACGCATCTTATCCGCAATAGCGTGGATCATGGCGTGGAAGGTCCGGAGGTCAGGAAGAAAACGGGAAAGCCGGTATTGGGTGAAGTCGTTTTGCGCGCTTTCCATGAAGGCGGCAAGGTTCACATTCAAATAAAGGACGATGGCGCGGGCATAAACCGGGAACGGGTAAAGGAAAAGGCTCTGTCTCTGGGCATAGTTACCCAGGAGGAAGCCGGTAAGATGACCGACCGGGAGATTGACTCCATAATCATGCTTCCGGGATTTTCCACCGCCTCGGCGGTAAGCGACGTATCGGGGCGGGGCGTGGGAATGGACGTTGTAAAAACCAACATCGAACGGCTGGGCGGTTTGGTGGACGTGGAATCCACTCCGGGTCAAGGAACCATCATCACCATGAAACTTCCCTTGACTCTTGCAATTATATCCTCGCTCATAGTTTCCGCCGGCGGGAGGCGGTTCGCTATTCCGCAAGTGGGCATCGAGGAGTTGGTGCGCATTCGCGCCAAGGACGTTACCGGCAAAATCGACCGGCTGAAGGAATGCGAAGTAATGCGGCTGCGGGGAAAACTATTGCCGCTGGTGAGGCTCGACCAAGTGCTTGGCATGACACCGTCATTTTGCCGTTCCGAAAAAGGAGAACGTCGGGAGGAACTGCGAAAACGCTGGTCGGACCGCCGGTCTTTGCCGGAAGAAAAAACCGAGGAGGCCGTCGGCGAACATGGTCAAGGAGACACGGACGCGATGGAGCGCAGGGAAAAAGGTCCGGACCGCAGAAAGGACCTTTCAAACGCGGTGAAAATCATCGTCCTCAAATTCGGCGACCGTCACTTCGGTTTGGTAGTGGAGGAAGTGTACGACAGCGAGGAAATCGTGGTGAAACCGTTGTCGGGATACCTTAAATCCTGCCCATGTTACGCGGGCTCGACGATCATGGGGGATGGGTCGGTTGCCATGATCCTCGATACGAACGGCATAGCTGCCGCATCCGGCCTCAAATTCGGGGAACTTGAAAAGGACATGGAAATCGAAAAGGAAAAATTCCTAAAGGAAAGTTCGCGTGCATCACGGGAACTGCTGCTGTTTTCCGCCGGAGAAAACGGCAATTTCGGCGTTGACCTTTCAAGCGTCGCTCGGGTTGAAAAAGTGGAGGCTTCCAGAATCAACGCAATTGGCGGAAAGGAATTCCTGAAATACGAAGACCGCTCCATGCGCCTCCTGCGCCTGTCCGATTATTTGCCGGTAAACGGGAGCGCCGGCGGCTCAACTCACGCTTTTATCATCGTGCCCAAGGGCGTCAAACACGTCATGGGCATAATTGCCGATCTGGTCAAGGACGTTGTGAAAATAGACGCGGAATTGGACAAGAACAACATACGGGGCGCCGGAATCCAGGGTTCCGCCATCATCAATTCGGCCTTGACCGTCGTTATCGATGTCAATGAGATATTTAAAACCGCGGAGCCGCAGTTGTATTGATGGGGGAGTAAAGGGTAGAGTTCGAACAAAAGTTCAAAGGAGATTGGAAATGTCAATTAAACAATTCGCGTCATTTTATATAAACGAAAATCTTTTCGGGGTCGATGTGCGGCTGATACGCGAAATCAACCGTACTATCGACATAACGCCCGTGGACAGTTCGCCGGACTTCGTGCGCGGGCTGCTCAACCTGCGCGGCCAAATCGTGACCGTGATCGACGTGGGAACGCGCATGGGTTTGAGGGCTCGTGGCGAGGCCCCCGATAATTGCAGGTGCATTGTCCTGAAAACCTCGGAAGAACTCGCTTCCAAGCGCGGAGAGGACGAATCCCTGGAAGACACCTCGCGCGACCTCGTGGCGCTCTATGTTGACGCGATAGGCGACATGGTGAATTTTGAGGAAAAGGAAATCGAACAACCGCCGGCGAATATCGGCGAAATAGAGGGAAAATTCATAAGCGGGGTGGCGAAACTGGAAAAGGAATTACTTATCGTACTTAAGGTTGGGGAGCTGCTGAAGCATGAGGAAGAGAAAAAATAAGTATTTAATTTTCAATTTCACTTTATTTTTGAGGAGGATGCCATGCTGGGAAACATGAAAATCGGAACTCGAATGACCGCGGCATTCGGGGTCTTGTTTGTTCTCATGATTATTGAAACCATTGCCGGATTCATAATGATGGCCGGGTTAAACACATCACTCAGGAATATGGCGGAAAGCAATGTTCCTAAAATAGAGGCCAGCATGAGTATCAACGGCGATATTGATAACATTTTCCTTGCGATTGCGGAAATGACAATGGTCAAAAATCCGGAACAAAAGAAACAATTATTAGAGAATATCGATAATTCGCGGTCCTCCTATAAATCCGATTTAGAAATTTTGGAAAAACTTGAAATGAATGATCAGGGAAAAGCGTTCATTGAAAACTTTAAAAAGACGATTGCCTCCGCAAAGGATGCCGATAACAAGGCCATTGAACTGTCCCAGGCCGGTAAGGAAACCGATGCGATGTTCGTTTATCAGAACGAGATATCGAAACACGCGAAAAATATGGACATCGCGGCTGATTCCCTTGTTTCATACAATAAAAAAAGCGTTGAATCGGGATATGCCGGAGCTAAAACAAGCATCGCGCTGTCCCGAACAGTATTTGCCGGCATCAGCGTTATTTCCGCGTTTTTGTGCATTCTTCTTGGCCTGTTAATCACACGAAGCATCGTTAAACCGCTTTCCCTTGGCGTCAATTTCGCCGAAAACATGTCGAAAGGCGATCTGACGCAAAGGCTGTCGGTTCAGCAGAATGATGAGGTCGGGCAACTCGCGAAATCGCTCAATGCCATGGCGGATAATTTAAAGGAACGAATCAAGGAAATCAGCTCCGGTTCCACCACGCTTTCGGCGTCGTCGGAAGAACTGTCCGCGGTCTCCACGCAGCTCGCCGCCAACGCGGAGGAAATGACCAACCAGTCCAACACCGTGGCGTCGGCAACGGAACAGGCAACCGCTAATGTCAATAATATATCAGCCGCCGCCGAGGAGATGTCTACGGGAGTCACAACCGTGGCTACGGCCATAGAGGAAATGAGCTCCTCGCTTAACGAAGTGTCGAAGAATTGCCAAAAGGAATCGCAGATAGCCTCTAACGCGAACAGCCAGGCTAAATCCACGCGCGACATGATGGAACGGCTGGGGGTTTCTTCGAAGGAAATAGGCAAGGTCATTGAAGTCATCAACGATATAGCCGACCAAACGAACTTGCTTGCGCTTAACGCCACGATTGAGGCGGCATCCGCCGGAGAGGCTGGAAAGGGCTTCGCGGTGGTGGCCAACGAGGTAAAGGAACTGGCGAAGCAAACCGCGCAGGCCACGGATCAGATAGGGCGGCAAATCGAGGAAATGCAGAATAACACCACAAGCGCGGTAACGGCAATAGAGGAGATAACCAAGGTGATCGAGGAAATCAATTCGATATCCCACACCATCGTCAGCGCGGTGGAGGAGCAGAGCGCAACGGTCAATGAAATCGCCAAAACCGTAGGCGGCGCGTCGCAGGCGGCAACCGAAATAGCCAAAAACGTGGGTGAGTCGGCCAAGGGGCTCGTTGAAGTGTCAAGCAACATACAGGGAGTCAACAAAGCAGCCACCGATACCGCGGGAGGCGTGGCGAATATCCGTCAAAGCGCGCAAGATCTGTCGAAATTAGCGTTAGGATTGCAGAAAATAGTAGGGCAGTTTAAGGTTTAAAAGAAGGCGGCTGCTGAAGAAGCATATACATGGTATGGACAAGAAATACGGACCGTTTTTTAAAAGGAAAAGGGGTTAAATAGCGAACCCTCGCAACAATTATTTTGTGCGCTCCACGATCCATGGCTCGGCTGTACTCATCTATATTGAAAGGTTGGATAATGGAGTTGAAAAGGGTTTTGATTATTGATGATGAACCGCTTATTCGCACAACGACCGCGCTATTACTGAAGCATTTGAATATGGATACGCTTACCGCGGGCGATGGTTTGGCGGGGCTTGAATTGGCCGAGAAGGAAAACCCGGACTTGATAATGTTGGATGTTAAAATGCCGGGAATGGACGGTTGGACGGTGTTGTCGCGTTTGAAAGCGGACCAGCGGTTGTCTAAAATTCCCGTGATAGTTTTTACCGCCGGAGACGGCGCGGATTCAAGCGCAAAAGCCTTGGAGAGCGGAGCTTCGGCGGTGTGCAAAAAGCCCTTTCAGCCTCAGGAGCTTATTGATATCATCAAGGACATAGTATAGCGGGATACGATACCATCGGGGTTTTCACCTCATTGCACAGGGCATAGTAAAATAATCGTCATGACTTCGAATGAGTTGACATTAGACCAAAAGCTGGGGACCGTTAAAAACCTTCCCACGCTGCCGCTGGTCCTGCGGCAAGTTCAAAAAGTGATGCACGATCCTAAAAGTACGATGGTCCAGATAGCCGCGGTAGTGGCCACGGACCAGGCCCTGACCTCCCGCACCATGCGGCTCGTCAATTCCGCGTTCTACGGCATGCGCGAACGGGTGACGTCCATCAGCCACGGAATCGTAATTTTAGGACTCAACGCCCTCAACAGCCTCATGATCGGCTTATCGGTCGTAAAACTTTTCAAGGATTCCTCGATCACGGGGTTTGAACCGGCCAAATACTGGGAACATTGTTTCGGTACCGCGCTCTTGGCGAAATACATGGCCGAAGCGCTGGGAAAAAAGGACATGGAACAGTTTTTCACGGCCGGTCTTTTGCATGACCTCGGCAAGATCGTACTCGACCAATTCCTCCACGATGAATTTTCTCAAGCGTTGTTGTGCGTGAAAAAAAGAAACATGCGTCTTTTCGAATGCGAAAAAACGATGATCGGATTCGACCATGCCGATGTTGGAGCGTGGCTGGGGGGAAAATGGGGGCTTCCCGAGGCGTTCATCGCATCAATGGGTTGCCATCACGGCCGGCGGCTTCCGGAAGCGTTACGGGAATTCCAGGAAGATGTGCGCTTGGTGCGCGCGGCCAATGAATTGTGCAACGGAGCCGATATCGGGGCAAGCGGCGATATATACCATGCCTTGCCGGACCATGTTTCGGTCGAGGGACTCAACGACCTCGGAATAAAGGATTTGATTGATCGAGCCCGAAGTGAAGTAAAAGCCACGATGCTGGAATGGAACAATGCATTGTAAACCGCGATGGCGATACCATCAAGAAAATCGATACGCGACTCTCCGTCAAAAGAATTGACCCGATAGAACCGCGAATCCGGCCTGACAAGACCTCGCTACTAGTTTCATTCCGTGAGTTATCCCGCATTTCCATCGTACGACGCGCGAACGAACCCGATACTCCTCAATAAATGCGCGGGTTTAAAAAAAACTTGATTAGTCTGCGTCACAAGGATAAAATTAAAAGGTAAAGTAATCAAAACACTACTTTGAAAGGCGTTCCATGCTGAAAAAAATTTCTCTTAGATCGTCCGTGAGTATCTTCAGCGCCGTCATTATGGCCATTTTGATTTTTTATTCCTTCATGAATGTCCGGAATCTTAATGTCATGAAGTCAAAGATCAACCGAATGATCCAGGTGAACGCCGATAAAATTCTGCTTTCCCAGAGACTTTACAATAATACGATCGGCGCCTCCACAACGCTTTGCAAAATTCTCATGACGAACGAAGCGTCCGGAAAACAACGGTTAAAAAGCGATTTCGATATGATTCGAACCGATAACTCCTCGACGCTGAAGCGCCTGGGCGAATTGGAAATTAACGACGAGGGTAAACTATTGTTGGCCCGGTTGAGCTCATCCTTGGAAAATGGGACAAATGAACGCGGGCAACTACTGCAACTAATCATGCATTGCGGCGACAACAATGGGGCGCTTTCATGCGTAGGCGCCATCCGGGAATTCCAGGAAAAAAACGCGCAATTGGCCGATACGCTTTTAAAATGGAACCAAGGCAGGGTATTCTTCCGATTAAACGAGGCCTTGTCGGTTACCAACGGGCTTGCAAGGGTTTCGATAGTTTTCGGAGCCATCGTGGCCGTTGTCTTTGCCCTCATGTTTCTGTTCATCGCAAGGAAAATCAGTATTACCATGAAGCAAGCTTTTTCCTTTGCGAATACGTTCAAGCAATGCGATTTTACAACGCTTAAAATTGAAGAAAGCAATGACGAAATAGTAAAAATACTGCTTCTTTTTTCCAATGGAGCGGAAAATATTAAAAAGGCAATCCGGGAGGTTAAGGGCCAATTCATGACCTTGAGTTTTTCCGCCCGCGCGGTGACCGACTCCGCGGACGTCATTGCAAAAAAATCTTCCGAGATGGTGGGCCATTCAACAACGATCGCGACTTCTTCGGATCAGGTTTTCGTGAACATGAATTCACTGACAAACGTTTCCGACCAATTATCCCAGGCCATTCGGACCGTGGCGGCTTCCATAGAGGAAATGAGCGCATCGCTCAATGAAGTGGCAAAGAACTGCGGCCACGAATCACAGATAGCGCACGACGCGAATTCGAAGGCTAAAACGGCGCAGCAGGTCATGGATAAATTGCAGGTTTCAGCGTCCGCGATCAGTAAAATCATAAATGTCATCAACGATATTGCCGACCAAACCAATCTGCTCGCGTTGAACGCAACGATAGAGGCCGCCTCGGCGGGTGAAGCAGGCAAGGGTTTTGCCGTCGTGGCAAATGAAGTCAAGGAACTAGCGAAACAAACCGCCAAGGCAACCTCCGAAATAGAAACGCAGATTGACGCTATCCAGACCGACACGAAATCGGCCTTTTCCGCCATTCAGGCCATCGTCGCGGTAATCGACGAAGTCAACACCATATCTCAAACCATCGTTTCCGCCGTGGAACAACAAAACGCGACGGTCATGGAAATTTCCAGGAATGTTTCCTCCTCCAGCGGAAATGTGGCGGAAATGACCGATAAAATCCGGTCAAGCGCCGCTACGGTAGGAACCATAACTTCTTCCATAAAGGATTTAAGCGGAGCGCTTGACCAGGCGAATACCGGAATAAGGGAAATTTCGTCAAGCATTGCGGACATGAACTCGCTATTTGAAAGCGGCGCCGCCGCCTTGAACAAATTCAAAATTTGAAAACCATTAAAATGTTTGCCTCACAACCGCACTTTTTAGTGCTAGGCATGGGAAACCCGCTGCTCTGCGACGACGCAGTCGGCCTGAGCGTTGTTGAAACCGCCGCAAGCCGGCTTCCCGGCAAACTTGCGGGACACGGCGATTGCGTGGCATTTAAAACAAACTATTGCGGCGGGATCGATATGCTGTACGATTTAATGGGCATACAAAAAGCGATCATCGTCGATAGCGTGCAAACCGGATCGGCCTTACCGGGATATTGCCATGAGTTTTTTCTAGAGGATCTCGAAGGCATTTGCCACGACCGCCTCGTTTATGCGCATGGCGTCAGTTTGCCCACGGTCATGGAGCTCGGCAAGCAGTGCGGCTATGCCATGCCGAGTGAGGTAGTAATTTTCGGAATAGAGTCCGTGGACATTACCTCGTTTTCAGTCGACCCGACCGAAAACGTCCGGCGATCAATTACCGACGTTGTCAATAGAATAGAAAAAAGGCTGCTTGCCTGGTTGTCGGAGGCTAACCTCGCCCTAACTCCCCCTGCGTCTGCCGAAACGTCAGCCGCGGACCCCTCTTCCCCTCTCCTCGCGGGAGAGGGGAAGAGGGGAAGTCCCGCTTGCGGGACAGGGGTGAAGAGGTGAGGTCAAAGTATCGAAAAAAAACTTAGCTTCTAAGGAGAAAGTATGAACGGAAAAAAACCGACCATCGCCCTTTTCTTATGCAAGTGCGGGACCAATATCGCCGATATGGTGGATTACGATCAGGTCGCCGCGCGGTTTGCCTCTCAGGCTGTTATTGAGAAGCATGATTTGTATTGCTCCCCGGCCGGGAAAAAAGCCATGGAAGAATCACTTAAAAAAAACAACCCCGACATGGTTGTGGTGGCGGCGTGTTCTCCCAAGACCCACGAAAAAACCTTCCGTGACGTTTCCGCAGCCGTCGGTATCAATATGGCCAAGGTCCATATGGCAAACATTCGCGAACAAGCCGCTTGGGTTACTGCCGATAAAAAAGAGGCAACCCAAAAAGCGATCGAACTGATTAATGGGGCAATTTCGCGCATACGGCTTCATGAAGAATTGCAGGCCCGTTCAATGGAATGCCGCACCGACGTCGTGGTGATCGGCGGAGGCATCGCCGGAATCGAAGCCGCGCTTATGGCCGCCAATGCCGGACGCAAAGTAACGCTCTTTGAAAAAGAAATTTCCCTTGGCGGAAGCGTCATTAAAATGGAAGAGGTCGCTCCTAATATGGAATGCGCCCCCTGCCTTCTGGCGCCGAGAATTTCCGCGATTCGCGACAATAAAAACATCACCGTCATCGCAAACGCGGAAGTCACCGACGTACTCGGTTTTTTCGGCAATTTCACGGTAAAGGCCCGAAAAAAAGCGCGCTACGTCAAGAATTCCTGCATAGGATGCGAAGCGTGTTTTGAAGTGTGCCCCGTTGATGTTATCAGCGACTTCCACCATGGGCTCGGGACCAAAAAAGCCGTGTATACGCTGTTTCCCGGATCGCTTCCGGCCACGGCCATTATCGACAAAAACAAATGCCTGCATTTCGTCGACGGTTCGTGTGACGCGTGCGTGGCGGCATGCCCGTTCCAATCGATCGATTTTAACGATACCGACAGTTTAGTCGAAATCAGCGCCGGGGCGGTCATCATTGCCACGGGCGCCGGTAATGCGGTCCCGAAGCTTCCACCCGCCCTCGGGTATAAAAAGTTCAAGGACGTGCATACGCTCATGGAATTCGAGCGCATCGGCAGTTCAAACGGCCCCTATGGCGGGGATTTCAAATGCGCCGACGGCCGTCCGGTAAAATCACTGGCCGTAATCCACTGCGCGGGATCATTGACAAAAGAAGGTCTCCCTTATTGTTCGGGAATCTGCTGCATGACCGGCATGAAGGCGGGAGAGGCGCTTCGCAAAAAAATCCCCGACGCGCTGGTTGTCAATATCCATGACCGGCTGACGCTGCCGGGTCCCGAAGCCGAGACGTTTTATAGTCACCAAATTAAGGAAGGCACGCAATTCATTAAATCAAGCGGGCTTTCAAAGATAAAGGTTGAACAGGCAAACGACAAGCTCCAGGTATCCGGGCCTGATTTTAAGCCTGTCACGGTCGACATGGTCGTGCTTGCCACGGGAAGCGCTCCCTGCGACGATATGGCTGCCCTAACCACGATCCTCAATACCGACACTAACGAAAACGGCTTTTTCAAGCCCGACCATCAAATTCTTCACGCAACCGGCACGAGCATCGACGGTATCTATGCGGCGGGCGCATGCGCTTCGCCCTGCGATATCCCTACCGCCATTACGCGCGCCCAGGCGGCGGCGGGCGATATAGTTTCGCGCCTTGTGCCCGGTCGGAAAATAGACCTCGAAGCGATGACCAGTTGCATCGACGAGAAGCTCTGCGCGGGATGCAAGATGTGCATCGCCCTGTGTCCGTATAAAGCCGTGACCTTTGACAAGGAAAAGCGGATCAGCGTCATCAACGAAGCCATTTGCAGGGGCTGCGGCACGTGCGTTGCCGGTTGTCCGGGAAAGGCCGCGGGGGCCAAACATTATACCAAGGAACAAATTTTCGCGGAAGTTGGAGGGATCATTCATGCCTAATACCACTCCTCACATCATCGCCTTTGTCTGCAATTGGTGCTCATACGCGGGGGCCGACAAAGCCGGAGGCCAAAAACTTCAATATCCCGCGAACGTCAAGCTCGTGCGCGTCATGTGCAGCGGCCGTGTTGACCCTGATTTCGTCATGGAAGCGTTTCGTGAGGGCGCCGACGGGGTCATGGTTTTAGGGTGCCATCCGGGCGACTGCCATTACCGAAACGGCAACATGAAGACCCTGCGGCGTTTTGCGCTCTTTGAACGAATGCTCGCCCAGTTCGGGATCGCCCCGGAGCGCTTCATGCTCGACTGGGTGTCGGCGGGAGAAGGAAAACGTTTTCAGGAACTGACGACGACAATGACGGAAAAAATCAAAAAACTCGGTCCTTTGCATTTAACCGGCTCCGTGGAAAGCGAGGTGGCATAATGGCACAAACCGCTCCCAAACCCAAAATTGCTCTTTACTGGTGCGCATCGTGCGGCGGCTGCGAAGAAACCATCGTTGACCTCGACGAAAAAATTCTCGATGTCGTGGCGGCGGTCGATATCGTTTTCTGGCCCTGCGCCATGGATTTCAAATACAGCGACGTGGAAGCAATGGCCGATAAAGCAATCGACGTGTCCTTCATTAACGGCGCCGTGAGAAACAGCGAACAAAAGCACATCGCGCAACTGCTCCGTAAAAAATCGAAGATGGTGGTTGCCTTCGGCGACTGCGCATGGCTCGGCGGTATTCCGGCCCTGGCTAATCTGAAAAACAAAAAATCCATTGTCGACCGCGCCTACATCGAAATGGAAACGGTCGAAAACCCGAAGAAGGACGTCCCCTGTGAAAAAAACAAGGTGGACGGATACGATCTGACGCTTCCGACCTTTTATGAAACCGTCCACAAGCTGGCCGATATCATCGACGTGGATTACTATCTTCCGGGTTGCCCGCCCACGCCGAAAAACGTCATGGTTGCCATCAACGCTATTTTATCGGGCAAGCTCCCTCCCAAAGGATCGGTCATCGGCCCCGACAAATCCTTGTGCTCGTCATGCGACCGCAACGAATCGAAACCCGATACCATGGCCCTTGAAAAAATCTGGCGGATTTACGAAAAGGTGGCTGATCCGCACACCTGTTTCCTTGCCCAGGGCATCGTTTGCATGGGGCCCGCCACCCGCGACGGGTGCGACTATCCCTGTGTTAAGGGAAACATGCCCTGCACGGGCTGCTACGGCCCGGTGACCGGCGCCGACCAGGGCGCGCGCATGACCTCGGCCCTTGCGGGTCTGGTTATCGGCGACGAGAAAGAACAGGCGCTTAAGGCAATGGAAGGCATTGCCGATCCGGCGGGAACATTTTATCGGTATAGCATGGCCGCATCACTTCTGGGAAGTCAACGCAAGGAGCAAGCATAATGGGAACAAAAATATCAATAGAACCGATCACCCGGCTCGAAGGGCACGGTAAAATAGACCTTTTTTGCGACGATAACGGCGCGGTCGAGCGCGCTATTTTCCAAGTGCCGGAGCTCAGGGGTTTCGAGAAATTCGTCGAGGGGCGTCCGGCGGAGGACATGCCGCAAATAACCTCGCGCATTTGCGGGGTCTGCCCGACCGCCCATCATATGGCAAGCGTCAAGGCGCTCGACGCGCTGTTCGGCGTTGAGCCTCCCCCCGCCGCTCGGGCGGTGCGGGAAATGTTCTACCATCTTTTCATGTTCGAGGACCATCTGCTGCATTTCTTTTTCCTGGGCGGCCCTGATTTCATCGTGGGCCCCGGCGCGCCCAAGGAGGCTCGCAATATTCTCGGGGTCATTAACAAAGTGGGCGTCGACACGGGCAAGAAAGTCATTGAAATCAGGAAAATCTGCCGCGAGCTCATGGCCGAAATCGGCGGCAAGCCGATCCATCCGGTGCTGGGACTGCCCGGCGGCGTAGCCAAACAGATAAGCGAAGAAACCCGCGAAAAACTCAAAGCGTTTTCCAAAAACGCCGTGGCCTTCGCGCAGTTCACGCTGAAGGCGTTTAACGATATCGTGCTGGCCAACAAGGACTACCTCGACCTTATCCTGTCGGATGTTTACTATATGAAAACATACTACATGGGCATGATCGACAAGGCGAACAAGGTCAATTTCTATGACGGCGACATCCGCGTGGTCGACCCCGACGGCAAGGAAGTGCAGAAGTTCAAGCACGCCGATTACGCCAAGGTCATCGCCGAGCATGTGGAGCCCTGGACCTACATCAAATTCCCCTATTTACGCGACGTAGGCTGGAAAGGCTTTACGGAAGGTAAGGAAAGCGGCGTGTATCGCGTGGCCCCCATAGCGCGGCTTAACGTGGCCGACGGTATGTCCACACCTTTGGCCCAGAAGGAATATGAACGGCTGTTTTCGACCGTTGGAACAAAACCCGTGCATAATACCCTGGCAATGCATTGGGCGCGGCTTGTTGAAGTGCTCAACGCCGCCGAACGAATTACGGAGCTGTCGGAACTCAAAGACCTGACATCACCCGAAATACGAAACATGAATTTTAAAACGCCCGGTGAAGGCGTAGGCATCGTTGAAGCGCCGCGCGGCACGCTTATCCATCATTACCAGGCAAATGAGAAAGGCCTTATTACAAAAGCGAACCTTATCGTGGCCACCGTGGGCAATGCCGCGGCCATCAATATGTCGATCGAACGGGCGGCAAAAAAGCTTTCTGTCAACAAGAAAGTCGACGAGCAAATTCTTAACATGATCGAAATGGCTTTTCGCGCCTATGACCCGTGTCTCTCCTGCGCAACGCACAGTTTGCCGGGAAAGATGCCGCTTGAACTTCGCTTTAAAGATAAGTACAATAAGATACTAAGGACCGTTTTCAGAAACAATGATGGGAAAGCGGTTTCCGGCTGATAGCGCGAAATTTTATACGTAATGTTTCTCAAGTTCATTTTTTAAAAGGAGGTTTACGATGGCGGAAATTCTCAATTGCAAAGGCATGAAATGCCCCCAACCCGTGCTAAAAACGGCCATTAAAGCCAACATCCTGCCGGCCGGAACGGTGCTTGAAGTGCAGGCTGATTGCCCGAGCTTTCACGACGACGTGGTCAAGTGGTGCAATGATTCGGGCAAAGTGCTCGTCAGTTTTGTTGACAAAGGCGGATACAACGCGGCCACGATACAATTATAAACGCCCCGTTGGGGCCGGGCGGCGCTTATCGTCGCCCGGATTTTCTTATTAAGGAGAAGGGCCATGAGAGCGCTTATCGTCGAAGATGAATTCACCAGCCGCATGCAACTTAAATACTTCCTCGAAGAACACGGCGCGGTCGATATCGCCGTTAACGGCGAAGAGGCGCTTGGAGCCATTGACATGGCCAATAAAGCGGACAAACCCTATGCGCTGATTTGTTTGGACGTTAAAATGCCCGGCATGGACGGCAACGAACTCCTGCAGAAAATACGGGAAATCGAAGACCGGCGGGGAACCGCGCCGGCCGATCGCACCAAGATTTTCATGACAACCGGTGTCGTTGACCCTAAAAGCGTGCTTAAGTCGTTTTATCAATTATGCGACGAATATTTGGAAAAGCCCGTGGATAACGTCAAGCTTTTCACTCTTTTAAAAAAGCACACCCTCATTTGATCGCGCGTTTCGATTGCAACCATGAGCACATTTGAACGTGAACAACCGTTTGTCGGTCCACCGAACGGATTCGGAAAAGATAAAACGATTTCGGACGGTTCGGTCGGAACTAAAACGGGACTTTCAGATTTTCACACGCAAGACGACATTCAAAAGCTTCTGAATTTTATTGGGGATATAAATTGGTTTGTTCCCGGGTTTTCCGGGAATCAATGCGACTTTCCTAATGGCCATCCGCTTAAACCGGTTTATGAATCCATTTCGATCATTAAGTGGGATTTTGACTCGGTTCTTCATGAAAAAGAGGCCGCCGAAAAACGTATACTTGAAGAAAACAACCTTAATCAACTGAGGGCCGACATCTGGCGGCTGGCGTCGGATCGGACCTCAAGCACGATCGATTTTATCCACGATTTGCTCCAGGTAGTCGGGGAGTTCCTGGGAGTCGACCGGGCGGAATACCTGGAATATGTGGAAAAGGATGGCGCGTTCGAATGCCGGGCCATAAAGGTCCGCCAAGACATGCGGTCCACCCTGGGAATTTCTTTCCCGGTAGCGATGCTCGAGATGTATACGGAAGTCAAATGCTCGCCACTCTCCGATGCTACGCTGAGCGCTCGTTTTTCAACCAAGGATGAGGAAGCATTGACTTTTAAAGACCAATTTTCAACGCAAAAAGCCTATTGCATACCCTTTTTTGTCAGCAATGATTTAAACGGGATTTTTTTATTGCATTATTGCCGTTCGCAAGCGGCCACTTCAAAAAACGAGCGGGAGATTATTTCCCGAATCGGTCAGGAAATGACCACTATTGCCGGAGCATACCTTGCCAGAAAAACGGCCGAGGACGAACTTCAAAACGCTTACGCGCAGCTCGAAAACCGCGTTTTAGAGCGGACTCAGGAACTTGTCCATGCCAATAAAGAGCTTGTTGTGGCCAGAAAAGCCGCTGAATCCGCCAGCGAGGCGAAAAGCCGATTCCTTGCCAACATGAGCCATGAAATACGCACGCCTCTTAATGCGGTGATCGGATTTTCGGAAATGATCGATGCGACACCCGACGCCGGTCAACACAAAAAATATGCAAAGAATATTTTATCTGAATCGCGCCGCTTGCTCGAACTGTTAAACGCGATTCTCGACATTTCAAAAATCGAATCGGGCAAAATGGAAGTCTCGCCTCATGCCTTTGGGCTTAAACGCACGATGAACGATCTGGCGAGCGCCTATGGATCGCAGGCCGAGCAAAAATTCCTTTCGTTCGATTTTTCCTATAATGAAATTCTGCCGCATGCCATTGTCGCCGATTCCACCAAGATCCGGCAGGTATTGGTAAATTTGCTCGGCAATGCCATTAAATTTACCGAACGCGGTAAAATATCGTTTTCCGTCAAGCCGGCGAATTCCAGGCAAAGCCTCCGTTTCGAAATCGCGGACACCGGCATCGGCATGTCGGAAGAAGCGCGGGCGAAGCTGTTCAAACCCTTTGAGCAAGCCGATGCGTCAATAACCAGGAAATACGGCGGCACCGGGCTTGGAACCGCCATTTCGCTTCTCCTCGTGCGCTTGATGCAAGGTGAAATAGGCGTGCTTTCCGAGGAGGGAAAGGGCTCCACCTTTTGGTTTGAACTTCCCTATGAGCAAGCGCCTGAAACATTTTCCGAGGAAACCCCCGCCGTTGACGCGGCATGTGTGACGTTTAAGGGAAAACAATTGCTGCTGGTCGAGGATTATCCTCCCAACCGCGAAATAGCCCTGTTCTTTCTTGAAGGGGCGGGCGCGAAGGTGTCGGTCGCGGAAAACGGTTTAGTCGCGGTATCGATGGTGATGGAAAAACGATACGACCTGATCGTTATGGATGTTCAGATGCCCGTCATGGACGGATTGGCCGCCTCAGGGGACATTCGGGGCCTTGAAAACGGTAAAACGGTTCCTATTATAGGCATGACGGCCCACGCATTCGCTTCAGACCGCGAAAAATGTATCGCGGCGGGAATGAACGGCGTTATCACCAAGCCCGTCGATTGGTCCAAAGCCCTTGTTGCATTGCATAAGGCAATGCTGGGAACGGGAGGAATGGAACAATTCGAGGCCGCAAGCGCCGTTAACGATGCGCCTCCTGGAGTTCCTATTGACATGGAGAACTACATCAAACGGATGAACGGCAATAAAAAAATCGCCATGGGAATTTTATCGGGATTTTTACGAATTATTCCCACCGATATCGCGGGGATTTCCGATGCCATAAAAAGCGGCAACGCGCGGGAAGCGAACCGGCTCGCGCACAGCATAAAGGGCGGCGGCAGAAATGTGTGCGCGGTAGAGTTGGGCGAAGCCGCCTGGAGTCTTGAAAAATCCTTGGAATTGGGTATTTGCGATGACGCTTCAATGCTGTTATCGCAACTGGATAAGGCTTACCGACGATTGCGCGACTGGGCCACGATACATATGGAACAGGTTTTGTAAAGCGGATCGTCACGACGTCAGTATGAAAAGAGTATGTTCGTGAAACAACGGAATATCAGGGGGAAATTCATCGTTTTCGCCGTCATGATCCTGACCGGTTCGATCACGGGATTTTGTTTACTGAGCAGCATTTTGGGCGTTATAAGCGGCCGAAACAGATTCATACAGTTAAAAAACAGGATTGAGACGGGCCTTTTGGGAAAAGGCATGACCCTTGTCGTCAATAATGGAATAGCGTTGCGAAGCATGGCCGAAGATAATGCCTACGCGGCTATTCGTGAAATCGTCGTTACGACCGTGCAAACCGACAATGATGTGGCCTATGGCATATATATGGACGACGATTGCCGTCCGTGGGTAATGGCTTTCCCGGGAAAGAGGGGGGCTACCCAGGAAAGCGCCCTGCCGCTGAGGGATTCAATCAGTATCTGGGCGCGAAAAATCGGATTGCCGGAAAGCAAAGTCATACCCTCCAGGAACGGGGCTCCTCCAATTATAGAATTCGCGGCGCCCGTGTTTTCCCAGGGATCAAACAAGCTCGGCGTCATACGATACGGCATTTCAACCGCGCGAACGTACAACGCTGTTTTGAACGAAAAAAGAAACGTAATCCGCGAGACGGCTTTAACCGTTTTCCTTTCCATCGCGGTTTCAATAGGCGTCTTTTTTATCGGCGTGCAGGCGGCGCGACGACAGGCGCATGCCATTACCAAACCCATCGTTGAATTGACTGAGGCTACAAAGGCCGTGGCGCTCGGGGACTATTCGTTGCCGCTGAAAGTCGTTTCAAATGATGAAATAGGAACCCTTGCGGACAATTTTGAAAAAATGAGAATAACGATAAAGGAATATACGGGCAACCTTGAGACCATGGTCTTCGAAAGAACGAAGGAACTTCGGGTAGCGCAAAAAGACCTCGTCGATAAAGCCCATAAGGCCGGCATGGCCGACATTGCGGCGGGCACGCTCCATAATGTGGGTAATATCCTCAATAGCGTGAAGGTTTCGCTCGAAGTCCTCGGCGCCAAGACGAACGACTTGCCCTTACAGGAATTCATCAAGGCCAACGAATTACTCAAGGAAAACCTGGATTCCATCGAAATTTTTATCCGCGACGATCCCCGCGGGAAAAAGTTGTTGCTGTATTATTTACAGATAGAAGAACCTTTTAAAAAGGCAAGCGCCCAAATACAACGGAATTTTCAGCGGTTAAGCGAAAAAGTGAATACCATCAGCGACGTCATAGCCGCCCAGCAGAACTACGCGGGCGTGGGCGGACTTACCGAAAAGGTAATACTTACCGACATTGTTGAGGACGCCCTCCTTATTCAGTCGGGTTCCATTGAGCGGCATGGTTTATCGGTAATCAAGGAATTTCATGAGACGCCGGAAATCCTGGTGCAGAAAACGAAACTGGTGCATATTTTAGTCAATCTGATTAAAAACGCAAAAGATTCGATGGTCGGAATGGACCCCGAAAAAAAAACATTGCGTATTTCAATTCAAAACGAAAACGGATCAATCTTCATTCGTATTAAAGACGCCGGTTGCGGCATAGCGGGGGAAAATTTAAATAAAATCTTTTCCTATGGTTTTACCACGAAAAAAGACGGTCATGGCTTCGGGCTGCACAGCAGCGTAAACTATATGAAAGAGATGGGTGGTGAGATGTGGGCCGAAAGCGAGGGCGTCGGAAGAGGGGCGCAATTCGTCCTTAAATTCCCACAAAAATTATCGGCACTATAAATACGGGAACATTTCCATTTGAAACTGTTTGCAAAGGACAAGCGCACATGCCGGAAAATAAAACCAGAATACTGATTGTTGACGATAATGCCGAAATTCACGAGGACTTTAAAAAAATCCTCCTCTCGGCCAAGGCAATCAAAAACGATGCGACCATTAAACTGGAAAGGGACCTTTTCGGCGGCGTAATCGGCGCCGACGCCGCTCCCGACGCGGACGTTATTGCGCCGTTATATGATATCGCCGATGCTTATCAGGGGGAAGAAGCCGTTACCATGGTCGACCAAGCCGAGGCTGAAGGCCGACCGTTCGCCTTGGCGTTCATGGATGTCCGCATGCCTCCGGGAATCGACGGTATTGAAACAATAGAGAGGATTTGGAAAAAACATCCGAATATTGAAATCGTCATTTGTACGGCCTATTCCGATTATTCATGGGACCAAATGCTTCAGAGGCTCGGCTATACCGACCACTTGTTATTCATTAAAAAACCTTTCGACGGCGTTGGGGTCAAACAAATCGCCCTTGCCATGACCACCAAATGGCGATTCGACCGTATCAACCGGGAAAACGTAAAAAATCTCGAATCCGAGGTCGGAAAAAGGACGGCCGAACTTCAGGAGATGATGAAAAATCTTTCAAAGGTGAAAGACCAGGCCGAAGCCGCGACAAGGGCCAAAAGCGAATTTCTTTCGAATATGTCGCACGAAATTCGCACACCCATGAACGCGGTTTTAGGATTTAGCGATTTGCTCAGGAACACGAAACTTGATGATACGCAAAAGGACTATGTCGATACCATTTGCGGAAGCGGGGAATTACTTCTTTCCCTTATCAACGACATCCTCGATATTTCCAAAATCGAATCGAAAAAAGTATCGTTGGAAGAGATCGATTTCGACTTGGAATATCTGATCGACAGCGTTTTAATAATGCTGAGGCAGCGTGTCAAAGGGAAAAATCTGGAATTGAACATGGAGTACCCGGAAAACATCCCCCGGTATTTAAAGGGCGATCCGACGCGCATCAGGCAGATAGTAATCAATTTGGTCGGCAACGCGATCAAGTTTACAAATGAGGGAAAAGTGACCGTTACGGTCAAGGCTACGCAAGAGGGAATTGCCGCCTATGCCGAAATCGTTGGGATGGAAATATCGGTAAAAGACACGGGCATAGGCATTCCCCCGGAAAAACATCAGGCCATATTCGAATCGTTTACCCAGGTAGATTCATCCATAACGCGCACGTATGGGGGCACGGGTTTGGGTCTTACGATTACGCAATCCCTCGTTCAACTCATGGGCGGGAACATACGGGTCGATTCGGAGGAAGGAAAAGGCTCGGATTTTATAGTTTCCCTATCCCTTAAAAAAGGGCGACCCGCCCTCGACGCCGATATAACCCTGATCGATCATGAAAAGCTCAAAGGAAAAAAAACGGTCATTGTCGACGACAACGTACAGTCGCGGGAAATACTGGATCATTTCTGCGCTTCGGCGGGAATGGAAATTGTGTGCTCCGTCGGATCGGCCAAAGCCGCCCTTGAATGGTTGGAACAGGATACAAACAAGGCCGATATAGCGCTTTCGGACATTATGATGCCGGTGACTGATGGGTATGCTTTATGTAAAGAGATTCGCCGCAACGACAGGCTCAGGGACATGGTCGTTATCGCGCTGACATCCGAGGCCTTGCCGGGAGCGGCGGACAGATCGAGCGGCGCGGGGTTCGACGCGTATCTTTCCAAGCCTTTCACGCGTCAGGATTTCTACGGTATTTTGCAGGCGGCTTTCGGTGACACGCGTAAGGGAAACCGGGACATCATTACCAGGCACATGGTGCGGGAATTACTGACAAAAGGGATTTCGGTGCTTGTCGTGGAGGATAATCAGCTCAATCAGAAACTTATGGCCATTCTGCTGAAACAAATGGATTGCTTGTCCGATATGGCTATGAACGGCCGAGAGGCGGTGGAAATGGCGGGCAAAAAGAAATACGACGTTATTTTCATGGATCTGCAAATGCCCGTCATGGATGGATATCAGGCAACGGAACGCATTCGCGCGGCGCTTAAACAAATCACGCCGATCATCGCCCTGACGGCGAAGGTTTTTCAAGAAGACCGGGAAAAGTGCGCGCGATGCGGAATGAATGATTTTCTACCCAAACCCGTGGAAGGAAAAGTACTCAAGGAAATGGTGCTTAAATGGGGGAGGATGTCTTCGATTGAAGGGACGGATTGACCACCGGGTTTGATGGTTTCAAGCATTCGTTAACCGCGTCGATCAATGGCTGGGGCCCCTGTGATTTTGGAACGCACCGGTAAATATTTCTTCCTTTTCCGCATACTTGTTCTATTTGAAGCAAGGAGTCCTCGATTCCCGATACGTCCAAAAGCCCGGAGAAAATAATCACGGGAACATTACACCATTCATCTTCCCAAAGGTGCGTTAAAATGCTCCCGCCTTCCATTTGAAATCCGGCTGATAATTGCAAGTCAAGAATGACGCAATCGACGTATTGTGCGCGCACCGCCGCCAAACCGGCATGAGCGGCGGTATTAACGGAATAGCCTTCGTTCGTAAGCAGATCCGACACTAAATCGCGTATAGCCGCTTCGTCGTCAACGATCAATACTTGTTTTTGCCGGTCCATATAATAGTTCCTTTGGTAAATACGATGCGCCTTGGCAATAACCAATGTACTTTTATTGTCGGGACATTGTAATAAGTATATCAATACTTTCCTCTTGCCGCAAGGATATTCTTTACCGATTATGTTAAGTTAGGCGGTTGCGGTTATAGAATTAGACGTCGTTCCGAAGTTGCGCCCCCCCCCGAGGTTCCCTTGCCCGCAGGGGGAATGAAGAACGCCCCCTAGCCCCCGCAGGGGGAATATATTTATTCGTCTATTTTTTCTCCCCCTGCGGGGGTCGGGGGGCGCTTTTTTCCCCCTGCGGGGGCTAGAGGGCGTTCCTGAGCCGCAGAGGGCATACAATCACTAAAAACAAGCTTGAATGAATGATGTATGGTATAATTCAAGGCGGCATGGTTCGTGAAAAGGAACGGAATATGATTGACAAAGGGAAGGCGCTCGCCGTTTTCGGAATTTCCGAAGAAGAATACGACGCATTATTGAAAGAATTCGCGGCGCAAGCCGGGGAAATGGTTGCGATCGCGGAATCGGCGATTAAAAACGGCGACGCGGAAACCGCGGCGCGCAAGGCGCACGCGTTGAAAGGCGTTGCGGGTAACATGCGGCTGAACGATTGCTATAACGCGGCCATGGCCTTTGAATCGGCGTTGCGTGAAAACGACTCCTCGTCCATTGATTATTGGATATCCGAATTAAGACGGTTTATCCAGGAGGTCAAAATTTTCATCGAACCGTAACGGCAGTATCGGGGAAGAGGGCTTTTTAAAATGCTTTACCGGAATTTGAAACAATGATATACTACGATACAACGTCTTAAGGAGGCGCGGATCAATGTTATACGGTCAAATCGACGAGGAAATGAAAAAGATGCTTTACGCATGTAAAGGAATATTCCAGATCATCGCGTGTGAATGCATCGGCGCATACTTTCAAAAGGAGTGTTGCATCAAGGAAAGTTGGAACGTATGCGACCGGCTGGAAGGGAAGTCCGATTTCATCGCGTCCATCGGCTGTTGCAATAACGAGTATCAGGCTATCATGACCGCGAGCATCAACCGGAAATCGATAGGCGCTTTCGCGGATTCCGAAGTAACGGACGCCGAAATACCGGATATCTTAGGCGAATTCTGCAATATATTTTGCGGATTGTTAATGGACAACGAAGAAATAAAGGGGAAATTCGGGGTTCTTTTGCAGGCTTTACCGCTCTTTGCGGCCCACCAGTCCTTTTTTCCCAAGTCCCCCGGAATTCATGGAAAAGTGCATATAGGCGACGAATGGATGTACATCGGGTACGCGATACGGAAAAACGCCGGAATGACCGATATCGTATAGGGGAAATGTCGTGGAGAATTTCGTAGGTATCCAGAAAAAACTGCGGAAAAACGTCATGGCGCTCATTACCGTCATGTTGACGGCGGTGATACTGATCATTACCTTACTCAACGTGCTTACGATGAACGCCACGATAAAAAAAACCAGAGGTAATATAGAAACCGCGCTCAATGCCAAAGGGCGGTTGCTGGCGTCAAACAATGGTCTTGCCATGCGCGGAATGGCGGCTGACAACGCATTTTCCGCCATTCAGGATCTTGCCGCGGCTGCGCTTAAGGACGATAAAGACATCGTTTATTCCATTTATATGGACGAAAAAAAACAACCCTGGGCTATCGCCACGTCAACGCAGCCATCCGGAAAGATTGATGGCAAGGAGCCTTTGGTCGATTCGATTTCGCTGTGGGCGTCAAAGCTGACCGAGGTAGGTTCGAAAAAATATAAAAAGGACAAGGAAGAAATCATCGAATTCGCCGGTCCGGTCCTTGTCGATGGTTCGCCCGCCGGCTTCATACGGTACGGTATTTCAACCGCCGCCATGCAAAAAGCGATACAGGAGGCGACGCGCAACGGAGTCATAACGGGCCTCCAGACGATTCTTTTGTTGCTTTTTATCGGGGGCGGATCGCTCTATGCTTCGAATTCCGTATTGAAAACCCTTTCCTCCCGCATCACGAAACCCATCGGCAGCCTCGTCAAATCAACCGAGGTCATCGCGCGGGGAAACTACACCGTGGAAGTTAAGCCCGAAAGCAACGATGAAATCGGCAACCTTGCCCGGTTTTTCGATCAGATGCGCCTCACCATCAAACGCTATACCGAACACTTGCAGGATCTCATCGACGAAAAAATGCAGCAGGTCAACGACATTCTCAACAACATCGATCAGGGACTGTTTACCATCAACTTTGACGGCACGGTGAACCCGGAATATTCGAAACGGGCAAACGAAATATTGAATGTGAAGGATATATCCAAGCACACTATCCAGGAAATCATGCGTCTCGACCAAAAACAAGAGCAAATGTTTTCCACATGGCTTTCTCTCGTCACGGAAAAACATGAAATCCAACGTTGGAAAAAAATCGTGCGGCTCTCTCCCGTGTTACAATTGGAAATCATGGAAGCGGGGACGCCCGAACCGAAGTACGTTGAATTCGATTATCAGCGGATACTCGATAAGAACAACAAACTCAGCAAGCTGATGATTCTGGCGCGCGACGTTACGGAAGAACGGCGCCGGGACATGGAAATAAAGGAGCAGCGATTACGCCATGAAAATGAAATGAAGACCGTTCTGGGGATCGTGAATACGCCGCCGGAGGAAATGAAGGAGTTCGTGGAAGATATGGAACAACGCCTAACCCAGCTCACCGCAACGATTAAGTTCCATTTACAGGGGGTCGAAAAAATGCGCGCCGGATATCCCGACGGAGCCGCCTATACCATTAAAAAAGAACACATCGATGAAATGTACCGCGATATTCACACCTTAAAAGGCAATGCCGGGTCCTATGGGTTCGAACTCATGTCAACGATTTCCCACAAGATGGAGAACTTGCTCGATAAACTTCGCGAACCCGTGGAAACACGGCGGGACCAGACTCTGCAGGACATGCTTGACGGGCTTGAAAAACAGGAGACTCTCCTTGAGGAGATACGGAAAAAAATGGGGCAGTTCTTCGGTGAGGGAGAGGACCTCGCGGTCAAAATTCCGCTCTTACGCATACATTCGATCGATGAAAAGGTCAAAAAATTGGACAAAGACGTCGTCGTTGCGGAGGTAAGGGAAATTCTCGAAGAGTGTTCGAAGCTCACCTGGAAACAGTTAAGGGACATTACGCGAAAGTATCAGAAAATCGTGCAGAAAGCGGGGCGCAAGCTCGGCAAAGAGGTGGAATTTTCCATTGAACCCGACAAGCTGCTGTTACGGCCGGATGAATTCAACTCCGTCGATGAGGCGCTCGTGCATCTCACCCGTAACGCCGTGGATCATGGAATTGAAATGCCGGAAGTGAGGCTGGAAAGCGCCAAGGGCGTTGGACACGTGCGAATGTCCTATGCCGTAAATAACGAAAATAAAATCATTACCATCGCCGACGACGGCGCGGGAATGGATTGCAACAAGATTTCATCAAAGGCCGTGGAAAAAGGATTCATTACCGCCGACCGGTGCAATGCAATGACGGAGAAAGAAAAACTGGATCTCATATACCTGCCCGGTTTTTCCACCGCCGAAACGGTAAACGACATATCGGGCAGGGGGTTCGGCATGGATATCGTTAAAAAAAGTTTGGACGCCATCGGCGCCTCCATCGCGATCGATTCGAAAATAGGACTGGGAACTACGTTTACTATTACAATCCCTGAAAAGGGAAAGACGGGGTGACGACGGGATTAGTCATTATACAAGCGTCAATTTGACCTCACCTCTCCACCCCTGTCCCGCAAGCGGGACATCCCCTCCTCCCCTCTCCTATCGGAGAGGGGAGGAGGGGTAAGGTCCAACGTCGCGATTGTTAAGGAATACACACAGAGAAGGAGAAAAAATATGGCAAAATCGGTCATTATCGTGGATGATTCAAAGTTCCTGATTAAACAGATCGCGCAATTTTTTGAAAAAAATCTTGGATACCGTGTGGCTGCCGCGGGTAGCGACGGAAACGAAGCGGTCGATTTATACCGCAAACACAAACCCGATCTCATCACCCTTGATATAAGCATGCCCAATAAGGACGGCCAGCAGGCCATGAAAGAGATTTACGCCGAATTTCCCAACGCGAATATCCTGATGATTTCGGCGGTGCGCGGCGATACCATGCTGGAATGCATGAAACTGGGGGCCAAAGGATATATCGAAAAACCTCTCAAGTTCACGGACGCCGAATTCGTGAAGGATTTTCAGGAAACCGTCGAGGAGATTTTTACGCAATGAATTGCCGATAGGGGAGGAAACCATGCCGGAAAGCGCCGCAAACAACATGGCAAAAGCGGAGCAAACACCTGATAATGGAAACGGCGCGACCGTCTCTGCCGCGTCCACGGAGCCAGGTCGGGAAAAATTCGAGGCAATCGTCAATGAGAACGCCGTGCTCAAGCTGGCGCTGCAAAAATTGAATGAAGCCCAGGAACAGCTTATTAAAAACGAAAAAATGGCTTCCATAGGCCGCCTGGCGGCCGGTATCGCCCATGAAATCAATAACCCGGTGGGATATGTGTCAAGTAATTGCACCACGCTCAGCGGTTACGTGAACAGAATAATGGAAATCATTAAAATGTATGAGGCCGATATTCCCAAGCCGATGATCGAACGCCACGCGAAGAAAATTAAATTCGATTTCATCGTTAAGGACATCGATAAGTTGATTATGGGAAATATCGAAGGCTTGGCGCGCATTACCGATATCGTGAATAATCTTAAAAAATTCGCTCGAAACGAACAGGCGCTGGAATTTACAGAAAATAATATTAATGATGGAATACGCAGCGTTTTGGTTATCGCTAAAAATGAAATTAAATGCTACGCCGACGTTACGACCGATTTGGGAGACATCGGGACCATACCCTGCAACATCAATGAAATCGAACAGGTCATTCTCAATATGGTCATTAACGCGGCGCAGGCAATTCGGGAGCGGAAGCGCGAAAAAAAAGGAACGATTACCATTACCACGAAAAAGGAAGAGGCGTGGGTATATTGTTCCATTCAAGATGACGGGCCGGGAATTCCCGGCGATATTCGGCGGAAAATTTTCGACCCGTTTTTCACGACGAAAGAGGTGGGCATAGGAACCGGACTTGGGCTCAGCATTTCCCACGACATCATCATCGGCAAACACCGGGGAGAAATCCTGCTCGAAAGCGAAGAGGGCAAGGGAACCACGTTCACCATTAAATTGCCGCGCAAGCAGGAAGCGCCGGCGGTGGAAATCGTACCGGGGAGTTAGAAAAGACGGAGGGCTGAAATGGACGCTAAAGTGTTATTCGTCGACGATGAACAGAACGTGCTTGATTCCATCAACCGTATGCTTTACAGTGAAGAATACGAGGTGGCGCTGGCGTCGAGCGGGGCCTCCGCGCTGCGGTTTCTCGCCGGCAATCCCGTGCAGGTCATCGTGTCCGACATGCGGATGCCGGAGATGAACGGCGTTGAATTCTTGAAACAATCGCGTTCCTTGTGCCCCGACGCGATACGCATGGTCCTCTCCGGACAAGCCGACACGGGAAGCGTGATGGATTCGATCAATTACGGAGGAATATGGCGGTTCATCGCCAAGCCGTGGAACGATGACGACATGAAATTGACCATTCGAAACGCCGTCGATCTCTACGAAAAGGAAACGCAGCGGAAACAATTGCTCGTTGAATTGAAGGATAAAAACGAACAACTCAAGGTCCTCAATGAGTCGTTGGAGAAAAAAGTCCGGGAACGGACGATGTTCATTTCGGAGGAAAACCGTTTGCTGGGAATGATAATCGGCGGGGCCGACGCTGAAATCATAGCCAGGGAGGCGTGCAAAACGGTGGGCATTCTTGTTGGTAAAGATGACGTCTTTATCTGTAAAACCTTCGGAAATAAAGGAATTTATAACCATTTAAACCTGTCGCCGAGCGATGAAATCAAACACTTGGCGGCGCTTTCGGATAAGGAAACCTGGCGTGGCGGGGGGTATTATTCGGTGCCGTTATTCAACGCGGAGTACATGATGGGACGCCTGGTTTTCAGTTCAGCCTTTGACGATGCAAAGGAAACCCTCAATGGTATACGGCGGAATATCGCGCCGATTGTTGCGATCGCGTTTTCGATGGATAAAATAGCGACGGGACTTTAAAAAAAAGAATCCGATGTACGAAAACGAACAAAACGGCTACCTGAAGGCGAATACGATTATTTTCGCGCAAAACGTGGCCCAATCGCTCGCCGATATGGTAGGCGCCGAATTCAGTCTGCGTAAGGACACGCTCAGGGAAAAGCCGTTTTCAACGTCCTACGGCATGATCGCTTCCATACATTTTTTCGGAAGCATTCAGGGAGAGTATTTTCTATGCCTCAACGACGCCGTAGCCCTTCGGCTCATCGATTCCTATGATCCTTCAATGCCGCCCGAGAAGGTTCGGGAATTGCGCGAAACGTATAGCGGTTTTATAAAGGAACTGCTCAACCTTTCGGTGGGTATTTCCATCGTTGAACTTGAAAAAAGTTTAGGCGACCTTACATTCACGCCGGCACAAGTGATTTATGGGGAGCTTGAAACCGCGAAAATTCCATCGGGGAACATTGAAATCGAAGGCATTGCCGGAAAAATGCAATGCGGTTTTTCGGTGAATCTCGCGAATGTTAAAATAGGCCAGAAGCTTGAGGATGCGTTGAAGGATCTTGAAAAAAAAACGTCTGAAGTGCGCGATGGTCAACGCAATATCGCGCATATTTTACAGGCGCTTCCCATCGGATTGCTCTTTATAGACGCTTCGGGGACGATTCTGCCCGGATACAGCAAGGTGACGCCGGCGGTTGTAGGGCTTCCGGAGGAAGAGACGATAACCGGCCGGGCGTTTGCCGAAGTGGTCGGAATTTCCGATGCGCGCGAGCCGGAATGGCGCACGTGGCTGTCGCTTGCTTTTGAGAAATATGAGGAAATTCCCTTCAAGGACTTGAAGGACTTGTACGGTCCGAACGAAATTCGCACTATCCGCGATCGCGTTCTAACATTGAATTGGTCCCCGATTGTTGACGAAGGCGAAACATGCCTGAAAAAGCTTTTAGTCGTCATTGATGATGTCACCAAACAGCGTGAACTTTAAAAACCTCCATGGAGGCGCTGTACGAAAAAGAACGGCAGTTGCCTGCCGGAATAATGGAAATAAACCTATGGCGCCCCGACGGGACTTCATGATAAAATTCGTTTAAAAATGATGATACTACACGCTATGATAGTACCAACAGTCCAAACACGGACAAAACGTATTCGCGGCGCCGGCGCCTTTACCATGTTTCTACAACGCGCATGGGCGATAACGCTATTGTCAAGTATTTACGCGTTTGGACAGCAGGCCGTGCTCTTGGTCTGTATTCCCGGGAAACAGAACACGCCAAGCATACAGAGCGGCCTCGATGGCTTGGTAGGACAGGGAAAAACCCTTGTATTCGGAAGGATAAAGGACCTGGAAGGCGCCATGGCGACCGCGCCCGACGCGGCGATTATCGCCTCCGAGTCTTTTTTTAAATACACCGGGGGATATACGATCGCGCTTGCCGGAAAAATGGGCGGCGCCTCAAGTGGGAAATACCTTTTGGTCGCGGCATCAAAGGAAATCACCATGGACAACATCAAGGACAAAAAAGTCGGGATCGTCGATTTTCTGGGAAAGGAACGGATATCGCTTTTTATAAAAGAGTATTTCGGGGTTGACATTAAAATGCTTAAAAGGGCGAATAAAGAGGAAGACCTCTTGACCATGCTGGGTATCGAGGCCGCCGACGCCATCATTGTTTCGAACTTTCAATACAAGGAAATCCTTTCAAACACCAAGCTGCCGTTGACGATCGTTGCATCCTCATCGTCAAACGTCGGGTTGGCGGGATTTGCGGTCAGGAGTGGAAAAGCGGATGAAAAACTTAAGAAAACCATTCAAAACGCTCCCGCTTCATTGCTCAAGGAAATAGGTATAACAGGGTGGGAGGTCCGATAATATGAAAACCGCCGCCATTATTATCACTACTGTAGGTTTAGTATTCGTGAATGCTTCGGCTAAAACGAATATCGTCGCTCTACAGCCGTCCGACGCGCAATTCCAGACCGTTGTATCGTCCATTCAAAGCGAACTTGATACATCCTACCACGTTGACGCCATCGATATATCGAAGCCGGTTAAAACCGAGGATGTGGCCGCGCGATGTAAAAAAAATGAAACAAAGGCGTTGATAATAATGGACCGGCAGGCGATAAAAATCGCGGAAGCGCTGCAAAAATTCGATAACGCTTTCGTTGCAATGCCCAAATTCGTATATATGACGCTGTTGGTTGAAGTTTCGGCGAAGGGACTTTCAAATGCGGCGGGGATACGGTTTGAGGTCCCCATCTATACGCTCGTCACGAATTTCCGGATCATTTCGCAAACTGAATTTCTGAAAGTCGGAATATTTCACCGGAAGTCATACACGGGCGCAATCGAAGAGGCTGAAAAACTTTTAAGCAAGGAGCAAATATCGCTGAATCCGGTATGCGTTGATTGCGAAAAAAACGGAAAAACAACCCAATCGGACGCCCTTTCGGTCATGAGAAAATCATTCGATGCAATGCTGAAGGAGCATGGCGCGGATATTTTCCTGGTTCCGGCGGACAATCTGGTTGTCAACAATAGCAGCCTTGGCGAGTTTTGGATCGGGACGGTAAAGAAAAAAAATCTGCCGGTCATCGCGTCCCTCGATATGCTCGCGAATCCTTCGATAGCGCTCGCCGTTTTTACCGCGGACCCCGACTTGCAGCAGCTTGGCGCCCAGGCCGCCAACCAGATAATGGGATTTTTTGAAAATGGAACGCCTCTTGGCGATATCGGATTCGAGCCCGTGATTTCGATTAAATCAACGTTGAATGAAAGTATTGCCAAGGAAATAGGATGGAAGCTCAACGCCGGGAAATTGGGCAGGATTAATAAGATAGTTAAATAACGCGCCGGTCGCCGTTTGCGGCCGCGGCGGAAAGCAACAACCGAGGTACGGCGTGTATAGTTGCATGCTCATGTCGGAAGATTCCGTTGAATCAATCGGCATTCATAAGGCGCTTGAACGGCAAAGCGTCAACATTATCCGCTCCAAGCCTAACTACGCCAATTACATTAAAACCCTCCAATATCTTCCCGATTTGATCGTCATCGAGCTACCCCGGTCGTATTCCAACGAACTCAATTATCTTCAAATGGTCAAACAGCACCGCGTGGCGAGGGAAATCCCCGTTTATTGTTATGGCGCCGCCATTGCCCAGCCCGTTATTGACGGATTGAAAAAAATTGGGGTTAACGATTATTTTCCCGCGCCGATGGATATTTCCGGATTTGTAAAAAGCGTCGTGCCCCAGTTGAAAAAACGAAAGCCGACCTGGATTCCGGCGCGGGAAATCCGGTCTCCGGCGGCGCTGGAAGTCGATAAGGAAACAAGCGCCTGCCTGGCGTCTTCCCAGATAAGCAATCAAAAAAAAATCGACTATTTTTGCGAAAATATCTCCAAACTCATGGCGTTTCCGTTCGCGGTATCGAAGGTCCTTAAAATGACCAGTGAAGCCGAATCGGACGCGTCGGATCTTGCAAAGGTCATCGGCGCCGACCCCGTGCTCTCGGCGAAGGTATTGGCGGTAAGCAATTCCGCTTATTTCGGCGGCGGCCGAAATCGCGTGAGTTCCGTTAAGAACGCGGTGGTACGAATCGGGTTCGCCGAAACAAGGCGAATCGTGATGAGTATGTCGGTCATGAATATATTCGATAATGAACGTTTCACGCCCGGTTTTAACCGGCTCCAATTTTGGTATCATTGTCTTGCCGCGGGGGTCATGGCGGAGTATTTCGCTGACCGGCTTCCGGGGTTGAATAAGGACGAGGCGTTTTTGTGCGGATTGCTGCATGATTTCGGTTTGATTATCCTTGACGAATTCGCGCCCACGATTTTTTCCAGACTCGTGACCGTTACCACCGACTCGGGCGCGCATTTCATCGATAAGGAGCTGGAAATAATCGGCATTACCCATCAGGATTTCGTCCGAACATTGTTTGAAAAATGGAACATTCCCTCTCACATTACCGCGGCCGTAACCGAATACGCCCGGGTGGAAAAAATGCCGGCATGTCCAGCCGGCAATGATTGGCGCCTTCCCGTATGCGTTGCTCATGCCAATCAGTTTTCCAAAGCCCTCATGCTCGGGGCGGGGTGCGATCAATTCGTCGTTCCATTGCCCGCCTGGAGTTGGGAAAGAATAGGTTGCAAGCAGGGATTGGACTTGCCGGATCAAACGGCCATTCGCGAAAAGCTGAAGCTTTATTTGGAGCTGATGGGCATCAGTTTTAAGGTTGGAAACGGCGTGGAGGCCGCGCCCGTTTCTCATGATAAAATTACAATCGCTTTTTTACGGTTCGAGACTGACTTTTACGGTCCGTCCATCGAATATTTAAGGTCAATGGGAATGACCGTTGAAAACGTGATCTGGGAGGAGGATCGCGAAAAATTTGACAATAAATACGATTTGATGCTTGTTGAATGGGGCGGCGGGCCTCGCGCCGTGGACGTCGAATCGCTGTCAAGGGTTTACGCGCGCGATCGCTCAGGCGGCCGGACGTCCCCGCCGAAGGTCGCCCTTTTAATCATGGCGCCCAAGAATACAATGATTGAACTTCCCAAACAAAATTCACGCTGTTCGGTTATCTATAGCGACTTCGATTTACGCCAGCTCGATTTGAGCATCGGATTGCTCCTCATGGATGCCCCGCCGGCCGGGGAATCCGCCCTGCCTCCCGCGTTGGACAAAGCAAAAAAGGACGAAGGAAAATCCTCCCTCAATAATGCGGATACGCTGCTTGCGGAGGTCGCCCGACGGCTGTCGATCTGCCGGGGCGTAAAGATACACGATAATCACGTCGACAGGGCCGATGTATTATTGCGGGAAAGCAGGTTGTTGCTTAACCGGCCCGAGGCGAACGATCAGAGAATCATACGGCGATTGAAAACATCGCTGCTCCACGGCAAATACGCGTTGATGGTGAACGAGCTGCGGAAAATCGAAGAGGCGATAGGTGCGGGGGAGGCTGAAATAGCGAAGGAAAATCAGCCGTAGAAAATTTAGTGAATTGTATTCTTGTCATGCGCGCGTCGGCAATGGTACAATGACTCTTTGTAAGGTGAATATATATCTGTAACGTCAAGAATATCCGCGGACTGCCGTTGAAGGAGTCCTTCATGGGAGACGATAGCATGAACAGAAAAACACTCTTGATCCAGGATAAATTAACCAATTTGTGCCCGGTATTTTCCAGCACCGCCATAGATTGCGTAAACGGAATGTTCGGCAAGATGTGCGAAATAAAAATGCCTTGGGAGGTTGTGGAGCAATTACAGGGCCAGTTCGACCGGATACTCACCCTGGGGAGTTCCTCCAGGGGATTCAGAGCCATCACGTGCGCGGGCATTCAGGACGATTCCCTGTGCGCGTTCCTTGACCAGGAAAACATAAGCACGGCCTACGCTTCCGACGTTCTAGGCGAATTCGTCAATACCTATACGGGCATGCTTGCCGATAACGACGCTTTCAGGGTCAATTTCGGGACCTTGGAGCAAGCGGTCCCGGTGCTGTATACCAACGGACATTCCTATCTTCCCTTTATATGGGGAATTCAGGGATACATTTACATCGGCATTCACTGGGTGTACATCGGATATTCGATACGGGAAAACGCGCCTAGTGAGTGATGTCGCATTAATAAAGGAAACGCCCATGGATCCTCTACCGGAGCGCGTTGGAAATAAAACGGTCGTGATCGTCGACGATTCCGCGTTTATTCTCAACCGGCTGGAACGGTTTTTCAGCGAGGAGCTTCATTGTACCGTTGTTGCCCAAGGGCGCGACGGCAACGAGGCGATCGCCCTGTATGAAAAGCACAAACCCGACCTCATTACGCTCGATATTTCCATGCCCGTTAAACGCGGAAACGACGCGGCGCGCGAAATACTCGCCAGGTTTCCCGACGCGAGAATCATGATCGTTTCGGCGGTGCGCGGAGACGAGATCCTGCAATGCATGTCCTGCGGCGCTAAAAACTACATGGAAAAACCCCTGCGATTTGAAAACGCCGATTACCGGAGGGAATTCATTGAAACTGTCAATGATATATTCCAGGATAAAAAAGCCGAATAAAATTCTTGCATAGTTTCTTCTGGAATACTAAAATTCAGTATATGTGACCAAAATCACATCTCACCTCTTGTAAGTATTGTATTATTAAAATATCAAACTAAACTACTTGGAAAAAATGGACTTTGCATGAAAAAGTCTTTTAAATTCGCAATCGTTTATTTGATGCAAGGTATGACGCTTTTATTATCAGGCGGCGTTTACGCTCAGGAACAACCCGGCCAGGAAAATATTGCCGTCGATGAATCGCAACTTTCCCTGAGAGATCTCCTTAATGTAAAAGTCGTCACGGCGTCGAAATCGGCGGAAAAATTATCGGACGCTCCCGGCGTGATTTCCGTCGTTACGAAGGATGAAATTAAACGTTTCGGAGGCAATACGCTTAAGGACATTCTGGAACGCGTGCCCAGCCTCTCCGCGCAAACCGCTTTCTTTCAGGACCGAAGCCTTATCGCCGTTCGCGGCGACCAATTAAAGGTTACGTCTGGCCATGTACTGGTATTGATAAACGGCAGGCCCGATAGGGAAAGCCAGGAGGGTGGTCTCATGAGCGAAACGTTCCAGTCCTTTCCCATCGACATCATTGAACGCATCGAAGTCATTCGTGGTCCCGGTTCTGTTCTTTACGGATCGGACGCATTTTCGGGAGTTATCAATATTATAACCGAAGACCCCGGTAAGCTTGGCGGTTCCATTGCTGGGCAAGACGGAATGAAGGGCGAATGGGGAACCAACGGCGATTTTAGATTAAAAGCGGGCGATTTTAAGGTCCTTGCGGCCGTTCGCGCTGCTGACGAGACCTGGAAAATCAGTAACTATACGCAAACGCGGGCCAATTCTCCGGTTCCGTTGAAAACCTATTCCTTAAATTATTTGGACCAGCAACAAGGATCCTACGCAAGCTTGGAGTATAAAGGCATAAAGCTGCAATCGTCGTACAACCGTTGGCATGCGCAATATTTTTTACGCGGCCAACTCGGTGAAAACGTTTGGGGAAAATTCTTCAACGATTTAGGGTACAGTTTGGACGTTTTAAAAATATGGAACATGGCGTTCAACCTTACGGTCACGAATTCAACGTTGGAATCGGACACCGGATATGCTTATGTCAAGCGTAATTCCTATGACCTCGTTGCGGAATGGACGAACTTCGTCCAGTTGTCCGACAAATCAAAATTAGTGGTCGGCGCTTTATTCAATCAAATCCAAGGTAAAGAAAATTTTAAAGGCTGGTCGGGTCTCCCGGCGTATGTTGCCGCCGACGGCCGTATCAATACCTTTGCGGGCTATGCCCAGATCGATTACTGGCTCTTGCAAACGTTAAAGCTCATCGGCGGAGTCCAGGCGAACAAAGTCGATTCTCTCCCCTTCGACGCGGTGCCCCGCGCGGGTGTCATTTGGTACCCGGTTGAAAGAATATCCTTTAAAGGTCTCTATGGTCAAGCTTACCGCGCGCCGAGTATCAATGAAACGCAAATCAACCACCCGGGTTTAAAAGGTACTTCGAACTTAAAGCCTGAAAAAGTCGGGACCGTCGACCTCGGCGTGAACTATAACGCCGACAATCTCCAAGCGGGAATCAACTACTATTACAGCGACCAAAAAAACATCATCTCTCTTGACCAATCAAACCCCGCTTATAGGGTCTACAGAAACATGATCGAAATGGCTTATCAAGGCGTTGAACTTGAAAGCAAATATTACTTGAATACCGATTTGTTTCTGACGGGATCGCTGCTCTATCAGGTTAATAAAGATACTGCCGGAGTAAAGAATAAAGTCGCAACAGCCACTTGGTATAAAAAACTCGGTATAAGCTATAGGAGCAATAACGGCTTTACTCTCAGTATGTTCGATATTTTTAACAACGGGCTTGATACCGCCTTTAGTGGAACCATTAATCCGGGTCCTCTTCCGCAAGATATTTTCAACATAAATTGCAATTTCGATATATCAAAATTTTTCAAATTGCATGGACCGGATTTCGCGCTTAATCTTTATGTAGAGAATTTTATGAATAAGCCGATTTGGGCACCTGAATGGGGTGGTATCCTTCATCAATCAGTCCCGGTGAGTCCGGGCAGACGAATTTACGTGACCGCGAAAGTGGGAATGTAATACTTCGAACGAATAGTGAGCGAGTTATTTTTTCAGGAAGGCCCGGGAATACTATCTGCGGGCCTCAATCATTTCATACGCGATCTTCCGCACGATACCCGGTCATGGAAACAAGCAATTCCTCCACCGCGTATCGAAGACCGATAATTACCAACCACGCGTTCGCGGCTCTATTTCCGCCTCCTGCACTGTATAAAGATAGTGACAATCCCGCGGCGTAAGTGTAAACTTAGTTACATAATTTCCCATCGTTAAAAAAGGAATAACCGAAACGTGACGCCGCTTTCCGAAATCGAATTCAAGCAACTCCGGGAATATATCGAAAAGAGCTGCGGCATCGCCTTGGGCGATGAAAAGGCGTATCTCGTTGAAAACCGGCTTGTGGGGCTTTTAGCTGAGGCTGGCTGCGCCTCGTTCGGCGACCTTTACAGGAAGGCGGTGGGCGAGCCGTTGTTGGGACTACGCGATAAAATCGTCGATGCCATGACTACCAACGAAACGAGTTGGTTCAGGGACCAGTATCCGTACGAAATATTCGAGAGTACGATTCTGAAGCGATTCACGCAGGAAATATCATCGGGAACGCGGAAAAAGATCCGCATCTGGTGCGCGGCATCTTCTACCGGTCAGGAGCCGTATTCACTGGCAATGACGCTTCAGGAATTTTCCCGTAAGGTATCCGTGCTGCCGCTGCAATGCACGGAAATCATCGGAACCGATATTTCCCCGTCGGTACTGTTCCTGGCTATCGCCGGGCGGTACGACCAAATCAGTATGTCAAGAGGCATGCCGCAGGATATACGCGACCGCTACTTTACCAATACCGGTAAAACGTGGGTCCTTGGCGATACAATACGGAAAATGGTTACCTATAAGAAACTGAACCTTCAGGACGATTTTTCGGCGCTGGGAAAATTCGACGTCATTTTCTGCAGAAACGTCTTGATTTACTTTTCCGATACTTTCAAACGCAGGCTTTTCGATCGCTTCGCCGATCTGCTCAACCCCGAAGGCATTTTTTTTCTCGGCGCGTCGGAATCCGCCGGAAATTACAGCAATCGGTTTTCCATGATTACTCAAAATAAGCATATTTATTACCAGATCGGCAAGGAGATCCGAAAATGAAAATCCTTTCCGCTGACGATTCGGCCATGATCCGCCGGGTTATTAAAAACGCGGTGGATGTATTGGGCTATGGTTTCGTGGAAGCAAAGGACGGTGGGGAGGCGTTGGAAATTATGGAAAAGGAATACGCCGATGTCGGGCTTATCCTGCTCGATTGGAATATGCCGCGTCTCAACGGGTTGGAAGTTCTTAAAAAGCTCAAGGCCGACGGTCGGTTCAAAGCCATTCCCGTGATGATGGTGACTACTGAAATCGAACGCGCCAAGGTCATCGAGGCCATTTCCGCGGGCGCGAAGAATTATGTCATGAAGCCGTTTTCACATGAGGATCTGATGGCTAAAATAATGCAATGCTTAGGCATGGGAGTGTAACATGCCGATTCGCGACTCCATTATCGAAAAGCTGAACGGTTTAACCAATCTGCCTTCCATGAATGAAACCGCCCGGCGCGTGCAGGAACAACTTTCGCGAACGGAAGCGACGGCTTCGAGCGCCTCCGCGATTGGAAAGATCATTGAAAAAGACCTGGGGCTGAGCGCCAAGGTTCTTAAAATCGCCAATTCGGTATTTTATACCGGAAAATATGGTCAAATCGGCGACATGGGACATGCGGTTGCGCGTTTGGGAGTCATGGAGGTAAGTCAAATCTGCGCAATGGTCAGCAGTATACAACTTTTTTCCGATACCAAGGGTACGATTGTACTTCAGGAGTTTTGGAAACACAGCGTCGGCGTGGCTATTGTCATGCGTCACATCGGCGAGCGGGCCGTGAGAGTGGCGAGGCAGTTACCCAACGCTTACACCGCGGGCCTTTTTCATGATATCGGAATAATCGTGTTGGATCGCTATTTTTCAAATCTTTACAAAGGCGTATTGGACGCCGAAAAAAAAGAGCCGCTTCCACTTTTTGAAACAGAGCGCATGATGCTGGGGATCGACCACGGTGAAATCGGCGCATTCCTCTGTAAAAAATGGCGATTGCCCGAGGAGATCTGTTGCGCCGTGGAGTTCCATCACGCGCCGGATTTGTGCCCGGAAGATCACCGGCGGCTTGCGCAACTTGTCAATATAGCCGATTTTGCCTGTTCCGTGCTGGGTATACCCGAACCCGGAGACGCCAAGGTCTCAATGGGAAGCGCCGGGGCATGGCATGATCTTGGACTGGACGATTGCGATCTCAACACGATAGCCGAAGAGGTTGAGGAGGGAATCGCGCGAAGCGGCGTTTTTGTATCGCTTTCCTTGTGATTTCCGGGATGGATAGCAGGCATACGCCGGAAAACGGACTGAGTGCAATTTGCAAATGAGGCATGTGAGGGAAATATCAACACGTTCCTTTCTTTCGGCGGAAAAGGGGCGGGGAGCGAGGTCTCATGGACAATAACCGGGACAATCAGTTGCGCGACGCCGTGCGAAAAGCGTTCGCCGACGCCGCGGAAGCCACGTTTCGAAAAATGATCATGCTGGAATTGTCGCCTTTGTCAGTCGAGGCGGGCGAAAAGGAAACATGGGACTTTTCGGGAACCGTCAATTTTTCCGGCGATATCGCGGGCAATTGCATTCTGCGGCTTTCAGAAGCCACCGCGCGTGAAGCCATTACTCGTCTGGCCGGAGAGCTTATCGAGAAAATTTCCGAGGTATCGGACGGAGTGGGGGAACTGGCGAATATGATCTCCGGAAACGCAAAAGCGGCGCTTCAGGAGTATACTATTTCATTGTCGTTTCCGGAAGTTATCATGGGAAAAGACCATGAAAAAGCGGTTCAGCGACATTCCAACGTGATATCGCTTTACTTTACTTCTGAAATAGGAGCCATCGCGGTGATCGCGGCTTATTCCGATCCTATCCTTCAACAGGGAACTTAGAGGAACCCCATGGCATTCCGCGTTCTTATCGTGGATGATACGGTGACCTACCGTAAAATCCTTACCGACGTTCTTGGGGCCGTTCCCGACACCGAAGTCGCGGGCACGGCGCCATCGGGCGCGATCGCGCTGAAAAAACTGGCCCAGGGAAAAATCGATGTCGTTTTACTGGACGTCCACATGCCCGATATGGACGGAGTGGAAACCCTGAAACGAATTAAAAAGGAATTCCCGGCGGTCGCGGTGGTCATGGTGAGCGGAATCACCACCAGAAGCGCGGACACCACGATCGAGGCGCTCCAGATAGGGGCCGTTGATTTTATACGAAAGCCCGACGGCCCTGACGCGGCGGCGAATCTCGCGCAGCTTAAAAACGACATCGGGGCCGTCGTGCGGCTCATCAAATTAAAACGAATTACCTCGAATATCGGCACGGGCGCGTCGCATCCGGGGGCCGTGAAAACGTCCTTGCCGCCTGGCAAGGAAACCTCTACATCCTTCGCCCCGTTGCCGCGGTCGTTCGGCGCGTGCGTGATCGGGGTATCCACCGGCGGTCCGGAGGCCTTGTCGAAACTGATTCCGGCGCTTAACGGTCCCTTTCACGCGCCGATTTTGTGCGTTCAACACATGCCGCCTATGTTTACAAAATCATTAGCCGAAAGTCTCGCTAAAAAATCGAAAATCAGGGTCGTTGAAGCGATTGACGACGAAATAGTGGAACCGGGCGTCATGTATTTCGCGCCGGGAGGGCGGCATATGGTCGTGCGGAAAACCGACGGCCCGGTGAGAATCGGCGTCAACGACGGACCGCCCGAAAACAGTTGCAGGCCGTCGGTGGATGTTTTGTTCCGTTCAGCCGCTTCAGTCTATGGCGATTGCGGCATTCTCGGGGTTGTTTTAACGGGAATGGGAAACGACGGGTGTAATGGCGTGCGCTCGCTCAAACGGCGCGGGTGTTACTGCATCACGCAATCCGAGCATTCATGCGTTGTCTACGGCATGCCTCGCGCCGTTGACGAAGCAGGACTATCGGACGCGTCGATGGCACTGGAGGCGATTCCTTTTGAAATTGAAACGCTTCTGAAAAACGGCCGAAGAATGTAGGAGGCGTCAACCCGTAGAAAGCTTTTCGGCGGAATCGATCACGCTGATTAGTTTGTCGAGATTCGTTGTTTCAAGCATTTCCAAAACAGCGCAGCGCGGATTGAACAGGACAAGCCGGCGACTTTGTTGTTTCAGGTTTTTCCACCAATATATGATAACCCCCATGGCGCTGCTGTCCATATTCACGGTCTCGCTGAGGTCAACGACAACGCGGGATGAATCGGATTCGCATACGGCGCGCAATTCATCCGATAATACCATGGCGTCCTTGCCCGACACCGAGCCGGAGATTTTTACCGTTGGAATATGATTGAGCGTTTGCCGCTTGAGTTTCATCGTCATAATAACATCGCCTTTCGCATCAATTCTTAATGTAATCCGAGGATGTTTTGAATGCTGTTCATTAATTCATCCATGGAAAACGGTTTCAACAAGGTAGCTATTGCGCCCACCGCGCCGGCGGCAAGAAGCAATTCTTTTTTCATTTCCGCCCCGGATATCGCCAGTATACTTATCGTTGGTTTGATTTTTTGCATTGCGATCATTGTGCTCAGGCCGTCTTTTTCGGGCATCATGATATCGGTAATGACGAGGTCGAAATCGTTGTCGTCGAACTGTCGCATTCCCTCAGCGCCATTCTTGGACGTGGACACGGAGAACCCCTTAATGACCAAGTATTCGGCAATACAGTCCCTCACGTCATCGTCATCGTCGATAAGGAGGACTTTTTTCTTTTCACTATTCATTACAGTCTCCTGTCGTAGGGCTGTTTCCGAGCCCGCTAGATGAGGAACAGTTCATTTGTTGGCATAATATTTGCTCAGTATAGATGCAGGCTCTATTGCCGAACATTGGCGTCAGAGGCAATTATTTGAATTTACTATATCATAAAAACTATTCGGTAGTCAATATTTCTTTTTTAAAGAAAAAGGAAAAGAAAAAAGTCAACGCTATAAAGATTCGGCGGAATGGTTTTTTTTTAATTATATTTTATATGGAATTATAGGAAAGCGTTTTTAAACCTCGGTGACAAAAAAAGTGTATCCGTTCTTTTGTCCGGGGACGGGGGAATGTCTATGTTGTATAAAGCTGAATTGTTTTTTTTCCTTGTTTTATTTTTGGCGGGCGCTGTATTTGGCGATAAAAAAGCGCGTGTTATCACCGAAAGCGGGAAAAAATGGGACGTTGTTTTTCTCAGAATGTCCAATGATACGATTTATTTAAAAGCGCGCAAACCCAGTGGCGCTTTTTTCAGTATTTCAGGGTATAAATCAAAATTTAAGAGAGTGGAATTTTCAGACGGTTCGCTCCTGGATTTCACCGTATCCAATTTTCCTTCGGCGGAAACCCAAAATAAACCACGGGACATTGGTGATTGGAGCAACAGTATGGATTCGAGTTCCAGGAAACCGGGTTCTTCCGGGTCGTCTTGGGAGGACATTCCCATACCTGAAAAAAACGATTCGTCCGCCTCCGGACCCAACGCCGTATATCTTGCATTTGAGTCCAAACACGACTCCGCGGCGGCAACCTCACCATCGCAGAGTAACCTCAATGTACAGAAAATGCAGGAAAACGGCCTGGAAAAAACGCGGGATGCGCGGGAAAACGGCGACACCGCAAAGGAAACCGGGCTGTCGATTGAAACGAAACCGTCCAGGGCTTTAATAGAAATTGACGGCAAACCGATTGAAGGGGCCACGCCGCTGGTCGTGCGTCATTTGGCCGCGGGTAAACATACGCTGCGTGTGCACTCGGGACCTTTGGGAAATTCCATGAACGTGACTCTTGTTCCAGGGAAAATCGGGGAAGTGAAACTTCAGCTCGATAAAGAACAATCGGGTTCCGTAAAGAAAAAGCATACGGTCGCGTTTTCCTTGTGCATGCTTTCAGTGGCGGCGCTGGCGGGGAGCGGCGCGTCGTATTATTTATTCACCGACGATCGGAAAAAATCCGAAGAGGCTTATGAATCCTTACAAAATGCTTCCGTACTCGGAACCCCCTCGTCCAATCTGCTTGATGTCAATAAAAGTAAAAACGGCGGCGCGGCCGATAAATTGAAAATATCCCAACTGCTGCTTGGCGTAGCCGCGGCGTTTTTGGGTGTGGGAATAGTGTTATATTTTTGAAACGAGTGTAGTATGATGGGTTCGATCAAGAAAAAAATGACGGGGATGTGCGTTATAGCGTGCATCGCCGCGATAGTATTTCTTCATGTCAAGTGCTCCAACGATACGCTGTTCGACCCGGCCGGCAAAAAATGGAATGCGCCGTTCGCCTTTGTCACTGATGCCGATTATGCCATGGTCGCCCTGAACGATACCGGGGTTTTGCATCTTACGGATTCCATCACGGTGGCCAAAAACAGTCCGGTTACCTGCATAGGGTTAGTATCCAATCCCCGCCGGCAGCTTCGTTTGCAAGGAAAATGGACTTTCGGCGACGGGCAAACCAATTCGGCCGTATTCGACTCATCATTTATCGTCAAGCATACGTTTGCGGATACCGGGCTCTATCGAGCGATTTTTTCCATTGAAGATGATATAGGCGATATCGCCGTCGATAACGCCACTATCAGGGTGGTCACGACCGTGAATACGAAAATGGTTTCAATAGAACTGAGGTCCCCGGCTAATAATATAACAAAAATCGATCCGGCCGAGCAATTGGGAGTTCTTTTCTCATGGCAAATAAGCAAGTCCGATCCGAATGATGCCATAACCGCCGATGTGTACCTTGGGGAAGATTCTCAAAACTTAAAACCGATCGCCACCAACGTCGATTCCTCCTCAATCAGCCTTACGTCGCTGAAGTACGCCGCCAAATATTACTGGTGCGTGGTTGTCAATCGCGCATCCGTTATTGCGGCCAGGAGTCCGGTGTTCACCTTTTCGACACGCCCAAAACCTACCGCGGTTGGCCCGTTCATTGATTCCATTCGCGGCGATACGACAGTAAGGGCGGGCGATTCGATCCGCTTTTTCGCCTTCGTGACTGACTCCGGTTCGTCAATAACCCAGTATGCGTGGTCTTTTTACGGCGATACGGTTTATCAATTCAAAAACGGAACCTCCGCCGACTGCAAGTTCGCCTATCCCGACACCGGCCGCTATTTCGCGGTATTCAAGGCAACCGATTTGAACGATAGAAGCGTTTTTGACACCGTGCATATAATCGTCATTGCCGCGCATCCCGCAATCGGACCGGATATCGTAAGTATTCGTAGCGACACCACGGTCACCGTGCATGATCCGGTATCATTTTATGCTCTGGTCAAGGACTCCGGAAGCTTGGTAACGTCGTATGCGTGGGATTTTAACGGCAACGGGAATCAGGATTACAGTGATTCATTGAGCGCTTCATGCACCCATATTTTTTCAAATACCGGCGTGTACAATTCAAAATTGACCGTGACCGATAAAAACGGCAAATCGGCTTCTCAAACGGTTACCATCACCGTTATTCCCATCAATTCCTCCGGAGGGCCGGTCATTCGGAGCATCCGTCACGACACCACCGTGACCGTAGGCGACACAATGGCTTTTTTTGATAGCGTCACCGACGCCGATGCCGCGCTTACCGGCTATGCGTGGGATTTTGACGGCAACGGGACGTATGATGATTCCAGTACGTCAAATATCATTTTCAAACATGCGTATCAGGACGTCCGCCCCTTTAAACCTGTTTTACGCATAACCGACGCTAACGGGAATACGGCGTACGACACTATACGCATAACGGTGGAAAAAATCAAATTGCACGAAGCGTTCATTTCGCCCGATACAACGGTTGATTTCGGGAATATTGTCCAATGTTTTGTAACCGTTGGCAATCAAATTAAAAACCTATCCTTCGAAATCGATACCATGCGCACGGGTTTCTATAAACCAATGAACATATCCGCCGCCGGCTTCTCGGCCTCCTATGTTTTTAAAGCCGATACGGCCGCGATCGTCGACAGTGTGAAAATTCGGGTTTTCGCCTTATTGACGGACACGCTCATTACCGGGTTCAAGGTGAACATCAGGCCGCGACCGCTTACCATAACCGGCATCGACAGCGGTTATTCGACCATTACGGTGCACTGGACGAAAACACTAGAAAGTTCATTCCAGGAATATCAAATTTACCGGAATACAAGTCCGGCGGTAGACACAACGAGCAATCTTTGGGCAACGATCACGCAGGCGGGTACGGTGCTTTACACGCCTGTTCCAAGTTACGCGTTGCTGCCGAGGTATTATCGCATCTATCAAAAGGATATACATGGATTGTTGAGCGCCGGAAGCAATATCGTTTTCGGTACTATTAAAAATTCTCCTCCTTCAAAACCTGTATTCGTCAATCCGTCCAATCCCAACGATACGATATGGTCGAATGCCGTGGTTCGATGGAACTCGTGCGGCGACTCCAATTCCGATGCGGTTACGTATGATGTTCTTTTGAACCGCAACTACGCGGGGTACGTTTTGTTCGCGTCGGGAATTACGGACACATTCGTTAAATTGAAGGGCTTTGATTCGTTGTCGCAGCGCGCGAACATCATGATAATCGCGCGTGACAGCCATGGCGCCGGAGATTCCTCCGAGCTTACGAATATCATTTTAAGGCAAGCTCGAAGCGGCAGGATGTGCGTCGTTCCCCGGGGCTCTTTTATCGATTCTTTGGGGAATATCGCCACCCTCACGTACGATTATCTCATGGACTCCATCGAAGTTACGCAACTTTCATTTAAAACGGTCATGAATGGATTTAATCCCTCAAATAACATTGACGATAAGAAACCCGTGGAAAACGTAACATGGTATCAGGCGATTATGTATTGCAACGCCTTGAGTAAAATGCTCAACCTCGATACCGCCTATAGGTTCAATTCGATTTCAGCGCAAAATGCGTTCAATTTGCAACCTAATTTGAACGTAAAAGCCGTGCGGCTTCCCACCGAGGATGAATGGGAAATGGCGGCTCACGCGGGGAAAAACCTATTATTCGCCACCGACGACGGTTTATTGTCGTGCGGGCAAGCGAATTACGGTTTGTGCAATGTAAACTCAACCAAGTATGCGGGAAGCTATCCCGCGAATCCGTATGGTATTCATGACATGACGGGCAATGTTTTGGAATGGTGCTGGGATGTTTTCAATGATCAGCGTTTTTCGCGCGTGGATTACGCGAACTCCGCCGCGGGTGGTTTCGCCGGCTCGATGCGTGTCCAACGGGGAGGCGATTATCAGGAAACGAACACAGGACGGCTGCAAAACAATTCCCGGCGCGGCGCCAACCCAACAAACACGAACAGCCGTATCGGGTTTCGGTGCGTTATTCCGTTAAAACAGTAATCGCCTTCGCCACCGCGTCGATTTCATTTTCAGTATTGAAGAAACCGAATGAGAGCCGTATAGTCCCTTGTGGAAAGGTTCCCAGGGTGCGGTGGGCATTAGGCGCGCAGTGCAACCCTATCCTCCCGCAAATGCCGAATTCATCATTGAGCCTGCGCCCAACAAGGCCTGAATCAATCCCCTTAACGGTAAAAGAAAAGGTGGGAAGCATGGTATGAGGATCGCCGGGTCCGAAAACGTTGATTTTATCTTTAACACACCTCAATCCTTCGTTTAAACATGTTAATAGACCGGCCCCATGGTCGTGGATGGTTTGAATCCCCTTATTCATGACAAATGAAATTCCCGCTCCCAATCCCGCTATTCCGGGACCGTTGAGCGTACCGCTCTCATAGTGGTCGGGAAGAAAATCAGGCTGTTCGTCGGAGTCGGATCCGCTGCCGGTGCCGCCGAATTTGAGCGGCCGAAGTTCAATGCCTTCATTGATGAAAAGGCCGCCCGTTCCCTGGGGCCCATAGAGGCTTTTATGGCCTGAAAACGCTAAAAGATCGATACTCATTTCTTTAACGTCGATGGGAACCGCTCCCGCCGTTTGCGCGGCATCGACAATGAAGAGCGCATTATTCGCTCGCGCGATGGCGCCAAGTCTGTCGATGGGTTGGATAGTGCCGCAGACATTTGAGGCATGGTTGACGACAACGCATCGTAGGCCCGTTTTTACCGCGCGCTCAAATTCATTGATGTCGAGCAAGCCACGATGGTTACAGGGTATTATTATTATCTCAAGGCCGATGGTTTCTTTTAAAGAGCGAAGCGGCCTCATGACCGAATTGTGTTCCATACCGGAGACCGCGACGCGGTCTCCGGGCTTAAGCAGCCCGAATAGGGCCATATTGAGGGCTTCAGTGGCGTTGGAGGTAAACACAATCCGGCTTGAATTGCTGATATTAAATAACCGTGCGCACGATTCGCGGGTTTCAAAGATTATGTGACTTGCTTTAATGGCAAGGGAATGCCCTGAACGACCCGGAGAGGCGCCGGTATTCTTCATGAAATCGAGGACCGCGTCGTATACCGCCGGAGGTTTGGGGAATGTGGTGGCCGCGTTGTCGCAATAGATCATGGTAGGTGCGCATCTCCAAAAAGAGTTCTTTTAATCCGGAGTTAATATAATATATTTTTACCACCTTGCCGAAGTGGCGAAATTGGTAGACGCACTGGACTCAAAATCCAGCGGTAGCAATACCATCCCGGTTCGATTCCGGGCTTCGGCATTTCCATAAAAATAGCCTTTACCCTATGAAAATAGCGGCTAAAAAGGTTTATTTTTAGTTCCCCGGCATAGTATCTCTACTTCCCAGCAGGCGTTAAGGAAAAATAGTATCGAGATCGTGGAAAGAATAGTATTGACTTCCTTTGTATTGTTTGTTATATTTGTACATAAATAACAATATGTAAGGGGGAAGTATTATGACTCATCTTGCGGTAGCGGATGCGCGGCGCGACTTGTCGGATATTTTGAACAGGGTTGTTTATAGCGGCGAGCGTATAATTATTACACGACATGGCAAGGACATTGCGGCAATCGTTTCTTCCAAAGACCTGGAAGCACTTGAAAAAATTGAGGACATGGTTGACGTGACTGAAGCCGAAAAGCGGCTTTCCGAAGGAAGGAAAGATGCCATTCCCTATGAAGCCATACGGAAGGAAATGGGGCTTTCGTGAAATATAAAATAGTCTTTCTGCCGATTGCGCGGAAAGAACTTATTTCTCTTCCGCATGAAATACAAAAAAGGATAGATAGAAAAATTATCGCCCTTGCCGATGATCCGCGACCGCATGACGTTAAAGCCTTGCAGGGGGGAAAAAAGCTGTACCGCGTCCGTGTGGGAGATTATAGAATCGTTTTCAACATTGAGGATAAAATTATTACGGTCATCATTGTTCGCGTGAGACACCGGAAAGACGTATACAGATAGCTTTAGAATCAAAACGTGGGATAGTCGCGGGGGAGCTCCTTATGATGAATCGGCGTGATTTTATTTATAGCGTCCTCAAAGGAGTTCAGCAACCGCGCGTGCGGGAGAATTACCGGTGAGTTTGGGATCAGAATCGCATCTGTGGAGTGCAATAGGCCAATTCACTCCCGATCTTGACGCGCAGAATGACCACTCCTTCGCGTCTCCCGGTCAGGTTCATCGGTACGCTCGCTTCTCCGGCGCGAAGCACTCCATGGAAGATGGAAAACAGAATCCGTCCCGATAGGTCCAGGGCGTCCACATGAATTTCCGATTCCGAGGCCAAATCAAACCGGAGAACGTTTCCAAGCAGGCGTGGAGCCCCGCGGATAGGCGCCACGGGATTTATCGCGGTGGACGAGTACACCACTGAATCCCCCGCAATTTCGTCCAGGTACATCTCAAGGTTCGTATATCCGTCGGCGGAGAGGTTCGTTTGAGTGGCGGCGTTTACGTTAGTGAGAGACAGCCCGTGCTTCTTCTTCCACCAGTCGGGAATGCCGTTACCGTCGCTATCGATCGAATCCTTCCCGGTTCGGATGATTCCGTAGCCGTTATTCGTCAGCCCCGTGGCGATCTGGTGGGTCCACATGCTTCCTATTTTCCCCATGGACAGTACTTGGGAAACAACGTTGGAGTCCACCTGGTCGCGGTGCAGGGAAGCTCCGGCGTGCGCCGCTACCCAGGCATAAGCGTCCTTTGCCGAGAAAGTGGCCAGGGCCTGGCTCGTGGAGGCCCAAGGGCCGGAAAGCTTCACATCGCCCGGCCAGCTTGCGGGAGTGTTGTCAAGCACGCCGTCCTTGTTTGCGTCTAGAATATTGTCCTTGGCCCAAACCGATTGGTTGGCCATCTGGTAAAAAGCGTCGCTTGCATTGGTGGTGGCGGGACCAACCATGAAGACGTTCCCGATGATGTCGTGAGAATGTACACCCCCGGTGTTCCCCGCCGTGTATCCGGCCTGGTAGTCATAAACCACGTTGTTCACATATTGCGTACTGGACTTGGCCAGGGGATTCCGGTTATGCGCGTTGGCGAACAGGTTTCGCCACCAGGAGATGCTGTCGCCTTCGATATGGGCGGCGAACTGCTGCCCGATGGGATCGGCGAGCATGCAATTCTGAACAGTGACATGGGCGCACCCCACCGCGTCGATCCCGTCGTATTGAGCGAATTCGATGGAAACGTGGTCGAGCATCACCCTATCGGTGTTGAGCAGGTTGAGTCCGCTCTTCTTTGGATTCGGATCAAGGTCGCCTTGACGAAACCGGATATGGCGGCAGACGATATTCGTGGAGTTGGAAAAAGAGACCTCGGCTCCCATGAGCCCAATGCCCTCGCCGGGAGCGGTCTGACCCGCGATGGTGATATCGCTCTTGACAACCACAGGGGAGCTCGCCACAATGTAACCGGATATGTCGAACACGATGATCCGCCCGGAGCCGCTTACGGCATCTCGAAACGAACCCGCGCCGGTGTCGTTGAGGTTGGTAACGTGGTAAACGGTTCCTCCCCGGCCGCCTGTGGTCACGTTTCCGAACCCTTTGGCTCCCGGAAAAGAGGGAAGGCAAGGAGTTCGAACCGACAGAACCAGAACAAATCCGATAAAAGTACACAAATACTTTGCTTTGAAGTTCATAATCATTTTATGCCTTTCACTTTTTAACTCTATAAAATATTGAAAATATCGCAATAAAGCGGAAAATAGATAAGAACGTACTATTTTATGTGTTCATTTTGTATACAAGGTGTTGGAACTAACATGCTAAATCACCGGCATGGTATGTTAGTTTTAAATCACGGGAGGAAGAAGAAAAATTGGGATTTTTACTCGTCGCCGCCCTCTATAGATGCCATAGCCTTTTGGGCACGGACGATCCTCACGTTTTCGAGACCGACCACCGCGCCGGGGCTGCCGAGCGCGTAGGCCTTGGAGTAACAGAATTCGGCCTGCTCGAGCTTCCCCCGGTTAAAAGCGATATTACCCGCCTCAAGCGCCAGATCGGCGAAATCCGGAAACCGCAGCATTCCCTCCAGCGCTGTTTCTAAGGCGACGAAATCGTTTCCCATCCGTTTTTGCGTCCGTACGATCCTAAAAAAAGTGCTTTTGTTTTTATTATCGATATCAAAGGATTTTTGGAGATAGAACAACGAACGCGGCTGGTCGCCCGCCTGGTCGTAAATATCGGAGATGAGCAAGAGCACGTAGGGATAGTTTTGCCCCGTAGGCGGGTATTCGCCGAGCCACTTGACCGCTGTTTCGAAATCGTTGAGATTGCGGTATATCTGCCCCAGCGCCAGATAGGTTTCATTGACTTCGGGGTATTTCTTCGCGATATACTCGTATTGCGCGGCCGCTTCGGGAATCGATCCTGATTTTTCGTACGCGGCCGCAAGCACCATGCGCAACTTCTGGTTATCGGGATCGAGCCGCAATGTCTCCTTCGCCGAGGCGATGCATCGTCCGAGGTCCCCCAGCATGTAGTAAATGATGGTCAGATTCAGATGCGCCTTGACAAAATCAGGCGCTCCCAAAATGCACTGCCGGTAGAACATCAGAGCCTTCGCGAGACTGTCGAGTTGGAAGTAGGCATTTGCGCAATTATAATCGCACAGCACGGGATTTTCGCCCGCCCCTAAGGCCTTTTTGTAAAGCTTCACCGACTCCGCGAGATTTCCCCGCGTGTACGTCGCATTGGCCGAATCAAGGGCCGGGCCCGCGCAGGCCGCGGCGATCCATGTAAAAAGGAAAAGCGCGGCAACGCGCAGGTTACTTTTGCAGTTCAAACGTGATCTCCTTTTTCGCGCGAACGTTGACGGGAATTCCCTTTTTCTTGCCCGGCTTGAACCGCCATGACGCGATGGTCCGCTTCGCCTCTCTGGTGATGATGGGCGATGGAGATTCTTTCACGTCAATCGACTTGACCTTTCCGTCATGCCCTATAATAAAGAACACGACGAGAGTTCCTTCAATACCCCGCTCCCTGGCTTCCAACGGGAACGCTACCGGCGTGGTTTCCAAAGGTATTGGGCGCTCATCGGTTTCACCTTCTTCGAAGACTTCCACCTGAAGATCGTGCGATTCGACCACGGCGGCATTGCCCGACCCCGACCCCGCGTCGACCGCAAGATCCGGCACGAACTTCATGGCTATTTGATTTCCGATCGATTTGCCCTCGTTAGACGGCTGCTTTACCTGCCTGACTTGCGGCATGGCCTTTTTGCGCTCCTCCGGCGGTTTACGCGACATTTCCACGAGCACCTGCTTTGTCGCTTGCGACTGGGTTTTATTATTATGACCGAAATCGATCATGGCATGCAGCAGGGAAACGCCGACGAAAAATAAAAAACTGATCACGCATGCGGCGGCAAATCGTCCGATATTAAAGAGAAGTTGCGTAAAGGGATTCAATTTTGGCCCTCTTTACTCGCCGCAATCGATACTTTTTGAGCTCCCGCCGTCATGCAATTATCCATGACCTCTACAGCTCGCCCCACATCTACCGCCCGGTCGGCGATGATGACCACGGAGATGTCCGGCTGTTTCGCCGTTTCCTGTTCAACGATGATTTTTAAGCGCTCCAGACTCACTTGCCTCCCGAAGACATGGACCGTTCCTTCGCGCGTGATGCCGATGAGTATGGATTTCTGGCTCATAGGCCTGGCCGATTGCGCCTTGGGTTTCGATACATCGACGCCCGTTTCAACGTACAAGTTGGCCGTGACGACGAAAAAGATCAGAAGAATCATGATGGTGTCGACAAACGGCGCCAGATTGATTTCCGGCTTTTCATTCTCATCCGATACTAAGCGATACTGCGCGAATGACATATCTTCTCCTTTGCCGATTTCGGTTCCAGCGTCGCCTTCCTCGCAGAGGCGGTCGAGATCCGTATTAAGACCGTCAAGCAATTTCGTCTTTGCGCGCTGCATAAAGTCGTACACGAAGAGCGACGCGACCGCCACGCCGAGGCCGGTAAGCGTCGCCTCAAGAGCAATGCTGATTCCGTTGGCCATTATGGTCGGATTGCCGAACCCGAAGAGGCTGATGACCGAGAACATCTTGTTCATTCCGGTAATCGTGCCCAGAAGTCCCAGAAGCGGCGATATTATCGCGCACGCGGCAACGGTCGATACGCCGCCCTCGATCCTGGGAATCATCGCGCTCATGAATTCGGTGCAAGCCCAGTGGCGTTTGCTTTTTTGACGGCTATTTCTCAGCTTTCGCGCCAAAGTGGCGAATGCAGGGGGCAATCCGATAAGGGATGCGGCAGGCGCGTTTTGAGCGAGAGCCGAAACCAAGCGCTCCCGCACTTTTAAATAGCGCCGCAGGCTTACGGCCTTACCGATTCCTATGTACCAAATGATAATGGAGACGAGGAATATCGGATAAAGAACCCATCCGCCCTCGTTGAAAAGTTTGACGAACGCGTGGACCATTATCAATTCTCCGGAAAGATTTTGTCGAGCACGCGTATGGCCATGGCCTCGATATCCGAGAGCAGGCGTTCCTTACGGTTGCGGAGATAATCGTGAACGAAAAGCGTGGGAATCGCTATCGCAAGTCCGGTCTTCGCGGTGATGAGCGCTTCGGAAATGCCTCCGGCCAGAAACTTCGGGTCTCCGGTACCGTAGTAGGTTACGGCGGCAAACAGGGTGATCATCCCGCTTATGGTTCCCAATAGACCCAAAAGCGGCGCCGCGCCGGCAATGACCGCGAGGGTATTAAGGTTTCGATTCAGAACGGGCGCATCCTGCATGATCAATTTACGCACTGTGTGCTCGGCATACTCGCGCCGTGTGGGCGAGATGAGGCAGGTCTCGATGATCCGCGCCATTAATCCCTTTTTCGATTGAGCGTAGGCCAAAGCTTTCGCACTATCCTGCTTATCGATGAACGCGAAAGCCGTTTTTATCTCTTTGAGGTACTTCCTGCGCCGAATCCAGAATTGCAGCGCTTTCTTAATGACGAGAGTCAAGGCCCAAAAGGGAAGGAGCAGCAGCGGAATCATGACCCATCCGCCGGCTTTAAGCTGGGATACGAATTCTTGAAATCCGGTTTTTTTCTTCCCCGCGACAAGCAGTTTCGCCTGCTCGTTTTGCATCACCTCGGACATGACGGTCCCCGATACCTTATTATTCTGTATCCATTGCGGTAAGGCGTTAAGGAGAGATTCCTTTAATTCCGGAGAAACCACGGGCTCGATCGCAAAGCGATCCGCGCCGAGCCGCCCCGTTTGACGAATCATGAAAATCTGCCGGGAAGTATCCATGCAATAGGCGAAAACGTTTCCGAATCGCGCAAGCGAAAACATTCGAGGTATCCCGTCTTCCGGAAGCAGTTTTTCCTGCGCGATCCCCACGGTCCTGCCCGCGATCATCATAGAAATGCGATATCGTAAGAACGAATCCCACACGTACAGGGGATCATGTCGTTCGCGATTGAGGCGTCTGACCGCTTCCAAGGCGCCTCGCCGGCGCTCGAGGTCGACCGGGAAAGCTTCAATGATGCCGTCGGCTTCCTTTTGCATTATTTCATCGAAACCATTTTTAACGAATGTCCACTCTCCCTGTTTATCTTTCGCGTTTTTATTCGCTTCTCCCAAATTTTGTTCTTTTACCAGGGCCTCTTCCTTTATCTTCGATAAATTGGTGAGAACATTTTCCTGTTTTTCCCGAAACCGTTCGTACTCTTCCTTGTCGGCTTCGCGCTGCTCGACCGTATGTTGCTTAAAGGAATACCGCGCCGCTATTTCGGATTCCAAGGAATCGCGCGCGCCCTGAATCATTTCGTTAAGGGTTTGCAGCTCCATGTCCTGCGCATCTTTTTTCTTATCGCGCGCGAAAACGGATCCCGCGACGGCCAGTATGATGGCGTATACGACTATCGTCCTCATTGTTTACCGCCTTTCTGAGCCTCGGCGACAAGAGGGAGCTTAACAAACGCGGGAAGCGCTTTCCCTTCCCGGATGTTCGCCGCTTTCAGTATTTCCGCCGCGACTGACGCGTCCTTGATTGTTTTCCATCCCTGGCTGTCCGAACCGTACCAAATCGCGCATTCTTCCCCTTTCAGGTTGACGACGGCCTCGAAGAACGCCCCGATGCGCAACCGGTAAACTGTTCCCCGAATTTCGGGAACCGGCGACGATTCCTGCGAAACCTGAATGCTTCCCGTCACTTCCTCGGCGCGGGTCATTATCTGTTGCATCCGGTTGAGCGCTTCCACATTGTCGACGTTTTTGTTCCGAAGCTCGTTTTTAAGCAGCGCGGCCGATGCGACCAAATTCTGTCGCACCATGGGCGGGGCGCCCTCGAGGTTGGCAATGATCTGGTCGCACGAGGCGGCGAGCTTTTCGCGCATGGCATCCTGGCACATTTCCGCTTGTTTGGCCTGCGCGCCCGCGACGTTGATCAGAGCGGCTAGTGAATCATTGCGGCGCTGTTGCGCCGCGATCTGCTGGGTAATCGAGTTGGTCTCGTTTTTAACCGCGGCCAGGCGCTCAACGGTCCGTTTCGCGTAGTCCTGGAACTCGGTCAGGTCCTTTATCCTTTCCATCTTGTTTTTTTGCCTCTCAGTCTGAAGCTGCATGAGATCTTTGCGCGCGCGCTTTATATCGTTCTCCTTGTCGCTCTGCTGCGCAAGGGCCAGCGATACGGCGAAGCTCAGCAAACAGATTGCGCCGATTGATCGTTTCATCCAATACTCCTTATCTACTACTCTTTTATAAATCGTTCATTATTTTCCAAGGTGTCGGCAAAAACGCACCTCCCCCTGCACAGGGGGAGGTTTGAATATGGGGGCCGTGATGGAATTTACTTCTTCGTCACCAGACGCAGGTATCTCCATTCCTCTCGATTGGAACCCGTTACAGACGGTTTATCGGGATCGGCGAGTTCATGTCTGAGGTACATGGTATCCGCGTTGATTCTGAGGATCTGGTATACACTTACGCCGCTGCAGTAACCGATGTAATTATCGTTTGACAATGTTAGAAGCAGGTTGAACCTTTTTCCCGTGGCGCTGTCGGTGAAAAACCTTGTTTTCCAGAGCGTAGAATCCTTCGAGGACATATCCTCCGGAGTCACGGAATCAACGTCAAGCGTCCACATGGCCGGATTATTCGGCGTATACGAATGGATAGTATCGGCATAGGTTGCCTGAGCAGTGCCGAAGAACTTGTTACACCACTTCCAATTGAAGTAAAAATCGCCGTGGCAATTATTTTTAAAGGTAAAACCTTTAAGTCCGAATAGGTATTCGTCATCCAGTGCGCGGGGAGGCGGAGCCGGTTTATCGCCTGTAAGCGACGATCTCCACCAATACGATATCTGATCGTTGTAGCTGCTCGTGCCGTTTCCGAGGGAATCCTTTGGTGATGGCGGGCCGTTGCCTATCGCGCTGTCGGCGGAATCAATCTTCCACGTCTTGTTCGGCGCCCCGCATCCTCCCGTCAAGAAGGTGGAAAATTGATTCGCGCAAATTTTCGGATCGGTCGTCGAGATGATAATCTTCTTCTTGGTCGTCGTGGCGCCGCCCTTGTTGGAGGCGGTAAGCGAAACCGTATAGGTATCCGCGAACGGATAGTACAAGGTATCGGCGTTCTTTTGCGACAGCTTTCCATTGCCGAAATCCCAGTTGATCATGAACCCCTCGGCCGACTGGACGGTAAATATGATAGTATTGGGATCGCTTTGATTGACGGTAAAATTCGGCTCCGGAGGAGGATTGCCGATTGAAACGGTGTTCTCCGTGCACCCGAACATCATTGTGGCCGCCGCAACCGATACGGCCAGTATAAGTCGTGACATGTTTTTTCCCCTTCTTCCTTGCGCTACCCTCAATAAGGATTCTGGACTAATTTATCGCAAACGTCCAGCTCCAGTTGGGGCAGCGGAAAATACTCATGTTTTCCTTGCATAAAACCGTTTTTCCCGAGTACCTGCGCTCCTCTTCCTTGCCGCACCACATCGAAAAACCTCTGGCCTTCCAGTCCCAGCTCAACGCGCCGCTCATGGTAGATGGCAAGCCTCAGCGAGTCTTTATCCGCAGTGGTAACCGCGGGCATGCTGACGCGCGAACGTATACGGTTGAGCGATTTGAGCGCTGTGGCGGCGTCGCCGAGTTCGCAAGCGGCTTCCGCATGGAAAAGCAGAACGTCGGCAAACCGTATAGCCCTCCAGTTGGCCGGGGAATTGCTGATGTCCGGCGCCACAGCCTGATATTCCAGCATATACTTGCGCGCGGCCATCTTGGTGGGACTTGAGCTGTTGTCCGCCTTTTGCTGCACGGGAGTACCCTCGTAAATGATATCCCCATTGAAGACGACGGTTGCCTTGAGACGGGGATCATTCCTCTCGAATTCATTGACAAAATCCTGGGTCGGGCAATCGAATCCCCATCCCGTAAAGTATGTCGCTTTTCTGCTCCCCTGATAAATGGAGGTCTCCTGGCCTTCGTTTTGATCGCCATAGAGGCTGGTGGGAATGTAGAGATGCTGAATCTCGTATACCGATTCAATCCCGTTTTGATGGGAGAGCTTGAAGTTATCGGCGTAATTGGGTTCCAGATCGTATTCCTTGGAATCAATCACCATGGCGGCACTGCTCAGGGCCTGGCTCCACTTTGTCTGAAAAATGCATGCTTTGGCGAGTAATGCATGTGCGGCGCCCTTCGTCGCCCTTCCCATATCCGAGGAACCATAAGCGCTCTTTTCCGGAAGAACCTCGGCCGCCTCGCTTAGATCCTTTTCAATCTGCGCCCAGCATGCCGCAGTGGTCGCCCGCGGCTGACAGTAGTCGTTTGGATTGAGCGTCTTGGTAATAAGGGGCACGGCGCCGAACGTTTTGACAAGCTGAAAATAAAACCATGCCCTGAGAAACTTCGCCTCCGCCACAAGTCTGTCACGAAGACCTGCATCCATATCGATACCGGGTACATTCTGGATGACCAGATTGGCGCGGTAAACACCCTGATAAAACTCGCTCCACCTATAGAAACAAACCGAGTTGCCGGCGTTGGCCCGGAAATCCTTGAGCTGTTGCACTTCCGCCCAATCGGCCGCGTTTTCACCGCCCTTTTCCGCGTCATCAGAACAAACGTCGCCCATGAACCACTCGGAAATTTCCTGCGAATAACGCCACGCCGTGGCGTCATAGACTGCGGTAGTTGCTAAGACGGCTTGGTCTCCGGTTTTAAAAAAGGTTGCGCTTGACTCGACGCCTACCGGCTTTTTGTCGAGAAATGAGCTGCACCCCGTAATGACTAATCCGATTACCGCAATTGCCGCTACTTGAATACTATGCTTATCCATTTTCATCACCTCTTACGGATAATAACTTAGAGTGTTATGTTCAGTCCCAGGAGAAACGTTCTGGCCTGCGGGTACGTGATATAGTCCACACCCATGGTCAGAGAACTATTCGTTATGCCGTTTCTGGCGCCTACCGTTCCAACCTCCGGGTCCAGTCCCGTATATCGCGTGAGGGTAAACAGGTTTTCCGCGCCCACGTATACCCTGCATTTCTTAATCCACAATTTTTTGCACAGCGATTCGCTCAGGCTGTATCCCAACTGCAGGGTTTTAAGCCTCACATACGAACCGTCTTCAATGTATCGGTCGGAAATCATGATATTATTGGCGTCCTTGTCGTTCATTCTCGGGTAATTCACGTCATTGGTCGAGCCCGAGCCGGTCCATCTGTCAAGCATTCGCGTGTCCAAGTTAAAATAAGCCGTCCCGTTTTCCGTATACCAGCGCGTGCCGTTGAAAATCTGGTTTCCATACACTCCCTGGAAAAGCAGGCTCAGGTCGAATCCCTTATATTCCACGTCAGCGCTCAGTCCCATGATAAAGTCGGGATGCGGGCTTCCGATATATCCTCTATCCCATTGGCCGTCATGATCGTCGTCCCGATAGCGAATATCCCCCGGCGCTGCGTTGGGCTGCACCAGCTTGGTGTTACCGTCTTTGTCCTTATAGGTAAACGAATTGATTTCGTTCCAGCTTTGGAAAACGCCGTTGGTTTTATAACCGTAAAAACAACCGACCGGACGGCCCACTTCCGTCCGCGTTACAAATCCGGCGTTCTTGAAATTCGCATCCGCTATCGGCGCGCCTTTGTCGCCGAGGCTCAGGACTTTATTGGTGTAGGTTGAAAAGTTGATGCCGAGGGTGGATAGGAAATCGCCCGCTGTTTCTTTATAGTTAAGCACCAGTTCCACTCCCTTGTTCTGAATCGCTCCGGCATTGACCATGGGCGACTTCTGCAATCCGACCATATAGGGAATGGTCGGTTGCACCAGCATGTCGTTTGTTCTTTTAATAAAAGCATCGGCCAGCAGTTCAATTTTGCCGCCGAAAGCGGTAACATCAAGGCCCCCGTTGGTTGCCGACTGCTCTTCCCAGTGGATCTGGCTATTGCCGGAGCTGAGATACGTTGTCCCCGAATTAATGGCGCCTCCCAATGGATAATTCTGATTGCCCGTGGTGGTCGTGGTGTAGAGATAATCCGGAATTTCCTGATTTCCCGTTTTGCCCCACCC